>Ga0070671_100000115_pt1 | contig 51960 bp, 35 predicted proteins | sample KBSS73metaG_FD_65341 | JGI IMG/M metagenome (GOLD analysis project Ga0070671, IMG submission 65341) | Switchgrass rhizosphere microbial communities from Kellogg Biological Station, Michigan, USA - KBS S7-3 metaG | ecosystem: Host-associated > Plants > Roots > Rhizosphere > Soil ...
CCGACGGCGAGGAGGTTCGCGCCCGCGCCGTGGTGCTCGCCATGGGCGTCACCTACACGCGGCTCGGGCTCCCGGCGCTGGAACAGCTGCTCGGCCGCGGCGTTTTCTACGGCGCCTCGCCGGCGGAAGCGAAGCAGGTCGAGGGAGCGCGCGTCTACCTCGTCGGCGCCGGCAACTCCGCGGGCCAGGCGGCGCTGCACCTCGCCAAGTGGGCCCGCGAAGTGACCCTGGTCGTGCGGGCCGACACGCTTGCCAGGAGCATGTCGGCCTACCTGATCCACGAGATCGCCGCGGCCAAGAACGTCACGGTGCGCCTGCGCACCCGCATCGTCGACGGCAGCGGGACGCAGGCGCTGGAGAGCCTCACGCTGGCGGACGACGCGGCGGGGACGACCGAAGTCGTTCCCGCGGACGCACTCTTCGTGCTCATCGGCGCCCGTCCCCGCACGAGCTGGCTTCCCCCGGACATCAAGGTCGACGCTCATGGGTTCGTCATCACGGGGACGGACCTGAGCCACGAGAAGCTGCTGGGCGACTGGCCGCTGGTCCGCACGCCGCAGCTCTACGAGACCAGCGTCCCCGGCGTCTTCGCCGTCGGCGACGTGCGGTCGCGATCGCTCAAACGGGTGGCGTCGTCGGCCGGGGAGGGCGCCGGGGTGATCCGGGAGATCCATCACTACCTCGAGGCGCGGGAGAAGTTCGAACGGACACGCCGGCCGGTCTAGCCGGCCATGGAGGAGTCAGGATGCGCTACATCATCCGATGCGACTGCGGCACGGACGTCACGGGCCAGAACGAGGACGAGGTCGTGACCAACGGCATCGAGCACGCCCGCGAGGGACACGCGATGACCGTCACCCGAGACCAGGTGCGCGCGCTCGTGGAAACCGTCGCCGACTAGCGGCGCCCGGGTGCCGGCGCCGGGGTCTCGCGCTCGACCGCGACGTCCGGGGAGGCGCCGGGCCGCGGAAGCCAGGCGCGAACCTTCGCCCCCAGCCGTTCGGCGGCAGGAGGATCCATGTTCGCGAGGACGACGATCGTGTAGTCGCCCATGCTCTCGAGCACCGCGTTCGTGCCCGGCGAGCCGCCGGCGATGCCCAACCCCGCCCTCCCGCCGCCGGCGCCGAACCTGTGCGCGCGCAGGGCCGCGTCGAACCGCAGCAGATCATCGACCGTGGAATAGCCTCCGCCGGCCGAGCTGCCGCGCGCGGGGTTCCCCTTTCTCGCGTCGCTCCACCCGCCCTTGCCGCCGGCGAAGCGGCGCGTGTAGGGGATGGCGCGATTCGCCACTTCCTCGTCCTGCGCGTACGAATCGGTGCTCGCCATCCCCGCGGGCTTGAAGATCTTCTCCCTCACGTAATCGTAGTAGCGCCGCTTCGAGACGCTCTCGATCACCCGACCGAGCAGCACGTAGCCGCCGTTCGAATACTCCTCGCGCGTTCCCGGATCGAAGCGCAGCGGCTCCTGGGCGAACAGCGGGATCCAGTCCTTGATCTCGCGCAGCCCGGTCCGGTCGGCGGCGTCGTAGGCGGGACCGAAGATGTCGGGGACTCCGCCCCGATGGTCCAGGAGCTGCTGGATCGTGATGCGTCCACCCTTGGCCGGGTGGTACTCCGGCACGTACCGGTCGATGGTGTCGCTGGTCTTCAGCTTCCCCTCCGCCGCGAGCTGCTCGATCGCGATCCGGGTGAAGGCCTTGTTGATCGACCCCAGGTTGAACTTCGTATCGGGCCGATTGGGGATTCGAGCCTCGCGCGAGGCGAATCCGTAGGCTTCCCGGAAGAGCGGCACCCCGCCCTTCGCCACCAGGACGGCCCCCGAGAAGGCGTCGTCCTTGGCCAGAACGTCGAGATGGGAGCGGAGGGCCGATACGAGCTGCGCGTCCGTCTTCGGCCTGGCCTCGGCTTCGCCAGGCTTCACCTCTTCGGGGCCGGGATCGCCCGGCTGATCCATGATGCGAATGCCCACCATGCCGTGAGGGGGCTTCTCTTCGCACAGGAAGGTCATGGAGAGGGTCTCTCCCTGCTGGTTGCGCACGAGCAGCGTCACCGACGCGTCGTCCGACGCCGTGACCTTCAGCGGCGTCAAGGCGCCTTGTTCCTCGCGCATGCCGTGGTAGACGGTCAGCCGCTCGGCGGCCGGGCGCATCTTCAGCGCCTCCGCGGACACATGCTGCTCGTAGAACGCCTTCATGGCGTCCTCGGAGCCCGAGTTGTACGCCGCGAAGAAGGCCGCGAAATGACGCCCGGGGGCGGTATCCGGATATGTAAGCCCGGGTGGGGCGGCGCCGAAGGCCGCGAGAGCGGACACGATCGCCGTGAAGACGGCGATCACGGACACGGTTCGTGACATGGTTCTTCCTCCGTTCGTGGGGAGCATCGAACCGAGCCTACGGGTGGGTTATGAAGAGGTGATGAAGGACGCTGGCCAGGTTCACGCCCGGGGAATCGTGAACGTGAATGCGGCCCCGCGCCCCGGCTCGCTCTCGACTCCGATGGTCCCGCCGTGTGCGATCACGAGCTGCTTCACGATCGCGAGGCCGAGCCCCGCACCGCCCGAGGCGCGCGCACGCGAAGAGTCCGCGCGGTAGAAGCGATCGAAGACGCGGGGCAGCTGCTCGGCGGAGATCCCCACTCCCGTGTCCTGAACGCGGATCGCGACCGAGCCGTTCTCGGCGCGGGCCGTGACCTCGATCCTGCCCCCATCGGGTGTGTGCGTGAGCGCGTTCGCGAGGAGATTGCGGAGGACCTGCCCCAGACGCTCCCGATCGGCATCCACCGCGAGCTCGGGGCCGGCCTCGGCGTGAAGGAGGACTCCGCGCTCGGCCGCTCCGGCCCGAATGGACGCGAGCGCCCCCTCGATCGCTTCCGAGAGGACCAGCCTTCCCCGGTGCAGCGGGAGCTGCCCGGCCTCGGCCAGAGCCAGGTCCTGGAGGTCGTTCACGAGCCGGCTCAGGATGAGGACCTCCTCGTGCAGCGATCGCAGGGTATCCGCGCCCGGCGCGAGCAGCCCGTCTTCGAGCGCCTCGATCTGGCCTCGCAGGTTCGTCAGGGGAGTCCTGAGCTCGTGGGCGACATCGCTCACCAGGTTTCTCCGCAGCGCTTCGTTGCGCTCGACGGCCTCGGCCATCGCATTGAAGGCGCGCGCGAGCTCGCCGATCTCGTCCGCCGACGAAACGCGGACGCGCTGCGAGAGGTCACCCGCCCCCATGCGCCGGGCCGCCGCCGTCAGCGATTCCACGGGCCCGAGGATGCGCCGCGAGAGCGCGAGCGTAAGAACGAGCGCGAGCGCGCCCGATCCCAATGCGGAGAGCAGCAGCCAGCGAGTGACCGTGCGGACAAAGGGAGGCTCGGCGTCCTTCCGATCGCCTGCGCTGCGCGGCGCGTGAACGAGAGTTCCCAGCAGGGCTCCGCTCCCATCCCGGATCTCTTCCCGGGCGGAGCCGACGAGCACCGTTCGATTCAGGAAGAGCGTCCCGCCCTTGCGTACCTGTGCGACGATCTCGAGACGGTCTCCGGGGCCCCGCTCGACCCGCGCGCTGCGCAATGCGGGACTGGACGCGGCCGCGACCTCGCCTTCGGGACCCAGGAGCAGGAGCTCCCCCTCGCTCGCGGAAGCCAGCCGTTCGAGGACCGCGTCCGCGTCCGCGAGGCCCTCCCCGCGGCGCACGCGCTCGTTCAGGATCTCGGCGGCGCCGCGGATCTGTGTCGCTCGATCGCGCATCTCGAGCTGCCCGTATTCGATGCTCACCGCGCGCCGCGAGGCGAGCGCGACGGCGACCAGCGCCGTCCCCGCCACGAAGACGGTCAGGAGCAGCAGACGCGCGCGCAGGCTACGCAGCACCGCGCCTGCCCGCAAAGCTGTACCCCACGCCGAAGACCGTGAGCACGTACGTCGGCTCCTGGGGATCGGGCTCGATCTTTCGCCGGAGGTTCATGATGTGGGCGTCGATCGTGCGATCGAGCCCTTCGAAGCCGGGCCCCAGCGCGCGCTCGGCCAGCTGCTCGCGCGTGAACGCGCGTCCCGGAGAGCGCGCCAGCACGGCGAGCAGGCGGAACTCGCGCGGCGTCAGCGGCACGATGCGCCCCTCCACCGCGACCTCGTGCCGGGCCGGGTCGATGGTCAAGCCCGCGATCCGGATCGGAGGTCGATCGTCCGCCCCGACCGCGCTGCGCCGGAGCACCGCGCGCACGCGCGCCACGAGCTCGCGGGGGCTGAACGGCTTCGGCACGTAGTCGTCCGCGCCCTGGTCGAGCCCCTCCAGCCGGTCCGCCTCGGTCGTGCGCGCGGTCAGCATGATCACGGGTATGTCCGACGCCGAGCGCAGCGTCCGGCAGACCGAGAGGCCGTCCACGTAGGGAATCATGCGGTCCAGAACCACGAGATCGGGGGGAGGGATCTCGCGCGCCCGTATCAAGGCCTGACGCCCATCGAAGGCCTCGAGCACTTCGTAGCCGGCGTTTTCGAGATAGAGCTTGAGGGTCACGACCGTCTTCGGGTCGTCGTCCACGATCAGGATTCGGGCCTTGGTCATGCGGGATGCACCAGCCTATCAGGATGCCGCGGGCTCATGAAGAACTCATGAAGATCCCGCTCGCGGAAGCGGTGTGGTCCTCGGGCTATCCGGATAGACTTTGCATTACAAAGTAGTCTGTATTATATTCCCGAGAGGCTTTTCAATCCGGAGGCGATCGTGATGTGTCTACTGCAGGTTGTCCGGCCATGACGAGAGCCGCGATCGCGGGCGGAGCCTTCGCCGTCATCACCGCCCTCATCGTCCTGTTCGCCGTCGCCGCCGGCTACCGGACCCACGAACCGCATCCCCGCCCCGCCGTCCCATCGGCCCGGACCGCGCCTCCCACCGCGCCGGCCGAGGAGACGCAGACCCGCCGCGCGGCAGAGTCCCACCCCGGGTTCCTGTACGGACGGATCACCACCATCGACCGCGCCGTCTATGAGGGGAGGCTGCGCTGGGGGGGCCGCGAGGAGGCATTCTGGGGGGACTATTTCAACGGCTCCAAGCACGACAACCCCTGGCGGGCCCAGGTGCCGCCCGCGGAGCTGCCCGAGGAGTCCCACCCGATCGAGATCTTCGGGATCAAGATCATCGACAGGAAGCGTCCGATCGATCTCCGCCGGCCCTTCATGGCGCGCTTCGGGGAGATCGCGCGGATCGAGGCGCGAGGCATCAAGGGGGTCCGGGTGACCCTCAAGAGCGGGACCGTGTTCGACCTGGACCGCTTCGAGGCCGGCGACTTCGACGACAGCGTGCGCGTATGGGACGCCACGCGGGGCGTCGTCGATCTCGATAGTCTGCGGATCCGCTCGATCGAGCTCCTTCCCACTCCTGCGCCGGGCGCGGCCCCCTCACGGCTGCACGGTACGGTGCGCACGCCGCAGGGCGACTTCACAGGCTTCCTCCAGTGGGACCGGGAGGAGTGCGTCGGCTCCGACACGGTCGATGGTCACGCCGCCGGGGGCGAGGTCAGCCTGCGCTTCGACACCATCCGATCCATCGCGCGCCGCTCGCCCGACAGCTCGCTGGTGGTGCTCCTCGACGGACGCGAGATCGTGCTCTCGGACACCCGCGAAGTCGGCCGCGGCAATCGCGGGGTCTACGTCGACGACTCTCGCTACGGCCGAGTGCTCGTTTCCTGGGACGCCTTCGAGCGCGTCGACTTCAGTCCCGGCGGCAGCGGCCCCGCCTACGGGTACTTCCCCCCCGGAAGCCCGCTTTCCGGCAGCGTCACCACTCGCGACGGCCGCCGCCTCACCGGCCGGCTGGTCTACGATCTCGACGAGAGCGAGACCACCGAGACGCTCGACGCTCCCTCCCAGGGGGTCGACTACACCATCCCCTTCGGGCTGATCTCCTCGATCCAGCGCCCCGACGTCGAAGAGCGCGGCGTCCCCAGCCTCAGCGTGACTCTCGCCAGCGGCGAGGAGCTGCAGCTCGAGCCCGAGGGCGATCTGGGCGACCGGAATGCCGGCATGCTGATCTTCCTCGACGGCCGTCAGCGCCCCGAGTACGTGCCCTGGACCAACGTCGAGGGAATCGTTTTCGATCCCGCGCCGGCGATGTACCCGCCGCTCGGCGGACGCGAGATCACGGGAGCTCGGTAACAGAGCTCGGCGTCCGGTCGGGAGATCGCGCCGGGCTCGAGCCGGTCCGTCGCGGCCCAGGCCGAAGGGGACGGGGCGCCCGCCCCTGCGCGGAGCCCGCTGTCAGCGGGCCGGCCGCGTCGCCGGGCAGGGCCAGGCGCACCGCGGCCAGGATCCCGAAGAGCCATGCGACGAGCGCGACGAAGATCCGGTTGCTCCAGGGAATGGCGTGCGCGAGCGAGGCAGCGCCCCCCTCCGGGGGCGTCGCGATCCAGATGACGAGGACGAGCGCCACGATCGCGCACGCGCCCAGGATCGCGCCCTGAACGAGCGTGACGATGCGCCGCGCCGAGCGCTCGGCTTCCCTTCGCATCCGGAGCCGCATCCGCCACCAGACGACTCCGGAGCCCGGCACGGGCGCGGTCCGAGCCGCGCGCTCCCGATCGCGCGCGAGCGCGCCGGCCACATCGATCAGCACGGCGCACGTCGCGCACGCGGCCAGGTGCTCCCGCAGATCGTCGTCGCAGCCCTCGGGCCAGCGGCCCTCAGCGATCGACCGCAGGACCGCCGGCTCCCACGCGCATTCGAGGGGTTTCATCGCCCCCGGCCCTTCTTCGCGTCGCCGGCTCCACGCAAGAGTCGCCCCAGCTTTCCGCGCGCCCGAAAGAGCAGAAGCCGGATGCTCCCTTCCTTCAAACGCAGCACCCCCGCGATCTCCCGGTGGGACATCCCCTGTCCGTACGCGAGCCAGAGCATCTTCCTCTCCGACGCCTTCAGGCGCGCCAGGGCCCGCGTCAGGTCCGTACGCTCCGTGGCCGCGCCGGCGGCGGACGGGCCGCCGCACTCCGGACTCTCTTCGTCGAACGGGACGTGGGCGCCCTGCTGCCGCGTCCGCCGTCCGGAGTCGCGCACCAGATTCGTCGCGATCTGAAAGAGGGACCTGCGACGGTGCGACTCGCTCTCGTAGCGGGAGCCGGCGCGCACGAAGCGGTAGAAGGTCTCTTGCAGGAGATCGTCGGCCAGCTGCCGGTCGCCGCTCACGCGCGCCAGATACGCCCACAGTCCGCGCGCGTTGCGCTCGTAGAACGCGCGAAACGCATCCTCGTCCATCGGCATGGCCGTACCCGCGGCGTCGGCCCTGCACTCGCGGCCGGCGGAGAGCAGGAGCTCGCGGGCGATCGACAAGAGGACCATCGCCGACTAGGCGCCCGTGACCGGCTGGCTATCCAAGAGAGGATCCCGCTTCCCGGCCGCCGAGCGGCTGCGAGGGGTTCTCGAACAAGCCGAGCCTGCGCGACAGGACATAGGAGACGATCGCGGAGACGACGAATCCGACGCCGATCGAGAGCGCGACGACGCTCATGATCAGGAGCGGCGCTGCGATGACCGGCGCCACATGCCCGCGCACCAGCTGAAGACCGACGCCCAGGGCCGACAGAATCACGCCCGCCTGGACGGACCAGAGGATGCGCGAGACCGGAGCGCCCAGTCCCCGCGAAGGCGCGGCATCGATCGGAATCGGCGCCGCCTCGAGGAAGCGCTTTCCCGGAGACGTCTGCATGTACGCCAGGAGGTCCTCGTTCGATCCGAACCGGTCCAGCAGCTTGCTGTGAACCTCCGTCTGGACCCGCGACAGACGCGCCCAGCGTCGCTGCTCCAGGAGCGTCCTCACCAGCCACACGAGCACGATCGTGACGACGCCGAATACCAGGAGCGCGGTGGCGTAATCCATCATGGTCTGCCAGAGCAGAACGACCTCGGCCTCGGGGCCCTTCTCCACGGGGACCCAGACGCCCGCGAGGAAATAGTCGGGCGACCGTGTCACCTCCGGGTGCTGCGCGAGATAGGCGCTCAGCTGCGGATAGGCCGACATGTAGGACTCGTTGGCCATCAGGGACGGATCGAGCTTGAGGACGCGCGCCAGATCGGGCGGATACCGGGACAGCAGTCCCCGGAGATCCTCGCGGGTCTCCCCGGCATTGGTGGTGAGGCCGGGCGCCGTCGCCGGCGCCGCGGCGCGAGCGCTCCCCGCGGGCGCGGAACCCGCAGGCTGGCTCCAGGCGTACGCCGCGCCCAGAACCACGAGCGTCATCGCGACAATCCATCGTCCAAGAAGGCGGTTGATCACGTGGGTCCCCCCTTTTCACCGTCTACTACGCGGAGGGAGTGAACCGGTTAACAGGCGGGCCTGTCATCGTGTCGTGCGGCTCACCCAGTCCACGGGCCGTTCGGGCTTCCGTTTCGGGAATCCCGGTAGGCTTCCGAGCCGCGGGTTTCTCAGCCGACCGTCGCGGCGCTCTGGCGGATGGAGGCTTGCGGGCTCGTCGAAGCGGCGCGAAGAGCGGGGACGAGCCCGCTCAGGATCGCGACACCGCCGAGCACGGCGCTCGCCGCAAGGACGATCCCCGGCGTCACCGTGGGCGGGGCAAAGCCCTGGGGAAGGTTCATTCCGGCGATCAAACGACAGAGACCCACACCGGTCGCCGCGCCCGCGATGCCGCCGGTCACGGTGATCAGGAGGGATTCCACGAAGAACTGCACGAAGATGTCCCGCCGCTTCGCTCCGACCGCGCGGCGCACGCCGATCTCGTTGATCCGCTGGCGCACCGCCACGAGCATGATGTTCACCACGCCGACGCCGCCGACGCTCAGCGTGATCGCGCCCACCACACCGAGGAGGATCTTGATCGAGAGGTAGAGGGTCGTGATGCTCCGGTAGGTTTCCACGGTGTCCCAGACGGAGAGCGCGTCCTTGTCCTCGGCATCGAACCCGTGCTGCCGTCCCAGAATCCGGCGGACCTGCAGGATGGCCGCCTCGTGCTCATCGCTGCTCGTGGGCTGGAACACGAAGTCGTTCAGGTACGGCGAGGAGAGCATCGCCCGCGCCGTCGTGAAGGGGATGAACCCCTTCTTGTTGTCCCGGCCGCTGTAGGACGAGGACTGATTCTTCATTTCGATCTCGCCGATCACCGTGAACTCGACGCCGCGAATCCGGATGCGCTCACCGAGGGGGATCCGCTCCGAGAAGAGGTTCTCGCGAATCTCGCCTCCGATGACGACGACCCGCCTGGATTCCTCGATGTCCGCGGGGGTGAGGAACCGGCCGCGCTTGATCACCATGCTGCGGATCGTCCCGTACTCGGGCATGACGCCGTGGACTTCGCCGCTGAAGGTGCGTGCCCCGAACTGGAAATTGGATCCCCAGCGGATCACCTCCGGACTCACGCGCCGGACCAGGCTGGCCGTGGCTCTCAGGAGATCGGTGTCGGCCTGCGTGAGCAGGATCTCCTCCCCCGCGCGCCGTCCGCCGACCTGATGGCCGGTCTGCCCCGGCCAGACCACGACCATGTCGACGCCGAAGGCGCGGAACCGATCCATCTGCGAGGTCTGAAACCCGCGGCCGAGACCCAGAAGAACCACGAACGCGGCGATCCCCCAGAGGATCCCGAAGAGGGTCAGGCCGCTTCTGAGCCAGTTGCGGGCGAGGTCGCGGGCGGCGTCGAAGAGCATCGGCTCGATCTCACTCGTACCTGAGGGCGCCGACCGGATCGAGCCTCGACGCCCGGATCGCGGGGTACATCGCCGAGGCCACTGCGATTGCGGCCAAAACGCACGTCGCGGCGGCCACCGCCGAAAGCGACATGACGGGGGGCGCGAACCCTTCCGGCAGCCCGATGGATCCGACCAGCAGACACAGACCCCATCCGACCCCGATCCCGAGCGTGCCGCTCATGCCGCAGAGGATCATCGCTTCGGCCAGGAACTGCGCGAGTATCGTCCGGCGCCTCGCGCCGAGGGCCCTCCTCAGTCCGATCTCGCGCACCCGCTCGCTCAGCGCCACGAGCATGATATTCATCACGCCGAGCCCGCCGATGGCGAGGGTGATCGCACCGATCGCGCCCATCAGGGTCTTGATCGCGGTGAAGAGCGTGCGCGCGTCCGCCGCGTTCTTCACCGTGTTCCAGCAGGGGAAGATCTGCGGATCGTCGGGGTTGAGACCGAGCGCGGCCCCGAGCGTTTCCTTGACGGCCTTCTCGGTCCGCTCGTTTCCGGCGATATCGGCCGGCTGGATGACGAGGTTCTCGATGTACCGGATCCCGAGCGCCCGCCGCGCGACCGTCCAGGGGACGACCACCATCTCGTCGTCCGGGCCGTAGTACATGTTGTTCTGTTCCTTCTTCGGCATGAGACCCACGACGCGGAACGGAAGGCCCTGGACCGTGATCATCTCGTTGAGCGCGGGACGGCCCCCGAACAGGCGTCGCCTCACCTCGGCGCCGAGGACGGCGACCTGGCGCTCGCCATCGACGTCGGCCCGATTCAGGAACCGTCCCTCCGCGATCGTCAGCGATCGGATCGTGGCGAACTCCGGCGCCACCCCATGCAGGCGCGACTGAGTCGACTGTTCCAGATACCTGATCCGGGCCGTCCAGAGGACGACTTCCGGGCTGAGCGATCGTATCTCGGGATTGCGTGCAAGCAGGGGCAGATCGTCGTATCGGAGCTGGATGGGCTTGCCCGCTTTCGCAACGCCGCTGGCACGGCTCGCTCTTCCGCCCCAGAAGATCATGAGATCGTGGCCGAGCGTCTCGAGGTTCTGTTGCTGCCCCTTGGCAAAACCCGCCACGAGAGCCACGAGGAAGATCACGGAGGCGATCCCCCAGACGATCCCGAACATCGTCAGGACCGACCTCAGGCCGTTCTGCCTCAGGTCGTTGAGGCTCTGCCGCAGGGCGTCTCGAAGATCCATGTCCCGTCCGTCCGGCTCAACGCGAGACGACCGCGTCGCCTTCCTTCAATCCCTCCAGGACCTCGGTGCTGACGCCGTTGCTGATGCCGGTCTTGATGGCGACCTTCTTCCTGCCCCCTTCTCCGGCGGCGTCGGGGACGTCGACCGACGTCTCGCCCTTTTCTCCGTAGACGATCGTGGATTCCGGGATCAGGAGCGTCTTCTTGTGCTCCTCCAGGACGATCTCGGCATTCGCGGTCATCCCCGTCTTCAGCTTCTGGGTGTCGTTGTCGATGACGACCTCGACCTCGAAGGACGTCACGTTGTCCTGATCCTTGCCGAGCGGGGAGATGCGGCTCACGCGGCCGCCGAACTTCTCGTCGCGGAACGATTCCACTCCGATCCGGGCGGGCATGCCGAGGGAAATCTTCCCGACATCGCTCTCGGGGACCTTGCCCGTGACGTGCATCTTGCTCGTGTCCGCGATCGTCATGATCTGCGTCCCGCCGGAGGCGGCCGAGACGACCGAGGCCACCGAGTTGCCGATCTCGACATCGCGGCTCAGCACGATCCCGGCAAGCGGGGACACGATCCTGGCGTTGCGCAGCTCTTCCTCGGCCGCGTCGAGCTCCCCCTGGGCCCTGATGAGCTGGGCCTTCGCGACGGCGAGCTTCGAGCGCGCCGCCTGGTAGCGGCTGCTGGCGAGGCGCAGCTCCTTTTCGGAGGTGTCCATGTCGGCCTTGGAAACGAGGTTCTGCTTGAAGAGCTCGCGGGTCCTGTCGAGATCCTTCTGCGCGTACTCGAACTCGGTGGGCTCCGCCTCGACCTGGGCCCGCTCGAGGTCCGCTTTCGCCGCTTCGAACGATCCGTTGGCCTGCCTCGCGCGCGCCTGAAGGATCGTCTTGTCCAGCTCCGCCACTACCTGTCCCGCCTCGACCGTATCCGAGACGTTCACCAGGAGCTTCTCGACGATGCCGCTCGCGCGCGATTTCAGCTCCACCCGCGTCAAGGGCTCGATCTTCCCCGTGGCCAGGACCACCCGGGCGACGTCGTCCCGGCCCACCTTCACGGTCTTGAGCCCTTGCGCGGGACCCTGCTTATCCTTCGAGAAGACCAGATAGCCCGCGATGGCGCCGACGACGAGCACGATGGCCCCGATGATGAGCGCCTTCCTCATGCTGGACTCCTCTCCGGGAGGGCGACAACCCCAGGTAACTGCAGACGGCCGGGAACAGATATTGTTAGATACCTTCGGGATCGGTTACGTCCTGCCGCGTCTTTTGTTGCGCCCCACGGGCATCCCAGGGGCGCCCTGCCCGCAAGCGACCCCTGGCCCGAATCTTCCGTCCGTTGAGGGCTGAGCGGCAAGAGCCCGTGGCGGGCGCTATGGGGCACAAAGCTGTTTGGACAGGGCCTTTCCCTTCTTGAACCAGGCACGGTTGGTTCTCTGCAGGAACCTGGGGGCGGTTCGCCTTTTCTCCTCCAGGCGATCCAGCCACTCGCGCGCCTCCTCCGTGCGGTTCCGGGACTTCAGGAATTCAGCGTAGCTGAAGAGCATCTCCGGAGTGCTCGTGTACCGCATGGCTCCCGAGAACACCTCATCCGCCTCGGTGTCACGCCCCACGGCGACGTAGGCGCGCGCCAGGAACATCCCCCCGCGGTAGAGATCCAGTTTCGGCTCCGTGCGGAAGGCGAACTCCAGGTCGGTCACCGCGGCCGGAGTGTCGCCCAGCTCGAGGGCGCACAGCCCGCGGCGATAGAACGTCTGGGGAGAATCGCTTTGCGTGCGGACCGCCCGGTCGAAGGCCTCGCGCGCCTTGGTGTAGTCCTTCTCGTCCCAATAGAGCTCGCCCAGCTCCTCGAGGTTGGCGACGGAAGGATTGTCGAGGATCTGGGCCTCGACGGTGGAGATGCGGGTCTTGCGGGCGCGGCGCTGAAACGCCGTCCGGAGCAGATCCGCCTCCGAGAGCGCTTCGACGATGAAATATGCCGCCGCACCCACGAACCCTCCGATGAAGATGATCCAGACCCACGTGAAGCTGGAGCGCCGACGCCAGAAGAAGTGAACGAGCGCGAGGATCTGGACGACGAAGCCCCAGGGGTAGAACAGGTGGCTCAGGAACCCCATCGAAATCTCCCGGTTTGTCTGCGCATTCTACGCGAACGTCGCGCAGGCGGGCCGGGGGCACTGTGTGCGGGGCTGGGGGGCTTACGAGGTCCGCGGATCAGGCAAGCAGTCCGTCCACGGATGCGTCGATGACCTGAGCGATCAGCTTGTCGCGGTCGGCCCACGCAAACGTGGGACGAAGGACCAGGAGTGACGTGATCCCGTGAGCGGCCGCCCAGAGCGCCTGGCTCGCGGCGTCGAGATCCATCCGACGGAACCGCTTTTCCTCCATGCACCGCCGCACGAGGGACTGCGCGCGCTCGTAGATGAGGTGGGGCTTGCGCGCGCCCTTCCGGCCCGGGCGGCGCATCAGGAACGCGAACTCGTAGACGCTCGGGTTGGCCACGCCGAACTCCACATACGCCCGTCCCGCCTTCCGTACCAGCTCGACAGGGTCGCCGCGCTTCGCCGATTCGATCAGCTTCCGGAGTCCCTCCGCGAACTGATCGAAGCTCTCTTCGACCAGGCAGTCGAAGAGCGCCTCCTTGTCCTTGAAGTGCAGGTAGAGGTTGGCGTGCGAGCAGCCGATCCTCCCGGCGAGCTTGCGCATGGAGACGCCCCCATAGCCATCCTGGACGAAGGCCTCGCGGGCGGCGTCCAGGATGGCCTGCCGGAGAACGTCCCGGTAGCGCTCGCGGGGGGTGCGAAGTTCTGCTTGACGTGTCATAACCACTGGTTATAATACTGACCTTGGGTCACAAAAGCAAGCTTCCAGGAGGTGCTCCCATGCGGCTCCATCGATTCGGTCGGACGAACCGGGCTCTCGGGCTCGTCCTTTTTCTCTGCGTCGCCCACGGCCTTCTCCTCGCGGCGCCGGACAACGTCATCCGGGAGGACCGCGTCATCGCCGGCGGGCCCAACGATTCCCTGGAGGTCCGCCACATCGTCCTTCGGGGGACCAACGAGCAGATCGGGCGCGCGCTGGCCGGGATCGCGAAGGAGCGCTACGGTGTTCGCGCCGAGCCCGCCAGGGATCCCATCCAGGTGCGCGCGCAGCGCACGTTCCTGGAAAGGAACTATCCGATCCTGCTCGACCGCATGCGGGGAGTCGCGGCCGCCTACGGCAAATCGATCGAGGACGACGGCTGGGATTTCACGACTCTCGGGTTCACCGACTTGCGTGCCGGCTGTTCCATCGCCCACCTGCCGCCGTCCTCGACCGCGAACGGTAAGAGCGTGGTGAGCCGCGACTACGACTTTACGACCGGCTCCCTCTCGTTCGGTGCGCTGCCGCCGGGAATGCTGCATCCGACCGCGCGCCCGTATCTGCTCGAGCTGCACCCCGATCGGGGATACGCGTCGATCGCGATGGTCGCCTACGACCTCCTGAGCGGCGTGCTCGACGGCATGAACTCCGAAGGGCTCACCGTCACGCTGGCCATGGACGACGAGCTCTTCAGCAAGTTCCCGAACGAGCCGACCCGTGCTCCGGCCGTGGGCCTCGGCGAGCTCCAGACGCTTCGCCTGCTCCTCGATACGTGCGCCACGGTCGAGGAGGCGAAGCAGACGCTGCTGGGGACCAAGCAGTACTACCAGTACGTCCCCGTCCACTACTTGATCGCCGACCGCACCGGAAAGGCCTTCGTCTGGGAGTACTCCGAGTCGCACAACAAGGAGTACATCATCGAGAGCCCGGGGCAGCCGCTCGTCATGACGAACTTCACCCTCCACAAGAACCTCGAGGACGGCAAGCCTCCGTCCCCGGATAAGGCGAGAGGGGTCTGCAAGCGCTACGCCTATCTCCGCGAGAAGCTCGCGGCCGGGAACCTCGACGACAAGACGATCCGCGGCTTCCATCAGAGCGTGGATGCGCAGATGTCGCAGGCGGCGGACCCGTCCCGCCCGCCGGAGCGCACCTTCTGGCACGCGTTCTACTACCCGGAAGACCGCCGCGTGCGCCTGAGCTACTACCTCAGGGACGAGCCCTACGAAGGGAACGCACGGCTCGTGCGCCCGGTGCGATCCGACTATCTGGAGTTCCGGCTGGAACCGACGGCAAGCGAAACGGGGAAGACTGAAAAGACGCCGGCGGCTTCCTCTACGCGCGCGGTGTCCGCACAGACTGGAGCACCCGTCACGACGGCGGTGTCCGCCATCCCGGCGGCCTCTGCATCCCCGAGCCCTCCAGCCACCGCGGACGCGCGAACGGCTCTCGAGGCCGCGGGCGGCACCATCAAGGTCGAGGGAAAGCGTATCGTCAGTGTGAACCTCGACAAGGCCACCAACCTCCGAAACGCAGTGCCGCTCCTCGCTGGGCTCCCCGATCTCGAGGAGCTGAGCCTCGGCAATCCCGCCCTGACGGATGCCGACGTGGGAGCTCTGCGGGGATTGCCGAAGCTGGAAGCCCTCAGCCTGATGGGAGCGCCCATCGGGGACGGAGCGCTCGAGGTCATGAAGACGCTGCCGAAGCTGCGCCTCCTGAACATCATCGGGACGAAGGTGACCGATGCCGGTCTCGCGCACCTGCGAGACCTCTCCGCGCTCGAGTACCTCGGTCTCAAGGGCACCGCCGTCACCGACGCGGGCCTCGTCCATCTGAAGAACCTCACCGGCCTCAACAACCTCAATCTCGCGGACACGAAGGTGACCGACGCGGGCCTGGTGCATCTCGCCGGCATGACGCATCTCGAGTCCGTGAACCTGTCGAACGACGACGTGACCGACGCCGGCCTCGCGCACCTCGCTCGCGTGAACGGCCTTGCGGGCGTCAACCTCACGGGGACGAAGGTCACGGATGCGGGCCTGGTCCAGCTGAAACCGCTCCCGAAGCTCACCAAGCTCAACGTGACGGGAACCTCGGTCACGGAACAAGGCGTGAAGGACGCGAAGAAGTTCCTGCCCTTCTGGGCCACGGTGACGCGGTAGGCGGGCGGCGCGCGGAAGCCTCGAGCTGAAGGAGCTCTTGGGAAAGCCGCCGGGCCGGGACGCTTGGCGGCGCCGGCGGAGTCGTCCTGTTCCGAGCGGCTGGCGAGCGAGTGAATCACGCACAGGAGCGGCTAGACGCGATCACCCGCAGCTCAGGGCGTTTCCGGAGCCGGCAGCTTGCCCTCGACCAGCTTCTGGAAGGCGGGGTCCGACGCCAGGGCCGCAAACTCCGGAATCTGGGTCTCCAGGTCGGCGAGATCCTGCGCTTCGAGGCCCGCGTCCTTCGCCCGCTGAAGCGACAGCAATGCGTCCTTCTTTCTCCCCATCTTAAGGAGGCACTGCGCCAGCGAGAGGTGCGGCCACGGAGCTTCCGGACGCGTCGCGACCGCCAATCCCAGGTAGACTTCGGCAAGCGCCAGGTTCCCTTCGTCGATCAGAGGCTCGCCGGCTTCGATCATGACGGTGAACACGCCGCGGCGCGCGCGCTCCAGCACCCGGCGTTTGTCCTCCTTCTTTTCCTGAGCGGCGCGTTTGCGCAGATCCGAGATCAATCGGAAGGCCTGATCGCGCCACTCCATCCGGTCGCTTGCCGGGCCGCTGAGGCGGGTGGTGACGCGGAAGATCTCGTTTTCCAGCGATGCTTGCAGCGCGAGATCCTCGCGCTCACGCTTTTCGGCCTTGCGGTAGGCCGGTTCCTTTTCGAGCGCCGCCGCGCGCTCCTGGAGAGCGCGCACGTCCGCGAGGCCGTCGAACGCCGCAGCCGTTTGCCGGTAGGCCTGAGCGGCAAGATAGGGGTTGCCCGCGCGCTCGACGACCTGCACCTGTGCCGTGAAGCGGCCCAGCTCTGTGGCGACCAAGGTCTCATCGCGCGCCATGCGCCTGTCCTTCATCGCCTGCAGACTCATCCACGCCAGCGCTTCCGGCCAGATCGCTGCCGGAGCCCATTCGTGCGCTCCGTCGAATCGCCTTAGATAGCGCGGATAGCCCAGTTTCGCCAGCTGCGCGTCCAGGTTGACCAGCTCGCTGTAATTGAAGTCGTTCGTTCCCGCCGTCATGAACACCGGAAAGACCGCTTCTTTGGGTGGCGGGGCGTCGTGAGAAAACCCGGCGCCGTTGAGAACAACACCATGGGCGCACTTGCAGATCTGGGCCAAGCGCGTCGCGAGCCGCGCTCCTCCGGAGAAGCCCGCGAGGTAGACCCGCCGGTCGTCGATCGCCAGACGCGCATGGGTGTCGTCCAACATCGCCGCCGCCGCTTCGGCTCCCGCCTTCCAGGGCCCGTTCTTCGAGTTGTTCGACGTCGCGACGATGTAGCCGTACTGTTCGGCCGCATCCTTCATGATTTGCGTCGGTACCATGCCGCGCGCGGCCGGCTCGAAGACGTACACGATCGGCCAGCGCTTGTTCGCGACATACGCGCTCGGGAGATAGAGCGCGTAACTCTGCTCGGGATGCGCGCGGCAGACCACCTTCGGGACGATCTCTCCAGCGGCCGGCGGCGGGTCCGGCGGGGGTGTAGGCGCGACCTGCGCCCCCAGCGGCACCGATAGCAGGAGCATGGCCGCAAGGATCGAAGCGCGCTTCATGCACCCACTATAGACGCGCCGATCGACGCTGGGGAGAGCCCCGGCCGCGTGTTCTCCAACCGATGGGGTAGAGTAAATTCCTCATGGCGATCCCGCCGGGGACCCGGATCGGTCCGTACGAAGTCGTCGCGCTCCTCGGCACGGGCGGCATGGGCGCGGCGCTGCTCCGGCTCGATCGCGCGATCGAGGTGTGAGCATGAAGGCCGCCCTTTGTACCCGCTATGGGCCTCCGGAAGTCCTGCAGGTGCGCGAGACCGACGACCCCGTTGCCGGACGCAACGACCTCGTGATCCGGATCCGCGCGACCGCCGTCACCATCAGCGACACCTACATCCGAAGCATGATCCCCACCGCCCGCCCCGTCGCTCGGATGGTGGCGCGCCTGGTGATGGGCTTCACGAAGCCGCGCCGGCCGATCCTGGGAGCGGTGCTCGCAGGAGAGGTCGAGTCGATCGGTAGCGACGTCGCGCGCTTTCGGGTCGGCGACCGCGTGTGGGCGTTCACCGTGATGCGCATGAGCTGCTACGCGCAGCGCATTCGTCTCCCCCAGTCGGCAAAGCTGCTCACACCGGCGCCGTCGAACCTGACGCACGCGGAAGCCGCGGCGATACCCTACGGAGGACTGCTGGCCCTGCACTTCCTCAAGACCGCGAACATCCGGCGCGGCGAACAGGTCCTCGTCTATGGCGCGTCGGGAGCCATAGGCACGTCGGCGGTGCAGCTCGCGAAGCACTTCGGCGGGACCGTCACGGCCGTGTGCGGCACCGCGAATGTCGGGCTCGTACGCTCGCTCGGCGCCGACACGGTGCTCGACTATACGAAGGACCCGATTCCGGCAGGGACGCATTACGACGTCGTGTTCGACGCGGTCGGACGCAGGAAGACCTCGCCGCTGAAAGAGGCTTCGAGAAGCGCGCTGACGCCAGGCGGGCGATATGTCTCGGTTGACGACCACTTGCCTCGCCTGGCGCGCACGCATCTCGATTACCTTCGGCTGCTCGCGGAAACGGGATCGCTGAGGCCGGTCATCGATCGGCAATACCCGCTGGAGCAGATCGCCGAGGCGCACCGGTACGTCGAGCAGGGGCACAAGAAGGGGAACGTGGTCATCAGCATCGGCGATTGAATCTCTTCGGGACGTTGCGGGAGAATGCGGCGCCCTCTCGCGTCGGCACTCACGCTGATGCCCAAGCCATCTATTCCAGGAGCATCTCCCGCAGGTGCGGATTGAGGAATCGACCCTTGGGGTCGAGCTCCTCACGGATCCGCAAAAAGTCGTCCCAGCGAGGATAGAGGGGCCGCAAATATCGCGCCCGAGCCGTGTGCATCTTGCCCCAATGCGGACGGCCCGAGTGATTCTGGAAGATGGCCTCGACACCCTCGAAGAGCTCGCGGTATGCGACCTTGTGAAACATGTTCACCGAGATGGTCGCGCTGTCTCGCTCGTAGAACGGCGAGAGGAAGAGGTCGTCTCCAGCCACCATCCGGTACTCGATCGGGAAGCTCACAGGGAGCTGCCGATCGGTGATGAAGGCGCGAATCTCGCGCAGACAGTCGGGACCTCGCGCGACCGGCACGGCGTACTCCACCTCGTGAAAACGGACGAGACGCGGCGTGGGAAAGATGCGATGGGCAGGACCGAGGTATTCCGATTCCCCCGGTGCCAGCGCGCACAGTCGGTTGAGTGCGGGAGTCCATCTCGGAGCCAGACGGCACGCCTGGCAGGCGAGCCAGAGACCAAGGTTGTCCAGGAGCAGGCTCACGAACCGGCTGCGCGGCCTTCCCGGACCGCTCGATCCCCCCTCGACGATATCGAGCGTCTTGGTGAGCGCAAGGTCCGAGTAAGGGAACCAGAAGAATTCGAAGTGACGATGAGCAGCGGCGGTCGCTTCGAGCTGAGCCAGGCATTGGTCGAGAGGGAGCGTCCGCCGCACGTCGCTCAGGAGATAGGCCGCGCGGACCTTGAGCCGCACCTTCGAGATCACGCCCAGGCAGCCCAAAGACACGGCGGCGGCCTGGAATCGAGCGCCGTCCTGATCGCGAGTCAGAGTCAGGTCGTCGCCGCTCGCCTTGATCAACGTGAGCGACATGGTCTGGCTGGCCATGCAGCCGAGCCGCGCGCCGGTCCCGTGAGTCGCGGTGCTCAGTGCGCCGGCGAGCGATTGAGTATCGATATCGCCCTGGTTCTCGATGGCCAGGCCAAGGTCCGCGAGTCGCGCGCCGAGGTCCCCGAGCCGGGTGCCCGCCAGCACGGTCACTTCGCTCCGGTCGGAGTCCAGAAGCTCCAAACCCCTCAAGTCGTCGAGCTGGAGGGCGAGGTGGTCGGTCGCTGCGAGCGGCACGAAGGAGTGACCTGCCCCGAGCGCCCGAATGGGCGCATCCGTGCTCCGCACAGCGGCGACCAGCTCGTCGTGGGTTTTGGGGCGCTCGATGCGCGCAGGTCGCCATCGCAGGTCACCGGTCCAGTTGCTCAGCCACTCGCTCATCCAATCGCCACGCGCGGCCCGTCGTCTGGCACAGATAATGGCCTACGCTTCCAACGGGACGGCACCCAGGGGGGTTACCCCGTTGTTGCGGAACGATCCGACCTGCGAACGTCGTCGGCTTTGAAGACGCGCCGCGGCGGATGCGACACCGTCGGAAACAGCACGCCCGAGGCCGCCCGAAGCATGAGATGGACGGCCGGTTTCCGGCACTTGACGTAGAGCCAGCGCGCGCTCGTCTCCGCACCGAGGCGTCCTTTCAAATCGTAGGTCGTCTGTCCCAGGTCGAGCCGCCTCGCCCCGGCTCTAATCGCCTGGGCGACGATTTCCGCGACGAGCGTGAGGTAGGCCTGGTACTGGCGGTGGTGCGCGTAGTCGATTCCCGCGAGCAGGAAGCTGAGCGTATTCGGTGAATGCAGCAGAACTGCGGCAGCGAGCAGCGCGCCGTCGCGCTCCACAAGAATGGCGCTCGTCTCTCTGCCGAGATCTGTCGCGAGGTATTGGAAGAAGGCCAGGTTCAGCCGCTCGAGCTGGATGGGAGCATGCTCGATGACCTGTTCGTACAGCGGGAAGATGCGCGCCGCCTGCGCCTCCCAGTCACGTACCAAGCGGACCGTGAGGCCCATACTGTCGCGCGCCCGCAGGCTCGCCAGGATCTGCCGCCGGTAGCCCGCCCGCATCGCGCGCACGTACTCCTCGAAGCTGCGCCAGGTGATGGCGAGCGTGCAGGACGGCATGCTGGGCGCCCGGAAGTAACCGTGCTGCTCCAGCGGCTCCGCAATCGGCAGCTCCCGCGGTGCGAACTCCTTGAAGCACAGTAGAGCCGTCCCCTGGCTCCGCGCCCATCGCTCCAGCTCCTCCGCGATGAGGCTTGCGATCGCCGGCGCGTCGGCTCCGCGGCGGATCCGTACGCTCGACTGCCCGAACGATACCGGCAGACCGCAGAACGCGACGGGAACGCGGAGGAAACCCTCCCGCCACCGCCGCACGGCCCGGGTCACGCCCCGCACGACGCCGTTGGAGAGCAGGTCGAGCGCCACCGGCATCCTGCTGAAGCTCGCGATCGCGAGCACTTGTCTTGCGTCGTGCACCATGATGTGCCGATAGGCGGCGCCCGCCACACCGGAGCGCTGACAGACGCCGATGAAGCGATGCGTCGCGAGGACGTCGTCCGGCGCCAGGAGGTCGTCCCATTCCTGCGGATCCACTCCGGCGATGTCCGAGTATGGGTGAACGACGTAGCGGGGCGGAGCTATCGCGAGGGCGTTCACGCGATGTCTGAAGGTCGGCCAGCCCGGGTGAACGCTTCGAGCGCTTCTTCGAGATCCACGGCGGTTTGGGCCGCCGTGGCGCACAGTCTCAGGCGAGCGGCCCCCCGCCGCACCGCAGGGTGAACTACGGCGGAGACGAGGACGCCCTGGTCGAACAACCGTCGCGCGAGCCGCCAGGCCGTGACATCCTCGCCGACCAGCACCGGGACGATGGCGCTCGTCGAATGTCCCGTGTCGAAGCCGCGCGCGCGAAGCCCGGCGCGCAGCATGTCGGCATTGCGACGCAGCGCCTCGAGCCGATGCGGCTCCCTTCGCGCCACGCGCAGCGCCTCGAGGGCGGCCCCAGCGGCTGAGGGAGCGAGCGCCGCAGAGAACGTGAACGGCGCCGCGGTGTGCTCCAGAAAGAGGATGACGTCGCGCCGGCCCGCGATGAAGCCGCCGTTGGACGGCACGGCTTTCGAAAGAGAGCCTGTCCACAAGTCGACCGCGTCGGCCTCGATGCCGAAGTGCTCGTGGACTCCGCGCCCCGTGGCGCCCAGCGTCCCTAGCGCGTGCGCCTCATCGACCAGGAGAAAGGCGCCGTAACGGCGCTTCAGGTCCACCAACGCGGGCAGCGGGCAGGTATCGCCGTCCATGGAGTAGAGACCGTCCACGACGATCAGCGTGCGCTGCCCTGCGTGGGCCTCCCGCAGCTCGCGTTCCATGGCGTCGACATCGTTGTGGGGGAACGTACTTACCGGCACACGCGCCAGTACACACGCGTCATGCAGGCTCCGGTGGGCGTGCGCGTCGATCAGGACGCGGTCTCGCGGACCGAAGAGCGCCGCGATGACGGCGAGGTTCGCGAGGTATCCCGAACCGAACGTGATCGCCGCCTCCACGCCCTTGAACGCGGCGATCTCCTCCTCCAGCTCGCGATGCAGCGCGGTCGTACCGGTGAGCATGCGCACGCCGCCGGTGCCCGTCCCGTAAGTCCGGATGGCCGCGACGGCCGCGTCCTCGACCGCCGGATGGCCCGCGAGTCCGAGGTAGTCGTAGCAGGAGAGCATGAGGTGCGAGCGTCCGAGCACCATGACCCGGCTGCCGGTGCGCCCTTCGAGGGGCATCTGGTAGATGTAGAGCCCCTCTTCGTCCCCCCAGGAAAGCATAGCGAACAGACGCTGCGCGGCGGGCAGGGCGAGCAGGTCGGTCGGCGGCGACGAGGGACGGTGATGTCTCCGGAAGAATCCGTGGAACGGGTCCAGCTTCTCCTGGAGAGAGGCGGTGGACACCTCGGAGCGCTGAGATCTCGGGCCATTTGTCGGCTGGCGGCGCGCATTCGCGGTGGGAGGAATGTCTATCGATCGGCTCATGGATGCCCCGTGGGGGATGTCCAGCAATACGGATCCGCTATGCGGGAGTTTCCAGCGCTCGACGTCAGCCGGACGGAAAGCGCCTTGTACCGGCGCACGGCGGAGCGGACAATTCGCAAGATGGCTGGCTTCGACCCGATCCGCTGGCAAGCCGTGAGCCCTTACCTCGACAGGGCTCTGGAGATGACCCGCGAGGATCTCGCCGGGTGGCTGACGACGCTGCGCGCCGAGCTGCCGGCGATCGCCTCCGACCTGGAGAAGCTGCTCGCCGACCGCGAGGCTCTCGGCGCGGCGAGCTTTCTCGATGACGGCGTCGCCGTCCCGATGGCGTCGGGATTGGAATCCGGACGGGGTCGCAGGCTGGATGCCTTGACTCCCGGGACCCGCCTGGGCACCTACGAGATCGTCGCCCTGCTCGGGGCGGGCGGCATGGGCGAGGTCTATCGCGCCAAAGACCTGCGCCTCGGTCGCGACATCGCGCTCAAGGTGCTGCCGGCACGGATGTCGGCCGACGCCGGACGGCTTGCGCGGTTCGAGCGCGAGGCCCGCACCGTCGCCAGCCTCAATCACCCCAACATCGTCATGCTCCACTCGGTCGAGGACGACGGGGACATGAGGTTCCTCACCATGGAGCTGGTCGAAGGCCAGAGCCTGGACGACGCGCTCGCGCCCGGCGGGCTGCCGATCCCACGGGTGATCGAGCTGGGGATCGCCCTGGCGGACGCGCTGGCCGCGGCGCACGAGAAAGGAGTGGTGCACCGCGATCTCAAGCCCGGCAACGTCATGCTGACGAGGGACGGACGGGTCAAGGTGCTCGACTTCGGACTCGCCAAGCTTGCATCCAGCGATGCGGTTCAGGAGCCGTCGCCGACGGCGACGGTCGCCCCGACGATCTCGTGTGAAGGGTCGATCATGGGCACGGTGCCGTACATGGCGCCGGAGCAGATCCGCGGCGAGGCCGTAGACGCGCGCACCGACCTGTTCGCGCTCGGGATCGTGCTCTACGAGCTGACGAGCGGGACGCGTCCGTTCACGGGCGAGACGCACGCCGATATCGGCCACGCCATCCTGCACGACGCTCCGAAGCGGCTGTCGAGCCTGCGCTCCGACCTGCCGCAGGACCTCGAGCGCATCATCGGCGCGTGTCTGGAGAAGGAGCCCGGGAAGCGGGCACAAACGGCTCTGGATGTATCGAAGACCCTTCGCGGGCTGCGCAAAGAGCTGGAGCGGAGCGATCCGGCCAGGCCCTTGGAACCCGCCGCACCGAAGGCGGGCTCGATCGCCGTGCTCCCGTTCGTGAACCGGAGCGCGAGCGCGGACGACGAGTATTTCTCGGACGGACTCGCCGATGAGCTGCTCAACGTTCTCGCCAAGATCAAGGGGCTGCGCGTGACGGCCCGCACCTCATCGTTCAATTTCAAGGGGAAGAACGCCAGCATCGCCGAGATCGGCCGGGCGCTGCACGTCGCCACCGTGCTCGAGGGGAGCGTGCGCAAGGCGGGAAACCGGGTCCGGATCAGCGTGCAGCTGGTGAGCGTCTCCGATAGCGTGCAGCTCTGGTCGGAAACCTACGACCGCATCCTGGAGGACATTTTCGCGGTCCAGGACGACATCGCGAAGTCGGTGGTGAGGGAGCTGAGGACGACGCTCCTGGGCGAGGAGGCGAGCTCGAACGCCAGCGGCGAAGCCAGGGCCGAGGTGGCGATCGCGGCCAAGGGGCGCGGAACCGATCCTGAGGCGCACCGCCTGTATCTCCTCGCGCGCTACATGAACGACCGACTCACTCCGGAGGAGACGGCGAGGGCGATCCAGTATCTTCATGATGCGCTGGAGCGCGACCCGGGGTTCGCGTTCGCCTGGGCGGAGCTGAGCCGGGCCTACTCGAACCAGGCGATCAACGCCTGGACGCCGGTCGCGGAGGGCTACGAGCGATCCAGGGACGCCGCCACGCGCGCGCTTGCGCTCGAGCCGGACCTGGCGGAAGGGCACTCGGCGATCGGGTGGATTCGCATGCTCTATGACTGGGACTGGCTCGGGGCCGAGGCATCCTTCGACCGGGCGCTCCAGCTCGCGCCGGGGAATGCCCTCGTGCTCCGCAGAGCCGGAGCGCTGGCCGAGACCCTGGGCCGCCTCGAGCAGGCGATCACCCTATGCCGCCAGGCCGTCGAGAAGGACCCGTTGAATTCCGGGTCCTACACCAACCTCGGCGGCGCTCTCATGGGCTCCGATCGCTTCGTGGAAGCCGAGCAGGCGTATCGGCGCGCCTGCGATCTCGCCCCGCTGAGAGGCAATACCTTTTCCGTCCTCGCGCTGGCCTTGCTCGCCCAGGGGCGCGGTGAGGAGGCGGTGGAGGCAGCGTCTCGCGAGCCGCACTCCGCATTCCGCAACCATGCCCTGGCGATCGTGCACCACACCCTGGGGCATCGCGTCGAATCGGACGAGGTGCTGCGCGAGCTCTTCGCGAAGCACGGGGAGGATTTCGCGTATCAGATCGCGGAGGTCCTTGCGGTCCGTGGTGAAGCCGACATGGCGTTCGAGTGGCTGGAGCGAGCGCTCGGCTACCGTGACAGCGGGCTCGCCCAGGCAAAGGAGAGCCGCTACCTCCGCTCCCTCCACAGTGATCCACGCTGGGGAGTGTTTCTCGGAAGGATGGGATTCTAGGCTTCCCGGTAGCTGCGCAGCAGGCTGGAGCCCGGCACGCGCCTTCGCGTCCCCGGATGCACGATCTGCAGCTCGAAGCTGTAGGGGCGCAGTCCGAAGTGCCGCTCGATGTTGCGCAGGAGCCCCGCGACCGTCGCGTCCTCCCGTATCGTGCGCCCGCGGCGGCGCTGTCCGTGGGCGCGCGTGAGTCCCGCTTCGAGCCCGTCCTGATACGCGCGCCGCGCGAGATCCTGGAGCGAGCGCCAATGCCGGCGCTGGAGCTTGCGCAGGGTCTGGGTCTGGGTCATGAGGGCCTCCCCTTCCATGCTAGCCCGGAGCCGGCCGACGAGGCACGGGCATCGGCGCACGCCTTCGGACCGGCGCCTCACGCTCCACGGGGGCATGGACCGGGCGCCAGGCGATCTTCCTAGAGCGCGGGAGCATGCAACCTCTTTGTCGGCGTTCGCAAGTGTCGCCTTCTCCCCTTCCTTTTCGATGTCTCTAATGAAGGCCAGGACCATCCGGCTTCCAAGAGGGACATCGATGTCCGAAAATACCCGTTTCTTCAAGGATGCAGCCCACTTCCGACATCTCTTGGGCATAGCCGTCTTGATCCTCGTCCTGGTCCCAACGCCCGCCCACGGAGCTCCGTTCCTGGTCGAGGACATCAATACGTCCGGAAGCATCGCGCCCGACGATCCCAGTCAGCTGACGATCGTGAACGGGACGCTGTATTTTCGGGCGCACGACGACGTGCACGGCTACGAGCTGTGGAAGACCGACGGGACGGCGATGGGCACGGTGCTCGTGAACGACATCCGTCCAGGCCCCGCGAGCTCCAGTCCCTATGGACTCACGAACGTCAACGGAACCCTGTTCTTCGGCGCGAACGATGGAGTGCACGGTGAAGAGCTCTGGAAGAGCAATGGGACGCCGGCCGGCACCGTGCTCGTGAAGGACATCCTCGCGGGCGCCGCTGATTCCTCCCCTTTCTACTTCACGAACGTGAACGGCACGGTCTTTTTCAGAGCGCTCGAGGCGGCCACCGGCGAGGAGCTCTGGAAGAGCGACGGGACGCCGGCCGGCACCGTGCTCGTGAAGGATGCCAAGCCCGGCCCTTCAGGGAGCGGTCCCACGGATCTCATCGCCGCCGCCGGCAGGTTGTTTTTCAGGACCACCGACGGCGTGAACGGCGTGGAACTGTGGACGAGCGATGGAACGGCAGCCGGTACGGGGATGCTGAAGGACATACGGCCCGGATCCTTGAGCTCCGACATCGTCATGTTCATGGACGTGAACGGAACGCTCTACTTCAAGGCGAACGATGGAACGAACGGTCTGGAGCTGTGGAAGAGCGACGGCACCGCCGCGGGCACGGTGATGGTCAAGGACATTCGGACAGGATCGCTCGGAGGCTGCGGCTCCGTGTTCGCCTACATCAACGGCACGTTCTTTTTCCGTGGGCTCGACGGCGTGCACAGCTCGGCGATATGGAAGAGCGACGGCACGGCGGCCGGCACGGTGATGGTCTGGTACATGAATCCCGATCCGCATCCGTACGACGAGTACTGGCCCAATTCCCTCACGGACGTCGGAGGGACGCTGTATTTCGTCGCCACCGACTCGGGGAACCATACGGGCGTCTGGAAGTCCAACGGCACCTCGGCGGGAACGGCGATCGTCGACTACCAGCCGGACACCTCCGTCGCCCCCTTCGAGCTCACCAACGTGAACGGGACGCTGTTCTTCAGCACGAACCACGGCCAGGGACTCGAGCTGTGGAAGACGGACGGGACACAAGCCGGCACGGTGCTCATCAAGGACATCAATCCGGGCTCCGCCTACTCCCTTCCCCAGGAGCTCACGGTCATGAACGGGGCGCTGTTCTTCAGCGCGGACGACGGCACGAACGGCAGGCGGCTCTGGAAGAGCGACGGGACGGCGGCGGGCACGGTGCTCGTGAGCGACCCGCTGGTTCCCGCTCCCGCCAGCTCCTCGCCGCGAGAGCTCACCGAGGCCGCCGGGACGACTTTCTTCGCCGCCAACGACGGTTTCACCGGGTTCGAGCTGTGGAAGAGCGACGGCACGGCGTCGGGCACGGTGCTGGTGCGGGATATCAATCCCGTCGGCGACTCCTCGCCTTCCGAGCTGACGAACGTGAACGAGACACTGTTCTTCGGCGCCGACGACGGATTCGGCACGACGCTCTGGAAGAGCGACGGGACACCTTCCGGCACCGTGCTGGTCTACGAATACTTCAGCTCCGGCTCCCTGAAGGAGTTCACGAACCTGAACGGGACGCTGTTCTTCAGCGCGAAGGAGGGCACGAACGGCCAGGAGCTCTGGAAGAGCGACGGGACCGTGACGGGCACCGCTCTGGTGAGGAACATCAATCCGGGTTTCGCCGATTCTTCGCCGACGGCGCTGGCCGTCATGAACGGAACGCTCTTCTTCGCGGCGGACGACGGAACGAACGGCGCGGAGCTCTGGAGGAGCGATGGGACGCTCGCGAACACCCTGATGGTGAAGGACCTCAACCCCGGCTCTGTCGGCTCCAACCCCACGAACCTCATCGAAGTGAACGGGACGCTGTTCTTCGTGCCGTCCGTCGCCGGCATCGCCCAGGAGCTCTGGAAGACGGATGGCACGACGGCGGGGACCGTGCTCGTCAAGGACATCAACCCGGGCGGCGCCAACGGCAAAGCGGCGTCGCTCACCGACGTCAACGGGGTTCTCTTCTTCATCGCGACGAGCGCCGCGAACGGCCGCGAGCTGTGGAAGAGCGACGGGACGACGGCGGGAACCGTGCTCGTCAAGGACATCCGCCCCGGAACCGCCAGCTCCACCCCCGCGCATCTCACCAACGTGAACGGAACGCTGTTCTTCAGCGCGACCGATGGGTCGAGCGGCATCGAGCTGTGGAAGAGCGACGGCACGTCGGCCGGCACGGTGCTCGTCAAGGACGTCTCCCCCGGCGCCGCCGGCTCGTCTCCGTCGGATCTCGCCGCCGTGGACGGCCTGCTGCTCTTCACCGCGGACAACGGCGCCGACGGCCGCGAGCCGTGGCAGAGCGACGGGACCGCCGCGGGCACGTTCCTGGTCGAGGACATCGACGTCGGCGCAGCCGGCTCGTCACCCGCGGAATTCACGTCCTCGTGCTCGGCGATCCTGTTCTCCGCGCAGGAGCCGGCCTTCGGTAGGGAGCTGTGGGGACTCCCGCCCGCGCCGGAACCCGCAGACCTCAGCGGTCTGCGCGTGGACAGGATCCCCGCGGGCGGCTCCCTCCAGATCTCCTGGTCCAGCCTGGACCCGATCGAGGGTCCTCAGACCCGCTATGACGTCGTTCGGGGCGTCCTTTCCGCGCTCCACGCGAGCGGGTTCCCGGGCGGCGCGACGTGCGCGCGGGACGACCTTCCGGACACACCCTACGCGGAGACGGCTTCCGCGTGCGACGCAAGTCCCGGCGACGGCTGCTGGTATCTCGTCAGAGCCCAGAACGACTGCGGAGCCGGCAGCTACGGAGCCGCGGCTCTCGATGCGGCGGGGACGTGCCCGTGACCTCGGCGCCGGCGCGCGATAGGGCGTGAGGCGGAGGCCGAGCTTCGCACCGGCGTGATCCGCCAAGTCACTCCGACGCTCGACGCGCGCACTTCCCTACTTCACGCCCTGCATGCATTCCTTGGGATCGAAGGGCCCGAGGCTCTTGACGACGCTCAGCTTCCCCTCTTTCACCTGGGCGATGTACATGTTCATCCGCACATGGTGCTGGCCCGGGACCATCTGGGCCGGGCCGCCCGGCCCCTCGGCGATCTTGCTGTGATCGAGGGCCCGGACGACGTCTTCCTGCTTCAGCGAGCCGGCCTCCTTCACCGCGGCCTCCCAGAGCTTCAGGCCCCGATACATGCCGGTGGCCGCGCTGCCCCCGGTGAACTTGGCGCCGCCCGGGAAGAGCCGGTCGTACCGGGCGAGGAGCTCCTTGCTGAAGGGATCGGTGACATCCTCGTAGTAGTCGAGGCAGCCGTACATCCCGTCCACGTGTTCGGCCGGGAACAGTCCCAGGATGTTCTCCTCGAAATAGGTGCACATCAGCTTACCGCCGCGCTTCTGGAATCCCGCCTTGTGCAGCTGCTCGAAGAACGGCCCCACCCCTGGAGGAACGGTCGTGTTGAAGACCACCTCGGCGCCGCTCGACATGATCTGGTCGACGGTCCTGCCGTAGTCGCTGTGATCGAGCGGAAAGTACTCCTCACCGACGATCTTGCCGCCGTTGGCCGTGACGAGCTCGCGGACCTTCTTGTTCATGATGTGCGGCCAGATGTAGTCGGCGGACGGCAGGTAGAAGCTCTTCGCACCGGTCTGCTTCATGAGCCAGGGAATGGTGGGTTCGAGCTGCTGCGCCGGCACGGGTCCGGTGCAGAAGATGAGCGGATCGCATTCCTGCCCCTCGTACTGCTCCGGATAGATGTAGAGCGTCTTCCCCCGCTCGACGGCCGCGCGCTTGATCGCCTGCCGGGTCGAGCTGTAGATGCCTCCGAGGATCACGTCCACCTCGTCCTGCTGGACCAGCTTATCGGCCTTGGCCTCGGCCACGCTGTCCGTCGTCGCGCTGTCCTCGAGGCACAGATCGATCGGACGCCCCAGCAGGCCGCCGCCCGCATTGATGTCGTCGACGACCATCCTGGCCACGTTCGCGTTGGCGAGGCCCATCATCGAAAGCGGACCCGACTGGTCGGTGACGACACCGACCTTGATGGAAGAGGCGCTCATGGCACGGTCTCCTTCGAAACGGACTTCAGGTGAACGGCGCGGGAAGCGACGATCCTAGCACTGACCGGCGCCACGACCCGGAATGCCATCGGCGTCTGTTGGAGCCGGCGGCCTTCGCCCCCCTCCAGCACTTCCATAACTAGTGATGGCGCTCAGCTTCCGAAGTCCGGCTTCGGCATTCAGTGCCCGCATCCTCGAAGGGGCTTGATTTGCGGACTCTTTGGAGTAAAAGGATGGCAGAGTTTCCCGGGGAGGCTTCCATGCAGGTTGGAGGGGTGCACCGCCGCGAAGCATCCGCATCTCCGTATGCAGCGAGGACCGGTAGCGTCGCAGCCGTTCTGGTGCTGGCGATGTGCGCCGCACCTTGCCTGGCCGGGACCGTCCAGCAGATCACCGGTCTCAAGGCCACCTCGATCGGAGGGGGATTCCAGGGCACCTCCGTCACCTCGGGGGCCGCGAGCCTCGACGATGCGGGAACCGTGGTCTACGTCAACGCCAGCACGAACCAGCTCGGCGGGAATCCGGAGCAGCGCTTCCAGGTTTTTCGCTTCGACGCAGCGACGGGCGCCGGCCAGCAGATCACGAGCTTCATCAAGGGTGTCTCGAACCGGCCGCTGACGGTTTCGGTGAGCGACGACGGGCAGTGGATCGCCTTCGTCTCGAAGGCCGATCCGGTCGGTCAGAACCACGACGCGAGCGCAGAAGTCTTCGTCATGCACCCGGACGGTTCGGGGATCGCGCAGGTAACGAACGACCCGTCCGTCACGGCTCCGGAGGTGACCGCGGCCGTCCTCTCCGGTTCGGCCAACCGGATCGTCTTCCGCTCGCGCGGGAATCCCCTGGGCACCAATCCCTCGAACCGCGACCAGATCTTCGCTATCAACCGCGACGGAACCGGATTGATCCAGCTCACCAGCACGACGACGAGCGACACCTGGTGGGGGATGTCGGTCAGCGACGATGGCCAGCGGATCGTCTTCAGCACCACCGCCAACCTCACCGGCGGCAACGCGGACAAGAGCCGGGAGGTCTATGCCATCCAGGCGGACGGCACGAACCTCCGACAGATCACTTCCTCCCCTACCGTCCCGTCGCATACCCCCGTCATCTCCGGCGATGGCTCGAAGATCGCTTTCGTGGGGACGGGGAACGATATCTACGCCATCAACTGGAACGGGACCGGGCTTCTGGTGCTGACCTCGTCGATCGCGAGTCCGAAGATCTCCCCTTCGATCACCGACGACGGCCTGTTCGTCTTCTTCTCCGCCAAGTCGGCCTCCACCGGGAAGAACGAGATCTGGAAGGTCAAGACGGATGCGACGGGCCTCACCCAGCTCACCAACGGCGTCGGCGGGACGCCTCTCACCATCCCTGTCGTGGCCGGAGGAGGAGGCCGCGTCGCCATCTCCGGAACGATCGATTCGACCTATCCCTCCGCCGGTTCCGGTGAGCTGGGGGTGATGACGGGGAGCGGCGCGAACCGCCTCCCGCTCACGGCCCTGACGGCATTGGACATCCAGAATGCCAAGATCACGAGGGACGGATCCAGGATCGTTTTCGAATCGAGCATGAACCCCTTCGGAAGCAATCCGGACGGCGGCTCGGAGATCTTCCGGATCCAGTCGGACGGAACAGGGCTCTTCCAGGTCACCAACATTTCCTCGGGAAGCGCCGGGAGCGCCTCGATCGCCGCCGACGGCAACACCATCGTCTTCGCCTCGAGCGCCGACGTCGCCGGTCAGAACCCGTTCGGCGTCTCGGAGATCTTCCGGATCAACGCCGACGGCACGGGAGTCCAGCGGATCACGACCAGCGGCGGTGCGCTCGATCCACGGATTTCCGCCAACGGATCCGTCGTCGCTTATTTTTCATTCGTGGCGAACTCCCTCAACGTCGGCGTGGTCCACGCGGACGGGACCGGGCAGATGAACCTCACGAACGACGGCGTTTCATGGAAGCAGACCGTGGACGACACAGGGACGTGGGTCGCCTTCCAGTCCTTGCAGAGCCCCTCCGGCGTGTACCAGACCTTTCGCATCCGGACCGATGGGACCGGACTCCAGCGCGTGAGCACGGATTCCACGCGTCAGGAGTGGTCGCCGGAGATCTCGGGCACGGGAACGCGGATCGTCTACTTGTCCAACGCGGATCCCGTGGGGAGCAATCCCAACCACTACGACCAGCTCTTCACTTACGACACCACCACCTCGCAGACATGGCAGGTCACTGCAGCGACGGGGGTAGGCGGGATCCTTCCGGGAACGATCTCGGGTGACGGGAATTGGATCATCTGGCTCGCCTCCACGAACTCGGCCGAGCCGAACCCGATGTTCAACCTGAATCTCTTCCGCGCCCCCGCGACGGGAGGGCCCACGGAGAGGATCGGCGCAGGGCCGACGACCTGGCCCGGAGGAACCTCGAGCGTCTACGACTATACCTACAAGCCACGCACCGATATGACCGGGACACGGGTCGTCTTCGGCGGCTCGGACAGCCCGACCGAACAGAATTCGGACTACTCCTTCGATCTCTGGATGATCGATATGGCGAGAGAGCCCCAGATCCGCGTGGGCCGGACCGCGCCGACCCTCGTCTCATGGGACTTCGAGGCAGGCCCCATCCGCTACGACGTCATCGGCGGAGACGTCGCCAATCTGGCGCCGGGCCTCCCCGGGACCGTCGATCTGGGTCCGGTCGCATGCCTGGAGAACGACTCACCCGACGCGGACACGCGCGGGTTCGAGGATGCGGCCATCCCGCCGGCCGGACACGCCTTCTTCTTCCTGTTCCGGGGATCGCGCGGAATCAACTACGGTCCCGGCTCGTGGGGGCAGAGCAGCGCCGGAGCCGAGCGTGCGCCCGGCCCCGGCGTCTGCGCGCCCTGAGCGGCGCGGGCATCCTTCAGGGACCGCAGCCCGCATACGCCTGCGGTCTGTCGCAGGCTCCCACGCCGACCGCCTCCGCTCTCTGAGCGCCGGAGGACGACGCGCCGTAGGATCCTTCGCTCGAGCCGTTCTGCCCCACGATGACGTAATAGATGAGGCCGCCCGGCGGAGGATTCCCGGGATCGAACACGGTCGAGCCGGTCGTTCCGAGGCCGCATGCCGACGCGCTCCAGGCGGGGGATCCCGAGATGGCCCCTGTCCCCCAGTAGATCGCATGGTTGGCGGCGCCGCAGGCCGGTGTGTAGCCGATGAGGATCGAGGTCCCCGCTCCGCGCCGCGCGGTCATGTGTCCGGTCGCGCTCGTCTCCCCTGGCGCCGGCGACACGACCGTGACCAGGATGTCGCTTTCCGATGACGTGTCCTGGAAGCTCTTGTCCACGGCGACGACCTTGATGCGCAGCCCGTAGGCGCCCGTCGAAGGCGGCAGGCGCCAGTCGTACGTGTGCGAGCTCCCCGGCAGGTCGCGGGCGATGAAGTTCCAGGTCCGGCCTTCGTCGGTGGAGATCTGAAGGTGGATCGCCTGGACGGCATCATCGTCCGAGGCGCTCCATCGGATGGGGAGGGTTCCACCCCCGGCGACGACGCTTCCGGGCGGGGGGCTGGTGATGGCGACCATCGGCGGCGCGTCGTCCACGCGCGCGTCGGGGCGGATGGAGAACACGGGACCGAAGAAGTATTCCGGCTGCGCGACTCCAGCGCCCGTGTAGAGAGAGAGCACGATGCGGGCGCGATCCGTGGACACGAAGGGCGCGGTCAGGGTGCCCGACAGGCAGGTGTTGTAGGTCGTCACGCCGCTGATGTTCTTGTACTCGCCGCTGTTTTCCAGCAGGACGTAGGCATCGACTTCGCCGCCGATAGGGTTGATGTCCAGGGCCTGCCAGCACACCGCTCCGAGCTCAGAGCCCGCAATCACCTCCGTGGGCAGCGGCGAGGTGAGATCCAGCTTCCCGGGCTCGTCGGCTTCGGCGTAGATGTGCAGATCGTCCCAACCGATCTGGCCTGCGTTGTCCGTGGCCTCGACCCGGATGTTCCCCGATCCGAAAAAGCGCGAGACGGGCTCGGGCATCGTGAACGCGATCGAGTGCTGGGTGCTCGGAAGGCCGTCGGCGAGCACGATCACGGGCTCGTCGAGGTTGCTCTGCACGATGTCCCCGTCCTTCGACATGAGGACCCGCTGGCTGACGATGGAGCCGTCGTCGCGCGCCTTCCAGCTGAGGACGAACGTCTTGCCCGGACGAGCCAGGAAGGAGTGCTGTTCGAGGTCCACGATCGGCGGCGCGTCGGAGAAATCAGGACGCGTGGTGCGGAAGGGCTGATAGGGGACGCCCGCGGATGCGGAATCGCCCGTTCCGTGGGAATTGCCGGGCGCTGTCGGACCGCTGGGAGATCCCCACCAGTTGTTGCGGGCGTTGCCCGCGACGGTGACTCCCACCCCGTTTCCCTCGAACGCGTTGGGATTGGTGTCGCCGCTCAGGTCGATCTGGTTGAACAGGACGGATGCCGCCGTCGCGTTGTTCTGGAAGAGCGTCTTCTTGATGATCCCCGCGTCGAACGCGCCCAGGTCGGAGCACTGGCGCACGATCGAGGAGTCCATGAAACCCCAGCCGATATCGGACGGCCAGTAGGCTCCTACCGTGGCGCCGTCGATGACGGCGTGCCGGAACCGATAGAAGTTCGCGAGAGTCCCCCAGTGCGCGCCGGGACTCACCTGCTCGAACGTGACGGGCCGTTCCTCGGTCCCATAGGCGGCGACGGGGCTGGAGTGGGCATCCATGCCCACGTCGGCCGCGATCTTCACCCGCACGCCCTCGAGGAGCTTGAGAGAGCCTCCGTGCTGCGCGTAGAAGTCGGGAAGGAAGTATGGCAAGCCCGCATCGGCCCAGATCGTCGAGGGGCCGCCATGGTCCCCTCCCGGAACGTAGATGAGGTTGTTGATGTTGCCGGTGGCCGGGAGGACGCTGCCCGGCAGAATGCCGGCGCTGGAGATCTGGACGGGGTACGTGTTGTTGGTGAGCGTGACGCCCGGCCCGATGAGGAAGTTCCCGTCGGTGAGCCCGAGCCCGTATCCGGTGGTATCGCCCTGCCCGCCGGCGGGGCTCGTCACGTCGCGCACGGAGATCGTGTCCAGCCGCGTTCCCTGCTGGGCGGCGTCCACTCCGATCCCCTTGCCCACCGCCGTGATGTTCGTCATGAAGGGGTAATCGCGGATGAAGCGGGAGGTCGAGTTGTTGAGCGTGAGGTCTTTGAGGACGAGCGTGTAGTTCGTGATCGTGAGCTCGCTGTCGTTGAACGTCACGCGCTCGAACCGTCCGAATCCCGTGCCGGAGTACAGATCGGCGAAGATCACTCCGTTCGGGCCGTTGAAGATAGTGTCAGAGATCAGGAGCACGCCATTCGCAAGGGGGCGTACCTGTCCACCGATCCGTGTGAAGGCCATCTGCAGCGTGCCGCCCTCGACCTCGATCATGGGCGGGAACACGCTGATCGCGTCGATGGTGACGGGGCTGGAAACGGAGCCGTCGATGCGTAGAGTGCCTTCCACTCGGAGGCTACTGTTCGTCATCACCTGGACGTGAACCCCTGGCTGAACGACGACGGTTCCGTCCGGGGGGATGAGAACCGTTCCTCCCTGGATCAGGATGGGATTCATCGAGGTCGTCCAGTTGACGGTCTGTCCCGACTGAGGCAGCGGGTAGGGCCCCGCCACGGGTTCGCTCACGGTCAGCGCATCGAGGGTGACGTCGCCGGCGAAGCTGGTGCTGCTGGATTGCGCGGTGAGGACGAACCGAAACGCGATCCGTCCGTTTCCCGGAAGGGTCACGCTCTGCTCCGTCCAGGGTCTGTTCTCCACGTCGGGGATGTCCAGAAGGACCGTCGTGAAGCTGCCCACGCCGCTCGCTCCCAGACCCGTGCTGGTGCCGCCCCCAGGCGAATAGCGCACCTCCAGCCTCGCCTGCGGCGTGCAGCAGGGAACGTTGGCCTGTCGAATGAAGAAGCGCATCACGTCGCCGTTCACCTGATTGGGAACGGCGGGGAGGATGGCCCAGGAGCTGGCCGCCGCGCTCGCGGTCCACGAACCGGCGACCGTAGCGTTGACGGTCAGGCTACCGGCCCCGCTCTGAGGCTGGGAGGAGTTGCCGGTCCAGGTGCCCGAGCCCAGCGGCTGGCTCTGGTTGCGGAAGATCCAGCCGGACGCGATCAGGTTCGAGGGCCCGTGCTGTCCCCCGCTGACGGGTCCGACGTTGTCGAAGCCCTCGCTGTAGCTCGATTGGGCCACGCACGGGGCGATCGAAGCGGCATCCACCAGCGCCATCCCCACCACCACGGTGATCGGCATCATCAGGGTCAGCACGGTCGCTTTCGTTTTTCGGGAATTCATCGCTCGGCTCCTGCTCATTTCTTCTCGCAAAAAGCTCCGGTGCGAGTGGTTGCTTCGGTCCGAAAGGCTCTGTCGTTCATGGAAGCGGGAGGTTCGCGTCGCGGCCGCCCCCGGGACAGGAGCCGGCCGGATTGCACTCACCGGGACCGCCCGAGGTCCAGCTACCTCCGGGGCCGTCCGGTCGCACGATCCAGTAGAAGCCGTTTCCGGGCGCCGGCACTTGCGGAGCCGGTAACGAGACCGCACCGATAGCGGACTGGAAGTCGACGATGGCGTAGGTCGAGAGGCCCGAGAGACTTCCCCTTACCCAGTCCACGTTGCTCGGCGTGCGCCACCCGAAGGTGACCTTGTCCAGCGCCCTCAGCGTCTGCGGGAACAGGACGTGCGGGCAGGTCGCGAGCGCCGTGTCGGTGCGCACGATGTCATGCCCTCCCGTTCCGTCGCTGGCATCGAGGTAGGAGACATTCACCGCATCACCGTCCCTGACCTGGAGAACGCCCGGTCCATCGGCGGCGCGCAGCGGCAGTGCGCCCATGAACACGCCGGCATCCGCGGTGATCTCCCGGAGGAGCACCAGCTCCCCGCCGGGCTCCGTGGTCGAGGTCACGCGAACCAGCGCGGTCTCGACGAGGTTCGGGTCGGTGTTCAGGTCGCAGTCCGTGAGGCCGACCTCGACGCTCGAGCCGCAGGCGTCGCTCGGACGCACGAGATTGATCCACCCGGCGGAGGAGCAGCCGCGCAGGAGCGCCGCCCCTTCGCTCACCGCGCTGATCCAGAGCGTACCGTGCGCGTCGAAGGCCACTCTCCCGAGCTGGTAATGCGGCAGCGGAGACTCTCCGTAGCTGTGCACGGTCCAGTTCGAGGGCACGGCCGGGTCGCCGCGGATCAGCGCCACGCCGTTGGGGAACGGCGTGACCGATTGGAAGTCCGAGGCGGAGACTCCGATCATTCCGTCCTCGCGCACGTCGATGCCCCTGATGGCGTTGGCCGGTAAGGGCGAGTTGTCCTTGTCGAAGAGGTCGAGGTTCACGCCGTCCCACCGCATGAGACCGCTCGCGGTGCCGATCCACAGGGTGTCGTCGGGCCCGATCGTGAAGGCGTTCACGCCGCCCTGGTCCCAGAACAGCCACTCGTCGCCGAGCAGGCTCCAGCTCGTCCCGTCCCACTTGTGCAGCGCATAGGTGCTGGCGACCCACACGTTGCCTCGCGAGTCCGCCTTCATGCCCGGGAGATCGCTCAGGACGTAGGGCGAGACGGGCTCGGGCATCCAGAGGCTCCCGTTGAAGCGGAAGATCGCCCCATCCTGGGAGGCCGCGAAGAGATGCGATGCCGCGTCCTCGGCGAAGAACGGGAACAAGGTCGGCACGATGCCGGGGTTGTTCTGCCAGTTCCAGAAACCGGTGAACTGTCCGCTGGTCGCGTCCCACCGCGCGATGCCGTTTCCGCCCATCCAGTGCGCGCCGCCGCGGTCCTGATAGCACGCCGCCATGGGCTCGTTGCCGGCGAAGGGGTAGGGCTCCGACCCCGCGGTGTGCGCCCCCCAGTTGCGCCACTGGGACCCATCGAAGCGCGACAGGCCGCCTTCACCGCTCGCAACCCAGACATTGCCGTCGTGGTCCTTCGACATGCCCTCCACGAAGTAGTCGGGAATGCCGGTGTTCCAGGTGTTGTAGTCGCGCTTCCAGAAGCCGTCCCCCCCGTACTGCCCCACCGCTCCCGGGGCGCCGATCCAGAGCTCCCCGCTTCCCTTTGCGGGCTCGATGCTGAACACCGGATTCAGGCCGGTGAGCGCGTCCGTCCACGTCTGCCCGCCGTCGGTGGTCTTGCGCACCCGTCCGTTCCAGTTGCCCAGGTAGACGGAACCATCGTCGTCGATACCGATGCTGGTGGGAGTGGTCGGCTCGAAGAAGGTCGTGAAGACGGTGTGATCGTACTTGTAGAAGGCGTTCCATCCGCCGACGCCGGCCCTCAGCCAGATGTTGCCGGCGACGTCTTCCTTCACGTCGTCGAAACGGTCGACGTTGGCTCCGTGCAGCGTCCAGGTCAGACCGTTGTACTCCGCGACTCCGTTCAGGACTCCATGGGTCACCCAGACATGTCCGTTGTGATCCACCATCACGTCGCTCAGCGAATACCAGGGCGGACTCCAGGGGAGCTCGTGTCCTACCTGGAACTTGCGCCAGGTCGAGCCGTCGAACTCGTAGAGCGCAGCGAAGGCGGTCTGCGAGCTGGAGTTGTTCACCCAGACGTGTCCCTGTGCATCCACGTCGATGCTCATGATGCTGTTCGAGGAGAACGGAGCGTTGGCGGTCGTGTAGACCGTCCACTCGTCACCGTCCTTCTTCACCAGCCCCGCCTCGGTCGCGATCCACACGACCCCGTTCGGTCCGAAGGCGAGATCGTTGACGAAATCGGAAGGGAGCGGCGAGTCCCAGTTCGCGTACGTGGTCCAGACGCCGGTCGTGAAGTCGAGGACTCCGATCCCGCCGTCCGAGCGCCAGTCCTCGTGCGCCGCAACCCACAACCGTCCGTCCGGCGCGAAGCGCACCGGTCCCACGAGAACGCCGGGGATGCCGGTGTTGCTGGGCTTGAGCAGCTTCCACTCGGGGATGAAGCCCGCCGCGCTGACGGGACCGGTGCCCGTCGTTCGAGCTGGTGTCGCGAACATCGGGCCCTCGGCGCGCGCACGGGTCCGGTCGGAGGGCCGGGGCCGCGGTGCCACGGGGGTCAGGACGCCTTCCGCGTCCACGGTGGTTTTGGGAGGGTCCAGCGGTACGAGCCCGGCGAAAGCGCCGCGAAGGGCCACGCACGCCAGGAGGGAGGCGAAGACGGATCGGAAGACGTTCATCGCGATCGGGCGTCGAGTCCTCATACGGATCTCCTGTCGTCGTGCGGCTGATGGGATTGCCGAGTCATCCTGTCCTTGACGCGAGAACCAGCCTCGAAATCGATCACGGCCGGAGCGGATTCTCGAAAGTCCGTTTCCACCGGTCCTGGCGGGTCTCAGAGTGCCCCGGCGGTTGGCGACGCAGCCCCCGCCTGCGGCCTCCCTTGAGCCTTCAGGAGCGCATTGAGCCGTTCGAGTGCAGCCTGAGTCCTGGGGCTGGAAGGTCCGCGACCGTGCAGCACGCTCTGGTAGCCTTCCCACAGCAGCGCTTCGGCTTCATTGGATTTTCCCAGCGCCGCGAGACAGGCACCGAGCCGGCTCTTCGCCTCTCCGGTCCGCCAGTGCCCCGCGGGGAGCGCCTTGGCGAGGACGTCCATGCCTTGCTGCAGGAGCTGCCGCGCTTCCTCTTTCGAGCCCCCGGCGAGACGTACCGAGCCCAGCGTCATGAGGGACCACCCCACATCGGCGTGCGCCTCCCCGAGCGCCTTTCTGCGGATCGCCAGAGCTTCCCTCGCAAAGACCTCGGCGAGGTCCATCTCCCGCTTGGCCAGGAACAGCTCCGCCAGATCGCTGCGAAGGTCTGCGACCCGTGGGTGCTCGTCGCCGTAGACCTTCCTCTGGATGCGCAGCGCGTCTTCGAAGAGGGGCTGCGCCGCCGCGAAGTCCTGCCTCTGGACATACGCGCGGCCCAGATTCCCGAGGCTCATCGCAACCTGCTCGTGGTCGGGCCCGAAGAGCTTGCGGCGCATCACGAGCGCCTGTTGCGCCATGGAAACCCACGCTTCCGTGTCGCCGCGGGCGCCGAGCATCGAGGACAGATTGCTGAGCTGCAGCGCGACGTCGGGATGCTCGTCGCCATAGAGCTTGCGCGTCATCTCCAACGCCTCGCGCATGAAAGGCTCCGCGCCGGTGAGGTCTCCCTCGTCCATGAGCACCACGGCGAGGTTGTTGATCGTCCGGGTGAGCTGGGGATGCGCCGAACCGAAGACGCGGCGGGCCACCGCCAAGGCCTCCCGATCGGTCGATTCGGCCTCGGCGAGCCTGCCGGTCCTACGGAGCACCGAGCCCAGGTTGTTCAGATCGTAGGCGAGGCCTTCCTGGGTGCCCGAGCTCGCCCGGTGAATCGCGAGGGCCTCGCGCACGACCGTCTCCGCTTCCGCGTACTTGGCCATGGACAGAAGCGTCACGCTCAGGTCGGTGAGGGTGTCCCCCACCTTCACATCGCGATCGCCCAGGATCCGCCTCTGGATGGCCAGGGCCTTCCGCTGGCCGGCCTCCGCGCCCGGGAAGTCGCCCCGATTCTGGTTCAGAACGGAGAGGGCGAGAAGGCTCTCGGCCACATCGAGCGTCTGTTCGCCGTGCAGATGCACGCGCTGGGACAGCGAGCGCTGCAGGAGCGGCTCGGCCTGATCCTCCAGGCCGAGACTGACGTAGACCTTGCCGATCGCGAGGGCGAGCGCCGCCTGGGTCTCGGGCTGATCTTCGAGCTTCGCCATCACGCGCGCGGCGCCCTTGTCCAGGATCTCCCGGGCCGAGACCGTCTCGCCGCGCGTCTCACCCGGGTCCGACCCGGAGAACACCTGCTCGAGGAAGTCCCGGACCTCGAGCGCCTTGTCGCGCTCGAGCCGGATCTCGTCGCGCTGGCGGGCGAGGCGGATCGCCTGGACCGTCATCGTGGCGGCGAGCGCGAGGATCACCGCCATGCCCGTCGCCGCCAGTCCCACTCCGACCTTGTGCCGGCCCGCGAACTTCCGCACGCGGTATCCCAGGGTATCCGCCCTCGCGGCGACGGCCAGTCCTTCGCGGTGACGCCTCAGGTCTTCCGATAGCAGCCCGACCGAGGCGTAGCGCCGCTGCGGCTCCTTGCGCAGCGCCGTCAGCAGGATCGTGTCGAGGTCGCCCCGCAGCTTGCGGCGGAGCTGCTGGGGGCGCAGGCAGCGGACCTCGCTGAGCGCCTCCAGGGTGGGTCCGTCGCCGGTGAGTCGGTCCGATGGATTGAGCCTCGGCTCTCTCGTGACGCGCCCCACCGCCGCGCTCGGCCTTTCGGCATCCTGCTCGGCGACGGCGCGCTCCAGCGACTCGCCGCGGTCCGGCGCGAGCCGGTAGGGCAGCCGTCCCGTCAACAGCACATAGAGAAGGACGCCGAGGGAATAGACATCGGTGGCCGTCGTGATCGCGCGTCCTTCGATCTGCTCGGGGCTCGCGTACTGCGGCGTCATCAGGCGCTGGCCGGTCATCGTGGCATCGACCGCCCGGGAGGGGTCCGCCCCTTCGAGCAGCTTCGCGATTCCGAAATCGAGGAGGCGCGGCACGCCCCCTGCGGTAACGAGAATGTTCGAAGGCTTGATGTCGCGGTGCACGACGAGGTTCTGGTGCGCGTACTCGACCGAGGCGCACACCTTGCGGAAGAGGTCGATCCGCGCATCGAACCCCAGGCGATTCTGATCGCAGTACTGATCGATCGGTACGCCTTCGATGTGCTCCATGATGAGGTACGGCCGGCCATCCTCGATCGTCCCGCCGTCGAGCAGGCGCGCAATGCCCGGATGATCCAGCGTGGCCAGGATCTGGCGCTCGGCGCGGAATCTGACGATGAGGTCCGCGCGCTCGGCGCCGTAGCTGAGGACCTTCAGCGCCACCTTCTGCCGGTAGACGTCGTCCGCCCGCACTGCGAGGTAGACCGTGCTCATCCCGCCCTCGCCGAGCTTCCCCTCCACGCGATAGTGGCCGATCATCCGGCCGATCAGCCCCGGCGGCTGCATGGACGGCGCCGAGACGACGGGGTGGGCCAGGAATCCCTCGGCGCGTCCGTCGGCTGCGAGCAGCGTCTCGATCTCTCCGCGCAGCTCTCGATCGTCGCCGCACGCGCGGGACAGCCAGGCTTCCCTCTCCCCGAGGGGCAGAGCCGCGGCCTCGTCGAAGAGGGTCCCGATACGGCGCCAGCGGTCAGTCGCCATCGACGGGATCGCGGCCGCTCAAGCGGCGATAGAGCCAGGCCTTGGCGAGCCGGAACCGGCGCGCCACGGTCGGGACGGAGACGCCGAGCACGGCGGCGATTTCGTCGTGCTCGAGGCCGCCGAAAAATCGCAGCTCCACGATCTTCGCGAGCTCCTCGTCCAGCTCCTTCAGCTCGATCAGCGCTTCGTCGACGGCAATGATGTCCGCGTCGGTACGAGCGGCCACGTCCGGAATCTCGGTCAGAACCACGAGCCGTCCGCCGCCGTGCTTGCCCGAGGCGCGCCGGCGGGCGCGATCGGTGAGGATGCGCCGCATCATCTGCGCGGCGATGCCGAAGAAATGTGCGCGGTTGTGCCAGTCGACGTGCTGCTGGCCGATCAGGCGCAGGAAGGCTTCATGGATGAGATCGTGGGTCTGGAGGGTCTGTCCCGCGCGCTCGTGGTTGAGGTAACGCCCCGCCATCCGGCGCAGCTCGCCGTAGACGAGCGCCACGAGGTCCTCGAGCGCCTGGTCGTCGCCGCCGTGCCACTTCTCCAGCAGCCGCGTGACGTCGTGCCTGGGCTCGTCGCCTGCGACCGCCCCGCTCTTCTGCCGGCCGCGATCCACGAGATGCGTGCGCGCCACCCGCGGCTTTCTGATACCAAGTGCCATTCTTCAGACTCCCCGCGAGACCTGTGACTGCAACTGTTGCGCCAGGAGAGCTGCCGGAAAACGATATCGGCGCAACATCTGCCGAAGCCGCAGATCCGTCGAAATTCGCGGCCCCAGGGGACGCAAGAATCAACTGTTCGATGGGACTACACGGCTGGTCGGCGCAAGAACTGCGCGTTTCATGCAAGCGGCCGGTCGGCGGCTTTCGGGCTGACGGTCCGAGGAGCTTACCCCTATAATCCCGGACGCGCACCATATTATTGGGACTCCTCTATTGTCGCTGTCCGCCGGAGACCGCCTCGGCCCCTACGAGATCGTTGCGCCGCTCGGCGCCGGCGGCATGGGCGAGGTGTACCGCGCGAAGGACCTGAGGCTCGGCCGCGAGGTGGCGCTCAAGGTGCTCCCCGCCGGCGTCGCGTCGCACCCCGATCGTCTCGCGCGCTTCGAGCGCGAGGCGCGCACGGTGGCGGGTCTCAGCCATCCCAACATCGTGGTGCTCCACTCGATCGAGGACGACGGAGGGGTCCGCTTCCTCACCATGGAGCTGGTCGAGGGCCGGAGCCTCGACAACCTCGTGACACCGGGCGGCCTGCCGCTCGCGCGCGTGCTCGATCTCGGCATCGCGCTCTCGGACGCACTGGCGGCGGCGCACGAGAAGGGGGTCATCCACCGGGACCTCAAGCCCGCCAACGTGATGCTGACGCCCGAGGGGCGGGTCAAGGTGCTGGACTTCGGCCTCGCCAAGGTGGCGGCCGGGGCGTCCGGCGCAGCCGGCGAATCCACGCAGGCTCCCACGCTCGCGGCGCCGCTCTCGAGCGCAGGCCTCGTCGTGGGCACGCTGCCCTACATGGCGCCCGAGCAGATGCGCGGCGAGACCGTGGACGCGCGCACGGACCTGTTCGCGCTGGGGGTCGTTCTCTACGAGCTCGCCACGGGAAGCCGGCCGTTCATCGGGGCCACGCCGGTGGACGTGAGCTCGGCGATCCTTCGCGACAGCCCGAAGCCGCTCACGAGCCTGCGCGCCGATCTTCCGGGCGATCTCGAGCGCGTCATCGACCGCTGCCTCGCGAAGAGCCCGAGCGCGCGCTTCCAGACCGCGCTCGATGCGTGCAACGAGCTGCGCCGGATCCGGCAGGCGGTGGAGCGCGGGGAGAGCGAGGCGACGCCCGCGCCCCGGGAGGCGACGCCCCCGTCACCCGGCGCACCGCCCGCGCAGGTCTCTATCGCGGTGCTGCCCTTCTCCGACATGAGCGCGGCGAAGGACCAGGAGTATCTGTGCGAAGGCATGGCCGAGGAGATCATGAACGCGCTGGTGCGGATCGACGGGATCCGCGTCGCGTCCCGCACGTCGGCGTTCCGCGCGGGGAGGAGCGGCGACGATCTGCCCGCTATCTCACGCGCGCTCTCCGTGGGCCACGTGCTCGAGGGCAGCGTACGGACGGCGGGCGTGCGGCTGCGCGTGACGGCGCGGCTCACCGACGTCGCGAGCGGCTATCAGCTCTGGTCGGAAAGGTTCGACCGGGAAGCCATCGACGTCTTCGCCATCCAGGACGAGATCGCCGCGGGCATCGTCGACGCCGTGAAGGCCCGGCTCGGGCCTCGCGCGCAAACCGTCCACGCCCGATCGCAGGCGCACGACCTCGAGGCCTACCGCAGCTACCTCAAGGGCCGGCACCTGCGCGGCGTGGAGGACTTCGGCGGTGCCCTGAGCGCCTTCCAGGAGGCCGTCCGACTCGATCCCGCCCACGCCCCCTCGTGGACCGCTCTGGCGGAGATCACGGTGCTCGCGGCCCACATGGGCATGATCCCGCCTCGCGCGGCCTGCACCGCCGCACGGAAGGCGCTGACGACCGCGATGTCGCTGCAGGGAGAGTCGGCGGAGGGTCTCCACGTCGAGGCGTTCGCGTGTTTCCTCGAGCGCCGGTGGGACGCGATGGAGACGGCCTGGCGCCGGGCCCTCGAGATCCAGCCCGATCACGTCCTCGCCCTGGGCTCGTTCGCGCTCACACTCTGCGGGCGTCAGAGATTCGACGAGGCCATGCCGCTCTTCGAGCGCGCCCGCAAGGCCGATCCGCTCGCCTCCTTCCCCTACACCCTCGCCGGCTGGGGACTGATCGAGAGCGGACGGCCGGAGGAAGCCCTGCGCCACATCCAGGACGCCCTGACCTTCCAGAAAGAAGACGCCTCGGCCATTGCCGCATCGTGCATGGCGAATGCCGCCCTCGGGAGGTTCGAGGAAGCCATCGCGGCGGGCGAGCGCGGTGTCGCGGTGGCGCACCGGGCGCCCTTCTTCCTCGGGGCCCTGGGCTGGGCGCTCGCGGCGGCCGGACGCGACGGCGAGGCCCGCCGCATCCTCGACGAGCTGCGCGCCCGACCGGCGGGCTCCCCCACCGCCGTCACCGAGGCCTGGGTGCTCGGCGCGCTCGGACAGATCGACGACGCCTTCGCCGTGCTCGCGCGCGCCGAAGAGGAGCATCAGGGCCTGCTGTGCTACACGGGTGTGCCCGGGTTCGATCCGCTCCGCGCCGATCCGCGTTTCGCGGCGCTGTTGGGCCGGCTCGGGCTGTCCCCGCGCTGAAAAAAATGGCCGGATAGGCTATTGACAATAAATATTGTCAAGGCTACCCTCTCTCCATGCACGACCTGCACGTCATCGAGGATCCGGCCGCGGCGGCGGTGGCCTTGGAGCCCATGCGGAGCCGCCTGCTCTCCGAGCTGACGCAGCCTGCCTCCGCCGCGACGCTGGCAGGGCGGGTCGGCCTGACCCGGCAAAAGGTCAACTACCACCTTCATGCGCTCGAGGAGCACGGCCTGGTGCGCCTGGCCGAGGAACGCAAGTGGGGCGGGTTGACGGAGCGGCTGATGGTGGCCACGGCGTCCTCGTTCGTGATCTCGCCGGGCGCCCTGGGGCCCGTCGCCGCCGATCCGAGCCGGGAGATGGATCGACTGTCCGCGAGCTATCTCATCGCTCTCGGCGCACGCGTCGTCCGCGAAGTGAGCGACCTGTCGCGCCGTGCGCGCGCGGCCGGCAAGGGATTGGCGACCCTGGCGGTGGATACCGAGATCCGTTTCCGGTCGGCCGCGGACCGCGCTGCGTTCAGCAAGGAGCTGACCGACGTCATCACCAAGCTCGTTTCGAAGTACCACGACGACACTGCGCCGGGCGGCCGCACGCACCAGCTGGTGCTCATGGCGCATCCCCTGCCGCGCACACCTCGCACCAAGGAGCCATCATGAGCGTGAAGAAAGAAGCGTCCGGCCGCCGATCCATCCAGGTCGAAGTCGAGGTCCCCGGCACTCCGGAGGAAATCTGGCAAGCCATCGCGACGGGCCCGGGCGTCACGTGCTGGTTCGTGCCGACCGAGATGGTGGAGCGCGATGGCAAGCCTGCTGTCATCAAGCACGACTTCGGTCCGGGGATGGAGTCCGAGGCGACCGTGACCGCGTGGGACCCGCCCAGGCGGTTTGCGGCCGAGTCTCCGGGCTGGATGCCGAACTCTCCCCCGATGGCCACCGAGTGGAGCGTCGAAGCCCGCGCCGGCGGCGTCTGCGTCGTCCGCGTCGTCCATAGTCTCTTTGCGAGCACCGACGATTGGGACGGACAGCTCGAGGGTGTGGAGTCCGGTTGGCCCGCCTTCTTCCGTATCCTGCGGCTCTACCTCGACCACTTCCGCGGACAGCGCTGCGCGCCGATGCAGTTGATGGCTCCCGCGGCGGGGACCGAGGCCGCGGGCTGGGATACGCTGATGACCGACCTGGGATTGAACGGCGTCACGGCCGGCCAGCGCTGGACCGCGCCGGCAGGAGTCCCGCCGCTTGCCGGCACCCTCGAGCACGCCGGCCAGGGTCCCTACAGCGCCTTGCTGCGGCTCGACAAGCCGGGTCCGGGCCTTGCCTATCTGAGCGCCGTCGATTGCGGTGGATCCGTCCTGGTATCGCTCTACTTCTATCTCTACGGCGAGCAGGCGGCCGGAGTCGTGTCGCGCGAGAAGCCTCTCTGGCAGGCGTGGATGGGCGAGCACTTTCCGGCCGGGGATGCGCCGAAGGCCTGAACCGCAGGGCGGTGCGAGTGAAGTCGCGGTACGGTGGAAGGGACCGAGGAGAAAGGAGGAATGCGCCATGAAACTGAACGCCCTCATGGTCCGCTACATCGTCAACGATATCGACGCAGCGATTGGGTTCTATACCCATCACCTGGGGTTTCGACTCACGGCTCAATCGGGTCCCTACTTCGCCATCCTCGAGCGGGAGAACCTGCAACTGGTGTTGAGTCCGCCGAAAGGCCCCGGCGGGGGCTCGCAACCGATGCCGGATGGACGCAGGCCTGAACCAGGTGGCTGGAATCGGATCATCGTGCAGAGCCGCAACCTCGAGGGCGACGTCGAGGTCCTCAAAAAAGCTCAGGTCAAGTTCCGCAACGAGGTTGTCGCCGGACCTGGCGGCCGCCAGATCCTGCTCGAGGATCCGTCCGGTAATCTAGTAGAGCTGTTCGAGCCGGCGCCTGACCCTGTGAAATAGACGTCTCGAGATACGTCAGTGGCCACCCGCTGTTGATTCCCCGCATGACCGCCCAGACTTGCCTTGCCGCCGGGCGTTCACAGCGGTACAAGCGAGCACAAGACGCTGTCTGAGAGGGGGAGGTGCTCATGTCTCCAATGGCCTGCAGATGGGGCCTCGTGTTCTCGACCGCACTCGTGACGCTATCGGGGGGCACTGGACCACCGCCGGCTTTTGCCGTCGATGGCTCTCCTTCGACCCCGGGATGCTCCAAGGATCGAGGGCCCTGCCCACCAGGGGGATATCCGGTACTCCCCGGTGTGTTCCGGCTCAACGGGACCGACCCCCATCTCCCGCTGGACGACCTCGAGCCGCTGCGGCAGATCGTCGGCGACGCGAGCTTCGTGGGCCTCGGGGAAACGGTTCACACCTCGGGCGGCTACTACGAGATGAAGCATCGCCTCTTCAGGTATCTCGTCGAGCGCATGGGCTTCCGTGTCCTCGCGTTCGAGACCACCTGGGATAACGCTGAATCGGTCGAGCAATACCTCGAGACGTGCGACGGCGGCGCCGAGGATCACGAGGATGACGGGAACGGTCCCGACGATGATCACGCGGAGAGTCCGTGGGAAGACCATCGGGGGGGCAACGGCCCAGACAGCCGCGGCGCGCACAACGCGGCGTTGGCCGTTAGCGGCTCCGCGCAAGCGGCCGTTCGCGGGATATTCCCCGTGTGGCAGTCCGCCGAGGTTCGCGATCTCGCCCGCTGGATGTGCGACTGGAACCGATCCCATCACCAGGCGAAGGACCGTCTGCACTTCTACGGTTTCGACATCCAGCAGCCGGACAACGACGGGCCCGCGCTCATGGAGTTCCTCTCGAGGATCGGAGTCGCCGCGGACGACTCCAGGATCCTGGGCATCGGCAAGTGCGATCGGGTCGCAGGGTGGTTCTACCCGACGCCCGTCCCGGAACGGGATCATGTGGCCTGCACCGATGCTCTCGCCTCCGTGGAGAACCTCTTCACCAAGGACGAAGCCAGGATCGTCCAGCTGACCTCCCGGCACGATCTCGACTGGGCCAGGCTCCGCCGCTTGGGTCTTCAAGCATGGGAAGACGAGGCTTTCTTCAATTACAGCATCCCGGGGAGGTCGTTCGAGGCGCGCGACCGTGCGATGGCGTACATGGTCGAGGCCATCAGGGAACTCGAGTTTCCCGACGAGCCTCGAACGGTCGTCTGGGCTCACAACGTGCATCTTTCGAAGGCGGGGAGTGAATACTATCTTGGGTCCACGATGGGAACCTTCCTGAACGGGACGCTCGGGGACTCTTACGTCGCGCTCGGCCTCGCTGCCTATAGCGTCAGCATCGATTGGTACGGGGTGGGCTGCGGGCCCGCCTTCGTCAGGTATGACGGCTCCGTCGAAAGGATCCTCCACGACTTGGGGAACGATTACCTTCTTGTCGATCTCGATTCTCCAGGAGGCTCAACTCCACTCCTGCAGCCGAATGCACCCTATCGCATCGGAAACCTGATGATGGTTCCGAGGAGGCAGTTCGACGGTCTGGTGTACATGCGGTATGCCCGGCCGATGACGCCGCTCGCCTGGCCTGTCTGCGGAGAGGCCCTCACTCTCCAGAGCAACCGCCAGCCTCTTGGGCCGGATCACGGATTGATTCCGGATTCAGGGCAGACCCGGAACCTCGGCCAGGCTCCAAGTATCGGGCAACGTTCCCGTGCAATTTCCAACGATCGATGAACGTAACGTTGAACTTGAGGAGGACCACTCGATGAAGCCGCTGCTCTGCACGCACCGATCGTCCGCCCCCCCCGACCGCATGTGGGCCGTGGCGTCCGACTTCGCGCACGCCGCCGGCCGCATCAAGGCGATCACGAAGGTCGAGATCGTGACGCCCGGCCCCGTCGGCGCCGGCACGCGCTTCAAAGAGTGGCGCGGCCGTCAGATGGTGGACATGGAAGTCGCCGCGTGGTCCCCGCCACGCAGCTACTCGCTCCGCGGCTACGCCATCGGGATCGAGTTCACATCGGAGATCCGCTGTGTCCCCGACGGCTCGGGCACGCGCCTCGAGATGGAGGTCCACGTGCGCCCCCAGAACTTCGGGGCGAAGCTCCTCTCCCCGCTCATCGCGCTGACGTCGAAGGTGATGGTGAAATCCTGCGCGAAGGACCTCGGCGAGATCGCCGCCGCGGCCGAGCGAGACGGCCTCGCGACGGGCGAGGTCCGCATGGCTTGAGATCGGCCACGTCCTTCCCCTGAAGTCCACCGATTCCCGGAGACCTTCTCGAGGCCGACGGACTCCAGGACTCTTAGGGTGTCTGTCGGCGACCCACCTCAGGTTCTGATCAAGATTTCGGGTGCCATCCGGGGCCGATGGAGGTATAGACTCCGCGAGCACGGCTCGCCGATCGGGACCGGCGGCCGTCTGCATGTTCATCGATCGCACAAGGGGTGACACGTGCGCGTTGCCGTACAGGCTCCCTCCCTGCCGACCCGGCTCCTGACGCTCGCGCTCATGGTCCCGATCTTAGCCCTTGCCTCTCATTCACCCGCTTTCGGCACGACGGACTACAGCTTTTCGTGGGCGCACCCGCGGCCGCAAGGGAATTCCCTCGGAGGGTCGGCGTTCGAGAGCGACCTCGTCGGGTACGCGGTCGGCGATCGCGGCGTCGTGGTGAAGACCACGGACGGCGGAGTGAGCTGGGTCCTGGTCAGCCGCTTCCCGCAATTCGCCCTCGACCTCGAAGATCTTCTCGTGATCGGACCCGGCGAGCTCCTCGCCGTCGGCGATCCCCCGGGCATCTTCCGTTCGGCGGACGGCGGCGGGACGTGGACGGCGGTACTCAATCCGTCGACCGCGCGGCTTCGCGACATCGAGGTCGTGACCGGGACGACCCTCTGCGCCATCGGTGATGGTGGTCAGGTCCTGCGCTCGCCGGACGGAGGCCTCACCTGGACTCTTGTGGGATCGGCCGGAAGCAGCGTCTTGGAGCAGCTCTGGATCGACACATCCCACGGCTACGTCCTGGGGCCGCATCTGGTGCGGCGCACCGGCGATGGCGGCGCGACCTGGTCCCCTGTCCCCGGGATCAATGAGCAGTCCTTCGAATCCTTCAACGAAGCGTTCACCACGGATTCCCAGCACCTCTTCATCCTGAGCGACTTCCACCTATGGAAGAGCGCGAACGCCGGCGCCAGCTGGTCTCAAAGCTTGCTCCCGGGATCCTTCGCGTATGCGGGAAACACGGTGGTTCTGGGGCCCCAGCACTTCGTCACCGTCACCAATCTCGAGGGCGCTTCCGTCTTCGAGACCACGAACGGCGGCGATGCGTGGACGCGGCTGTTCATCAGTAGTTCGTCCGGTTTCCTCGACTTGGATCGACTCCCGGGCGGCACGCTCATCACCGTCGCAGCGGAGGGAAACATCTACCGTTCCACCGATGGCGGTGGGCACTGGGTGAATACGATCGAGGAGATTCCATCGCGGCGTCAGCGGCTCGGCGCGATCGCGGTCGGACCGGGGTTGCGCGGGGCCGCGGGCACGACGGGGTCTCCGGGCCAGCAGTGCTACAAGACCGAGGACGGCGGCGCGACGTGGTGGCTGAATCCCGCCGGCCCCTTGATTTCGTTCACTACGGACATCGGTTACTGGGACGCCGATCGGGCGATCATCGCGGGAGATACGGGGAAGATCTGGTTCACGACGAACGGCGGGGGCACGTGGACGGCGGCGACCCTTCCCGGCGTCCCGACGAACGGTGCGGCCTGGCACCTTTCTCTCCCCGCGCCCGGAATCGCGTACGCCGTGGTGACCGGATCGAACCAGTCGCTCGTGTATCGCACCGCGGATTACGGCGTGAGCTGGCAGCAGCGCACCGCCGGAATTCCGATCTCCGGTGGATTGACGGCCGTCGGGTTCTCGACTGCGACAAACGGATACGTCGCCGGCTACACGACCGCGGGGGTCGGGCGGATCTTCGCAACGAGCGACGGCGGCGCGAGCTGGACGCCGGTGACGGCGAGCGGGCTTCCGACCAGCCGATGGCCGGCGGACATCTACTGGCACTCCGAGCTCGTGGGTCTCGCCACCGTCGACAGCTCGCCGGGAGGCATCTACAGGACGACGAACGGCGGCGCCACCTGGGTCAACGTCGAGCCGCTGCCGGCCCGAGAGCTCTCCTTTTTCGATCCTCAGCACGGCGTCGCCGGGTCCGGGAACTTCAGCGGAAGCGGGACCGTCTTCGTGACCGAGGACGGCGGCGCGAGCTGGCAGAGCGTGCCGCTCCCGGCGACCGGAGCCGGGTACGCGGTTGCCGCCGTCAGCGATGGTTTCTTCGCTGGGGGGGAGGCCGGCGTGATCGTCAAGGCCACGCGGGTCGTCCCCGACGTCGACGGCGATGGCGACGGAATCCCGTCGGCCGGCGATTGCGACGACGCGAACGACCAGGTCTGGAGCGCGCCCGGCGAGGTAACGGCGGTTACGTTCGCCGACCCCACGACACTCGCCTGGGCTGCGCCCGCCGATCCCGGTGGAACACCGGAGTCGATCCGGTTCGACACGCTGCGCTCCACCTCGCCCGCGAACTTCGCCTCCGCCCCTCCCACCGTGTGCCTGGATCCTGGAGATCTGGTCCCCTCGACGACCGACACCGAGGTCCCGC
>Ga0070671_100000116_pt1 | contig 51559 bp, 51 predicted proteins | sample KBSS73metaG_FD_65341 | JGI IMG/M metagenome (GOLD analysis project Ga0070671, IMG submission 65341) | Switchgrass rhizosphere microbial communities from Kellogg Biological Station, Michigan, USA - KBS S7-3 metaG | ecosystem: Host-associated > Plants > Roots > Rhizosphere > Soil ...
CGTTGAAGTTGCCGGTCGATTCGATCGAGTCCGCCTTGATCACCGAGATCGCCAGCGGCACGGCCTGGGCAGTCTCCTGGCGGCGGCGGGCGGTGACGATGATCACCTCGCCCCGGCTGGGATCGTCATCGGTTACCTGGGGTGTGGCAGAGCCGGCGCCAGTGGCGCTTGAGGCTTCCGCAGTTGCGGCAGCCTCGGCGGCCGCATCGGCAGCAAAGGCGGGCGCGCTCAGGGCGCCAAACGAGAGGGCGGTTGCGGCCAACAGGCCGCCGCGGACGAACGAATGCATGATCCAATCCTTGCGTAGGGAATGGATGCATCCGGTGGTCCGGTCTGCACCTTGGTATTTTCCGTGAATTTTGCCCCCGAAAGCGGGGTTCAGGTGAAGCGCTGGCGTTCGGTGACTTCCAGCTGGACGACCCGCCCGTCGTGGACGGTCAGGCCGATGGCGCCGTAGCGCAGCCGCGAGACTGCCTCGGCAACCGCGCTGATCGCGGCCGCCGCAGCTTCCTCGGGCGAAAGGGGCGGGCGCCGATCGTCAGCGCTGCGCGAATCTGGTGGTGCTGGCATAGGTGGTGCCTCCTTGGTGGAAGCAGTTCTTATCTCTACCTAATCGATAGACAATAGGAGAAGACCTATCCGGCGATAAAGCGCGGCTTTCACGCGCTATCCTGATCGCTCTCCTCGAACGGCGGTTCCAGCTTGATCGGATCGGCCAGACTGACCCGGTCGAGCATCGCGGCCATCTCGTCGCGCAGGGTCAGCATCAGCCCGCGGAGCCGGCATTCCGCCTCGGGCAGGCAATTGCTGCACTTCTCATGGGCATTGCGCGCCGCACAAGGCACCAGGGCCAGACTACCCCGGGTCAGCCGGATGATGTCGCCATAGCGGATGTCGACCGGCGGGAGGGCCAGCTCATAGCCGCCTTCCCGGCCGCGGTGCGAGATCACGATCCCTTCGCGCACCAGTTCGGACAGGATCACGGTGAGGAACTTGCGCGGAATGTTCTGGGCTTCCGCAATGGCATCCAGCCGAACCGCGCCGCCCGAACGGTCCGGTCGCCATTGATCGGCAAGGTGCTGCAGGGCCCGGATGGTGTAGCGCGTCTTCTGTGAGAGCATGACCTGAGAAGACTAGCCTGCCCGGGTAAAGTCAACCTCACCGGTAGACCTGGCCTGCCTGGATCGTCCCACCTGGTACAGGCCGGGGAATCTGGGGGCACCTGTTCCATCCGAACCGTCGCGATGGTTGCGGACAACGTCGGCAGTTGAATCACATCGGCCCGTGATCAGACCGGGACAAGGCCCGCCTTCATCAGCTGGCCACTACTCCCGGCGCGTTCTTGTTCATCAGCTTGAACGCGCGGCCATACCACTCGTTGCCCGGGTAGTTCTTGCCGAGGACGGCCGCGGCCTTCTGTGCCTCTTCGGGCAGGCCGATCGAGAGATAGCTCTCCGCCAGGCGATAGAGCGCCTCGGGGGTGTGGCTGGTGGTCTGGTACTTGTCGATCACCGCGCGGAAGCGGATCGAAGCAGCGAGCCACTTGCCCTGCCGCTCGTAGGCCCGACCGATATCCATCTCCTTGCCGGCGAGGTGATCGTTGATGAGGTCGAGCTTCAGGCGGGCGTCGGCGGCGTAGCGGGTATCGGGATAGCGCCGGGTCAACTCGGTCATCGCCGCGAGCGCCTGCGCCGTCGCCTTCTGGTCGCGCGTCACGTCGCTGATCTGCTCGTAATAGGACAGGGCGATCAGGTAGTAGGCGTAAGCCGCGTCCTTGTTGCCCGGGTGGATCGAGAGGAACCGCTGCGCCGATGAGATCGCCTTGATGTAGTCACGACCGACATAGTAGCTGAAGGCGCTCATCAGCTGGGCACGGCGGGCCCAGGGCGAATAGGGGTGCTGGCGCTCCACCTCGTCGAACAGGGCGGCCGCTTCCTTGGAGCGGCCCCGATCAAGTCGGTCCTTCGCCGCCAGGTACAGCGTGTCCACGTCGCGGGCGACATAGGCCGTGTCGCGGTTCTTGCCGCCCTTGCCGCCGCATCCGGCGGTCAGCGAAATCGCGGCAGTGGCAGTGGCGAGGATGGCGAGCTTGAGCGGCGAATGCTTCATGGGCAGGCGCTATAACCAGCGCGGGCATGAACGCCAAGTGAAAGCGCCGGTGCCGCCGCACGCGATGGAAGCGCAACTACCGAGGGCCTGACATTTACCCGTCGGCAACCTCTTGTCCTTAAATGAGCGCGATCCGGGAGAGCCTCGTGCGAATAATGACAATCCTCAAGGAGTTTGCGAACGGCAAGGACGACCCCGGCGACGGGCTCAACGTCCTGCGGCTGAGCTTCGTCTCGGTTGTGGGTGCACTCCTGGCGGCATTTGTCCTGATCGTGCGCCCGTTCATCTGGCCCGGCAGCTCCGACGAATGGCACCGCACGGTTGCCATCCTGATCGCCTACGCCCTCTGCGTCATCATTGCAGGCCTGCGCACGGGCAACCGGATTCGCGCAACCCAGGCCCTGGCCCATGCCTCGGCCGGAGCGGAACGCGTCAAGACCCAGGAGCTGTTCGTGATGACGGACATGCTCCAGAGCGCGGATACCAATGAGGATGCCCTGGCCGTCCTGCGCGCCACCTCGCTGCGCCTCCTGCCGCAATTCGGCGCCGCGCTCTATGTGTTCAACAATTCGCGCGACCGGCTCGACCTGATCGGTTCCTGGGCCCTGCCCGAGGACATTGCCCTTCCCCAGCTGCTCTCCCCGGGCAATTGCTGGGCGCTCAAGCGCGGCAAGTTCCACATCAACGACGCGCCAAGCGGCACGTTGTGTTGCAGCCACCATGGCGCGGAACTCTCGACCATCGAGATCCCGATGCTGGCGCGCGGCGCGGTCTACGGCTTGCTGATGTTCGCCACCGATCGCGAGGGCGCGTTCGACGAATTGCGCAATGTCCAGCGGCTGGGCCGGATGCTCGCCGATTCGATGTCGCTGGCCCTGGCCAACATCGCCTTGCGCGAACAACTGCGCACCCAGTCGCTGAGGGATCCTCTCACCGGACTATACAATCGCCGCTACATGGAGGATTCGCTCGAGCGCTACACCAGCCTGGCCGAGCGCAATGGCGGCTCCACGGCGGTAATCATGGTCGACATGGATCACTTCAAGGCGCTGAACGATCTCCACGGCCACGCCAAGGGCGATTCGGTCCTGCGCGATGCGGCGGCCCAGCTGGTCGGCGGGGTTCGTCCATCGGACGTGGTCTGCCGCTATGGCGGCGAGGAACTGATGGTTATTCTTCCCGACTGCGGGCTCGAAGATGCCGCTGCCCGGGCCGAAGTGCTGCGCGGGCGGATCGAAGCGCTCACGGCAGCCCACGGCACCCCCATCTCGGCATCGTTCGGCGTTGCCTCCATTCCCGAAAGCAGCACGACCCACGTCGACGTGGTGGCCATGGCCGACACCGCGCTCTACGCGGCCAAGCAGCAAGGCCGCAACCGGGTCATCTGCGCCGAACGGCGCGCTGGCCGCGAGGAATTCCAGCCGCGCCTGGCCGTAACGGGCTGAATGTGGCGCGCCGGTTTGACACCGGCCTTGCTCGATGGTCTGCTCCCATCCAAACCGGATAGGAGATGCCGACCATGCCGCTGTCGCTTCACGCCGCCACCATCCCCGGCTGGCTGCAAGTTCTTGGCGCCACCCGCAAGCTGATCGACACCGCCCGCGATCATTGCGCGGAGCACGATCTGCCCCAGGCAGAGCTGGTCGACGCCCGGCTGATCGAAGACATGCTGCCGCTGAAATACCAGATCAAGAGCTGCGCGGTGCATTCGCGCGGGGCCATCGAGGGGGTGCGGCAAGGCACCTTTTCCCCCGACATGACCGAGCCGCCCGCCACCTTTGCCGCCCTTGCCGAGCGGCTGGACGAAACCATTGCCTTCCTCGAAGGCCTCGACCCTGCGGAACTGGACAGATTTATCGGCAGGGACATGGTCTTCACCATCGGCAGCAAATTCAGGCGCGAATTCACCGCCGAAAATTTCCTGCTCGGCTTCAGCCAGCCCAACCTCTACTTCCACGCCACCACCGCCTACGACCTGCTGCGGATGAAAGGCGTGAAGATCGGCAAGGGCGATTTTCTCGGAGCCATGCCGGTCAAGGGCTGAGCGCCGTGCCCCTGTCGCTGCACGCGGCGCTCGTTCCCGGCTGGCTGCAAGTTCTCGGCTCCTGCCGGGGCCTGATCGACAAGGCCGAGGCCCACTGCGCCGCCCACGGACTCGATGAGGCCGAACTGGTCGAGACCCGCCTCTTCGGCGACATGCGGCCGTTCAAATACCAGATCAAGAGCTGCACCGTGCACAGCCGCCTGGCTGTTGAACACGCACGTTCGGGCATTGCGGGCCCGGACTTCAACTCCTCGCCCGAAACCCTGGCCGCGCTCGGCGCCCAGCTTGACGACACCATCGCCTTCCTGGAGGCGCTCGATCCCGCCGAGTTCGAGACCTTCTTCGGACGCGACGTGGTCTTCACCATTCCCGGCACAGACTACCGGCGCGAGTATACCGCGGAAAACTTCCTGCTCGGGTTCAGCCGGCCCAACTTCCATTTCCATGCCACTACCGCCTACGCCCTGTTGCGAATGAAGGGCGTTGCCATCGGCAAGGTGAATTACCTCGGCGCCTGGCCGACCAGGGGCTGAGCCTCGGCAAACATGCGCAAATACGAAAAGGCACCGCGGCGCCATATGGCGCGCGGTGCCTTTTTGCTGGGCTAAACCGGGCCGAGGTCTGCCCCCGGCCCGAGTAACACTCAGTCGTCGCCCTTGAGGAAAGCCGGCATGTGGTCCGGATTGCCACCCTCTTCGCGGTCACGACGCGGGCCACGATCACCACCGTCACGGCGCGGGCCGCGATCGCCACGGTCGCCGCCACGGGGACCACGATCGCCGTCACGACGCGGGCCACGGCGGTCACCACCACGATCACCACGATCGCCGCGCGGCTCGCGCGGTTCGCGCGGCGGACGGGTGTCCTCCAGCGCCTCGCCGGTCTCCTGATCGACCACGCGCATCGACAGGCGAACCTTGCCGCGGTTGTCGATCTCGAGGACCTTGACGAAGACATCCTGGCCTTCCGAAACGACGTCGGTCGGGCGTTCAACGCGCTCGTTCTTCATTTCCGACACGTGGACGAGGCCGTCCTTGCCGCCCATGAAGTTCACGAAGGCGCCGAAGTCGACGATGTTGACGACCTTGCCCTTGTAGATCTTGCCGACTTCGGCCTCTTCCACGATGCCGAGGATCCACTGGCGGGCAGCCTCGATCTGCGTCAGGTCGGACGAGGAGATCTTGATCAGGCCTTCGTCGTCGATGTCGACCTTGGCGCCGGTGGTGGCGACGATCTCGCGGATCACCTTGCCGCCGGTGCCGATCACGTCGCGGATCTTCGACTTGTCGATCTGCAGCGTCTCGATGCGCGGGGCATGGGCCGAAAGCTCGGTGCGGGCTTCGCCCAGCGCCTTGGTCATCTCACCGAGGATGTGCGCACGGCCTTCGCTGGCCTGACGCAGCGCGACCTCGAAGATCTCGCGGGTGATGCCGGCAACCTTGATGTCCATCTGCATCGTGGTGATGCCTTCGGCGGTACCGGCCACCTTGAAGTCCATGTCGCCGAGGTGGTCCTCGTCGCCGAGGATGTCGGACAGGACCGCGAAGTCCTTGCCCTCCAGGATCAGGCCCATGGCGATGCCCGAGACCGGCCGCTTGATCGGCACGCCGGCGTCCATCATCGAGAGGCAGCCGCCGCAGACGGTGGCCATCGACGAGGAACCGTTGGACTCGGTCACGTCCGAAAGGACGCGGATCGTGTAGGGGAACTCGTCCTTGGTCGGCAGGACCGGGTGCAGCGCGCGCCACGCCAGCTTGCCATGGCCAACCTCGCGGCGGCCCGGCGCGCCGAAGCGGCCCACTTCGCCGACCGAGTAGGGCGGGAAGTTGTAGTGCAGCATGAAGTTCTCATACCGCAGGCCTTCCAGCCCATCGATCATCTGCTCGGCGTCCTTGGTGCCCAGCGTGGTGGTGCAGATGGTCTGCGTCTCACCGCGCGTGAACAGGGCCGAACCGTGGGTGCGGGGCAGGAAGCCGACCATCGATTCGATCGGGCGGACCTGGGTCACCGAACGGCCGTCGATACGCTGGCCGTCCTTGAGGATGGCGCCGCGCACGATGTCCGCCTCGACCTTCTTCATGGTCTTGATGGCGACCATCTGGGTCTGCGGCGTCTCGCTGGCGAAAGCTTCCTTGGCCTTGGCGCGGGCGGCGTTGAGCGCGTTCGAGCGGGCCGACTTGTCGGTCAGCTTGTAGGCGGCGGCAACGTCCTTGCCGACGATGTCCTTGAGCTTCTTCTTGATGTCGGCGGTCGAGTCCGAAAGATCGATGTCCCAGGCGGGCTTGGCAGCCTTCTCGGCCAGCTCGACAATCAGGCCGACGACCTTGCGGATCTCGTCATGCGCGAACATCACGGCGCCGAGCATCTCGTCTTCCGAAAGCTCCTTGGCTTCCGATTCCACCATCATCACGGCCTGGTCGGTTGCCGCGACGACGAGGTCCAGCCGGCCTTCGGCCAGGGCCACGTCCTGCTTCGGGTTCAGCACATAGGCGCCGTCGATGTAGCCGACGCGGGCAGCCGCGATCGGGCCCATGAATGGCACGCCCGAGATGGTCAGCGCGGCCGAAGCGGCGATCATCGCCACGACATCGGGCTCGGTCTCGCCGTCATAGGACAGGACCTGCGCGATGCAGTTGATCTCGTTGTAGAAGCCTTCGGGGAACAGCGGACGGACCGGACGGTCGATCAGGCGGGAGACCAGCGTCTCCTTTTCCGTCGCGCCGCGCTCGCGCTTGAAGAAACCGCCCGGGATGCGCCCGGCGGCCGAATACTTTTCCTGGTAGTGCACAGTCAGCGGGAAGAAGTCCTGCCCTTCCTTGACCGACTTGGCGGCCGTGACCGCGCAGAGCACAACGGTTTCGCCATAGGTGGCGAGGACCGCGCCGTCAGCCTGACGGGCAATGCGGCCGGTTTCCAGCGTGAGGGTCTTTCCGCCCCACTCCATGGACACTGTCTTGACGTCGAACATTTCGTTTCCTTCAGCCCGCGCGCCCTATTGCGAGCGGGTTTTTGCTGCCGGGGAATACCGTCCCGGTCCGGTGCGGGGCATTTGTCGCGCCCCAGGGGCATCCCGCCGGATTGCGGGAGGGCCTTAAAGCAAAAGCGGCCCGCTAGGGGCCGCTCCGCTTGGTTACTTGCGCAGACCCAGCTTCTGGATCAGCGCGTTGTACCGCTCGACATCCCTCTTTTTCAGATAGTCGAGCAGGCTGCGCCGCTTGTTGACCATCATCAGGAGGCCGCGACGCGAGTGATTGTCCTTGTGGTGGCCCTTGAAGTGCTCTGTCAGGTTGCGAATGCGCTCGGTGAGAATCGCGACCTGCACTTCCGGCGAACCGGTATCACCCGCCTGGCGGGCGTTGTCGGTGATGATTTCCTGCTTGCGTTCAGCAGCAACAGACATGTCTTTACTCCGCGACATCGGGAAGATTGAAGCCCCGGACGACCTTGAGGTCACCTCCCGAAAGCTCCACCAGCGCGACCGGCACACCGCCTGCTCGCGTCCAGCACAGCCCGTCGGGAAAGGGCATCCCGGTCAGAACGCGGCCCTGGCGGACCGCCCTTGCCTGCTCCGGGGAGAGATCGTGGACCGGGATGTCGACCAGTCCTGACTCAAGCGGCAAGAGTGCTTGTTCAAGCGGCGCCCCCTTGCCGATTTCGTTCAACTTGTCCAGCGAAATCGCCTGTTCGATCGCGAACGGCCCGGCCTTGAGCCGCCGCAGCATGGTGACGTGGCCCACGGTACCCAGCGACCGTGCGATGTCACGGGCGAGGGAGCGGATGTAGGTGCCCTTCGAGACATGGGCCAGCAGCGTGACATTCTCCACTCCTCCCATCCTGTTCGTGTCGAGCGAAGTCGAGACGCCATTCGCAACCGTGTCTGGGCTTCGCTCGACACGAACGGTCAAGGAATGGATCGAGACACTGCGGGACTTCAGCTCCACCGTCTCGCCCTTGCGCGCAAGATCATAGGCCCGCTCGCCATCCACCATCAGCGCGGAATAAGCAGGCGGCACCTGTTCGATCGGGCCGGTGAACCGCGGCAGCACCGCTTCAATCTCCGCCCACGAAGGCCGAACGGAACTCTCGGCAATCACCTTGCCCTCAAGGTCCAGCGTATCGGTCTCCGCGCCGAACCGCACGGTAAAGGCATAGACCTTGCTCGCATCGAGCATCCGCCCGCACAGCTTGGTCGCCTCGCCCAGCGCGATCGGCAGCACACCCGTCGCCAGCGGGTCGAGCGTCCCGCCGTGGCCGACCTTCACCTTCTTGCCGTAGCCCGCCTCGCGCAGGTTGCGCTTCACGGCGGCCACGGCCTGGGTGGAGCCCAGACCCAGTGGCTTGTCGAGGATGATCCAGCCATTGGGGGCAAACGTCATCCGCCGCCCCTAGCGGCTTGCGCCTGCCTTGTCAGCGGCGCCGATGCGCCTTCTTCGGCGGCGGGCGCCTAACGACGTCTACCCGCCTTCTTCGGCGGCGGGCGATTAACGCCGTCTACCCGCCTTCTTCGGCGGCGGGCCGGGCATCACCTCGAAGCTGGCAAAGGTATAGTGCCGCCCGTGGATATAGATTCCGCCGAACTTGTCGAGCGTCCCGGTCGGACGCGCATCGATGCCGATGTGCTCGGCAAACGGCAGGTCGATCGCCGGGGTCATCAGGGCGGCGCGGAACCAGTGGCGATGCAGGTCCTCAAACCAGATTTCCCGGTCGCTCACCGCATCCCAATCATCCACGCCGCCTTGGTCGGCGAAGGGAATTTCAGCGCGCGGCGGTGGCGGCGGGGCCGCGCCGGCACTGGCTGACAGGCCCGGAATGGCGGCGGCAGCGAGGACGGGAGCAATCAACTTGCGGAGCATGGCAGGTCTCCTCTCTCCCAGGAAAATGGGATCGGGCCTGACGCCTCGCAAGCCGCTGCGACACTTTGCTACCGGCCCTGTTCTTCGGGGGAAACGAACTTGCCCGGGAGGTCGACATGGCCTTCGCGGCGCGCAAACTTCCACCCTTCCGCCGTGCGCACCACGATATCGGCGTGGTGGCCGATCATGGGCAGGGCCGGCTTGCCCTCCTTGCCCATCACCACCACGACCCAACTCACGTTCGTCGTTGCCCGGTCGCCGTCCAGCCGGATGATCGGATTGGCGATGACGTGGTACGAGGTGCCGACCCGCGCGCCCAGCGTCCGCTGCATCATCTCCTCGATCGCAGCAGGGCCCTTGGCCCGGCCCATCGGGCCCAGCAGGAGCTCGGCATCCTCGGCAAAGAGGCTGGCATAGTCCGCGAACTTGCCGTGATCGAGGTAGTAGCCATAGTCGATGAACAGGTTGCGGATCTCCTCGAGGTCCTCGAGGCGGCGCAGCCGCGCCTGCGTCTTGTCATCCGTGCTCATGGCAGGTCCTCTCCATTTTTTACGTCATGAACCGCCGGCAATCGCATTCGACAGGGCGAAGTAATGCCCGGTCAGCCATTCTACCGGCGGGCCGATCAGCCAGCCAACGGGATTGAACCCCTTCACCAGCGTCGGCAGGACGATAAGCAGCACCAGAACGAGCGCAAAGCCCAGCCGCCGCACCCGCGCATATGCGCTGGCGAGCGGCTGCGGCAGCAACCCCTCGGCGATGTGCGAGCCGTCAAACGGCGGGATCGGCAGGAGGTTGAACAGAGCAAGGAAGACGTTGATCATCACGAAGTTGATGAGGTTGAGCGCGACAAAGCCGATCACCCCACCCATCTGTGCTTCGGCCGCCCCGGCGAACGGCCGCGCGAGCAGCCCCAGCAGCACGGCCCCGATCAGCGCCAGCACGAGGTTGGTAGCCGGTCCGGCCGCCGCCACCAGCATCATGTCGCGGCGCGGATTATCGAGCCGCCGCGGATCGACCGGCACAGGCTTGGCCCAGCCGAACACCGGGAGGTGTGCCAAGGCCAGCATGCCCGGCAGGATCACCGTCCCCACCGGGTCGACGTGACGCAGCGGATTGAGCGTCAGCCGCCCGCGTTCCAGCGCCGTGGGATCGCCGAAATGGCGCGCGACCCGGCCATGGGCCACCTCATGGAACACGATTGCCAGCACCAGCGGCACGATCAGCGCCGCAGCCTGGAACAGGGTCTCGTTCAACGGCAATCTCCTTGGGGACCGGATTCGAGCCGGGGGCTCAGGCCGGCGGATTCACTTCGAGCCGCAGGATTTCGGCGAGAGCCTGGGGGCGGGTATTCTGCACCTGATGCCCGGCATCGATGCGCACCACCCGGCCGCAATGCAAGCGCACGGCGAAGGCTTCCTGCGCCTCGGGCGGCAGGATGCGGTCTTCGAGGCACAGGACATAGGTCGACGGCACGGCGGCAAGGTGGTCATAGGTCCAGTCGGTCCACGCTGCGGACGAGAGCGGCCACGTATCCTGCCCCAGCAGGTCGAGAAAGGCCTCCGCCTGCGCCGGCCCCATGTCATCGCAAAACATCCCGCGGTACTGCTCGCGCTGCGGCACCTGCGGATTTCCGAACACGCCGTAAAGTGGTGCGTCGGACACCGACTGAAGCGCCTTGGCCGTTTCAAGCACGGTCATGCCGTTGACCGGCGCGACACAACTGGCGTGGATCGCCAGTCGGCACAGTCCGGGCCTGCGGGCGATCATGGCGGGAATAATCGTGCCCGCCTGGGAATGACCCACCAGGACCGCCTGTGTCACCCCGGCGGCATCGAGTTCGGCCAGAAGTTCATCGATGATTTCCGAGAAGGCAATGGCGTCCGTCTCCCGGGTCCGCTTGCTCCCGCAACCCGGCACGTCAACCGCGATCAGACGGTGTGCACCCGGCTCCTGCAGTTCCATGGCGGCAATGGTCTGATTCCACGTCCAGCCGCCCTGCCCGCCGCCGTGTACGAACACGATGTCCATTTGCCACCTCCGCCGGTAATCAGGCTTGTCGTGAGCACTGGTAGCAATGCTGCTGGACGGCACAACCGCAATCGGGCGAGGAATATGATCGAACTTTCGGACGTTGTGCACTCGTGACCGGTTTCCCCATCCCTCGCGCCCACGTTGCGGCAATGGTGCTGGCGGCGTGGTTCGCCCCTTCGGCTGGCTGGGCGGACAGCCGGTCCGCCCCGCCGCCCGATCGCTATCGGATCGATCCGGCTCATACCGCCATCACCGCACAGGTCTCCTTCTTCGGCCTCGCCAGCAAGACTGCGGGGTTCCCTGCCGTCAGCGGGACCATCGCGCTCGATCCGGCCCGGGGCGATGTGGTCGCCTTGTCCATCGTCCTTGACGCCCGCCAGCTTACCGCGGGCGACCCCGTGACCCTCGCGCGCCTCAAAGGGCCCAACTTCTTCGCTGTCGCGCAATATCCGGAGATCCGCTTCACGGGCACGCACATGGATCTCGCCGGCAGCAACGCCGTCCGCATCACCGGCACAGTGACCGCGCGCGGCGTCACCCGGCCGATCGTGCTGGCCGTGCGCTTCGACCAGCCGCCGCGCCATGGCCACCCTATCACCCTCAATGCCACCACGACGATCAACCGCCGCGATTTCGGAATGACCGCCTACCGCTTCATCGTCGGCAGCAAGGTCCGCATCGCCATCGCGGCAAGGCTCACTCCGGAATAGGGATCACTCGTCCGCAAGGTCTCGCCGCACCCGCGGATCGCTCAGCAGCATGTCGATGCGGCTTGCCTCGTCGAAGCTCTCGTCGGCGAGGAACTTGATCTTCGCCGCATATTTGAGCTTGAGCTTGCCTGCCACTTCCTTCTGGAAAAAGGCGGTGTGCGTGCGCAGGGCCTTGAGGACGAGGTCCTCGTCAGCACCCAGCAGCGGCTTTACGAACACTGCCGCATGGCGCAGGTCCGGGCTCATCCGCACCTCGGTAACTGATATCGTATGCGCGGTGAGCACGTCGTCGTGGACCATCTGCCGGCCGAGCAGTTCCGAGATCACATGGCGCACCTGTTCGCCCACCTTCAGCAAGCGGACGGAGCGGGTCTCGGGCGTGGCGGAATGGCGGGCCATGGTCAGTTGTCGTCCAGCTTGGCGAGGATCCGCGCGAGCGAGCGCAGGTTGCGCGCCGTCCCACGGCATCCCAGCCGTCGTTCGATGAAGGGGCCGGTCAGCCGGCTGCCCGCGACCCCATCCACATAGTCGATATAGAGCGCGCGCGGCCCCAGTGCGAGCCTCTCGCGCCCCCTCCCCTCGTGGTCCGCCACCAACACGCGAAACTGCGCCGGATCGGCCTCGCGGTCGAGGAACATGGTATGGACCAGCTTCTCGTCGCCATCGCCGGCAAACGGATTGCCGGCAATCGCCTCGGCCACCTCATCCCGGCTACGCACTGCCGCGATCGACCGCATGTCGAATCGCTCGCGCAGCACATATTCGAGCTTTTCCTCCAGCCCCCGCGTCGGCCGTTCGTCATGGTCGAACAGCACGTTGCCGCTCGCCACCACGGTCTCCACGTTAACGAAATCCTCGCGCTCCAGCGCATGGCGCAGCTCCGCCATGGTCAGCCGGTTGCCGCCGACGTTGATTGAACCGAGAAAGGCGACGTAGCGGGGCATCGACAGACTCCATCCCTGCGCAGCAGCGGATGACCCATTCCTCACCTCCCGCTCGCGGGATGGGCCGGGGGAGGGCCTGATACGAAGCGCTGCATGACAGGCCCTCCCCTAGCCCCTCCCGCAAGCGGGAGCGGAATAAAAGGAACACCTGCTGACGCGGTGCGCGCCTTACAACGTCCGGTCGCGCATCTCGATCTCGAACACTTCGAGGTGGTCGCCCGCGCGGATGTCGTTCGTGTCCTGCAGGACCACGCCGCATTCCAGGCCCGCGCGCACTTCCGGCACGTCGTCCTTGAAGCGCCGCAGCGAGGCGATGACCGTCTGCGATATGATGACGTCGTTGCGGGTAAGCCGGGCATGGATGCCCTTCTTGATCCAGCCTTCGACGACCAGCAGGCCCGCCGCCTTGTCGCGCTTGCCGGCCGGGAACACTTCCTTGACCTCGGCGCGGCCGACCACGGTTTCGATCCGCTCCGGACCCCAGACGCCGGCCATCTCCTTGGCGACGTCGTCGGTCAGGTGGTAGATCACGTCGAAGTACTTCATCCGCACCTTGTTGCGTTCCACCAGCTCGCGGGCCTTGGCATTGGGACGCACGTTGAAGCCGATGATCGGCGCACCGCTGGCCGCTGCCAGGTTGACATCGCTCTCGGTGATCGCACCCACGCCCGACGACAGCACGCGCAGCTTGATCTCGTCGTTCGAGAGCTTGCTGAGGGCATTGACGATCGCCTCGGCCGACCCTTGCACGTCGGCCTTGATCACCACCGGATATTCGATCACCGCCTGCTTTGCTGCAAGCGCGGAGAACATGTTCTCGAGGCTGGCGGGGGCCGTGGTCGTGCGCTTGGTGGTGGCCTGCTCCTGGCGATAGAGCGCAACCTCGCGGGCGCGGGCCTCGCTCTCGACCACGGTCAGCGTATCACCGGCCAGCGGCACGCCGCCGAGGCCCAGCACTTCCACCGGCAGCGCCGGCGGCGCCGCCTTCACCTGACGGCCCTTGTCGTCGAGCATGGCGCGGACGCGGCCCGAATGGGTGCCGACCACGAGGATGTCGCCGACCTTGAGCGTGCCGCGGGTAACCAGCACGGTAGCGAGCGGGCCCTTGCCCTTGTCGAGCTTGGCCTCGACCACGGTGGCTTCAGCCGCGCGGTCGGGATTGGCACGCAGTTCGAGCAGTTCGGCCTGAAGCTGGATCTTCTCGATCAGCTGGTCGAGCCCCGCACCCGTCTTGGCCGAGACTTCCACGTCCTGCACGTCGCCGCTCATCGCTTCCACGACGACTTCGTGCTCGAGCAGGCGCTCGCGGATCTTCTGGGCATTGTATTCGGGGCGGTCGCTCTTGGTGATCGCCACGATCATCGGCACGCCCGCCGCCTTGGTGTGCCGGATCGCCTCCACCGTCTGCGGCATGATGCCGTCGTCACCAGCCACGACCAGGATCACGATGTCGGTCACATTGGCGCCGCGCTGGCGCATCTCGGTGAAGGCTTCGTGGCCCGGGGTATCGAGGAAGGTGATCAGGTCACCGCCCTTGGTCTTGATCTGGTAGGCGCCGATGTGCTGCGTGATGCCGCCGGCCTCGCCGCGCACCACGTCGGTGCCGCGCAGCGCATCGAGCAGGCTGGTCTTGCCGTGATCGACGTGGCCCATGATCGTGACCACCGGCGGACGGGTCTTCAGCGTCTCGGGGGAATCAACGTCGGCGGCGGTGTCGATATCGACATCGCTCTCGCTCACGCGCTGGATGTTGTGGCCGAATTCCTCGACCAGCAGTTCGGCCGTATCCTGGTCGATCGTCTGGTTGACGGTGACCATCATGCCCATCTTGAACAGCGCCTTCACCAGGTCGGCGCCCTTCTCGGCCATGCGGTTGGCCAACTCCTGCACGGTGATCGCCTCGGGCACGATCACGTCGCGCACCTGCTTCTCACGCTGCTGATGCTGGCCGCCGAAGTGCGCACGGCGCTCCTTCTCTCGGGCCCGCTTGAGCGCGGCGAGGCTGCGGGCGCGGGCGCCCTCGTCCTCATTCAGCGCGCGGGTGACGGTCAGCTTCCCGCCACGGCGCTCGTCGGCGCCCTTGCGGTCACGCGAGGGTGTGGTGGGCTTCTTGGCGGCAGCCGGCTCGGGCCGCTTGGGCGCGGGCGCGGATGGCACCGGCGTAAACCGGCGCGGCGCGATCACCGGCTGGGCCGGCGCGGTTGCGGGAGCTTCCGCGACCTCAGCGGCAGGGGTGGCAGGAGCGGGAGCAGACGCGGCGGCCTGGGCCTCGACCACCGGAGTAGCCACCGGCTCGGGCTCCGGCGCAGGCGTGGGCGCAGGTGCGGCTTCGACCTTGCGGCTGTCCTCGGCGCGCTTGCGCTCGTCCTCAAGCGCGCGGGCTCGGGCCTCTTCCTCGCGGCGGCGGTTGTCCTCGGCCAGGCGCAGGCGCTGTTCCTCCGCCTCACGCAGCAGGCGGGTCTGCATTTCCTGGCGCGTCTCGCGGCTGGCCGAAGGCGGCGGCGGCGGGGGCGCCGGCTGAATGGGGGCGGCCACTGGCGGCGGTGGCGGCGCGGCGGGGGCGGCTTCGGGCGCCGGAGCGGCCTCGCCCGGCTTGCGGATCAGCTTGCGCTGCTTCACCTCGACCACCACCTTGTTGGTGCGGCCGTGGCTGAAGGTCTGCTTGACCTCGCCCGCTTCGACCGAGCGCTTCAGCCCCAGCGGCTTGCGGCCCAGCGTCGGTTTGTTGTCGGTCTCGCTCATAGGTTCCAAACAGTCCTTCAAAATCAATTCGTCGTCAGATCGGGCGCGACGGCCGAAGCCGTCCGCTCGCTCGTGTCACTTGTGTCCGTTCGCGTCAGGCCGCCCATGAACAGAAGCAGGCGGTTCAGCACTGCGGCGAGCCTTTCGGCCGCCGCGGAATCGGTCAGCGCCAGGTGGACGACGTTGTCGCGGCCCAATGCCACAGACAAAGCCGCCCGGTCCAGTGGCAAGCGCAGGCCCTGAAGCCCTGAGCCTTCTTCCTCGCGCCCGACCCGCCAGGCCTGGTCGAGCTTGCGATTGCCGTCCTCCCCGGCATCGGCCGCATGGGCCAGCCAGGCAACGTTCCCCCCGCGCGCATTCTCCGCGATCCGATCGGAACCGACGAGCAGTTTGCCCGAGCGCATTTCGAGGCCCAGCCGCTCCGTGAAGGCGCGGATCAGCGCCGCTTCGATCCGGTCCGGCAGGTCGTCGGGAATGGTCAGCGCCGCGCCTTTGAATGCCCGCGCCAGAGCCCCCTTGAGGTGACCCTTGGCCATGGCCTTTTCAAGAGCTTCGCGTGACACGCCGATCCACGCGCCGCGGCCGGGGGCCTTGGCGAGCACGTCGGGCAGCACCAGGCCGTCCGGCGAGATCGCCAGCCGGATCAAAGCCGAACGCGGCGCCACCTCACCGGAAAGGATGCACTTCCTCTCCGGTCCGGTGTCAGTGATGTCGGAGCTTACGCGCTCATTGTGAGGAATCCGCATTGGCGGCCTCCTCGGATGCAGGCTCTTCGTCCTCGAACCAGTGAGCGCGGGCGGCCATGATGATCTCGTTGCCCTGCTCTTCGCTCAGGCCATACTCGCCGAGCACGCCGCCCTTGTCCTCGGTGCGTTCGCGCCGGGTATTGTCGCGGCGGCGCTGTTCGACGCGCTTCTTGGCGATGAGCTCGTCGGTGGCAAGATCGGCCAGGTCGTCAAGCGTCTTGATCCCGGCCTTGCCCAGCACGACCAGCATGCCTTCGGTCAGGTGCGGGATCTCGGCCAGCGCATCTTCCACGCCCAGCGAGCGGCGCAGTTCGCGGGCGGCATCCTCGCGGCGCTCCAGCGCCTCGAGCGCGCGGCTCTGCAGCTCTTCGCCCAGCTCCTCGTCGAAACCCTCGATCGAGGCCAGTTCGGACAGTTCGATGTAGGCCACTTCCTCCAGCTCGCTGAAGCCTTCGGCCACCAGCAGCTGCGACAGGGTCTCGTCGACGTCGAGCTCTTCCTCGAACATCTTCGACCGCTCGGCGAATTCCTTCTGGCGCTTCTCGCTCGCCTCGGCGTCGGTCATGATGTCGATCTGCGAGCCGGTCAGCTGGCTGGCGAGGCGCACGTTCTGGCCACGGCGGCCGATGGCGAGGCTCAGCTGGTCATCGGGAACGACCACCTCGATCCGGCTCTCTTCCTCGTCGATCACCACGCGCGAAACGGTGGCGGGCTGGAGCGCGTTGACCACGAAGGTCGCGGTGTCCTCGCTCCACGGGATGATGTCGATCTTCTCGCCCTGCAGTTCCTGGACGACCGCCTGGACGCGGCTGCCCTTCATGCCGACGCAGGCGCCAACCGGGTCGATGCTCGAATCGCGGCTGATCACGCCGATCTTGGCGCGGCTGCCCGGATCGCGGGCGGCGGCCTTGATCTCGATGATGCCGTCGTAGATCTCGGGCACTTCCTGGGCGAACAGCTTCTTCATGAACTCGGGGTGGGCCCGGCTCAGGAAGATCTGCGGACCGCGGTTCTGGCGCTCCACCTTCAGGATCAGCGCGCGCACGCGCTCGCCCACGCGGGCGGCTTCGCGGGGGATCTGCTGGTCGCGGCGGATCACGCCCTCGGCCCGGCCGAGATTGACGATCACGTGGCCGAACTCGACCGACTTGATCACGCCGGTGATCACCTCGCCGGCGCGGTCCTTGAACTCGGCATACTGCCGGTCACGCTCGGCATCGCGGACCTTCTGGAAGATCACCTGCTTGGCCGACTGGGCGTCGATGCGGCCCAGGTCCACCGGCGGCAGCGGATCGACGATGAAGTCGCCGATCTTGGCATTGGCATCCAGCTTCTGGGCGGCCTTGAGGTCAACCTGCTTGAAGTAGTCCTCGACCACCTCGACCACCTCGACCACGCGCCACAGGCGCAGGTCGCCGGTGCGCGGATCCAGCTTGGCACGGATGTCGTTCTCGGCGCCATAGCGATTGCGAGCGGACTTCTGGATCGCCTCTTCCATCGCCTCGATGACGATCGACTTGTCGATCATCTTCTCCGTGGCGACCGCATTGGCGATCGCCAGGAGTTCGGCGCGGTTCGCGGAAATCGCACTGGCCATAATCAGTCTTCCCGGTCTGCGAGGGATCCACCCTCGGCTTCAAGTTCGATCTCTTCCTCATCGGCGCCCGAGGCGTCGATCGGCTTGGCGGCGGCAATCAGCTTGTCCGTCAGGACCAGCTTGGCAGAATGAACATCGCTGAACGGAAACGAGACCCGCCCCGACTTGCGGTCATCGAGCAGAACGGTCTCGCCATCCACGCCCGCTAGGTCGCCCTGCAGGCTCTTGCGGTTGCCGTCCACCGGGGCGGTCAGGCTCACCTTGGCCTCATGCCCAGCCCACTCAGTGAAATCCTTGAGGCGCGTCAACGGCCGATCAATCCCCGGCGAGGAAACCTCGAGCCGGTAGGCATCGTCGATCAGCACTTCGCCGGATTCTTCCAGCGAATCGATCCGATCGGAAATCCGCCGCGAAAGGGTGGCGCAGTCCTCCAGCACCAGCTGGCCCGTCTCGGGCCGCTCAGCCATGATCTGGAGGGTGAGCTCGTCATCCCCGCTGATCGACCCGATCTCACCGCCCTTGAACACGATCACGCGCACGAGTTCGAACCCCAAGGCCTTCACCTCGGGTTCTATCACTTCAACAAGACGCGCAAGATCGGCCATCTGAACTCCATGGCCCGAAACCGGAAATGCCGTTTCGCGCCGGCCCCTTTCGGCGCCAGCCCGGACGTTGCATCACAATGTCGGGATAGGTGGCCAGATAAGCGCGCGGCTCGCGAAAAGCAAGCGCGCAATTAGCGCCCTGTCACCCGCCTTGCGCCGAACGGATCAGTTCCCGTTGGCGCGCTTGGCGGCGTCGCCCGCGGCTTGCCAGTTGTCCACCGTGTCCTGCTTGAGCTTGCCCGGAAGAACCTTGTTCACATCCACGCCCGCATACTGCTTGGCCGCCCCCGCCGCCACGCCCAGCGCCTTGTCGGCGATCGACGTATTGGACTGCACGGCCGAAGCCTGCGCGGCATCGCTGTCCCACGGATTGACCGCCTTGTCGTCACCGCCGCGTCCGAACACAAACACACCGACTCCCACCACGGCAATGAACCCGATTTTGTGGCGGACGATGAACTGCGCTGCTCTGAACACCCTGACTTTCCCCCTTAGCAGATATGCGTGGCTAACCGGGGCAAGGTTTCCAGCCCGTTAAGCACCGGCGCACCGCATCCGCTTGCCCCGCCTCCGCTTGCCCCGGCCCGCCGCGCTCGATAGAGGCATGGCCCATGCGAGCGCTCGACGATATCCGTGAAGAATACGAGTTCCTTGATGGCGACGAACGCTATCGCCTGCTGATCGAGCTTGGCCGCAAGCTCGACCCCATGCCCGATGCCCTGAAGACCGACGCGACCAAGGTCCGCGGCTGCTCGGCCTCGGTCTGGGTCTATCCCACCCAGGGTGAGGATGGCCGCCTGCACTTCCTGGCCGACAGCAACGCCGCGATCACCAAAGGCATTGTCGCCCTAGTCCTCGCCGCGGTGCAGGATCGCCCGGCCGCCGAAGTCGCCGCCACCGACATCGCTCAGGCCCTTGCCCCGTTCGATCTGAAAAACCAGCTCTCCTCCAACCGCACCCAGGGCGTCCCCAACATGATCGCCCTGATCCGCGAAACCGCTGCCCGCCTTGCGAGCGGCGCGCCCGGAGAGGCGTGAACCCGCTCACCCGCCCGCTCTGGCTGGGCGGCGGCCTGCTGGCGGTGGCCCTGGGCGTGCTCGGCATTGTCCTGCCGCTGCTGCCCACGGTTCCGTTCTTCCTGCTGGCGACGTTCTGCTTCGCCCGCTCCAATCCGGCCTGGGAACAGCGCCTGCTCAACCACCCGCGCTACGGACCGCCGCTGCGCCAATGGCGCGAACGGCGCGCCATCTCCCGCAGGGCCAAGCTAGCGGCGCTCACGGCCATGGCGGCGACGATCGCGCTGTCGGCCGTGTTCGCCGGCTGGCCTTGGGTGATGGCTCCGGTAATCGCCTGCACGCTCAGCGGCGCATGGATCTGGACCCGGCCCGAGTAGCCTTCAGCCCTCCACGGCCTCGCGCAGCACCGCCACTCCGGCCTCGCGCTGCCCCTTCAGCTCCCGCTTCAACACTGCCGGGTCGCGCGCGAAGACGAAACCGAAGCTGACCCCGCCCTCCTTGCCGATCGTGGCATGATGGAGCTTGTGGGCCTGGACCAGCCGCCGGGCATAGCCTCTGCGCGGCACCCAGTGGAAATAGCGCTGGTGCACCAGCCCATCGTGGATCAGCGAATAGACCACGCCGTAAAGCAGCACGCCAAGGCCGATCCAGGTCCCCGGCGCCCATGCCTTGGCGCCCAGCACCAGCAGGCTGCCCAGCGCGAAGGCCCCGATGCTCAGCCCGGCGCCCACCAGCGCGTAGAGATCGTTCTTCTCCAGCACCCGGTCATGCGGCTCATGGTGATCACGGTGCCAGCCCCAGCCGAAGCCGTGCATGATGTACTTGTGGCTGCCCCACGCGACGAACTCCATCGCGAGGAATGTGGCCAGGACAGTCAGGATTGCAGCACCGGTGGACATGTCCCGGTCTTACCGCAAGCGGCGACCAAGCGCGACATTTTACGACACGAACGGAAGGGCAGCATTTCACTTCCGTTCATCTAGAAGGGGTAAAACCTGAACTCACGGACGCCGACACTATCCCGTCCGGCCGAATGAACAACGGAGTACCAATCATGCCCAAGCTGACGAAGATCCTCGTTCCCGCCCTCGCGATCGCCGCCACGCTCGGCACAGCCGGCGCCGCCTCGGCCCAGCCTTACGGCGGCTACGATCACGGCCGCGACTGGGGTAATCACCAGACGCCGGCCCGCGCCGAGGCGATCCGCAACCAGATCGCCATGCTAGAGCAGCGGGTCAACCGCAATGATAACCGCGACCGCATCTCCGAGCGCGAAGCCTGGGGCCTGCGCCGCGAGGTGCGCGACATCCGCGAGCAGTTCCGCGTGTTCAATCGCGACGGCCTGAATGACCGCGAGTTCCGCATCCTCCAGAACCGCATCGACCGCGCCAAGGATCGCCTGCACGTCGAACGCAATGATCGCGACGGCCGCCGCTGGTAACATCGCCTGCCCAGCGGACGAAAACAAGGAAGGGCGCTCCTCGCGGGGCGCCCTTTCCGCTTGTTTTTCACCCTCCGGCTGCCTAGTTCCGCCCCATCATGACCAACGCCCCGCGCACGCTTTACGAGAAGATCTGGGACGCCCACGTGGTGGAGACCCAGCCCGACGGCACCAGCCTGATCTATATCGACCGTCACATCGTCCACGAGGTGACGAGCCCGCAGGCTTTCGAGAGCCTGCGCATGGCCGGGCGCAAGGTCCGCCGCCCCGATCTCACCCTTGCCGTGCCGGATCACAACCTGCCGACCACGGCTCGGCTCGATGCCGCCGGCAAGCGCCTGCCCATCGCCGATCTCGAAAGCGCCCAGCAACTCGCGGCGCTGGAGAAGAACGCACCCGATTTCGGCATCACCTACATCGGCGCGACCGATCGGGCCCAGGGCATCGTCCACGTCGTCGGCCCGGAACAGGGCTTCTCGCTGCCCGGCGCCACCATCGTCTGCGGCGATAGCCACACCTCCTGCCACGGCGGTCTCGGCGCGCTGGCCTTCGGCATCGGCACCAGCGAGGTCGAGCATGTGCTCGCCACGCAGACCCTGCTGCTGAAGAAGTCGAAGACCATGGAAATCCGCGTCGAGGGCGATCTGCCCGTCGGCGTCAGCCCCAAGGACTTGATCCTCCATATCATCGGCGTCATCGGCACGGCCGGCGGCACCGGCCACGTGATCGAATACCGGGGCAAGGTGTTCGAGCAGATGTCGGTCGAAGGCCGCCTTACCGTCTGCAACATGTCGATCGAAGGCGGCGCCCGCGCCGGCCTGGTCGCGCCCGACGAAACCACCTTCGCCTATATCAAGGGCCGCCCGATGGCCCCGCAGGGCGCGGATTGGGACAAGGCCGTTGCCTGGTGGAAGAGCCTTGCCACCGATCCGGGTGCGAAATTCGACAAGTCGGTGGTGATCCAGGCCGCCGATATCCAGCCGACCGTGACCTGGGGCACCAGTCCGGAAGACGTCGTCCCCATCGGCGGCGTCGTCCCCGCGCCGGAAAGCTTCGGCGATCCCTCCAAGCAGCGCGCCGCGCAAGGATCGCTCGACTACATGGGCCTGACGCCCGGCACGAAGATGACCGACGTTGAAATCCAGAACGTCTTCATCGGCTCGTGCACCAACAGCCGCATCGAGGACCTGCGCGCCGCTGCCGCCGTGATCCGCGGCCGCAAGAAGGCACCCGGCGTGCGCTGGGCGATCGTGGTTCCTGGCTCGGGCCTGGTCAAGGAACAGGCCGAGGCCGAAGGGCTTGACAAGGTGTTCATCGAGGCCGGCCTCGAATGGCGCGAGCCGGGCTGCTCGGCCTGCCTTGCCATGAACCCCGACAAGGTCCCCGCCGGCGAACGCTGCGCCTCGACCAGCAACCGCAACTTCGTCGGCCGCCAGGGCCCCGGTGCGCGCACCCACCTCGTCTCGCCGGCGATGGCGGCCGCCGCGGCGGTGACCGGCAAGCTCACCGACGTGCGCGAGCTGGCCTGACCGGTTGATCAACTCCGTTCGTGTCGAGCGAAGTCGAGACACCCGGCGGGCCGACGCCGCGCAAACAGGCCTTCGCGCCGATAGTCGCGCCTGACACCCGGGTCCTGATCCTCGGCTCCCTGCCCGGCGAGGCCAGCCTCGCCGCGGCACGCTACTACGCCCACCCGCAGAACCGCTTCTGGCACCTCGCCGGCTCGGTGATCGGGCGGGCCGACCTGCCGCAGCTAGCCTACGAGGAGCGCCTCGCCGCCCTGCTCGAGGCCGGCGTCGGCCTGTGGGACACGATCGCCTCGGCACACCGGCAGGGCAGCCTCGACTCTGCCATCCGTGAGGCCGAAGCCGCGCCCCTGCGCGACCTCGCCGCCACCCTGCCCGCCCTGCACGCGGTCGGCTTCAACGGGGTCAAGTCCGCCCAGGTCGGCCGCCGCGCCCTGGCCGGCACCGGCCTTGCCCTGATCGACCTGCCCTCCTCCAGCCCGGCCCATGCCGCGATGACCCTCGCCGCCAAGCAGGAAAAGTGGCTGGCCCTGCGGCAATTCCTGCCCCTGCGCTCTTGAACCTGCGGCCGGCGCAACCTACGGAACAGGCATGACCGAGAAATCCGAAAATTCCGGCTGGGGCGGCAAGGCGGCGATCGCCGGTGCCGCTATCGGGTCGGCAGCCCTCGCCGCCGCCCTGCTCTACGCCTCGCGCCGCAAGGACGCGAAGAAGCAGAATGCCGCCAACCCCGACACCGCGCCGGAGACGGACTGAGATGGAACAGGTCAAGGACATCGAAGGCAAGGCCTATCCATTCGGCCTCAAGAATGTCGATACCGACATCATCATTCCCGCCCACTGGCTGAAGACCATCAGCCGCGAGGGCCTTGGCCGCGGCGCCTTCGAGGCTCTGCGCAAGGAGCCCGGCAACGTGTTCGAAGACCCGGCCTATGCCGGCGCCCCGATCCTTGTCGCGGGCGACAACTTCGGTTGCGGCTCCAGCCGCGAGCATGCCGCCTGGGCCCTCCTCGACATGGGGGTGAAGGCAGTGATCGCACCGTCCTTCTCGGATATCTTCTCCGGCAATGCCTTCAAGAACGGCATTCTCACCGTGGTCCTGCCGCAGGAAGCGGTGGACCGGCTGGTCGAGGTGGCGAAGGACAATCCGATTTCGATCGATCTTGAACACCAGACGGTGACCACGCCGTTCCAGGATCGCTTCACCTTCGAGATCGACCCGTTCCGCAAGCACTGCCTGATGAACGGCCTCGACGAAGTGGGCCTGACGCTCGCCCGCCAGGACGCGATCGGCTCGTTCGAGGCCACGGCCCGCGCCGAACGCCCGTTCCTCGCCGCCGGAGTGCCTGCCTGATATTCATCAATGCACACAGATGCGCTGCCTGCCATGGTGAGCCATCGCTTCTACAGGGATCGAGACAATGACCAGCTTCAATGACCGCGAACGCGCCGAAGAGGCCAAATTTGCCCGTGACGAGGAAAGCCATTTCCGCATCATCGCCCGCCGCAACCGTCTGCTGGGCGAATGGGCCGCCGAACGCATGGGCCTGTCCGCCGCCGAGACCGAGGCCTACGCCAAGTCGGTCGTCCAGGCCGATTTCGAGGAATCGGGCGACGAGGACGTGATCCGCAAGGTGCTGGGCGACCTCGTCGGCGCGGGCGTCGATTCGAGCGATGCCGAAGTGCGCGCCGCGCTCGAGGCCAAGCTGGTCGAAGCCCGCCGCGCCCTCCTCGGCGAAGTCTGAGGGGCGCGCGCCATGGGCATGGCCGCCGATGACATTTCCGCGTTGATCAAGACGGCCCTGCCCGATGCGGAGGTGACGATCACCGACCTTGCGGGCGATGGCGATCACTATGCCGCCCACGTGGTCTCCGCCGCCTTTGCGGGCAAGAGCCGCGTGGCCCAGCACCAGCTCGTCTACAAGGCGCTCGGCGGCCGGATGGGCGGCGAACTGCATGCCTTGCAACTGACCACCGCGCTTCCCACCTGATCGCCTGACGAAACATCAATCAAGGTTGCCGAACCCCATGTCCGATACAAATGCCCGCATCGCCGAGATCGTGAACGGCAACGACGTCGTCCTGTTCATGAAAGGCACGCCGCTGTTTCCGCAGTGCGGCTTCTCCAGCCGCGCCATCGCCATCCTCGACCATCTCGGGGTCGAATATGCCAGCGTCGACGTGCTGCAGGACATGGACATCCGCCAGGGCATCAAGTCGTTTTCGGATTGGCCGACGATCCCCCAGCTCTACGTGAAGGGCGAATTCGTGGGCGGCAGCGACATCATGATGGAAATGTTCGAAGCCGGCGAACTCCACCAGCTGATGACCGAGGCTGCCGTCAAGCAGGCTTCCTGAACTCAGATCCGTTTCCTGAAACCAGAAAGGCCCGCGAACCTGGGTGGTTCGCGGGCCTTTTTTGGCATGCCGGGTGGGACCAGCGTGCCCAGGGGGATATTTGCTCGGGAAGGCGGGGCCGCGGAGACCAGGATGCAGCCCCGCCTCTTGAGACTGCTTGGGGTACACAAGCATTAGCACGAGCCGTGCCAAATTCAAGAAACCGCCGTTTCCTGAGGGATTGAACCCCTGCGGCATCCCTCAATCATGGGCGTGTGTAAATTGCATCGACAGTTTGCATGGCCCTGCCCCCCCATGGATTTGCGCAGCCGCCTGATGCACAATGCCATCATGACTGACCCGAACCATGTTCCCGTTCCCGCCGCCACTCTCGTGGTGTTCCGCCGCGCCGCTGGCGGCGGTCCGCCCGAGCTGCTGATGGTCGAACGGTCGGCCGGAATGCGCTTTGCTGCGGGGGCGGCCGTATTCCCTGGTGGTCGGATTGATCCGGCAGACCATGAACTGGCCGACATGGCCGCGCCCGCCCATCTGCCTCGCGACGAGGCAGCGGCCCGTATCGCCGCCATTCGGGAAACGCTTGAAGAGGCTGGTCTGATGGTCGGTGTAAGTGAGCCCGTCAGTGCCGAGGCCGCCGCACAGGCACGGGCGGCGCTTCTCACTGATGGGCGGCTCGGCCCGGTGCTGGCGCAGTTCGGGTGGACGCTCGACCTGAATCAACTGGTCCCCTTCGCGCGCTGGTGCCCCAATCACCACCGCGCCTTCGATACCCGGTTCTACCTCGCGGATCTTGGCGCCGGCGTGGTCGAAACGCTTGTCGATGGAACCGAAAACAGCCGGATCTTCTGGTCATCCGCACGGGACACGCTCACCGCAGCGGCGCGCGGCGAGCTCCACATCATCTTTCCCACCCGCCGCAATCTCGAGCGACTAGCCTTGCATGACGATTTCGCCGCGGCCGAAGCCCAGGCGCGGGCCCATCCGGTAAGCACGATCACGCCTTACGGGGAAGAGCGCAACGGCGAGCCGTGGTGGGTGATCCCCGAAGGACAGGGCTACCCGGTCACCGGCGAGCCGCTGGCCACCGCGTTGCACGGGCTGAAGCGCATCTGATCAGGCGTCGGGCGGCGCACCGTTCCCCGCGGTTCCAGCGGTCATCACGATGGTCTCGCCGGTAATCGCCTTGCCGCCCTCGGAAGCCAGGAAGACCATCCCCGCGGCAATCTCGCGTCCTTCGATGACCCGACGCATCGGCACGCGCGACATGAATACGTCCATCGCCGCGGGATTGTGCCGGATCGTCTGCTCCATCGACCACGAGCGGGTCAGGCCGGGCGCGATCGCGTTCACCCGCACGTTGAACGGGGCCAGCTCAGCTGCGAGACCGGCAACCAGGAAGTTGAGGCCCGCCTTCGAGACGCCGTAGGGCACGGTCGAATACCCAGGATGCACCCCGCCTCCCGACGAGGTGGCGAGGATCACCCCGTCCTTGCGCTCCTTCATCGGGCGAGCGGCATGGCTCATCAACGCCGCATTGTTGACGATATTCCCCTCCATCAGCTTCGAATAGCCGTCGGCGGGATAGTCAAGCATCGAGCAGTAATCCTCCGGCGTCTGCGCCGCGTTGCAGACCAGCACGTCGATCCGGCCCATCCGCGCCACCGCGGCATCGTGCGCGGCAATCAGGCTGGCGCGGTCCATCAGGTCGGCCGAGAGGCCAAAGGCGGCGTCCCGACCAACCCCAGCATTGATCTCGGCGGCGGCAGCTTGCGCATCGGCCAGCTTGCGCGAGCAGACCGCGATCCGGGCGCCATGATCGACGAAGGCCTCGGCGATCTCGCGACCGATTCCCTTGGTCGACCCCGTGATCAGCGCGGTTTTTCCGGTCAGGTCAAAGAGCGAGCTCACCATTCATTCTCTCCTCGGTCTGCCGCCTTTTGCCGGGGGCTTAATTTTCCTCGATCCGGCGCCGATGGAGCAGGCCCTGTCGCGATCATTCAGCGACACGGCTAGTCCCGAAAACCTGAGCGGGCATGCTCGTTGGTATGTTCAGGAGAGCTGGTCGGCAAGCCATTGCGCGTACTGCACATTTATGAGCCCATGTGTGGTGAACAGCAGCCTCCTGAGCCGGTGACCGATCAACATCACGATCAAATGCCCCCTGTGGTGCGAACCGGCTATGTTGCTGCCACCGCCGGTGATAGCAGCGCCGACGCAATTTCGGGGGGCTCCTCCCCCCATAGATCCGAAAGCGCCACATGGTTCATCCCGATGCCGAATTCCGCGAATTCCTGGCCGAAGGCCGCTTCATGCTGCAGCGGCAGAAAGGCGGCGCGGCCTTCTACCCGCCCCGCACCATCGCCCCGGTAACCGGGTCGGAAGACCTCGAGTGGTTCGAACCCTCGGGACGGGGCACGGTCTATTCGACCACGGTCGTCCGCCGCAAACCGCCTGAGCCGAGCTACAACGTCTGCCTCGTCGAACTGGCCGAAGGGCCGCGGATGATGACGCGGGTCGAAGGGATCGATCCGGCCGAAGTCAGGATCGGCATGCCCGTGGTGGCCCGCGTGATCGATCAGGACGGCCAGGCCCTGGTCGTATTCGTTCCGGAGAACGCAGCATGAGCCCCTTCCCCCGCGGGCGCACCGCCATCGTCGGCGCGGCCACTTTCGGCACCGGCATGTCTCCCGGCTATTCTCCGTCGGATCTCGCCGCCATCGCCAGTTCGCGCGCGCTCGCCGAAGCGGGGCTGTCGCCGAAAGACGTCGACGGCCTGTTCTTCGTCCACAGCGTCGACACGCTCGGCGGCATGAGCTTCGCCCAATACCTCGGCATCAATCCCAAGGTGACGAACAACAACCGGCTGGGCGGATCGGCCTTCCAGGCCATGGTCGAGGATGCGGCATGGCTGCTCGATGTCGGCGCTATCGACGTGGCCCTGATTGCCTATGGCAGCAACCAGGCCACGATCGGCCGCGCCCAGTCGAAGACCGCGCCGCCAAACGTCTATGAGGGCCCATATCGCCCGACCAACCCGATAACCTCCTATGCCATGGCGACGGCCCGGCACATGCACCAGTTCGGCACGACCAAGGAGCAACTTGGCGAAGTGGCCGTGGCCGCGCGGCAGTGGGCCCGGCTCAACCCCGAAGCCTATATGCGCGATCCGCTCACCATGGACGATTACCTCGCCGCTCGGATGATCAACGACCCCCTGGGCCGGTTCGACTGCTGCCTGGTGACCGACGGCGGCGCCGCCATCGTGATGACCCGGGCCGACCGTGCCCGGGACCTGCCGAAAACGCCGGTCCACGTCCTCGGCGCCGCCAATACCACGACCCACCGCGACATCATGGCCATGCCCGATCTCACGGTTACCGGCGCCGCGCAGACCGGCGCCCGCGCCTATGCCCGCGCGGGCCTTACGGCGGCCGACGTCGACGTGGTCGAGGTCTATGACGCTTTCACCATCAACACGATCCTCTTCCTGGAGGATCTCGGCTTCTGCCCCAAGGGCGAAGGCGGGGCCTTCGTCGCCGATGGGGGCATTGCCCCGGGTGGCCGGCTGCCGGTCAATACCAACGGCGGCGGACTGTCCTGCACCCACCCGGGCATGTACGGGCTGTTCACCCTGATCGAAGCGACCCGCCAGTTGCGCGGCGAATGTGGCGATCGCCAGGTGGCCGGGGCGGAGGTGGCGCTGGCCCATGGCAACGGCGCGGTGCTCTCGAGCCAGGCGACAGTAATCCTGGGCGCCCCGGCCACGGTCTGAGACAATGCCGGGCGCCAACCGGCGGGCCACCGCCGGACAGGGACGCCCGGCGCCTGCTCAGGGCACCGGTTTCCTCAGGTAGACGATAACGTTGGCGCGGTCCTGCGGATTTGGCAGGCCGGCGAAGGCCATCATGGTGCCCGGCACCAGCGCGGATGGCCGGGTCAGCCACCTGTCGAGCGTGGCCTCGTTCCAGGTAAGCCCGGCCTTGGCCATGGCCGCCGAATAGCGGTAGCCCGCGGCCATGCCGGACTTGCGCCCGACGACACCGTTGAGATTGGGGCCCATCCGGTGGGGCGCGCCCTTGTCGATGGAATGACAGGCGGCGCAGCGCATGAAGACGAGCTTGCCCGCCGCGGCATCCCCGGGCGCTGCGCTGGCAAGACTGGGGGTGCCGGCCATCAGGGCAGCAGCAAGCGCGATGAGCGCGGGACGGGCGGCAGAGGTCATCGGCGTATCCTTATCCGGAACGTCCAGCCGGAGCAGGCCGACTGCACGTGAAACTCCCGCCAGTCTTTGCCGCCGGCAGCCGCGGCGCGCAAGCGGTGGTCGGCCTTGCAGTCAAGGCCATCGCCTTATCTGACGGCGGGCACTTTGCTGCTGAGCAGCCATGCGCCTATACGACCGCAAATCAGCAGCCGCTGCGCACAGCCGGGGAAATCAGCACCATGTCGGAAAACCTCGTTGCCCTGTTCTACGCCCGTGAGGCCGGTCATCACGACAAGCCGGCGATCGAATGGCAGGGGCAACCGGTCTGCACCTTCGGGGAGCTGCCGCTATTGGTCGGGCGCTACAAGGCTGCCCTCAGGGAACTCGGCGTGGCGCGCGGCGACCGGGTGATGCTGAAGACCGAAAACTCGCCGGCCTATGTCTTCACCTACCTGGCCATTCTCGCCGCCGGGGCGATATTCGTCCCGCTGAATGCCGCCTACACGGCGGCCGAGGTCGGTTTGCTGGTCGATGATGCCGATCCGATCCTGCTGGTCCACGCCTCTGACACCCCAGTGCCGCCGGTCGATGCCGCCGGCGGACCGGCGCACATGACGCTGGAGCCAGACGGCTCCGGCTCGCTGACCGATCTTGCCAACCGCCTCGACCCGGATCTCTCGGTCGAGCCCGTCACCGCGCGGGATCTCGCCGCCATCCTGTTCACTTCGGGCACGACCGGACGACCCAAGGGCGCGATGCTGATGCATGGCAACCTCTCGTCCAATGTCGCGGCGCTCCACCAGACCTGGCAGTTCTCCGATGCCGACAGCATCCTCCACACCCTGCCGCTGTTCCATGCGCACGGCCTGTTCGTGGCGCTCCACCTCGGGCTCTACAGCGCCGCGACCCTGCGCATGCTGCCCAGGTTCGATGCCGCCAGGGTAGTCCCCCTGCTGGGCGAGGTCAGCGTGTTCATGGGCGTGCCGACCTTTTATACGCGGCTGCTCGACCACCCGGGAATGACCCGCGAGGCCGTGGCCGCCATCCGCCTGTTCGTTTCGGGCTCTGCTCCGCTGCTGCCCTCGGTCTTCGAAGCCTTCGAGGCGCGCACCGGTCACCGCATCCTCGAACGCTACGGCATGACCGAGGCGGTCATGATCACCTCCAATCCCTACGACCAGGCCGGCCGCATCCCCGGGACGGTCGGCTTTCCGCTGCCGGGCGTCAGCCTCCGCATCGTCGGCGGGGCGGACCGGGCGGAACTGCCCTGCGGCGAAGTGGGGGAAATCGAGATATCCGGGCCCAACCTGTGCGCCGGCTACTGGCGCCGTCCCGAAGCCAATGCCGAGGCCTTCCACGCCGACGGCTATTTCATCACCGGCGACACCGGCTTTCGCGACGACACCGGCAGGGTGACAATCGCCGGGCGGTCGAAGGACCTGATCATCTCGGGAGGGTTCAACGTCTATCCGGCCGAACTGGAAATCCTGCTGGCCGAAGTGCCGGGAGTGACCGACATTGCCGTGATCGGCGTCCCCCATCCCGATTTCGGCGAAGCCGTCGTGGCGGTGGTGACAGCGGACGCGGGTTTCGTCCCTGCCTCGATCAACGAACTCGCGCGCGAACGGCTGGCCAGGTTCAAGCAGCCCAAGGCCGTGTTCGTCCTGCCCGAGTTCCCGCGCAATGCCATGGGCAAGGTGCTGAAGGCCGAACTGCGCAGACGTTTCGGCGGTACCTTCACGGTCTGAACCAGAGTGGAGATGGATGCAGGAGGAGGGACTGCACAATCGCGGAGATGGGCGGGTAGCGATTGGTTAAATCGTCACGATTGACTTTCGAACGTCTGCGCGGTTCGAAACGAGTTGTCTCGCCTTGTTGAGACGACCCGCACCAGTGCCGGGGAATGATCCAGCCAGGTCGCCCTCCTGAAAAGGAAAACGACAGGAGCTCTCCAGACCTCTGACCTCACCGATCGCGCGTTGCTTTCAATCAGCCCACTTGCCGCGCGATTTCCTGCTGTAGCCTGTCCAGTGCCGCCGCGGTGTGAGCGGCGGGCAAAAAGCAACGGTTCTGATCGAGTACCTTCGGCGCATCGGCAACGTTCCGCTTCTGAGCGGCGGGGCGGCGCGGCCCCCCTGCCCCGCCCCTGCCTGCTCCAAGCCAGGCAAGCCCTCCCGGCGCTTCGGGTCGCACCCGCCGGGAGGGCTTGCCTAGAGTTCACCGGCCATGCGACCCATTGCCGCGGGAGGACTGCCGCCATGCTCGGACTCATGCAGGACTGGCCGCTCACGGTCGACCGCATCATCACTCACGCGGCGCGGGTCCACGGCCACCGCGAGGTTGTCACCCGTCGCACCGACGGGGCGCTGCACACCACCACCTATGCCGCGCTGCATGAGCGCGCCGGCCGGGTCTCCGCGGCGCTGGCGGCCATGGGCATCGGGCCGGGCGACCGGGTCTCGACCCTCGCCTGGAACAGCGAGCGGCACGTGGAATGCTGGTACGGCGCAATGGGCATCGGCGCCGTGCTCCACACGCTCAACCCCCGCCTGCACCCGGACCAGCTCGCCTGGATCGCGCGCGATGCGGGGAGCCGGGTGCTGGTGCTCGACACGAGCTTCGTGAGTCTCGTCGAACAGGTGCGCGGCGCCCTCCCCTTCGAGCACTACGTGATCATCGCCGACACGGCCGGCATGCCCGACAACCGGCTCGGCGCGATCGCCTACGAGGACTGGCTGGCGAAGGCCGGGCCTGTACCGGCCTGGGGCGGTTTTCCCGAAACGACCGCCTGCGGGCTGTGCTATACCTCGGGGACCACCGGCAACCCCAAGGGCGTGGTCTATTCGCACCGCTCGAACGTGCTCCATGCCCTGATGACCCTGGGCAAGGGCGTGCTCGGGATCGACGCGGACGACGTGGTCATGCCGATCGTGCCGATGTTCCACGCCAATGCCTGGGGGCTGGCCTTCGCGGCGCCGGCGGCCGGAGCCAAGCTGGTCATGCCGGGCGGCCAGCTCGACGGGGCTTCGGTCTATGAGCTGCTTGACCGGGAACGGGTGACCTTTTCCGCCGCGGTGCCGACCGTCTGGCTCGGCCTGCTCCAGCACCTGCGCGATCACGGCCTCAAGCTGCCTCACCTGCGCCGCGTGGTGATCGGCGGGGCCGCCCTCCCCGAAGTGATCCTGCGCGCCTTTGCCGAGGACTATGGGGTTGAAGTCGTCCACGGCTGGGGCATGACCGAGACCTCTCCGCTCGGCACCCTCGGCGGGGTGCCCGCACCGCTCGCCGCCGCGAGTCATGACGAGCGCATGGCCTATCTGCTCAAGCAGGGCCGGCCCCCGTTCGGCATCGAGCTGAAGCTGGCGGACGACACCGGAGCCGAACTGCCATGGGATGGCCGCACGCCCGGTCGCCTGCTGGTGCGCGGCTTCGCCGTAGCCGCCGGCTACATGAACGGGGCCGGCGGAGAGATTGTCGATCCCGACGGCTTCTTCGACACCGGCGACGTCGCCACGATCGACCAATGGGGCTCGATGCAGATCACCGACAGGGCCAAGGACGTGATCAAGTCGGGCGGCGAGTGGATCAGTTCGATCGAGATCGAGAACATCGCCCTGTCCCACCCCGCTGTCGCCAATGCCGCGGCCATCGGCGTGCCCCATCCCAAGTGGGACGAGCGGCCGGTGCTGGTGGTCGAGGCCCGTGCGGGCATGACCGTCACACCGGAGGACCTGCGCGCCCACCTCGACGGGCGGATCGCCCGCTGGTGGATGCCCGACGATTATCTCCTGCTCGACCGGATCCCGCTGGGCGCAACGGGCAAGGTCAACAAGCTTGCCCTCAGAGACAGGGTGCGCGACCTCTTGCTTGCACGCCGCGAAGCCACGGAGCCTCACTCATGACCTGGACCCCGCCCACGGCCGACCAGCTGCTCGCCATCGCGGTCTGTGCCGACCTTCCTGGCCTCGTGCAGCACGAACGGTTCGCCGCCGCCACGCCCGACCTGGTCGAGGCCATCGCCGAGGGCATCGGCCAGTTCGCCACCGGCGAATGGGCGCCCCTGGCCCGGATCGGCGATACCGAGGGCGCGCGCTACGCCGATGGCAAGGTGATCCTGCCTGCCGGCTATGCCGAAGCCTATGCCCAATTCGTGGCGCAGGGCTGGGGCGCCATCGATGGGCCGGGAGAGTTCGGCGGTCAGGGGCTGCCCTTCACCCTTGCGACCTGTGCCTTGGAGGCCCTGGGCTCGGCCAACCTCGGATTTTCCTTGCTGCCGATGCTGACAGTCGGCGCTGTCGAGGCGCTGCGCCACCACGGCACTACGGACCAGCAGGCCAGGTATCTGCCGCGGCTCGTCACCGGCGAATGGTCGGGGACGATGAACCTGACCGAACCCCAGGCCGGCTCCGACGTGGGCGCGCTGCGCACCACGGCTACCCTGATCGCGGAAGGGCCGCACGCCGGCAAGTACCGGATCAAGGGCACCAAGATCTTCATCACCTGGGGCGAGCACGACCTGTCAGGCAACATCGTCCACCTCGTCCTCGCCCGCACACCCGGCGCGCCGCAGGGGTCGCGCGGTATCTCGCTGTTCGTGGTACCGAAATACCTGCTCGATGAAGCCGGCGAGCCAGGCCGGCGCAATGACCTGCGCGCGGTCTCGATCGAGCACAAATTGGGCATTCATGCATCACCCACCTGCGTGATGAGCTACGGCGACAACGACGAATGCATCGGAGAACTGGTCGGCGCGGAGAACGAGGGCCTGCGCTGCATGTTCACGATGATGAACTCGGCCCGGGTCAATGTCGGCGCGCAAGGCGTGCAGGTGGCCGAGGCCGCGCTCCAGCACGCCGCGGCCTATGCCCGCGAGCGTATCCAGGGCCCCCGCGCGGGCAGCGCCGACAAGTCCGCAGTGGCGATCATCGAGCACCCTGACGTGCGCCGCATGGTGCTGCGGATGCGTGCCCTGACCGAAGGCGCGCGGGCGCTGCTCTACTATACCACCGGGCAGATCGATCGCGGCGCGCTCAGCATTGGCGGCGCGCAGGAGCGCGCCGACGTGCTGGTGCCCATGCTCAAGGCGTGGGGCACCGATGTCGGCTGCGAGGTCGCGAGCCTTGGCGTCCAGGTTCACGGCGGCATGGGCTTCATCGAGGAGACCGGCGCCGCGCAATTCTACCGCGATGCCCGCATCCTGCCGATCTACGAAGGGACCAACGGCATCCAGGCGGCCGACCTCGTCACCCGCAAGCTGGGCTACGGCCAGGGCGCCGTGCTCAAGGCGCTGCTCGCTGAAATCGCGGTCGATTGCGCCGATGTCCCGGCGCTGGTCGCACTGGCCGGGGCCTGCACCGAAGTGGCGGACCACTACCTCTCGGCCGCCTCGCTCGACGATCGCCTCGCCGGATCAGCGGCGTTTTGCACCATGTGCGCAGTGGCGGTGGCCGGCTGGCAACTGCAGCGCCAGGCACGCCACGTCGCGGACGGCGAGGGCGTGTCGGCGCGGACCAAGCCAGTGATTGCCCGCTACTTCGCCGAGATTGTCGCCGGCGAGGCGCTGGGCCTTGTGCCTTCGTCCCTTGCCGGAGCGGAACTGCTCTATGCTCTTGGGGCCGACGATCTGACCGGTTGAGTTTCGGGTTCAGCCGTGGAGCGACTGCCTTCGGAGTGACCTGCCGCCTGCCGGTCCCGCCAACTCAGCGGATCTCGTGCACGGCCAGGTTCGTACGGCGCACCCATGAACGCAGCCGGCAATTCCAACAGGCAAAAAGGTCGGCCGCCGGGCCGATAACCGGGCCGGGAATTGCCGTCTGTCCCTGGACTGAAAGCAGCAATTGTCCGGACAGGGAAAAGGGGCAGCCGATCGTATGACCGGCTGCCCCGTATGATCAGAACCGCACGGCGGCAGTCACACCGTAGGTCCGCGGTTCGCGCATGATGCTGCGCGCAACAGCGATGACCGGCAGGCTGAGGCTGGTCGTGTAGTCCCTCAGGTTGGTCAGGTTCTTGCCCCAGACAGTGAGGTCGAGCTTGCCATCGAGCATGGTCAGCGTTGCGTTGGCATTGACCAGGATGTGCTCCTTGTCGGTGTTGGCCGCGGTGAACCCGGCCACGTCTGCGGCCGTGTAGGCAGTCCCCAGGGCGTCGGTGGTGCCGCCATCCGATGCCCGATGATAGACACCGTTCGAGTCCTGGTAGAACCCTTCAGGGTAGCCGGTCTGGTCCGACTGGTAGATAAAGTCGGCGCGGAGAACCAGCCTGTTACTGCCGACGTCGCCCTTCCACTGCGGCGAGAGCGAGGCTGTCCAGCGCGGCACCAGCTGGAACGGTTCGCGGCTGCGGTCGAACCCGTTGAAATCGATGAACGAGACGTACTTCGGCTTGGTCCAGGCCGCCGTGGCGTCGAGCTGGAACCCGGAGCCGAGGATCGCGGTGGCTTCGAGTTCGGCACCATAGGTGTCGACCACGCCGGCATTGGAGGTGACGGTCGAGGTCGTGGTACCGATGGTGACCGTGCTGTTGCGCTGCACGTCCTTGGAGTGCGTATAGTAGCCCGCCAGGTTGAGGCGCAGCCTGCGGTCGAACAGCTCGCTCTTGATGCCAGCTTCGTAGCTGTAGACCTTTTCTGGCGCGAACGGCAGCAGGGAAGCCGGCACGCCGCCGACGCCGCGCAGCACCAGGCCGCCGCTGCGGAAGCCCTTGGCCGTCCTCGCGTAGACCAGAACGTCGTTGTTGATCTGGTAGTCGAGCGAGAACGTATAGGCGACGCCGCTGAAGTCCGCGCTACGCCCGAACGGGCAGCCCTGCACCGGGAAGGAGCAGAGGTGTGCCACCACGGTCGAACTGGCGGGATCGACCAGCCCGGTCTCGTTGAAGGAGATCAGCCCGCGCTTGTCGCGCGACCAGCGGATACCGCCCGTGACCGAGAGCTTGTCGGTGGCGTGGTAGGTCGCCTGGCCATAGAAGCCGAGGCTCTTGGTATCGATCTTGCCGTATGAGCTGGTGATCGCGCGGAAACCGCCGGTTTGCACGATGCCGAACGCCGTCAGGGTCGAGGCCGGTGTATCGTCGTGGCCATATTCGTGGAACACGAAGCCGCCGAGGGCGTAGTCGAGCTTGTTGTCGAGTGCCTTGCCGGTCAGCGTCAGTTCACCCGACCACTGCTGCATGTACTGCTCGGTCTTGTAGCCGTACTTTTCGGTTCCGAAGGAATCGAGGATCTGGACCGTTCCCGAATCGTTGTCGGGATCGGTCAGGACCGCGTCGATCTTGCGGTAGCCGCCGATGGCCTTTAGCTCGCCCACGCCGGTGTCAAGCGTGGCAGTCAGTGCATAGGTTTGCGCGTCCGTGACAGCATGCGGAACCGAGCTGAGCGAAGTGACGTACTGCGACTTGGCCAGTTTCGCATCGTTGGTGAGGATCGTGTTGCCCGCGCCGACGCACGCCGCCTGGTCGGCAAAGCAGTCGGCCGCACCCAGCGATTCCAGCCCCGCCTCGAACGCGCCGATGCCGTTCGGCATGCCATAGGCCTGCCGGCCCGAATCGTTGAACGTGTCGCTGTGGAACTTGTCCGCCTCGAACAGCAGCTTGAAGCTGTCGGTCGGCTGGAACAGCACCTTGCCGCGCAGGGTGTAGTCGTTGAGGTCGTTGATCATCCGCCCCGAGTTGCGCTCGAGCACGTAGGGATCGCGCTTGTTGCCCGAATAGACCACGCGCACGGCCAGCTTGTCGTCGACGATCGGCGCGTTGAGTACCGCGGTCAGCGACTGTTGGTTGAAGCGGCCGTAGGTTCCCGAGAGGTAGCCCGACAGGCCGTCCGAGAAGCTCGGATCCTTGGTGTTGATCAGGATCGCACCGCCCGTGGTGTTGCGCCCGAACAGCGTGCCCTGCGGACCCTTCAGCGCCTGGAAGTTGGCGATGTCGACGAGCGACGCGGTCAGGCCGTAGGCGCGCGCCCAATAGACACCATCGACGTAGACGCCGACCGAGGGGTCAATGGTCGCCAGCGTATCAGTCTGCACCTGGCCGCGCATCATGATGTTGGCGGCGGCAGAGCTGGTCAGCGCGGGAGCGATCTGCATGCCCGGCGTCAGCGTAGCGACTTCGGGCAGGGTGCGCGCGTTCTGCTTGAGCAGTTCCTCGCCGCTATAGGCGGTGATGGCAACCGGGACGCGCTGGATGTTTTCCGCGACCTTGCGGGCGGTGACGACGATGTCGTTCAGCTGATCGCGATCGCTCGCGGCTGCCGCGCCCGTGGTTTCCTGAGCCATGGCGCTTGTTGCAAGGCACGCCCAAACGAGAGCCGTTCCTGACGCCAGTGTACGGAATTTATGCATGTTCATTAGTCCTCCTCCCAGGTGTTTTTAACATCTTGTCCGGCGCCGGATCAGTGCCCCCACAGATAACTTAAGCCGGATGACGCAAAAGAGAAAAGCAACGAGCACTCAGCACAGCGTTGTTTACTTTTGGTTTAACTGCGCCTCGCGCCCAAATTCGACTTGCAAGTTACCTGACTTCGACACGGACATCTTCGCTTTACCCTCTGGATCCCACACTAAAAAAGGAAGGTCCTAGCGCGCCATGTAACGCCCGTCATATGAATGTATTTGACGCTCTAGTCAACGCCCATGCGACGACCGATGCAGCTTCGTTCGGCAGGAACGTGGCGGTGACTTGGCTTGCCATGGTTCGCCCTCATGGTGCCCGTGACGTAACCCCCTGAGTTTCCTACAAGATCGCTTAGATTCCGGCCCCGAGAAGGACGCATAGATTTAGCGGGCGAGGTTCACGGAACAGCAGATCATTGGCACGCTGAAGGAAGCCGAGGCGCGAGTGACAATCGCAATGCTGGCTCGGGATGCGGCGGATCGGAAGCGACGATCTGCAACTGGAAGGACATGTGTGGCGGCCTCGACGTGTCGGACGCGAAGCGTGCTGCAAGCGCTCGAGTACGCCAAGCTGAAGCGGCTAGCGGCTGAAGCCATTCTGGTCAGCGCGGGGAGGCCGCAATTCGGAAGTTCGAACAGGCATTTCTCCCAACCGGGCGTCCAACTGCCCTACCAGCGCCCTGGGAGAAAGAACCGACGTATTGCGAGATTTGAATGGTAGCGGAGGAGCGTTACAATCAATGCAGTGCGATCCTGCATCTGAGACGGTTCACCGCGTAGCCCCTACGGCAAAGTGCTCCGGCGTCAGCGCCTCGGAACTGGCGAATCCTTCTCCGATGGACTAACGGCACGGAGAGGGCTAATTAGGTTCCGGCTCTGTTCCAGCTAGAGGAGTGCCTGTGATCATGACCCGCTTGGCACTTGGCGTCCGATGCTGATTTACCGGAGGACCAGCATCCTTCAGTCTAGCGCTCAGACGCTGGTCAACACCGTGAACTGCGTCGGCGTTATGGGCAAGGGTCTCGCGCATGCTTTCAAGGAGCGCGAGCCATCCATGTTTGCCGCTTACAAGCGGATCTGCGACGAGCACCGGCTTGAGCCTGGCAAACTCTGGTTGTGGCGGGGATCCGCCAACTGGGTGCTGAACTTTCCTACGAAGGTCCATTGGAGAAACCCGTCCAAGCTCGAATGGATCGAAGCCGGACTCGAGAAGTTTGTGGCCGCCTACGAGGCTCAGGGCATCACGGAGGTGTCATTCCCGAAGCTTGGCTGTGGTAACGGCAATTTGGACTGGGAAGAAGTCCGCCCAGTAATGGAGCAGTACCTCGGCGCTCTTCCCATTCGCGTCTACATTCACGACTTCACGAAAGAGATCGGGCTGCCTGATCATTTGGAGGTAATCGCAGATCGCGTCCGCCGTGGCACAGATGTCGGGAATACATTCGATTCGTTCCTTCGCTCGCTTCGGAAAGTCGTAGAGGTCGGCGGGAACGAACTGTTGGAGCTGTCCAGCGAGTCGCCGTTCCGCGCCGAGATGCCGTCGCCGGCTGTGCTCGAAATCGAAGCCGGCGGACGTCTCTGGGCGCTGGAGGAGGAAGCGCTGCGGGGCGTCTGGCTCGAGCTGCAATCAGGTATGGTCACCCGCGATCGAGCTGGATGGACTGAGCGCGAGGCCGGCCCGCACATCGTGACGATGCTGAGTTTATTGCCAGGCAACCGGCCCATCGAGATACAGCGGCGAGGAGCTGATCGTTCAGAGCTAGCAGTAGAGAAACTGCCAGGCAGCAGGATGGTGTCGCAGATAAACCAGAACTCGCAGTCTGCGTTCGCATGGCACTGAGCGAGGCTGCTGCCGCTGCGCATATTGCGCATTGGCAGGCGGAACTGAATAAGCCGTGGTACAACTACCGCCGATATTGGCCGGACTGCCTGTTCCATCATGCTCCTCTCGAAAATGCCGCGGCAATCCTTGCTTCGGGCATGCTTCGATCGAGGAAAGACCCCGAGAATGCCCGACCTCGGGACGTGGCCGCCCGTGAGGTGAACGCGGCACGAGATCACGCCCACGACCGCGTGAGGCTCTATTTCCGGCGCGAACTCCGACACAATTCAACATCGAAGGCATTCGGAAGCCGGGCGAATGTCGGTTCGGCGAGGAGACGCATGCGCCGGTTTTGGTCATGTTCATCTTGGATGCGGCGAGAGTCCTAACGCGACCCGATACCCATTTTTGCGATCGCAATATGCAGAGCAATGACGCGTCCCCCGGAACGGATGAACCTTACTTCGCACGAATTCCCTTCGATAAGGTGTATCACGAAGGGCCTAACGGCGGGGACAGCAGCATCACGGCGCACCGGTGTGCTGAAGTGCTTCCAACGAGCCCCTTAGTGCTTGAAGATTGCCTCCGCGCTGTCTTGTTGCGCTCAGATCCTGAACGAGAAACGCTTCTTCATCTTCTCGGCTCGGAGCGAGCCAGGTGGGCTGGTCTCTGTCACGTTTCGGAAGCTCTCAAGGTTTTTGAAAAGCGCCACAGCTTCGTCCACGAGGTGGGGCTTGAGCGGGACGGTGTTGTCTTCACTCTGAACCGCCGGTTCGACGGCCGTGGCGTCGCAATTCAGGTCGGCGTGTGGGATAACGCCGGCCATCAAGTCGCAAATTTCGCCTACGCAGATGTTCCTGCCGCGCCTGCTGAGGGCCGCTGGATCTGCCGGCAAGAGTTTGCCGACGGCCTCTATCGTGTCCGCATCGATATAGAAGGGCACCTGGCGTTCGAGTCCCTGATGCCACTTGGACCCGCTCTATTCTAGCGGTTACGTATCGGCGCCCTTGCCGCGTACCGATCAAATCTGGCTGTTGGCTCAAAGTGGCGGGCGCTGCATTAATTGCACTGGGCAGTGCCGTTTAACTCGGTCCGACGCGCGCTGGGTTCCCTCGACTTCGAAGAGCACCGTTCTACTGCCTGATGCCAGGTGGGCCGTGACACCGGAGCGCTACAATCAATGCAGTGCAACGCTGCACCTAAGACGCTTCTCAGCTTAGCAGCTCAGCACTGAACCACCTCAGCCCCGGGTTTTACCCGGGGTTTTTCGTGCGCACGCTCCTGCGCATGGCGGCGTTTTCCAGAACGACCCATGGCGTCGGAACTGTCTAACATTCCTAACATCCGTGGAATTTCAAGGGTTTGCGACCTAACATCAATCTAACATCGGTCTAACCGCATTAGGTAAATCAGACCTGATATTCAGATTTCAAAAAACCTAGGAAAATCAACGATGTCAGGTGAGGTGGGGGGGTAAGGTTAGATCAGGTGTTGAGCCGACCCTAACCTCCAAAACGGCAGATTTCTGCGGGTCTCAGGGCCCAAAATTGGCCAGGTTAGGAATGTTAGGTAGTTCCGAAGAGCACCCCCCTCCCGGGGAAAGTGCGAGAGGGAAGGTGGCCGCCCCCGATGGCCAAAAAGGCCAGCATTTCCGCGCTTCCAAGAGGTGCCCCGACCATCCCCCCCATAGCCCGCCTCGTGCGCGCCTCTCAGGCCCTGCCGTGGACTGGCGCTGCTTGCGCATTTTCCGCCCGAAAAGCTCGGAGGCGGGGCGTGGGGGCATCGTAGCGTACGTCTCCTTCTTACGCTCGAACGAGAAAAGCTGCCGGTCCGGACACGACAACAAAGCCGTCATTGTTGCGTCGCAAATGCTGGCTCAAAAATGCTGCCAAACTGTCCGTAGCAGGGGAGTCCCGCTGCTCCCAGGTGATGCCCGCCCTTAGGGGAAACGAATGCAAGTGCCCTGATTGCCTCTGCGCATCACGCGCCTTTGGAAGTGAGCCGGTCGACCCGGATGGGAGCTGACCCTGTATTCACAAGGCAGAGATCTTCGGTGGGCGCGACACGCGTCAGTGCGATACGCCCTTGCCCGTGTCCCAGCACACGACCATGCGCGTTGCCGCGCCGGATCTCCAGCGGCCCGTCCGCCAGAACAGTAAGCGAGCGCGTGACGCCCCGCACTCCGGGGTAGCAGGCGAACCCGCCCGGCGCGAGGTCGAGCACGAAGCTGTCACCCCCGCGATGGGAAACGGCGCCACCGCGCGCGTCGAAGAAGTCCGCCGCCGCTATTCCTCGCCGCGCGTCATACTGACCGACTCCCACAGTATCGAGCCGGACCGGAGCGATCGTGCCATCGGCCCGGTAATGGACGTAGGAGATCGCGCTGTTGCGGAAATGCTCGGTTGCGCCCGGCGTCGCCTGGTCGTTGCAGGCGAAATACCACTGGCCGTTCATCTCGAAGAAGCTGCCGTGCCGGTCGTAGTTCAGCGCGTCATATCGTGCGCCCGGCCGCACCAGGCGCAGTTCGGGGTCGGTCGTGGCGGCGCTCAGCACAGAGCCTTGCGTCTCGAAGGGGCCGTAGGGGCTGCGTCCGATCGCGTAATAGCTGCCCCACGACAGGTAGTAGAGGTCGCCGCGACGGTGGAGGAACGGCTTGTCGTCCGTCAGTCCTTTGGCATACGGCCCGACGGCATTCGCGACCTTCAACGGCCGCGGCGTTTCGGCCAGCGAGACCATGTCCTCACCAAGCCGCGCAACGAAATACCGGAACGTGCCGAACACGATGTAGTTCGCGCCATCCGCGTCCTGAAGGATGCCGGGATCGCGTGCTTCGGTTTGAACCAGCCCTTCGGCGATCAGCGGCCTGCCGATCGGATCGCGCCACGGTCCCGCCGGATGGTCGGCGACGACCACGCCGATCTCCTTCGGCCCGCGCGAGAAGTACAGGTAGTAACGCCCGTCCTTGCGCGCTGCGTCGGTCGCCCAGCATTGGTCGCTGGGCTTGCCCCAATAGGTCTGCTCAGGTCGCAGTGTGCCTGCATGGCGCCAGTCGACCAGATTGCCCGAGCGCCAGATCTGCCAGTCGCGCATCACGAACCCGGATGCAGCGGGATCCGCATCGTGTGTGGCGTAGAGCCAGGCCTCGCCGTCCCACACGCGGACCTGCGGATCGCAAATGCCGCGGCGAGGAATGATCGGGTTGCCGGCGGCATGGATACGCTGGGCGTGCGCCGGAGGTGGCACGGCAAGGGTGAGGCCAGCAAGCCCGAGACCAGTCAGGGCATTGCGACGCGTGAGAAACATGGGTGGGCATCCAGGTTGGAGGGCATGTCGCGGCACGGGTGACAGCTTCGGCCGGTCCAACGCGGCGGATCGGCGACGCCGCGCCGCTCTCCATTGTCAGTCATCGACGTCGCAGTCCACAGCAATCCGTTTGAGATTTCTTGCATCCAAATGGTAGTGGACGTTCCGCTCCCCCCAACATCCCGGCCGAAGCCGCCTTTCCGGAGCCGACAACAAAGCGGTCCTAGCCGCTGCACCTCAAGTCGGCTTCTAGGTGGTAATCCACGAGTGTCCCGTTGGGGCCGAACGCCACCCGGATTATCGGCTTTCCATTATCAAACAGCACTCGAAACAAATGATCATCGGAATGCTGAAGGGTAAATCGCTGGTCCTTGATCTCCGCGCTAAGCGGCACACGCAACATCATGCCGATCTTGTGGGATTCATACTGGTACGGAACAATCTCACCGCGACCGCCGATCTTCATCCCATGCCCGTCGATCAACAGTGACGGGGCCCCAGCGGCACGGAAACAACCGAGGATGGGTGCAGCATCTGCGGGGCTCGGGTCACTAAACTGGCTACAACCCACGAGCGTGAGTAGAAGTGCCAAGATAAATGCGGAATGCTTCATCGGGCGCAGGATGCATGATGGGTCTCTCCTCCGCAATGGCCACTCCCCTCAACCTTACGAACGAAGCCGCCTTTCCGGACACGACCACATTGCGGACAAGCGCCAGCCGCTACCGGGTGGCCGACATACCCTGTGCAATTGCCCGTTCGTATTCTTCTTGCAAGTGGCCGGGACACCGGCGACGAAGCTCGTCGATTATGGCAGCACTCGCGGATGGTTGCTTATTCGGTGGCAATGCCGCGTTCCAAACTCCGTCGCGAACTTCTTCGCAGAGGGTGTAGGCGGCTGAACCAAGGGATGTGCTCATGCGGCATGGTGACGCGTTGGCGGCATTACAGCAAGGTCCGGTTTCCCAAACCTGCCGTCGTTCCGGCCGTTCCGGACACGACAACTAAGCTGCCGTTGTTGGATCGAGAGGGCGCCGTAGCCACTCCGCCCTTGCGACGATCTCACGCGCCGTGGATGAACTTCTCCGAGAAATGCGAAATCATGTCGTGCTTTTGCTGGAGCGTGCGCTCTACGCCGTCCTGCAACATCATGACCTGCAGGTGGCCAACCCCGCTACTCTCCTCCAGGCGACGGGCCTGGCCGGGGTTCGCCAACTCGCAGCCGAGGATCATCTTGCGGTCGTACTGACCGGTCAGACCATGTTCCGCCCGGATTTCGTCGATCAGCGCAAATTCGGCCAAGGTCTGCGGATCGAGGCTGCCGTCAGGATCGCTGACATGACGCATCGGCATGTAGCCGTCATAGAAGGCGGCGCGGCGCGCGGCCGGGAGAGAGTGACCGCCGAGCCACATGGGAATGGGCTTCTTCGGCACAGGGAACATGCCGCTGCGGGGAAAGTCGAAGAACTCGCCGTGGAATTCGGCATAGCCGTCAGCCCAGAAATCACGGATGATCGGCAGCATCTCTTCCATCCGCTTGCCGCGCGTATGAAAGTCCTGGCCCACCGTCTCGAACTCTTCCTCAAGCCAGCCCACCCCGGTGCCGAGGATGAACCGGTCGTTCGACATGACGGCGACCGAGGCGCCCAGCTTGGCAACGACGAACGGGTCTCGCAACGGGACGACATAGACGTACGAGAGGAATTTGAGGCGGGTGGTCACCGCAGCCATGGCTGAATATGCGACCATCGGGTCGACGAAGTCGTGATCCGCGCGCAGCGGAAAATCACTCGGGTGGGGGGTGCGCGGACCGTCCTTTACGACGATGTGATCGGGCATGACCACGCCCTCGAACCCCAGTTCGTCGGCCTTGCGGGCGTGGGCGAGCAGCGTATCCACGGGCTCGAAATTCAGGCACAGCCAATATTTCATGCCACTTCCACCTCTTCCTTAGATGTTTGTTATTGAAGGGTTGCTGGTCGCCAACGTTATCCAGCGGGAGCCGGATTTACCCCCGCTTTGACGGAGGTGTGATGGACTCGCTGTCCGTCCTGTTCCCGCTAACGTGCTCATAATGGGTAAAACCTGTCAAGGCGGATCGAACGATCGATAGGTCCCGGGGCGGAGCTTGATTTTGCGGAGCCTCGGCTTCGCCGGGTAACCCCGGCGGGGCAGCTATTCCGGCCCTTCCCGTTTCGCCAACATTGCGAACGCCGGATGTTACGGTAGAGTGGCCGCAAGATCGGCAAACACGAGTACTACCTGGAGAGATGCGGACTGCGGGCCGATGAGCTGCAGGTTAGCTTTGAAGATTGGTTTTCCCGTCACCATGGAGCCAGAAGTGTTCTGAGGGTCGAAGCGGACAGGCCGACATGGAAAGGAACGGGAATGGAACGGCGCAGCATCGGTCAGCTTTCGGTCTCGGTCGTGGGCCTCGGCGGCAATAACTTCGGGACGGATTTCTTCGGCCGCAAATGTGATCAAGACGCGACGACGCGCATCATCCATGCCGCACTCGATCGGGGGATCAACTTCATCGACACGGCGGAGGAATACAGTGTCGATTCCTTCGTCGGCTCGGGCCGGTCCGAGGAATTTATCGGTCGCGCGCTCGGCCCGCGCCGCAACGAGGTGGTGATTGCCACCAAGTACAGCGTCTATGATGTCGAGGATGATACGATCCGCGGGCGGGCGCGAATTGTCCGGGCGGTCGAGGCCAGCCTGCGACGGCTCGGAACCGATCGGATCGACCTCTACCAGCAGCACATGCCGGATCCCGAAACCCCGATCGACGAATTGCTGGAAGCCCTCACCCGCCTGGTTGAGCAGGGCAAGGTGCGCGAGATCGGGTGCTGCAACTTCTCGGGCACCATGCTCGACGAAGCCGTCGCCGCTAGCCGGGAGTCCGGCCTTGCCGGATTCGTCAGCGCCCAGAACCAGTACAACCTGCTCGACGAACCGGCCGAGGCCGGCGTGCTGGAGGCCTGCCAGCGGCATGGCCTTAAGCTGATCCCCTTCTTCCCCCTCGCCAGCGGCCTGCTCACCGGCAAGTACACGGCCCTGACCACGCCCCCGCCCGGCTCGCGGTTCGCCGTGGACACGTTCTGCACCGACCACCTTCGCGACAAGCAGGTTTCGGATGATCGTATTGCCAAGGTCGCGAAGTTCGAGGCATTTGCCCGTGAGCGCGGGCACACCATCCTCGAACTTGCCATGTCCTGGCTCGCAGCGCAGGATTCCGTTGCATCGATCATTGCCGGCGCCAGCAACGTGGATCAGGTCGTCGCCAACGCCGCCGCCGCCTCGTGGTCTCTATCAGCGCAGGACCTTGCCGACATCGCCGCCATCCGCGGCTAAGCCACGGTCGAATGCCTGCTGAACGCACCAGCGGCCCAGTCCGGTCTCGGCAATCAAACGGGCCACGTCGTTCTGATCATCGGGGGGCAGCCAATCACAACGTAATGGCCGACCCCTTCGTGCCCCTAGCGGTCCGGTATTAGCCCGCTTCGCCGACTGCGGCCTCAGCCGCAGCCAATCGACCTTCCAGCCAGCCCAGCAAGTCGAAAGGAATGCCTCCCGTGGCATCGATCAGCGCTTCGCAGATCTTCGCCTCGACTTTGCGCACTGCCTTGTTGCCCGGCTCAACTTCGGACGCAATTTCAATCAGGTGCAAGGCCTTCTCAGGCTCGGCCGGCAGGTACGCCGCGGCCCGCTCGGCGATCCGTTCGGCGCCGCCCGCCAGTTCCACGAGATCGCCCCAGACGGCGCTCTGCGGGGTGGGATAGACTTCGCTGGTCCGCTCCTGGCGGAACCATCCGGTATATTCCTCCCACACGCTGCGCGCGATCCAGTGGTGGGGTGACCGGCCCGCCCGGGGCTCCAGTTCGGCAGGGAGTTCAAGCGTTGCGAGAATTGTCGACAGGTCGGTCCCCGCAACCATGCCGGCCACGGTATGATCATGGATCAAGGCCACGGCGGCCCTGACCTTGCCGAGGTCTGCTGCGATCTGCGCATAGCCGACGATCGGTTGCTCATGGCCCGTGATGAGCAGCTCCGGCTTGAGCCCGAGCAGCATGTCGCACTGCTTCAGCCAGCCCGGAACCGAGCGCTGGCGATCACCGCGGCCGGTGTAGAAATTGGGCAGCGCCTTGTGGATGGCGCCCGCCCAGTTGCCGGTGAACACCGTCCGCTCGTCCGGCAGGTACACGGCAAGCGAATCCAGCGTTTCGCCTGCAGACAGCGAGAGCAGCCGGATGGTTCGGCCCGAGCAGACGAATTCCAGTTCGTCGGCAAACGTGGTGAGTGGTGCCGGTTCGGGTGCATCGGACCAGGCGTTCGTCGATCCTCCCGCGGGGATCATCGCCGAGATAACCCGGAAATTGCGCGGTCCGAAGAAGGGACCAAGCATAGTACGCTCGCCGTGAATTTGGCTGAACATGCGCTGGGCGTACATCACGACACCCGGATCGGCGAAGGTCTGCCATCCGCCGACATGGTCGGGGTGGCTCTGCGTGAAGATGAGCCTCGCCACCTTGAGCGGTCGCCCGATAAGTTCCTCGAACTTTTCACGGATTCGAGGCCCTTGGGCGAGCGTCCCGGTGTTGATCACCACGTCGCCGTCATCCCCCAGGATCGCATAGGAATTGGAGGTGGCATGGGCCATGATTATGTGATCATTGACCCACTCGGCCGGACGGGCAGGGTCCCAGGCAATGATCGGCAGGACAATGTGCTGCTTCAAATTGTAGCGCGGCATGGTGTATCTCCTCTCTGAACGGTACGGGGGCGGGGCGGCGACGAGCGGTGCAGGTTGCGACGGGATGAAGACCGCATGCGCGGATTTATTCGGCTACGGCCTCCGCCCGCTCGAGATTGATACGAGAGGCAAGGACGGCAGCTCCCTCATGTGCGAAGGACTGTTCACATGCGCTGCCAATACCGGTCCCACCGCCAGTGATCACAGCAACCTGACTGGCGAAATCCCGTATCATTGCAAATCCCCGAACCAGTTGGTGGCCTTTCAAGACCTGGCAAGGGCGCCACTGTCGACGGCATGCTCTACTTTGACAACCGTGATTCCTCATCAGAGTTTTCGACTTCACGGGGCCTCTATTCAAATTCGGAGGAGTTTGCAGGGGGCAGGCCACCACTCACTGCCACAGGCCTCCGCCTTCGCCCCGCCATATTGCGCTAACCCATAATGGCATCCCGGCGAGGGCCGCTGCGCGCGTTCACGGGCCAGCTTGCAACGAGTCCGAATGTCCGCGACGCTGGGGTGACCGGAACGGGTGGATGGAGGGCAGGATCCCGGGAATGCAGTACGTTCGCTTCAAAGCTCCGGTCTGGACTGGCATCAACGGCTGGGCTGCGGCGACCTGGGCTGTCCCGGCGACATTTTCAAGAGCATGTCGGCCCAACGTCCAAACGGGTGATTTGTCCGTAGGAAGGGGCGTTAGACGTTCCGGGAGAACTTGCATGTGGCCGCTGCGTTTGCCTATTGAATATTCGTTCAGTGGTGGTAGCCGTGCGTGCCAGTCTGACGGGCGGTGTGGCGGGTGCTGTGCACGCGGCCCTGGGTTCCTGGCGCGTAGTGCCTGGCGTGGAGTATGCATGACGACCGGAACAGTCGGCCCAGGCCCCTCCAGGCCGAAACTCCGGCTTCGGCTGCCCCGCGCTGATCGCGCGGACCGGAGGTTCGTCCCAGGCCCAGGGGCGGCTCAAGGGAGTGCGCATTAGTGATGGTTGGTGCGGCGATGGCGTCAGGAGCCGGGTTGTCGCAAGCGTCGCAATAGCAACGCGGATCGAATTGGCTCGGGTTATCGGCTGAGGAAAATCGGGGTAGGAAAATGACTGATCGCTACAGCAAGTACAAACGACTGCGGTTCGAGCGCCCGGCTGACGGTGTGCTGCGCGTCATCATGAATAATCCGGAGAGCCTCAACTCCGCTGATATTATCATGCACGGCGAGTTGGGGGCGATCTGGCGCGATATCGACGCCGATCCTGACGTGCGGGTCGCAATCCTGACCGGAGAAGGCAAGGCCTTCTCGGCCGGCGGCGATTTCGACATGATCGAGGGCATTGTCAACGATTTCCAGACAAGAGCGCAGATCTGGAAGGAAGCCAAGGATATCGTCTACAACGTCATCAACTGCTCCAAGCCGGTTATCAGTGCGATGCGCGGTCCGGCCGTTGGGGCAGGTCTGGTTGCTGGCCTGCTTGCCGATATCTCGATCGCAAGCAAGAAGGCCAAGATCATCGACGGGCACACGCGGCTCGGCGTGGCGGCCGGTGATCATGCGGCGATCATCTGGCCCTTGCTGTGCGGGATGGCACGAGCCAAATTCTACCTCCTGCTGTGTGATCCGATCCTCGGTGAAGAGGCCGAACGCATCGGCCTCATCTCAAAGGCGGTTGAAGATGAAGATCTGGACAGCACCGCTCTGGACTATGCAGTGCGACTGGCAGGTGGTGCGCAAAGCGCCATCCGCTGGACCAAGTATTCGTTGAACAACTGGCTGCGGCAGATGGGGCCAACGTTCGATGCGTCGCTGGCGCTTGAATTCCTGGGCTTCACGGGCCCGGAAGCGCAGGAAGGCTTGGCTTCATTCCGCGAAAAGCGCCCTCCCGCCTTCCCAACCGACTCCCCGCTCTGACGGGAACGCAATCGTGCCGGAGATCAAATCGACGCCTCAGAAAGCTTCGATCTCCTCACTGCTTACCCGTCTCTTGTCCTTCTGATTATCACTGGAGTTTCCCAGCTCGAGACGGTCGAGAATTCCGGATGCAGTTCAAGTCGGCCGGCGTACAGTTCAAGCAGTAGACTGCCACTGCCATAGACCACTCTTTATGCATCCGATCCGGGACCGGGTATGCGTCTCTTCGGCAGCCGGGCGTTAAGAGAGCTGCCGACAATCAGTGCATGAGTAGATCGTGCAGGTTGTCCCGCATGATCTTTCGCACCGAAACCGGGTCGAGGGCGGTGAGCGATTCCTCGAATTCGGCAGGTCGGGCCAAGCCCTCGGCGTGTGGGTAGTCCGAGCCCATCAGGACCCGGTCCACGCCGATGCGCTTGACTAGCTCCAGGGTGTTGTCCTCGTGGAATGGCACGACATAGACGTTGCGTTTGAACATTTCGGATGGGTGCGCCGGGAGCGGACCGCCCGGCCAATCGCCGAACCGGCCCCACATCGCGGCCTTGTTCAACGACTTCAGCAGGTAGGGAACCCAAGCGCAGCCGTTTTCTACGCTGATGACGCGCAGCCCCGGAAAGCGGCCGAACAGATTGTGCAGGACCATCGTCGCAAGGGTCGTCATGATGGGATTGTCGACGTGGAACATCGCAAATTGCAGCGCCGATGTATTTCGAGTTCCCGGCCTCGGGTTCTCGCCCCAGACGCTCGACTGGTCGAAGAACCCGGCGGAAAGATGGAAGCCGACCGGCACCTTGGCCTCTTCAAGGCGCGCCCAGAACCTGTCGAACCTGTGATCGGCGATCGAGCAGGGCTGTGCGCCGCCTCCCGGCGCCGGCCGCAGGTAGATCACCTTCACGCCTGCCTTGAGCAAGCGATCGAGTTCCTCCACCGCCAGGTCCTCATCAGCCAGCGACAGACAGCCGGTCGCGAAGATGCGGCCATCCCGGCCAAAACCCCAGTCTTCCTCCAACCAGCGGTTGTAAGACCTGAGGTTGGCGTAGAGCACCTCGGGATTGTCGAGCAAGTCCTGCTCGACCCCGTTTGCCATCGAGGGGAACATGATCGTTGCCTCGACATTCTGGCTGTCCATCAGTGCGAGCCGGGCATCGCGGTCATGGAAGGCCGGCAGCATCGACGATTCCCCCTGGGCCTCGCCGAAACCTCCCAGTCTGGGATTCTTCAGGATCTCCTTGAACGAACCGGGAGCTTCGGTCTTGTCAAACTTGACGTTGCAGAACGTGAGGTGCTTATCCCCGCTGTACCAGTACTCTTGGCCATCCTTGGCCCGCCGCGCCTGTATCGCAGTGTCCTTGTACCTCGATTCGATGTGGCGGCTGAAGCAGTCGCGAACCTCGTAGAAATGGTTGTCCGCATCCCACAACTGATAGGGCTCTCCCGGCATATGGCCGCTCCTGTGCATTGATGCGTTTACCGCTATGTCATACTGTATGACAGTATTGATTAACGACTGCCACTTTGTCATAGGGGCTGTCAATGCCAAAAACCTCTCTCGCCGCCCGCCACGCCGACCTCACCCAGCAGTTGATCCTCGACGCTGCCGTGGACCTGCTGAAAATGGCCTCGGTCGGCGAGCTGTCGGTGCGTGCAGTGGCGAAGCGCGCCCACATATCCGAGCGCACCGTCTTCCGCTATTTCGCGACCCGGGAAGACCTGCTCGACGCCGTGGCGGCAGAAGTCGCGATCAGAACGCCGGCTCCGCCCAACCCGCGCACGGTTGCCGAACTGCTGGCCTATCCGGAAGAGATCTTTGGCTGCTATGAGGAAACCTCGGCGCTGACCCTTGCGGCGATCCACTCCGAATTGTTTCACCGGATTCGCACCACCGACGCGGCGCGCCGCGGGGCGGCAATCCGCGCCCTCGTCGATCGCGAGGCCGCCGCCGCGCCCGAGCGGGAAAGGCGGCACGCGGCAGCCAATATCCACTACCACGTGGTCGCCAGCACCTGGCGTTACTACCGCTACTATTTCGGCTTCCCGCTGGCCGACGCGGTCGCGTGCTCCCGCACGGCCATCCGCCAGACGCTCGCAGGCCTGGGTATCGACGTCATTGCTGCCGAGCAGCTTTAACGGCGCTGCCGGACCATACTCAACGGCGGGATGGTGCCGCGCCCCTGTCCGAGCCAGGTGGTCCACATCGTCCTGTCGATGCTTCGCCGGGCCCTCATTCAACGGGTCTCGGCAATGGCCTCGGCCCGACCTGTCGTAGAGGAGGGCGAGACCCGCTCAGGCGGGCGACCGGTTCATTGACTCGAGGCGCTTGGTTTCAGAGCGGTAGATGACCGCTGTCGCATCGGCCACGAAGGCCGGCTGCCTTGCGAGCACCGGCAGGGCCGCCAATCCGTTGACGGCGGCGTGGGAAGCGGGGATTTCCTCGAACGGACCCGGGTGGAAATGCGCTTCCCCTT
>Ga0070671_100000121_pt1 | contig 50406 bp, 55 predicted proteins | sample KBSS73metaG_FD_65341 | JGI IMG/M metagenome (GOLD analysis project Ga0070671, IMG submission 65341) | Switchgrass rhizosphere microbial communities from Kellogg Biological Station, Michigan, USA - KBS S7-3 metaG | ecosystem: Host-associated > Plants > Roots > Rhizosphere > Soil ...
GGCCTATTTCTTGGTGACCTGGTTTGCGGGAGCAGATCCGCCGGACGCAAGGGAGGACTTCATCTCCGCCTCCAGCTCGGTCTTGGCCTTGCGCAACTGGGTGCGGAGCTCGTGCTCCTCGTCGCCCAGGTCGTAGATCCAGCGGTCGAGGGCGTCGATGGCGAGCTTGACGGAGGTGTCACCGTCGCTCACGCCGGGGCCGGCCGCCGCCACGGAGTCGCCCATCTCGGTGGTCGACCGCTTCGAGAAGGCGATGGCGATGAGCAGCACGACCAGGGCGGCGCCGGCGATGGCGTAGCGCCCACCGGTGTGGTCCTGCATCTTGATGACCGCCGGCAGGATCAGCAGCGAGACCAGGTTCATGACCTTGATCAGCGGGTTGAGCGCCGGGCCGGCCGTGTCCTTGAAGGGGTCGCCGACGGTGTCGCCGATGACCGCGGCCTTGTGGGCCTCGGAGCCCTTGCCGCCCTCGTGGCCGTCCTCGATGTACTTCTTGGCGTTGTCCCACGCCCCGCCCGAGTTCGACAGGAAGTTGGCCATGAGCTGGCCGACGAGGATGACGGCGGCCAGGAAGGCACCCAACGCCTGGAAGCCGATGCCGAAGCCGACGATGGCCGGTGTCAGGACGGCGAGCAGGGCGGGCGTCGTGAGCTCGCGCAGCGAGGCTGCGGTGCAGATGTCGATGACGGGCCCGTAGTCGGGCTTCTTGGTGCCGGCCATGATCTGGCCGTCGGCGAACTGGCTGCGGACCTCCTGCACGACGACGCCGGCGGTGCGGCCCACGGCCCGGATCGCCAGCGAGCTGAACAGGAAGGGCACGGCGCCGCCGATGAGCAGACCGATGAACACCTTCGGGTCGGCCACGTTGATCGGGATGGCGTCGAACACGCCGCGGGGACCGGCGATGAGCTTGTCGACCACGCCGCTCTTCAGCGTCTCGTTGGCCGACGTCTCGATGAAGCTGGCGAACAGGGCCACCGACGCGATGACGGCCGAGCCGATGGCGAAGCCCTTGGTCACGGCCTTGGTGGTGTTGCCGACCGCGTCGAGGCTCACCATGATCCGCTCGGGCTCGCCGTGGAACTCGCCGGACATCTCGGCGATGCCGGCGGCGTTGTCGGCCACGGGACCGAAGGTGTCCTCGGACACGACGACGCCGGTGGTGGCGAGCATGCCCATGCCGGTCAGGGCGACCAGGTAGAGCGAGAACTGCAGGTTGCCGTTGCCCAGCGCGATGGCGACACCGAGGGCGATGGCGATGGCCACGATGGCCCACACGGACGACTCGAGGCCGGAGCTGATGCCCGACAGCACCGTCGTGGCCGGGCCGGTCCGCGCCGACACGGCGATCTCCTGGACGGGCGCCGTCTCGGTCGAGGTGAAGTACTCGGTGAGGCGGCTGATCAGCTGCGCCAGCACGAGGCCGATGACCACCGCGCCGAAGACCTTCCAGCCCTCGTGGCCGTGGTCGTTGCCGACGTAGGCGAGGGCGACGGCACCGGTGCCGATGACGGTGAGGACGCCGGCGACGAGGAAGCCGCGGTTGATCGGCGCCATGGCCGACTTGTCCTCTTCGGTGGCGCGGACCGCGAACACGCCGACGATCGACGCCAGCACGCCGATGGCGCGGGCGACGACGGGGAAGATGAGGCCGAGGGCCGGGTTGGCGCCGATCGAGTGGAAGGCGGCCACGCCGAGGATGATCGAGGCGACGAGGGTGACCTCGTAGGACTCGAACAGGTCGGCGGCCATGCCCGCGCAGTCACCGACGTTGTCGCCCACGTTGTCGGCGATGGTGGCCGGGTTGCGGGGATCGTCCTCCGGGATGCCGGCCTCGACCTTGCCCACCAGGTCGGCGCCGACGTCAGCTGCCTTGGTGAAGATGCCGCCGCCGACGCGGAGGAACAGGGCGAGCAGGGAGCCGCCGAACCCGAAGCCGACGAGGATCGCCGAGCTCGTGTTCTGGAAGATCATGATGATCGTCGTCGCCCCGATGAGGCCGAGGCCGACGGTGAACATGCCGGCCACGCCACCGGTGCGGAACGCCACCTTGAGGGCGGCGGGCAGCGAGCCCGTCTTGGCCGCGGCGGCGGTGCGCACGTTGCCCCGCACCGCCAGGCCCATGCCGATGAAGCCGGTGAGGCCCGACATGAGGCAGCCGGCGAGGAACGCCAGGGTGCGGAAGACGCCGGACTGGGCGAAGCTCAGCGCCTCGACGCCGTCGGGCTTGACCACCTTGGTCGACGTCAGGAAGACGATGATCGCCAGCGGCACGAGGATGACGCCGATCGTCTTGAACTGACGGCGGAGGTACGCCATGGCGCCCTCCTGGATCGCCTTGGCGATCTCGATCATCTTCGGGGTGCCCTGGTCGGCGGCGAGCACCCCACGCATCAGGCCGAAGCCGACGAGCAGCGCGAGCAGCGCGGTGACGGCGGAGAACAGCAGCCAGGCCCACTCGCCACCGTGAAGGTGGAATGCCTGGTAGCCGCCCTCCGCGGCTAGTACGTCGAGCATGCGACGCGTTCCTTTCGGGACGATGTGCGGGCCGTGAAAATATGGCGCGGGAAAACTAACGTTTCACACCGATGAAAAGTCAAATGGGTGTGGTCACACGGGCGTGACGAACACCTGGTTGGCGACGGACGCGCCCAGCGTCCGGTCCTTGCCTCCGACGCGCAGCACGAGCGGCCCGTCGAAGGGGTGCTTCTCCCGGACCTCGACGGTGACCCCGGGCCGCAGCCCGAGCGTGTCGAGGAACGCCACCACCTCCGGATCCGTCGACCCCGGGACCGCGACCGTGGCGACGTCGCCCGGTTCGAGGGCGTAGAGGGGCGGCATGGCCGGGATGTCGACGGCCTCGAGCTCGGGGATCGGGAAGCCGTGGGGACAGGTGGCCGGTCGGTGCAGGGCCACGAACATCCGGTCCTCCACCTCCTGGGGCAGGTCGTGCTCGAAGTCGCCGGCCAGCCGGTCGGCCTCGTTCCAGGCGTAGCCGAGCATGTCGGCCAGGAACCGCTCCACGATCCGGTGGCGGCGGATGGCGGCCACCGCCGCCTGGCGTCCCTCGCCGGTGAGCTCCACGCCGTGGTAGGGCCGATGGTCGACGAGGCCGCGCTCGGCTAGGCGCTTCACGGTCATCGTCGCCGTGCCGGGCGCCACGCCCAGGGCATCCGCGAGCGCGCCGGTCTGCGCCTCGGACCGATCCCGGGTCTGCCGGTAGATGGCCTTGAGCGTCTCCCGCTCTGACTTCGTGAGGTTGAGAGCCATGTTTCGCGTGGCCCAAACCTACGTTTCGCGGCGGTTGGGAACCAAGACAGGCCGTTCTCGGTGCGAGAACGGCCTGTCTCAGGCTGCCGCGACGGCGTCGTCGACGGAGTCGAAGAGCGAGAAGACCTTCGTGAGGCCGGTGACCTCGAACACCTTGCGGATGCGGGGCTGGGTGCACACGAGGAAGAGGTCGCCGTCGTTGGAGCGGACTCGCTTGAGGGCGCCGACGAGCACGCCGAGGCCCGTCGAGTCGAGGAAGTCAACGCCGTCGAGGTTGACCACGATCTTGTTGCTGCCTTGGGCGACGAGGCCGTGCAGCTGCTCGCGCAGGCGGGGCACGGTTGCCACGTCCACCTCTCCGGAGACCGCGAGGACCGCGTACCCGTTGCGCTCCGTGACGTCCAGGCCTAGGTCCATCGGATTGGTTCCTCCACGTGAGACGTCCGCCCCGAATGGGGGCGCAAGGGACGTTACCCATCGTGTCGGAGCCTCTACCACCGAGCGGGAGGCACCGCGAGAACGGAACGTCCGTTCGATAGGCTGGGGACGGTGGACGATCTGGTCGCGTCGCTCTTCGGTGACGATCGGCTCGTGCACCTCGAGCGCCTCCCGGCCCGGCCGGCCCGCTACGCCTCGCTGACCGCGCCGCTGCCCGCGGTGGTCCGCGAGCACCTCCCCACGGAGGCGTTGTGGACCCACCAGGCGCAGGCGATCGACCTCGCCCGCGGCGGTCGCTCGGTCGCCATCGCCACCGGCACGGCATCGGGCAAGTCCCGGTGCTACCAGCTCCCGATCGCCGAGGCGGTGAGCGCCGAGGTGCCCGGCACCGCGCTCCTGCTCTTCCCCACCAAGGCCCTCGCCCAGGACCAGTTGCGCGCCCTCGCCGGCTTCGAGCTCCCCGGCCTGGTGCCCGTCTGCTACGACGGCGACACCGACCCCGATGCCCGGTCGTGGGCCCGCCGCCACGGTTCGGTGGTGCTCACCAACCCCGACATGCTCCACGTCGGGCTGCTCCCCCACCACGCCCGCTGGGCCACCTTCCTCATGCGCCTGCAGTACGTCGTCGTCGACGAGCTGCACGTGCTGCGCGGCATCTTCGGCACCCACGTGGCGCACGTGCTGCGTCGGTTGCGACGGGTGTGCGCCCACTACGGCGCCGACCCGACGTTCATCTTCTGCTCGGCCACGATCGGCGAGCCGGCGCGGCTGGCGTCGTCGTTGTGCGGCAAGGACGTCGCGGCCGTCACCGACGACGGGTCGCCCCAAGGCGAGCGCCTGTTCGCGCTGTGGAACCCCCCGCTGCTCGACGAGGCGACCGGCACGCGCGGGTCGGCCAACGTCGAGACGGCGTCGCTGCTGTCGTCGTTGGTGAGCGACGACCGCCGCGCCATCGCGTTCTGCCGCAGCCGCAAGGGCACCGAGCTGGTCGCCGCCGACGCGCGCCGCCGCCTCCCCGAGAAGCTGCGGGAGTCCGTGCGCCCGTACCGCGGCGGCTACCTCTCCGAGGAGCGACGCGAGATCGAAGGCGAGCTGTTCGCCGGACGCCTGCGCGGCGTCGTCGCCACCAGCGCGCTCGAGCTGGGGATCGACATCGGCACCCTCGACGCCTGCGTGCTCGACGGCTTCCCCGGCACGATCGCGTCGCTGTGGCAGCAGGCCGGGCGGGCCGGACGCACCCAGCAGGAGTCGCTCGCCGTGCTCGTCGCCGGCGAGGACCAGCTCGACCAGTGGCTCATGGCTCACCCGAAGGAGCTGTTCAACCGGCCGCCGGAGCCGGCGGTGATCAACCCGTCGAACCCGTCGGTGCTGCTGCCCCACCTCGCGTGCGCGGCGTACGAGCTGCCGCTCAGCACCGACGACGAGCAGTGGTGGGACGACGAGCTGCTGCACGACGGCGTGCGCGAGCTCGTGCACGACGACGTGCTCGCCGTGCGCGATGCACGCGCCTACTGGGCCGGCCGCGGTGCGCCGGCCTGGGCGGTCGGGCTGCGCAGCGGCTCGTCGGAGGAGTACCGCATCGCGGACGAGGAAGGCCGCCTGATCGGCACCGTCGACGGCTCCCGCGCCTTCCAAGCGGTGCATCCGGGCGCCGTGTACCTGCACCAAGGGCAGGCGTGGCGCGTTCGCGATCTCGACCTGCACGACCGCGTCGCCTGGGTCGAGCCCTCGGACGGCGACGAGCTCACGCAGGTGCGCTCGGAGACCGACATCCGGGTGCGGCGCGACGAGCAGTCGCGCCCCGTCGGTCCGGTCACCTTGCACCTGGGCGCCGTGCAGGTGAGCGAGCAAGTCGTCGGCTATCAGCGCCGCGACGTGCGCACCCATGAGCTGCTCGGCACCGAGGAGCTCGACCTGCCGGCGTCGTCGCTCGTGACGCGGGCGTTCTGGCTGACGATCGACGAGGCGGTGCTCGAGCGCGCGGGCGTCGCGCCGGCCGACTGGCCCGGCACGTTGCACGCGGCCGAGCACGCGGCGATCGGCATGCTGCCGCTGTTCACGATCTGCGACCGCTGGGACGTCGGCGGCGTGTCCACCGCGCTGCAGATCGACACCGGCGCGCCGACGATCTTCGTCTACGACGGCTACCCGGGTGGCGCCGGTATCGCCGAGCTCGGCTACGAAGCCGGTGAGCGGTTGCTGCGCACGACGCTCGAGGTCGTCGCCGCGTGTCCGTGCGTGGCCGGGTGCCCGTCGTGCGTGCAGTCACCGAAGTGCGGCAACGGGAACGAGCCCCTCGACAAGGCGGGCGCCGCTGCGCTGCTGCGCGTGGTCCTCGGCTAGCTAGCAGCTAGTAGAGCACCGCTCGCCGGCTGAGCAGCCGGAGCAGCATGGCCCACGAGAAGGCCACGGAGGCACCCCCCACCAGCAGCAGACGGGGACGCGCCGCGTCGTCCTCCTTGCTGTCGGGGAGCCGGGCGACCGCCGACCCGTCACCGCTCGCCGCCGCGTCACCGGCCTTCGCCTTGAACGGCAGCCTCTGCTGGAAGCCGCTGTCGACGGTGGTCGGCTCGTGGGCCGTCGAGCCCGGCACCACGAACTCCCGGTGCACCGACGTCGTGGCCTGACCGGTGGGCATCAGCGACGGGTTGACGCCGCTGCCGCTCGCACCGGAGCCCGACGGGCCGGCCGAGTCGCCCCCGCCGGCCCCGGACCCGGCCACGGTCGTGGACGGCACCGGCGGGACGTCGGCCGACACGGTCGAACCGGTCGCCGCGAACACGGTCGTCCCGGGCTCGGGACCCGGACGCATGCCGACCACCTGGTAGCGCAGCGTGGCGCCGCCGTGAGGCATCAGGTGGTCGGACCACGTCGTGGCGCTCGGTGCGACGTCCGCCACCGGGTCGAAGGCCCCGTTGCCCGTGGCCCGTCGCACCTCGAAGCCGATGAAGTCGGCCTCGTGCGCCGAGCTGTCCCAGGTCAGCTGCACGCCGCGATCGTCGTCGGGCAGCACCGCGGCGCGCAGCCCCGACGTCGTCGCCGGCGGGATGGCCACCGCGACCCACAGGTTCAGGAAGGCGGGCGTGTCGCTCTGCAGGGTGCGCTTCGCCGGGGTCACCGTCGCCCGCACCTCGTACTTGCGGTTGCAGGGGAACGGCGCGTCGAACGCGAAGTCGACGTGGCTGCCGCTGCCGGGCACCGACTGGGGCTTCACCACGCTCGACGCCGAGCACGGGTCGCTCGGCGCCGTGTTGGCGGCGTCCTGCACGAGCGTGAACGACACGCTGGCGACCGACCCCGCCGGGAAGTCGGCGTGGCCCTGGAGCTTCTGGGCGCGCTGGAGGTACGCGAGCGGGACGTTGTCGACCTTGCCGCTCGGCGCCGGATCGGTCCAGGCACCCGAGGGCGTGTCGGCGCTGGCCGCCGGCGCCCACACCACCAGCGTCGTGGCGGTCACCAGCGCGAGGGCGAGCAGCCGCAGCGCCTTCATGTCGAGATCGCCGGTCCTTGCAGCACGGCCCGCACGACCAGGCGGTGCGACGCCGAGCCCTTCGGATGGCACGTCGTGAGCGTGAGCTCGCCGTCCTTGCTGGGCGCGACGACCGAGGTGTCCGACGGGAGGACCACGAACGGGGCCTTCGCCACCTTGTAGGTGCACGTGCCAACGGGTGTCTGCAGGATGATCTCGTCACCCGCCCTCAGCAGGTCGAGGTTGTGGAACGGCTTGCCGTACGTCGTGCGGTGCCCGGCGATGCCGACGTTGCCGGCCTCGCACGGCAGCGGGGTCTGCGGGTAGTGGCCCGCGCCGGCCCGGAGCGCGCTCGCCGTCGTTCCCTCCACCACCACGACATCGACGCCGATCGCCGGGATCTTGATCCGGGTGAGCGCGTCACCGGTGCCGACCGAGCGGGCCTTGTAGGCCTGCTGCAACGCCGGGCTCACCAGCTGCCGGTCGAGTCGCTCCTGGAGGCGGCTCTGGTAGAGGTTCGTGTAGAAGGGATAGGCGAGCATCCCGGCGGCGACCAGCCCGAGCACGACCGACAGCCCCGACAGCGTCAGCCGCGCCCCCCGGTGGCGGCGGAGGAAGCGCACGAGCGGGGCGGACGGGTCCACCCCGGTGGACGGAGCCGACGACGGCTGGTCGAGGGCTCGGAGCATCGAGGTCCGGGAGCGGGTGCCCCGGGCTACGGCGACGGCGGCTGCGAAGACAGCCACCACGAGTGCGACGGCGACGATCTCGATCATGGAGTGGCTCGCAGGCTAACGAGGGTCCCGAGACCGGTGGCCTCGGGACCCTCGCCTGACGGATGCTCGGACTACCGACGCCCGAGGGCGAAGCGGCGGGTGAGCAGGGCGACGGCCAGCAGGCCGCCGCCGACGATCGGCAGGATGCCGTTGCCGCCCGTGCGGGGCAGGTCGGGCGTGGCGGCCGCCGGGGCGGCGACCGGCAGGGCGGCGAGGGCCGTGCCGCCGGAGGCCCGGCCGGTGGCCAGGCCGATGCCGCCGTTGACGCCCTTGAACAGGTCGATGCTCACGCCGTCGGCGTAGGGGTTGCCGTTGGCGTCGACACCGGCGCTGGCGACGTTGATGCAGGTCTCGAGCGGCGTCCCCGTGAGGCCGGGGATGCACAGCTGCTGGCCGCCCTGGACCGTGATCGTGCTCGGCACCCCGAGCGCTTGGGCGACGGTGGGCGAGCCGAACTCGACGGTCACGACCGCGGCGCTGGAGTCGACCTTGGCCGGCGTGCTGCCGTCCCGGCTCACGGACTTCGAGACTTCGGCGTTGCCGATGGTGATCGTGATCAGCGGCTTGCCGGTCGGCAGGTCGTTCGGGAGCAGGTTGTTGGTGGCGCCGGCCCCGTCGACCGGGAGCAGCTCGATGCGGATGCCCTGGGCGTGGGCGTGCGAGGTGACGGTCGTGGCATCCGAGGTGACCTCGGCGAGGGCCGGGGCCACGACGATCCGCGCCGTCGACTGGAGGGTGAGGATCTTGCTGAGGACGTCCTCGACCGTCTGGTCGGCGCTCGTCACGAGGTCCTTGAGCGGCGTGCCGGTGAGGGCCGTGACCAGCGGGTCGAGCGCCGTCTCGACCTGCGACACCGCCTGCTGCGCCGGGTCCTGCAGCGACAGCGTGGACAGCACGCCGCTCACCGACGGCTCGAGCACGAGCTCGGCACCGAGGGCGCGAGACGAGCCACCCTCATTGGTGAGCGCGGCGGCCGCCTGGGCGCACGTGATGTCCGCTCGGTTGATGCCCGGGATCGCCGTGAGCTGGCTGCCGTTGCACGACGCCGGCTTCTGCACGTCGGATGCACCGATGGCCTTCGCCGTGGCGTGGGCAGGGGCCGAGGTGAGCGCCGGCGTCAGGATCTGGGTGCCGGTGGCATCGGCGAGCTTGCCGAGGTCGAGCACCGCGTTGGCGGCGCTGCCGGTGATCGTCTGCCCGGCGATGCTGACCGTGAGGGCGTTGGCCTGGGCGGTGCCGCCGGTGTCGCCGGCAGTGACCTGCGGCGTGTCGGCGCCGGCGGTGCCGGCGAGCAACGCACCGGCGGAGACGATCGCGAAGCCGATCGTGGCCAGCCGACGGGAGTTCCGCATGGTGTCTCCGTTCTGCGCCCGTGCCGCGGGCGAGGTGGGAAGTAGCTAGTTCGTTGGCGGCAGGGCGTGCATGACCCCCTACACCCCGCCGAGACGTGGGATTCGGCAGTTCATGACGCCGGTCCTGGTCTTTTTTGCGCGTCGTCACCCAACCGTCACAACGGAGCGTCACATCTCGACACGCATCGCGGCGAAAGCGGACAAATGGGCATCACCCACGAGCGCCCCCACGATGGGGAGGTCGGTGGGCGAGGCGTACCGCACCTCGACGCTGACCCGGCTCCCCGGCACGCCTCGCCCGGTGATCACCACCTCGAGGCGATCGGGGTCGAGGTGGGCGCCGGCCGCCGCCGCCCGCCGGATGGCGGCGACATCGCCGGACACCGCGGCCTCCCGCGCCGCCTCCCGGGCGGCGTGGGTGACCAGGACCTGGTCCCGGACGACCAGCGCCACCTGGAGGAGGACGAGCGCCAGGGCGACGAGCACCGGCAGGCACAGCGCCAGCTCGACGGCGGCCTGACCGTCCTCGCCGCGCCGGCTCACTTGACGTGCTTGGTGACGGTGTCGAACAGGGTGTCGAGGAGGTCGGTGATCTTGTGCGTGTGCTGCGCCCACGCGCCGACGAGCAGGGCGACGCCCACCGCGCCGAGCACGACGAGCGCGTACTCGGCCGAGGTCTGGCCGTCGTCGCCCGCCAGGTCGGGCGAGAGACGTTCGGCGAGCAGGAGCTGGAGGTGGATGAGGATCGGGAGCACGGGGCCCTCCTTGTGGTGCGCGAAGTCAGTGGCGCAGCGACCCGTAGGTGCCGGCGAGCAGGGGCGCCACGGTGAGCAGCGCGAAGGCGGGGAGCACGCAGAGCACGAGGGGGAAGAGCAACTTCACCGGCACGCGACGGGCGGCTTCCTCGGCGCGCCGGCGGCGATCGGCCCGGACCTCCCCGGCGATGCGCACGAGGGCGTCGGCCAGGGACGCGCCGTAGCGCTCCGATGCCACCAGCGCGTCGAACAGCGGCCGCGCCTCGGCACCCAGGTCGCGCGCGACGTCGTCGAGCGCATCGCCGCATCGGCGCCCGGCACGCATGGCGTCCGACGCGTCTCGCAACGACGCGCCGATCCGGCCGCCGCCCCGCCGGCCGACGGCGCGGACCGCCAGCGGCACCGTGAGCCCAGCGCCGACGGCGACGGCGAAGAGGTCGACCACCTCCGGCATCGTCCGCCACACGTCTGATCCGGCGACACGGGCCTGGCGCCGGGCGCGCCAGACGGGCACCCCCCATGCCGCAACGCCGGCGACCGGTGCCGCCGCCGGCAGGACGAACCACGCGGCCGCCGTCGCCAGCCCGGCGGCCACGAGCCGGCGCGTGCGCACCGAGAGGCGCGGCCGGCGCGTCACCGCCGGGACCAGCAGGCGCACCCGCTCGGGGAGGGGCCGGCGGCGCCAGAACCCGAACAGGACCGTGCTCGCCCACACGAGTGACACGACCGGGCTCATGCCACCGCCGCCGTGATCCGCTGCATCCACCACGCCGCGAGCGCGTCGAGCAGCAGGCCGGCCGCGAGACAGGCCAGGCCGATCGGCGTGCGCAACAGGAAGCCGGCGGTGCGCCCGTCGGTGGCCATGGCGAGCACGGCGAACGCGAGCGGCGCCAGAGCGATGACCAGGCCGGAGAGCCGCGCCTGTGACGACTGGGCGCGCAGCTCACCTTCGACGGCGAGGTTCGCCCGCAAGGTGGCGGCGACACCGTCGATGGCGCGCGCCGGCGCACCGCCGCTCTCCGCCGAGAGCGCCATCGCCGCCACGGCCAGCCGCACCCCAGGGGTCGGACACCGCTCGGCCCAGGACTCGACGGCGTGCACCAACGGCCGCCCGGCGTCGACCTCCTGGACCACGACCGCCACGTCGTCGTGGAGGCGACCGGCGGCGCGCGCCGCGGCCTCGGCGAGCGCGTGGTGCAACGTCGCACCGCTGCGCAACGAGCGCGCCACGCCATCGAGCACGTCGGGCAGCGCGGCGTCGACCAGCCGGGACGACCGGTCGTGCAGCACGGAGAGCACCACGACCGGCGTGCCTCCCATCACCACCGCCACGATCGCCGCCAGACCCGCACCACCCACGAGCCACGCGACGACCGCTCCGGCGACCACCCCGCCGAGCCAACCCGTCCACGCGTCGTCGGCGTCGACCGGCACGGCGGCGTCGGCCAACGCGACGGCGAACGGCGCCGGCGCGTGCAACCGGCGGCGCGCGAGCCCATCGGCGCGGTCGAGCACCGCGCCCGTGCACCGGATCGCCAGCGCGCCCGCCACCACGAGCGCCGCGGCCTCGTACGCCGCGCTCACGTCGACACCCACGACGAGTCGGGCGGCGCGCCGGTGCGGCGCGGCGGACGCGACGGCAGTGCGACCATCGCGTGCTCGTCGCCGAGCCGGCGCACCGTCAACGGCCGCACGCCGGCGTGATCGCCGAGCGCCACGACCTCGTCGACGGCGACGACGCGCCGGGCCCCGTCCGGTCGGCGCGCGACGTGCACCACGACGTCGACGGCGGCCGCCACCTGCTCGCGCACGGCGGCGAGCGGGAGACCGGGCGCACCCGACAGCACCATCGTCTCCAACCGGCGCAACGCGTCGGCCGGGCCGTTGGCGTGGCACGTGGAGAGCGAGCCCTCGTGCCCGGTGTTCATGGCCTGCAACATGTCGAGCGCCTCGGCGCCCCGCACCTCGCCGACGACGATGCGGTCGGGGCGCATGCGCAACGCGTTGCGCACGAGATCGCGCACGCGCACCTCGCCCGCGCCTTCGGCGTTCGCCGGCCGCGCCTCGAGGCGCACGACGTGCTCGAGCGGCAGGCGCAGCTCGGCCGCGTCCTCGATCGTGACGATGCGCTCGCCGGCCGGGATGCAGGCGGCCAGCGCGTTGAGCAACGTGGTCTTGCCGGCCCCGGTGCCGCCCGACACCACCACGTTGACGCGCCCGCCGACCGCCCAGCGCAGGAAGGCGGCCACGTCGGCGGCCGCCAGATCGTCGAGCGGGATCGGCGTGGCGCCGAACCGGCGGATCGTCAGGCACGGGCCGTCGATGGCGAGCGGCGGGATGACGGCGTTGACGCGGGAGCCGTCGGCCAACCGGGCATCGACCAGCGGCGACGTGCGATCGATGCGCAGACCGAGCGGCGCGAGGACGCGCTCGATGAGCAGCTCCACCTCGGCGACCGTGAGCTGCAGCGCGAGCCGGTGCAGCCGGCCGCCCTGCTCGACCCACACCGGGCCGGCGCCGTTGATCATGAGCTCGGTGACGGTGGGGTCGGCGAGCACCGGCTCGAGCGGACCCAGACCGATGGTGCGCGCGGCGACGGCATCGACGAGCTCGCCCAGGGCGACGTCGTCGAGCAGCGGCGCCTCGACGCGCGCCAGCTCACCGATGCGCTCGCGCAGCGCGCCGCCCGCCGGGCGTTCGGCCAGCAGGAGGCGGTGGACCCGGTCGGCGAGCTCAGGCGACACGGCGCAGCGTCCGTTCGAACGACGTGGGCAGCCGGCTCGCGAGGAGCCCGGCGTCGACCGCGCGAGCGATGCGCGGGTCGTGGGCCACCACGGCCCGGACCGGCACCCCGAGCGCGTCCTCGACGTCGCGGCGCCCGAGCCGGCGCCCGGCCTCCTCGACGAGCACGACACCCGACGGCCGCAACGGCGACGCGATGGCGCGCCGCAAGCCGAGGTAGCAGGGCCGCAGCACGAGCAACGAGTGGGTCGCCGCCGCGGCCACCGCAAGCCGCGCTCCCGTCGGAGCCGATCCGCAGTCGACGACCACCGGGCGTGCATCGGCGGCGAGCAGCGCGGCCAGCACCTCGCCGCGGTCGCCCCCCTCGGGCAGGGCGCCGCCGCACGCGAGCAGCGCCAGACCATCACCGAGCGCCACCTCGAGGCGGGCCAACCCGTCGGGCGGCACGGTCGGACCGGCGGCGAGCCACCCGGCGACGCCGGGGCCCTCCGGTTCGGCCACGCCCAGCACGGCCGGCCCGTCCCCCGCGAGGTCGACGAGCATCGCCCCCACGGGGGACGAGCGAGCGAGCACGGCGGCCAGGGAGGCGGCCACCACCGTGGCACCGCTTCCACCCTTGGCCGACCACAGGGCCACGAGCACGACCTTCTCCTCCGACGGAGCAACCACGCCGGGGAAGCGGTGCAAAGACCCTAGAACGTCATGAAGCGGACGACAAGGGCCAGATCCTCCGCGGCCGACGGGGCGGACTCGCCGCCCCCCTACGCTTCGAGCCTCATGGAGGCGGCGTTCTTCGACCTCGACAAGACCGTGATCGCCAAGGCGTCGATGGTCGCGTTCGGGCGGCCGCTCTACCGGGAGGGCCTCCTGTCGCGCTGGTTGCTGCTGCGCGCCCTGTACGGCCAGCTGCTCTACCTCTACCTGGGCGCCGACGACGCTCGTCTCGCCCGCATGCGCAACGCCGTGCTGGCGCTCACCAAGGGCTGGCACCAGGAGACCATCCAGCGCATCGTGCGCGAGACGCTCGAGGACATCGTCGACCCGATCGTCTTCGAGGAGGCGCTCGAGCTCATCCGCCAGCACCACGACGAGGGCCGGGCCGTCTACATCGTGTCGGCCTCCCCCGACGAGGTCGTCCGGCCCCTCGCTGAGTACCTCGGCGCCGACGACGCCATCGCCACCCTCGCCCGCCTCGACGGCGACGGGCGCTTCACGGGCGAGCTCGAGCGCTACTGCTACGGCCCGGCGAAGGTCATCGCCATCACCGAGCTCGCGGCGGCGCGAGACATCGACCTCGCCGGCAGCTACGCCTACTCCGACTCGGTCACCGACGTCCCCATGCTCGAGGCCGTCGGGCATCCGGTCGCGGTGAATCCCGACCGGGCCCTGCTCCGTATCGCCAGGGCACGCGAATGGGAGGTCCGACGATTCGTCAAACCGGTCCGACTCCGCAACCGCGTCCCGATGCCGAGCGCGGCGACGGCTGCCGCCGGCGGGGGCGTGACGGCCGCCGCCGTGGTCGCCGGGGTCGTCGTGTGGTGGTACCTACGCCGGGAGCCGGCGACCCTGCCGCCCGCGCCGCCCTCCCGGTGGGAGCGGATCAGACGTCGCGCAGCTTCCGTGCCGCGACGGCGCCGAGCGTGATCAGGATGGCCAGGATCAGCAGCTTCTTCATGAGGCCGAACGCTACTCCGCGTCGATGACGGATGCCCTGGGGGAATCCTTCGCCCTGGTCCTCGACGGCGCTCGGGCCGGCGAGGGGTGGGCCTTCGAGCGGCTCTTCCACGCGCTCGCCAAGCCGGTTGCCGCCTACCTCCGGGGCGCCGGCGTCGAGGATCCCGACGGCGGCGCCAACGAGGTGTTCCTGCGCGCCTTCCGGTCGCTCGATCGCTTCGACGGCAACGAAGATCGCTTCCGGTCCTGGATGTTCACGATCGCCCACCACCTGCTGATCGACGAGCGCCGACGGCTCTCCCGCCGGCCCCGCCCGGTCCCCCTCGACGACACCAACCACGAGCCGGTCACCGACGACTCGTTCGTGGCCCTCGGCGACGACCGGGTGCGCCACCTGCTGACGCACCTCGCGCCCGACCAGCGCGACGTCGTGCTGCTGCGGATCGTCGCCGACCTGTCCATCGAGGACACCGCGGCCGCCCTCGGCAAGCGACCGGGAGCGGTCAAGGCGTTGCAGCACCGCGCCATGCGGACCTTGCGAGCCCGGATCGAGGAAGACGGGATCGAGGAAGAGGGCGTATCTCGGTGACCGAACGCGACGTTCACCCCCACGACATGCCGCACGATCCGCTCGACTCCTTCTTGGACGACCTCCGGTCGGCCGCCGCTGACACGCCGCTACCGGCGGTCGGCGACGCGCTGGCCACGTTGTTCCGTGAGGGCGCCGCGCCGATCGCATCCCCCGCTCCCCGCGCCGGCCGTCGTTGGTCGTTGCGGGGCGCCGTCGCCGGCGCGGTGGCCGGCGTGGCGTTGAGCGGTCTCGGCATCGCCGGGGCCCTGCCCGCCCCGGTGCAGCACGGCGTCGCCACGGTCGTCCACCACGTCGGGGTGCACCTGCCCGACCCGGAGACGACGACCACGACCGTCCCCGCTCCGACGAGCACCGTCCCGGCCAACCGGCCGACCACGGTCCCGCGGCCGGCGGGCGACGATCACACGACGACCACGGTCAAGGGCGACGAACGGCATGACGATGGTGTGGACAACGACCACCGCGGCCGCTCCGGCGACCACGGCTCGACGAGCACCAGCACGACTTCGACCTCGACCGAGCACCGCGACGGCGAGGGCACCAACGGGAGCAGCAACGACGATCACGGCGGGCGTATCCCGACGAGCACGACCGTCGTTCGCTCCGAGGACGGCTCGCAGGCGGCGAGCCGTCACCCCAACCGCGGAGGACAGTCCGAATGAAACCGCAGCTCATCGCCTCACTCACGTCGAAGCTCGCCATCGGTGTCGCAGCCGGCACCCTGGCCCTGGGCTCAGCCGGCGCCGTGATCGCGACCCAGCACATCGACTCGACCACGAGCGACTCCGAGACCACCACGACCACGGTTCCCGAGTCGACGACGACCACCTCGACCTCCACCACCGAGGCTCCGAAGACGGCCACCACCCCCACGACGGACTCCTTCAGCGCCTTCGTGCAGAACCTGGCCCACGACAAGGACCGTGACGGCGGCATCGGCAAGCAGGTGTCGGCCGAGGCGCACAAGCGCAACGAAGCTCGCAAGGCCGACGAGGCCAAGGACGACCACGACGCCACGGAGGCCGACGACAAGGACGACGACGACACGACGACCACCACCGAGGCCACCTCGACGTCGACGACCACGGAGACGCACGGCGAGAGCGGCTCGCACCGCCAGGACGACGGCAGCGAGCACACGGGCAGCTAGCTAGTCGCGACGCGTCAGGAGCAAGAGGCCATCCAGTTGTGACTGGTGGGCCGCCGCCCCCATGACATCACGCTCCGTTCGCAGCATGCGTCGCAGCACTCCTACGGCGGCCCGCCAGTCCTCTTGCTCGTCGGCGACGACGAGCAAGAGGACCCGGGTCACCGGCGCGTCGGCGACCGGGTTCGCCATCGCCAACTGCTCCTCGTAACCGGCGAGGAGCTCGGGCACCACCACCCGCACGAGACCGGTCAGGCGCTCGATGGTCCCGCTGGGCGCGGCCAGCGCGTCGAGGAGCGCGACGACGGACGCCGGCGGTGCCAGCTCGTCGGCCGCCAGGTCGTGCAACACCGGCTGGCGCTCCTCGAGGAGCGACGCGTGCCACGCGTGGTGGTGCGACTGCTCGGCGAGCAGGCGCGCGACCTCGGGCTCCGGGCAGTCGGTCGACCACGCACCGAGGACCTCGAAGAGCCGGCGTTCGATCCACGCGTCCCGCGCCAGCCGGCGCGCCGTGTCCCGGATGAGCACCCCGTCAGTCAACACGCCCTCAGTCAACACGGGGCGCCAGCTCCGACACGAGGATCCCGGCGAGGATGAGCACCGCGCCGAACCACCCGAGCGCTCCCAGGTGCTCGCCCCTCCACCGGCCGAGCACGGCGGCGACCACCGGTTCGAGCATCAGCACCAGCGCGGCGCGCGACGCGCTCACCCGGCGCTGGCCCCACACCTGCAAGCCGAAGCCGGCGACGCTCACGGCCAGACCGGTGTAGACGGCGGCCCACCACGCGCTGGCGGGGAAGGCGAAGCTCCCCGTGCTCGCCGCGACGGGCGCCAACACGACGACGACCAACGCGAACTGCACGCCGCACAGCGCGAGGACGTCGTGGTGGGGCGCGACGTCGGCCAGCACGACGATGTGCACCGCGAACGCGACGGCGCACACGATGGTCAGCGCTTCGCCGCGACCGAACGACACCCCACCGCCGGAGAGGAACGCGAGACCCACCACGGCGATGGCGACGCCGGCGAGCGTCGCGGCGCGCGGCGGCCGGCGCAGGACCACGGCCGACAGCAGCGGCACGATGACCACGAGCAGGTACGTCAGGAACGCCGACACCGACGTGGTCGTGTGCTGCAACCCAAGCGTCTGGAACACGTAGCCGGCACCGAGCGCGACGCCGGCCGCGGCACCGTGGCGCCAGAGGTGCAACGAACGGCGACGGCGGACGACCGCGGGTGCGAGCGCGAGGGCGGCGAAGCCGAAGCGCACGACGAGGAAGGGGAGCACGTCGACCTCGCGGACGGCGTCCTGCACGACGACGAACGTCGAACCGAACAGCACCGCCGCGCCCGCGAGCGCGACATCCGGTGTGCGCTTCAGGTCAACCCGGGTAGCGGTTGGTGATCGGCATGCGGCGATCGCGCCCGAACGCCTTGTCGGTGATGCGCACGCCGATCGGCGCCTGGCGGCGCTTCCACTCGGCGATGTCGATCATGCGGGCGATCCGACGGACGAGGTCGGGATCGTGCCCGCGCTGGATCAGGTCCTCGACCGTGAGGTCGTCCTCCACGTACGCCTCGACGAGCGGGTCGAGCACGTCGTAGGGCGGCAGGCTCTGATCGTCGCGCTGCCCGGGTCGCAGCTCGGCCGATGGCGGCTTCTCGAGGACGGACTCGGGGATGAGGTCGTAGCCGGCCGCCGCGTTGCGGGCACGCGCCAGGTCGTAGACGAGCGTCTTCACGACGTCCTTGATGACGGCGAACCCGCCGGCCATGTCGACGCCGTAGATCGTCGTGTAGCCGACCGCGAGCTCGCTCTTGTTGCCGCAGATGAGCAGCAGCCAGCCGCGGAACTTGTTGGCCAGCGCCATGAGCAGCGACGCTCGGATCCGGCCCTGCAGGTTCTCCTCGGCGATGTCGGGTGCGAACCCCTCGAACGACGGGGCCAGCAGCTCGAGCATCGGGGCGAACGCGGGCTCGATCTCGATGGTGCGCAGCTCCACGCCGAGGTTGGCGCACAGCTTCTCGGCGTCGGTGATCGAGTGCTCGGTCGAGTACCGCGACGGCAACGCGACGGCGTGCACGTGCTCGGCGCCGATGGCGTCGGCCGCGATGACGGTGACGAGCGACGAGTCGATCCCGCCCGAGAGCCCGAGCACCACGTCGGTGAAGCCGTTCTTGCGGACGTAGTCGCGCGTGCCGAGGACGAGCGCCTGGTACACCTCCTCGCACCGATCGAGCCCCGGGTGCACGACGGGTGCGTACGCGGGATCGATCTCCCCGTGCGCGGGGTCGTCGCTCACGTGGATGACGGTCAGCGGTTCGGCCGAGGCCCGACCACGCGGGTCGAGCATGCGCTTGCGCCACGCCGGTTCGACCTGCAGATCGACGATCATCGTGTCCTCGACGAACTGCGGTGCCTGGGCGATGAGCTGCCCGTTCGGCGCGAGCACCATCGACCCGCCGTCGAAGACGAGCTCGTCCTGCCCGCCGACCTGGTTGACGTAGACGATCGTGCACGCGGCATCGGACGCGCGGGTGGCAAGCATGCGCTCGCGCTCGGCCGACCGTCCCGCGTAGTAGGGCGACGCGTTGATGCTCACGTGCAGCTCGGCGCCACCGGCCGCCTGCCAGGCGATCGGACCGACCGGGTTCCAGGCGTCCTCGCAGATCGACACGCCGATCGTGGTGCCGGCGATCTCGAAGAGCGGCGCCGAGCCGTGCCCCTCCTCGAAGTAGCGCGCCTCGTCGAAGACCGCGTAGTTCGGAAGGTGGCGCTTGCGGTACGTGCCGACCACGGAGCCGGCGGCGCACACGGCAGCCGCGTTGAACAGGTCGCGATCGGGCTCGACGAAGCCGACGATCGCCGCGCACCGATCCGTGCGCGCCGCGAACTGCTCGAGCACGCGCACGTTGTGATCGACGAACCCGCGACGCAGCAGCAGGTCTTCGGGCGGGTAGCCCGTGATCGCCAGCTCGGGGAACACCGCGAGGTCGCAACCCGCCGCCTCGGCGGCGGCGAGACGTTCGATCAGGCGCGCCAGGTTGCCGTCGAGGTCACCGACGACGGTGTTCACCTGGCACAGCGCAACCCGGACGACGTGCACCCGCGCCAAACTACCCCGGTGCGCGCGCTCGTCCTCGTGGTGGCGATCGCCGGCGCGCTCCTCGTCGCCTGGCAACCGGCGTCGGCGCAGATCATCCCGACCACGTCCAGCACGACGTCGACCTCGTCGAGTGCCACCACGTTGCTGACGACGACCACGCTGCCGTCGACGACGACCTCGTCGAGCACGACGCCGACCTCGGCGGCCGTGACCACCACCGCCGCGCCGGCGCCGACCAGGACCACGGCACCCGCGTCGACGACCACCTCGGCGGCGGCCACGACCTCGACGGCGTCGATCCCCGCGTACACCGGGTCGGGCGGCGACCCGACGACCTCCATCGCCAACGGCACCACGACCTCGGGCTCGCCCGTGCTGCCGGTGTTCGTGTTGCTGTCGATCGGCGGCTTCCTGCTCGCCCTGGTGATCCTCGGCGCCCAGTGGCTCGCCACCCGCCCGCCGAAAACGACGAGCGGCCGCCCTCGAGAGGGCGGCCGCACGCGAGAGTCGGTCTGATCAGCTGGCGGCGCTGCAGACGGTGTTGGTGATGAGCCGGGTGACCGTGTACGGGTCCATGTTGGCGTTCGGACGCCGGTCCTCGGCGTAGCCCTTCTTGTCCTTCTCGACCTGCCACGGGATGCGGACCGAGGCGCCGCGGTTGGACACGCCGTAGCTGAACTCGTTCCACGGGGCGGTCTCGTGCAGGCCCGTGAGGCGGTGCTCGATGCCGAAGCCGTAGTTGTGGACGTGCTCCTCCCAGTTCTTCCCGAGCGCCTCGCAGGCGGCGATGATCGGGTCGTAGGACTCGCGCATCTGCTTGGTCGAGAAGTTGGTGTGGCAACCGGCGCCGTTCCAGTCGCCCCGCACGGGCTTGGGGTCGAGGGTCACGGAGATGTCGTGGTCCTCACCGATGCGGTGCAGGAGCCAGCGGGCGACCCACAGCTGGTCGGAGCACTCGACCGGCCCGAGCGGGCCCACCTGGAACTCCCACTGACCGGGCATGACCTCGCCGTTGATGCCGGAGATCTCGAGGCCGGCTTCGAGGCACGCCTCCAGGTGGTCCTCGACGAGGGGGCGCCCGTAGATGTCGTCGGCGCCGACGCCGCAGTAGTACGGACCCTGGGGACCGGGGTAGCCGCTGTGCTCGGGGAAGCCGAGCGGGCGGGACCCCTTGAACAGGGTGTACTCCTGCTCGAGGCCGAAGATCATCTCGAAGTCCTTGAACTTCTCGGCGACCGCCGAGCACGCCGCACGGGTGTTCGTCTCGTGCGGCGTCATGTCGATGTTGAGGACCTCGGCCAGCACGAGGATGTCGTCGCCGCCACGGATCGGATCCGGGCAGGAGAAGACGGGCGAAAGGACGCGGTCGGAATCATGGCCCTCGGCCTGATTCGTGCTCGACCCGTCGAAGCCCCAGATCGGCGGCTCGGCGCCGTCCTTCAGGATCTTGGTCTTCGACCGGAGCAACGGCGTCGGCTCCGTGCCGTCGATCCAGATGTACTCGGCCTTGTAGCTCACGGGACGGACTCCTCGAAGGTGATGTGGTCCACAGCACGCTAGCGACCAGCCCATTTCCCTGCCTTTTCGCGTTTGTGAACGTCGGATGAACTGGACGGCCCGACCCGTGGACGGGCCAGTGCCCGATGCGATGATGCGTGCGTGGAACGCCAACAGGACTACGTGCTTCGCACCGTGGAGGAGCGCGGGATCCGCTTCATCCAGCTGTGGTTCACCGACGTCCTCGGGGTCCCGAAGGCGTTCGCCATCACACCCGCCGAGCTCGAGAACGCGCTCGAGGAGGGCATGACGTTCGACGGCTCGGCGATCGACGGCTTCAGCCGCGTCCAGGAGAGCGACGTTCTCGCCAAGCCCGATCCGCGGACGTTCCAGATCCTGCCGCTCCAGCACAGCACCGAGCCCGTCGCCAAGGTCGTGTGCGACGTGCTCAACCTCGACGGCACCCCGTTCGACGGCGACCCTCGCTACGTGCTGCGCCGCACGCTCGACCGGGCGCGTGACGCCGGGTTCACGTTCTACGCGGCGCCCGAGATCGAGTGGTTCTACTTCGCCGACGACGACCCCTCGGTGCCGCTCCAGCCGCTCGACCGGGGCTCGTACTTCGAGCTCACCGTGGCCGACCTGACCACCGACCTCCGCAAGCGCACCGTGCTCACCCTCGAGGAGATGGGCATCCCCGTCGAGTACAGCCAGCACGAGGACAGCCCGAGCCAGCACGAGATCGACCTGCGCCACACCGATGCGCTCACCATGGCCGACACCGTGATGACCGCCCGGCTGGTCATCAAGGAGATCGCCCAGGACGCCGGCGTCTACGCCACGTTCATGCCCAAGCCGATCGCCGGCCAGCAGGGCTCGGGCATGCACACGCACTTCTCGCTGTTCGAGGGCGAGGTCAACGCCTTCCACGATCCCGGTGACGAGCACGGCCTCTCGAAGGTGGCCAAGGGCTTCATCGCCGGGTTGCTGCGCCACGCCCCGGAGATCACGGCGATCACCAACCAGTGGGTCAACTCCTACAAGCGCCTGGTGCCCGGCTACGAGGCCCCGGTGTACGTCTCGTGGGCCCGCAACAACGCGTCGGCGATCGTCAACGTGCCGCACTCGAAGCGGAACCGGTCGGAGTCGACCCGCATCGAGTACCGGGCGCCGGATCCCGCCTGCAACCCGTACCTCGTCTACGCCTGCGTGCTGTCGGCGGGTCTGCGCGGCGTCGAGGAGGGCTACGAGCTGCCTGCGGAGGTGCGCGAGAACCTGCACGCCCGATCGCCCGAGGAGCTGCTCGCCCGCGGGATCCCCACGCTGCCCGGCAACCTCAACGAAGCCATCGCCTGCATGGAGCAGTCCGACCTCGCTCGGGAGGTGCTCGGCGAGCACGTCTTCGAGTGGTTCATCCGCAACAAGCGGGCCGAGTGGGGCGAGTACAAGACCCAGGTGAGCCAGTTCGAGCTCGACCGGTACCTGCCGCGGCTGTAGGCGACCCGAGCCGATGGAACCCCTCCTCCTCTTCCCCGACCCGGCGCCGCCGGAGATCGCCCAGGCGCTCGACATGGGCGGCTTCCCCTGGAAGTCCGTGAGCTCCGCCGAAGCGGCGGCGCGCCTCGAGCCCGAGGACGGCTGGGCCGGCGCCATCGTGTGCGCCGACATCGACGCCGAGGGCGCCTTTGCCCTGTGCCGGGCCCTCCGCAAGCGCGACATCCCGATGGAGCCGCTCCTGCTGCTCGTCGGCGGCGCCCAGCTCGGCGACCTCGAGCTGCGCGACGACCTGTTCGACGACTTCTGCCTCGCGCCGGTGCGCCAGGCCGAGCTCGAGGCGCGGCTCAAGCACCTGTTCTGGCGGACGGGGCGGGGCACGCGCCCTGAGCTCATCGAGTACGGGCCGCTGGTGCTGAACCTCGAGACCTACCAGGCCGCCGTCGCCGGCAAGCCGCTCGACCTCACCTACATGGAGTACGAGCTGCTGAAGTTCCTGGCGTCACACCCGGGCAAGGTCTTCACCCGCGAGACGCTGCTGAGCCGGGTCTGGGGCTACGACTACTACGGCGGCGCCCGCACCGTCGACGTCCACGTCCGGCGCCTCCGGGCCAAGCTGGGCGAGGAGCACGCCGGGTTGATCTCGACCGTTCGATCGGTCGGGTACCGCTTCGGCGAGACCCGCTGGTCCTTCTGACGTTTTCGTCAGCGGGCCATTTACGTCATGGCCCGATGGGTGCATCATGACACCAGGCCCAGTCCCCCCTGGACCGCACCAATCACCTGGTAGCAGACCTGGTCCCCGCCGGCTCTCCCCCTGGAGCCCCGGGGACCTCGTCGTCCCGGGTGCTCGTCGCTACTTGTTGAGGTCGACGAGCTCGCTGCCGGCGAAGCGCTGCTCGGCGTCGTCCTTCAGGAACATGCCGAGGATCCCGCCGATCGCGCCCATCGACATCAGGAACGCGGGGATCCCGACGAGGAAGCCCACCACGAGGAGCACGACGCCCAACATGGGTCAGGAACCTACTCGGGCCCAGGCCTCGATCTCGACGAGGGCCCCGCGGGGCAGGCCGGACACGCCGATGGCCGAGCGCGCCGGGCGGTGGTCGCCGAAGGCGGCGACGTACGCCACGTTCATGGCGTCGAAGTCGTCGATGTGGCGCAGGAACACCGTGGTCTTCACCACGTCGGCCAGCGACGCGCCCTCGCCCTCGAGCAGTGCCCGCAGGTTGGCGATCGCCTGGGTGAGCTGATCGGGCACGCCGCCCGGCACGAGGTTGCCGTCGACCAACCCGAGCTGGCCGGACACCACCAACCACTCACCGGCCCGCACGATCGGCGTGTAGGGACCCACGGGCGTCATCGCGCTCCTCCAGCTGGCCAGTCCTGCGGGAAACCCTGCCTGATCCACTCGGCCGCCGCCACCGCCGCGAACACGGCGTCGGATCCGTTCACCGGTGGGCCGTCCCCGGCGATCATCACCTCGACGGCCGGCATCTCCTTCGGGCGGAGGATGCCGAACGAGCGGATCGTGAGATCGTGCACCGTGCCCTCCTCGTCGACGACGAGGCCTTCGCTGCGCACCCAGCCGAGCGCCATGTGCACGGCGCCGATGCAGTACGAGCGCAGCACCACCTCGTCGAGCGGGTCGCCGCACGACACGTGCACCCGCACCCGGTCGGCCCCGACCTCGGCCGCCGCGACGGCGCCGTTCGGCGCGGTGACGGTCGGCGAGGCGAGGAGCACGGCCGCCTCGGCCCAGCCGGCCGCGCGCAGCGCGATCGAGGTGGGCGGTCCGGGCACCCCGACCTCGGTCACGTGCAGCCGGGGAGCCACGGAGCGGATGGCGTCGGCGATGCCGGGAGTGCGGGCGACGACGACCTCGCCCGAGCCGTCGGCCCGGATCCCGGCCGCGAGCGGCGGGCGCTTGGGGCCCAGGCGCACCGTGTCCTCGCGCGAGAGCAGCACCCGGACCGGACGACCGAGCTCGTCGGCGAGCTGCCGGGCCGCCGCCGGCGCGACCGACCCCGCCTTCCCCCCGAACGCGCCCCCGTTGCCGAGCGGGCTGGCGGGTTCGCCCCCGGGTGCGCACCACGACGCATCGGTCTCGAGGTAGGCAGGCTCCACCCAGGTGGTCCGCAAGGTGCGCGCCCACTCGCCGGGCGGGACGGAGAGCGGATGACTCGGCGTCGCCGTGGTGCGCCGACCCTGGATCTTCCCGGCCTTGGCGCGGGCGTCGGCGAGCGTCTCGCCGACCGCCCACCCGCCACGACCGTCGGGCACCGCGACGAGGGCGTCCGCCGGGGCCGTGTCGTCGGCGAAGCCGCCCCGCCCGAGCGCCACGTGGGCCCCGACGGCTTGCGGCACACCCCCTTCGATCGATGCTCGGCGCGACGCCGCGTCCAGGTCGCGGGGTGCGACCGAGTCACCCACCCGCGCCATCGCCTCGACGATCGTCTGCCACCCCGTGCAGCGGCACAGGTGGGCGGCGAGATCACCGCCGGCGGCGAGTCGGCAGATGATCCCCGGGGTGCAGAAGCCGCACTGCGACCCGCCGGTCGCCACCAGCGCCGCCGCCCACGCCGCGGCATCGGGCAGGCCGTCGATGGTGGTGATGTGCCGACCGTCGACCCGCCGCGCCGGCGTCACGCAGGCGACGCGGGGCGCGCCGTCGACGAGCACCGTGCAGCACCCGCACTGGCCCTGCGGGCTGCACCCGTCCTTCGGCCCTCGCAGCCCGAGGTGGTCGCGGAGCACGGCCAGGAGGGTCGACCCGTCGTCGGGCACCTCGACCATGTGACCATCGACCGTGAGGGCGATGCAGGAAGGCACCGGCCCGACGTTAACTTCCTGGTGCATGGACCTCAGCCGCCGCCAGGTGCTCGTCGGCGGGGCGAGCGCGGTGTTCCTCGCCGCCTGCGGCTCGAGCACCCACTCGACGTCGAGCAGCAGCACGAGCGCCGGTACGGCCGGCCCTCGGCAGCTGTTCAACGCGTTCGACGCCGAGCAGCCGGTCGGCAAGGCGTTGCGGCTCCCGGTCGGTCTCGCCAACGCCGACGGCAGCTTCTCGTCCGATCTCCCCGCATCGATCGCCGTGCAGCTGAAGAAGCCCGACGGCACGCTCGGCTCGCCGACGACGATCGCCCGGCACCAGGACGGATTGCCACGCGGCTACTACCCGGTGCTCACCACGTTCGACGTGACCGGCCGCTGGACGATCGACGCCGTCGTCGACGGGAAGCACGCCACCACCACCGTCGACGTCAAGCCGGCCAACGAGGTCGCCAACGTGCCGGGAGCCGGGGATCCCCTGCCGAAGATCCCGACGCCCACGACCGCCGACCACCACGGCGTCAACCCGATCTGCACGCGTGAGCCGGCGTGCCCGTTCCACACCGTGTCGCTCGACCAGCTCATCGGGGGCACCAAGCCGATCGCGCTGCTCGTCTCGACGCCCGCGTTCTGCCAGGTGGCGATCTGCGGCCCGGTGCTCGACCTCATGATCGGGCGCAAGGCCAAGCTCGACGCCGCCGGCGTGCAGGTCATCCACGCCGAGGTCTACGTGGACACCAACGCCAAGGTCACGTCACCGACGGTGAACGCGCTGGGCCTCGACTACGAGCCCGCGCTGTTCCTGGCCAAGGGCGACGGAACGATCGTCGAGCGGCTCGACTCGATCTTCGACCGCGTCGAGCTCGACGCCGCCGTGGCGAAGCTCAGCTGAAGGACTTGCCGCACCCGCACGAGCGGGTGGCGTTCGGGTTGTCGATGGCGAACCCGGCGCCCTGCAGGCCGTCCTTGAAGTCGAGCGTCGCGCCCTGGAGCAGGTCGGCGCTCGCCGGGTCGACCACCACCCGCACGCCCTGGATGTCCTGGGCGATGTCGTCGGTGGCGATGTCGCTGTCGAAGAACATCTCGTAGCTGAAGCCCGAGCAGCCGCCCGGGCGCACCGCGACGCGGAGGGCGAGGTCGGTGTCGCCTTCGGCCTCGATGAGCGACTTGACCTTGGCAGCAGCGCTGTCGGTGACCGTGATCACGGGTGTTCCTCCTGAGGGGAGCGGTGCGAAGACCAGGCTAGCGGGTGACCAGCTCGACCTGGCAGGGCCGGCGGTCGATGAGGGTGCCGAAGTGGGTGACGCGGGCGCCGCCGACGGTCTCGACGAACGCCTCGACCATCCCCCGGTGCAGGTTGCAGACCAGCTGCGGGTTGGCGGTGGCGTAGGCGGCGAACGGGCAGTGCGTGAACGCGACGGATGCGCTGTCGTCGTCGGCGGCGAGTGCGGGGTCGAAGCCGAGGCGGTCGAGCTCGGTCACGAGGGCGGCCACGCAGTCGTCGTCGGTGACCGCCGCCGCCGCCGCCCGACCCTGGGCGCCGCCCGCTTCACGAGCGTCCTCGGCGGTGGCGCCGGCCGCGTCGGCGACGGCCACGAGCATGGCGGCGAGCATCGGCGTGGCGGGCGGCTCGAGACCGAGCGACGGCGCGTCGGGCGCCAGGGACCAGCGATGCTGCGGCCGCCCGACCTCGCCCTGGCTCTCCGTCTCGACGACGAGGAGGCCGACGTCGCGCATGCGCTCGAGGTGCGGCCGCACGGTGTTCGGGTGGAGGTCGAGGGTGTCGGCCACCTCGGCGGTCGACCGCGGTGACGCGGCGCGGGCCAGCTCGAGGTAGATCGCGTAGCGGGTGTTGTCGCCGAGCGTCTTCAGGAGGGCCAGTCGACGGTCCGGCATCGAACTGAGTTTACCCGGCTCGGACCGGTAGAATGTGAGCCGATGACCGGTGACGACGTCCGCGAGCTGCTCCGGGGGGTCGTCGACCCCGAGCTGGGGAGCGACATCGTCGACCTCGGCATGGTGCGCTCGGCCGAGGTCTCCCCGGACGGGGTGGTCACGCTCGAGATCGCGCTGACCACCGCCGGCTGCCCGCTGCAGCACCAGATCGACCGCGACGTGACCGCCAAGATCGGGTCGGCGCCCGGGGTGCGTGACGTCGAGATCACCTGGGCCGAGATGACGGCCGAGGAGAAGGCGGCGTGCATGGCCAAGGCCCGCTGGAACGCCACCCAGCGCGCCGGGTCGACGACCATCCCCGGCACCACGCGCGTGATCGCCGTGGCCTCGGGCAAGGGCGGCGTCGGCAAGTCGTCCGTCACGGTGAACCTCGCCGCCGGGTTGGCGGCCGAGGGCTTCGCCGTCGGCGTGCTCGACGCCGACATCGGTGGCTTCTCGGTGCCGCGCATGCTCGGCGTCGAGGGTCGCCTCGCCGGCGTCACCGACGAGAAGGCGAAGATCGCGCCCCACGTGAAGCCGCTCGGCGCCGGTCGCCTCGAGATCGTGTCGATGGGCTTCCTCGTCGAGGACGAGCAGAGCGCGCTCGTGTGGCGGGGGCAGATGCTCAACCGCGCCGTCCAGCACTTCTTCGAGGACGTCCGCTGGGGCGAGCTCGACTACCTGCTGATCGACATGCCCCCCGGCACCGGCGACATCCAGATCGGCCTCGCCCGCCTGATCCCGCGCGCCGAGATGATCGTGGTCACCACGCCGGGGCGCGGCGTGCAGGCGGTGGCCGCCCGCGCCGCCGACCTGGCCCGCAAGACGTACCTCGGTGTGGCCGGCGTCATCGAGAACATGTCGGCGTTCACGTGCGAGCACGGCACCACCTACGCGCTGTTCGGCGAAGGCGGCGGCGAGGAGCTGGCCGAGCGGGTCGGCGCCCCGTTGCTCGGGTCGGTGCCGCTCGAGCCGTCGGTCGCCCTCGGCGGCGATTCGGGCACGCCTGCCGTGCTCGGCGACGGGCCGGCGGCCGACGCCTTCCGCGCCATCGTGCGCCGCATCGTCGACGACGTGCTGCCGCCCGTCTCGATGGCCGGCTGCACCGCCCGCATGCTCGACCGCGTCGAAGCGGCGCTCGGCCCGAAGTAGCGCTCGTCGCCAGTTCGCCGTGGGTCAGCGGTGGCGGCGCGGGGTGGGGAGCGTCAGGCGGAAGGTGGTGCGCTCGGCGGTGGTGTCGAGCCAGACGCGGCCGCCCATCGCCTCGATGAGGCCGCGCACGAGCGACAGCCCGAGCCCGGTGCCGCGGGCGCGGTCGCGGTCGGAGCGGCCGACCGTCCGCAGCCGCGAGAACAGCGTCGGCACGACCGTCTCGGGGATGCCCGGCCCACCGTCGATCACCGCCAGCTCGACGGCGTCGCCGATCTGGCGCGCCTCGACCCGCACCGGCGGCTCGCCGTGGACCAGCGCGTTCTCGACGAGGTTGGCCATCACCTGCTCGAGGCGCCTCGGGTCGGCCTGCACCTCGAGCTGGCCGGGCACGTCGAGCTCGACCTGGTCACTGCCCGTCACGCTGAACAGCCCCGCCGCCACCGCCGACTCGAGGATGACCGCGCGTGACGAGAGCAGCAGCGACGGCCCCTCGATGCGACTGACGTCGTAGAGGTCGTCGGCCAACCGGGCGATGCGTTCGGACTGCTGGCGGATCGAGCGCCCGGTGTGGCGCACCCGCTCGGTCGTCATCTCCTCGGCATAGCCCTCCAGCGTCACCCCCAGACCGAGGATCGTGGTGAGCGGCTGCCGGAGGTCCTGGGTGATGAGGGCGAGGAACTCGTTCTTCTGCGCCTCGAGCTCGGTCGCCGCGGTCAGGTCGCGCACCATGCCCTGGTGACCGGCGATCCGGCCACCGTGGCGGCGCGGCACCGCCAGGATGTCGACCACCCGACGCAGCCCGTCGCGCCGCACGATCGTCAGCTCGACGCGCCGCGGCGACTCGGTGGTGGTGAGCACGTCGATCGGGGCGCCCGGGTCGGCGGGAACGAGGACCTCGGCGAGCGCGGCGCCCTCGAGCTCGTCGAGGCGACGCCCGAGGATCACGGCGAGCGACGGGTTGGCGTAGCGGATGCGGCCGTGGCCGTCGAGCTCGTAGACGCCGTCCGACGCCGCCTCCACCACGCTCTCGTGGCGGTCCCGCGCCTCCTCCTCGGCCCGCACGATCGCGGCCCAGTAGCCCTGGGCGATGGCGTCGGTGAGCCGGTCGACCGCGGGCAGCACCCGCGTGAGCAGCAGCGACAGCGCGATGCCCCAGTGGCGGCCGCGCTCCTCCGCCAGCTCCACCGCGGTCTGCACGACGAGGTCGCGCGAGATGCGCAGCACCAGGAGGAGCTCGGGCAACGACGATCCCGACCACGCCGCGGAGGCGCCGACCTCCTGGAGCTCGTGCACGAGCTCCAGGTCGTCGCCATGCTCGGTGATGGCGAGGATCGCCTCGAAGCGACGGCGCGCCTCGGCGACGAACCGGGCCCGCTCCGCCTCGGGCCACGCGGCGGCGTCGGGGAACGCCTGCTGGAAGATGTCGAACACGCGGTCCGCCATGTCCTCGGCCTTGCCGTCGAGGGCGTCGAGCAGCTCGGTCGGATCAGCGGCGTCCGTCGTGCCGGAGAACAGGTCGACCGTGCCGGCGTCGCCGACGCGCGCCAGGAACGCCTTGACGTCGCCGAGCGCGAACCGAACGGAGCTGCCGGCCACCGGCGTGAGGTAACCCGCATCGGCGAGCGCCCGCACCCCGTCTTCGGGCAACGCGAGCAGCCGGGCGGTCTCGCCCAGGTCGATGACACGGGGTGTCCCCGCCGGGCCGTCCATCAGCTCTCCTCGACGAGGTGTTCGACCAGCGTCTTCGTCCAGCGTCTTCGTCCAGCGAGTTCGCCGGGGGCGCGGCCCGCTCCTGCTCAGCTCCCGGTGAACGTCCAGGTTCCGTCGGGATCGTCGACATCGGTCGCCGTGGCCCGACCCTCGCCGGCGAGCTTGCGGAGGTGCGCCCAGAGGGAGTAGCCGGCCACCTCGTAGCGCTCCTCGGTGACGTCGGCGTAGACGACCGGCAGCAGCTCGGCCTTCGTCGCGGGACCGTGCTCGCGAAGCGCGGCGACGACGATCTCCTCGCGCAGCATGCGATGGGCGACGTACTCGTCGACCTTGCCGGCGACGTCGGTGATCACCTCGCCGTGACCGGGCGCGATGGCGCGCAGGCGCAGCTCCTTGAGCCGCTCGAGCTGCTGGAGGTACGCGGCCATGTCGCCGTCGGGCGGCCGGATCACCACGGTCGAGCCGTTCATCACGTGATCACCGGAGAACAGCAGCCGCTCCTGCTCGAGGAGGTAGCAGAGATGGTTCGAGGCGTGGCCCGGCGTGTGCACCGCGGTGAGGCGGAACTCGGTGCCTTCGATCTCGTCGCCGTCGCCGAGCGTGCGATCGACCTCGAGACCGTCGCGGCTGTCGTAGGCGACGATCTCGGCGCCCGTGCGCGTCGCCAGCTCGACCGCACCGGGCCAGTGGTCCTTGTGCGTGTGCGTGCAGACGATCCAGCGGATCCGATCACCGCCGCAACCGAGGATGGCTTCGAGGTGGCCGTCATCCTCGGGACCGGGGTCGATGACGGCGACCTCGTCGATGCCGACGAGGTAGGTGTTGGTGCCCGGCCCGGTCATCATCCCGGGGTTCGGCGCGAGGATGCGACGCACGAGCGGGCTGAGCGCGGCGGCGACGCCGGTGACGAGCTCGGGCATCACACCACCGACGCAAGGATCTCGTCGACCGATTGCAGACCGGCGAGGTGCTCGAGCGACTCCTGCGTCGGGCGGATGAGATCGAGCTCGCCGGTCTCGAAGCGGGCCAGCGCATCCGCAGGGAGGAACCAGCCGCTCTCGATGAGCTCGGCGTCGTCGTGCACGAGCGCCTGGTGCGCGGGCGCGCGCGCCACGAAGAAGCAGGTGTCGTAGCGACGGGGCGCGCCGGGCGGCGTGACCCGGCGACCGAACGGCACGAGCGCGTCGGTGGCGAGGCGCAGCCGCTCCCAGGCGCACAGCTCGGCCATCGTCAACGTCCCGGCGTGGATGGCGCGGCGGTGCGTTTCGAAGCGCGCGGCCGTCACGGGATCGCGCAGGTCGACGAACGAGTCGGTCGCGTCGTAGGCGAGCAGCGCGCCTGCCTCCTCGAAGCACTCGCGGATGGCGGCGACGACGAACGGATCGACCCCGTCGAGCTCGTGATCGGCCGCGTCGACCGCGCCGCCGGGGAAGACGTGGGCGCCTGGCGTGAACGCCGCGCCGAGGTGCCGACGCATGAGGAACACCTCGACCCCGTCGCGACCGTCGCGCACGAGCATGACCGTCGCCGCGTCGCGCACGGGGACATCGGCCTTCATAGGTCGATGATGTCGCTGGTGCCCGACACGCGGAGCGCGATCCGACGCCGCAGGGCGGCGCGCACGACCGCTCGGACGGGCGGCAGCAGCAACAGCATCCCGAGGATGTCGGTGATGAAGCCGGGTGCCACCATCAAGGCGCCTCCGAGGAGGATCAGCGCCGCGTCGGCCAGCTCCTTGCCCGGGACGCGCCCTTCGTTCACCGCCAGTTGCATCCGGCGCAGGACGCCGAGCCCTTCGCGCTTCATGAGCCACGCGCCGACGATGCTCGACAGCAGCAGCAGGCCGATCGTGTTGAGCACGCCGATGGCGGCGCCGATCTTGATGATGACGGCCAGCTCGACGAGCGGCATCACGAGGAAGATCAGGACGAGGACGCCGAGCACCCGGCCAATCGTACTGACCATGCGGAAGTAGCCTCCGGGGCCATGGCGAGCGAAGCCCCCCGCCGTCGGGGATTCGACTGGCGGGGGCGGTTGCTCCCGCGGTCCGTCCTCGGGATCACGGCGCTGCTGCTGGCCGCGTCGATCGGCGCCGCGTTCAGCGGGACGATCTTCTACGCGTTCTACCAATACCGCCTCGACAACAACAAGACCGCGGTCGACAAGTACGTCACCGGCTTCGACACGCGGTTGCAGACGGCGCTGAGGATCATCGACGCCGAGCGCGACGCCGCCCGCAAGTCCGTCAAGCAGGACCTCGAGCCGTTGCGGCAGCTGGCGGCGAGCGGCCAGACGATCGACGACCTGCGCAAGAAGGTCGGCCCGTCGGTGTGGTTCGTGGCGACGCTGGCCGACGACGGATCGGCATCGGTAGGGTCGGCCTTCGTCGTGTTCGCCGACGCCGACCAGAGCTACCTCCTCACCTCGTACAACACCGTGCGGGCCGCCACGAAGAAGCCGGGTCCCACGGTCGAGTTGCGCAAGGGCAACGACCACCTGAACGCCGATCTGGTGACGTGGGAGGAAGGGCGCGACCTCGCGCTCCTGTCGGTGAAGCGCGGCAACCTGCCGCGCCTGTCGTGGTCGACCGGCAACCCGGTCGTCGATCCCGGTGACCGCGTGTTCGCGGTGTCCGGGCTCGGATCGGAAGGCGCATCGATCACCCAGGGGCTCGTCAGCGACGTGAGCGCGTCCGGCATCCAGCACGACGCGCCGATCGGTGTTCAGTTCCAGGGCGGCCCGCTGATCAACGCCAACGGCGAGGTCGTCGGCATGTCGTCGCGGGCCTACGCGCCGCTCGGCTTCGCCGTCGACACCGTCTGGTACGCGCCCCCGATCCGCCTCGCGTGCGACAAGGTCCTTCGCTGCCCGAGCGGCGGGGGCGCCAGCGGCACCGGCAAGTAGCCCCCGTCAGAAGTTGAACAGCGTGGTCGAGGTGGTGCTGGTCGTCGTGGGGGGTTCGACGGACAGCGGCGGCTCGTTCTGGACGTAGTTGCCGCCGTCGGTGCCGGTCGGGTAGCGGCGGGCGCCCGGTTCGAAGCCCTGGTGGGCGGCCAGCTTGGCCTCGTCCGCGACCTTGGTGATCGGCGCCGGCTGGTTGAACGGCACGACCGGCGCGTTGTTCAGGGCTCGCTTCATGTACGCCTGCCAGGTCGCCGCCGGCCACGTGCCACCGGTGACCGAGCGCACGCCCTTCACCGCCCCCAGGGGCTTCTGGTCGTCGCGATGCCCCATCCACACCGCGGTCGACAGCTGGGGCGTGTACCCCACGAACCACGCGTTGGTGTTGTCGTCGGTGGTCCCCGTCTTGCCCGCCGCCGGTCGATCGCCGAGATCCTTGCCGCCGGCCGTGCCTCCTGGCGACAGCGGGCCCTGCAGCACGCTGTTCATCGTGTCGGCGATCTCCTCGCGCTCGACGCGGGTGGTGGCCGGCTTGCGATTGTCCTCGATCACCTTGCCCTTGCTGTCGCGCACGAGGACGATCGGCGTGGGCTCGGCGCGCAGGCCGCGGGCGGCCCAGGTGCCGTAGGCCGAGGCCATGTCGATCGGTGACGCCTCGACCGAACCGAGGGCCACGGAGAGGTTGGCGCCCTTGGGGTCGTAGATGGCGCGCGTGTCGCCGAGCCGATGCGCGAGCTCGACCGTCGGCTTCACGCCGACGTCGCGGATCAACTGCACGTAGACGGTGTTGACCGAGTGCTTCAACGCGTCGCGCAAGGTGATCGGGCCGAACGCCTCGTTGTCGAAGTTCTTCACGCCCGGGGGCGGGTAGCCCGGGAGCGGGAGCACCGACGGGCCGCTGTACACCTTGTCGGGCGAGACGCCCTGCTCGAGCGCGGCGGCGAGCACGAACGGCTTGAACGACGAGCCCGGCTGCTTGCCGGTGCTGCCCCCGAGCGCCAGGTTCACCTGACCGCCCGGCGCGTAGAAGTCCCGGCCGCCGACCATGGCCTTCACGTAGCCGGACCCCGGTTCGATCGACACGAGTGCCATCTCGACGTTGCCGGGCGCGCCCGTGAGCGTCTTGTGGATCTCGTCCTCGGCGGCGCCCTGCATGGCCGGGTCGAGCGTTGTGTAGATGCTCAGCCCGCGGTTGTAGAGCGCATCGCTGCCGTACTTCGCCTCGAGGTAGCGGCGCACGTAATCCATGAAGTAGGGGAACTGGTTGCGGTCCTGCTCACGGGAGTGCACGACGGTCGCCGGTTGCCCGGGTGCGGGAGGGGCCAGCGCGTACCAGAGCTGCTGCGGCAGGGTCGCCGCGTACTCCTCCGGCGAGATCGCCTTCGTCTCCAGCATGTCCTTGAGGACGATCTTGCGCTTCTGCTCGGCCGCCGCCGTGTTGGTGCGCGGGTCGTAGTAGCTCGGCGCCGGGATGATGCCGGCGAGCGTGGCCGCCTCCGACAGGGAGAGGTCGCGGACGTTCTTGCCGAAGTAGGTCTGCGCCGCCGCGCCCACCCCGTACGCGCCTTCACCGAAGTACACCTGATCGAGGTAGTGGAACAGGATCGTGTCCTTGTCCATCTGCCGATCGAGCTGACTGGCGAGGATCGCCTCGCGGATCTTGCGGGAGACCGAGCGCTCCGACCCGACGTAGGCGTTCTTCACGTACTGCTGCGTGATCGTCGAGCCGCCCTGCACCGTCTTCGCGTTGCGCAGGTCAGCCCACATGGCGCGCAGCGTGCCGCGCACGTCGATCCCGCCGTGCTTGTAGAACCGGCGGTCCTCGGCGGCGACCACGGCCTTCTTCAGCACGGTCGGGATGTCCCTGGGCTGCACCGGCTGGGTGATCTCGAACTGGCGGAAGACGCCGATCTGGTTGCCGTTGATGTCGTAGACGCGACTGATCTGCGAGTCGATCGTCTGCTTCGGCTGCGGCAACGTGGCCGGCAGCGGCAGGAAGAGGAACGACGACAGCACCGTCCCCGCCGTGGCCACGGGGACCAGGATCCCGGTCAGGAGCACGACCGCGACCGCCTTGACCAGCCGCGCCGGGGACATCGTCGGGTGAGTCTAGGAAGGTGGCTACTCGATGAGCTGTCGGCGCTCCAGCTCGTTCAAGCCACCCCAGATGCCGTGCGGTTCCTTGATGGCGAGCGCGTACTCCAAGCACGGCTCCCGCACCGCGCACATGGCGCAGATCTCCTTGGCCCGCGTCTCTCGTTCGAGCTTCTCGTCCTTGCGCTCGAAGTGAGACGGCGGGAAGAACACCACCGCTTGCGGCCCCCTGCAGGCGGCGCGCACCTGCCATACCTCGTCGTTGCGTAGTGCCACGTCGAGCCCCCTTTCGAGCTCGACCCTAACCAGCCCCTGTCACCGTCCACAAGGGTCAGTTCGTCACGAATGTTCCGGCGCCACCTCGAGCCGCGAGCCGTCGATGCCGACGACCCGGACGCCCTCGCCGACGGCCACCGGTGTCGCCCGGTTGGTGCGGGCCGGCCAGAGGGCGTCGCGCACCTTCACGACGCCTTCCGGGTCGAGCGCGACGACGGCTTCGCCGACCTCGCCGATCATCGACTCGCGGCCGATCGTGGGGGTGGAGAAGCGGCTCCGAACGGTCGCCGGGAGGCCGGCGAGCATCATCAGGACGACGCCGACCACGCCACCGACGAGCGGCAGCCAGCCGAGCTGGACGGGATCGCGGTAGAGCACGAGGGACCCGGCCACGAACCCGACGACCCCGACGCCCGTCCAGAACCGGGGCACGCCCGTCTGGACGTCGACGGCGAAGCCGAACGTGCCGAGGACGAGGAGCGCGATGCCCCACGGGTTGGTGGGCAGGACGGCGAGGCCGTAGGCGGCGAGCACCAGGGCGACGGCGCCGACACCGGCCGCGATGCCGATGCCGCCGGTGAACAGCTCGAACACGACGAGGGCGAGGCCGGCGCACAGGAGCAGGTACGCCACCGGCGGGCTGGCGACGGTGTGCATCGTCCGCGGTCCGAGCTCGAGCTTCGCCAGCCGGCCCTGGACCGTGAGCGCCGCCTTCGGCGGACCCGTCTTCTGGGGCGTGAACGTCGCCGTGTGGAGCGTGCGGCCGGCCGCCGACCTCCCGTCGAGCGACGCGAGGAACGTGCCGAGCACGGCGGACTGCTGCTCGTCGAGCTGCACGAGCCCGGCGTGCTTGGCCTGCGCGGCGTTGAGGACCCGGGCGCCGGCCTGCAGGTGGGCGTGGGGCGCCATGCCGATGATCGGCGCCGCGAGCGCCACCTCGCCGGCGTCGCCCTTGGCCCGGGCGCCGGCGCCGCCGATCCACACGGCGACGGGTACGGACGCCGCCTTGATCGTGCGGGTGAGGCCGTCGAGCCGGCGGGCGCCGACGACCGCACCCGGGCTGTCGAGCTGGATGACCAACGCCTCGGCGCCACCCGCCTCGCTCTCGTGCACCGACTTCGTCAGGAAGTCGACGACGATCGGGTCGATCCACCCCGACACCTGCACGACGTCGACGTGACGGGTCGACGTCGACGCGGCCGAGGACGCGCTGGCCACGAGGAGCGGCCCCAGGAGTCCCAGCCCGAGGGCCATGGGTAACCTGCGACGGCGGACCCTCCGGAGAGGAGACTGTGGACCCGGCCGAGTTCCTGCGTGCATCGCGAGTGGTCATCGTTGCCGGGAAGGGAGGGGTCGGCAAAACCACGGTCACCGCGGCCCTCGCCCGGCGGGCCGGGCTCCTCGGTCTCCGGACCCTCATCGTCGAGCTCGACGGTCGCAGCGGCCTGCCCGAGCTGTTCGGCGTGCCCGAGCTCGGCTACCAGCCGACGGCGCTCGCCGACAACGTCAGCGGTCGCACGCTCACGCCCGACGACGCCCTGTTCGAGTACCTCGAGGACCACGGCCTCAAGCGGGTGTCCCGCCGGTTGGTGGCCACCGGCGCCATGGACGTGGTGGCCACCGCCGCCCCGGGCATCCGCGACATCCTCGTGCTCGGCAAGGTCAAGCAGCTCGAGCGGGCCGACGTGGCCGATCTGATCCTCGTCGACGCGCCCGCCGCCGGTCACGCCATCTCGTTCCTGCTCTCGGCGCGGGGCCTGCTCGACGCGGTGCGGGTCGGTCCGATCCACACGCAGGCCGCCGAGGTGCTCGAGCTGCTCACGGATGCGACGAGGTGCTCGGTCGTCCTCGTCACGTTGCCCGAGGAGACGCCGGTCAACGAGCTCGTGGAGACCGCGTTCGCGCTGGAGGACCGCGTAGGCGTGAGCCTCGGACCGATCGTCGTCAACGGGCTGTACGCCGAGCTCGACGGCCTCGACGACGATCCCGGCGACGACCCCGAGGCCGAGGCGTTGACGGCCGCCGCCGCGTTCCGCCGCGCCCGCATCGCGCAGCAGGCTGACCAGGTGGCTCGCCTCGTCGACCGCTTGCCACTGCCCCTGCTCTGCCTGCCGTTCGTGTTCGAGGCCGACCTCGGGCCGGAGCACCTCGCCACGCTCGCGGGGCACTTGTGACGCTGGCATCCCTCGTCGAGGAGCGCCGCATCGTCATCTGCACCGGAACCGGTGGCGTCGGCAAGACGACGACGGCCGCTGCCGTCGCCATCGAGGCCGCCCGGCGCGGCCGGCGCGCCGTCGTCGTCACCATCGACCCGGCCAAGCGGCTCGCCGACGCGCTCGGCCTCGGCGCCCTCGGCAACGAGCCGGCCCTGATCGCCGGCGACTGGCCGGGCGAGCTGTACGCCCTCCAGCTCGACACCAAGTCGACGTTCGACGGTCTCGTCGCCCGCTACGCGCCGAGCGAGGAGCAGGCCGAACGCATCCTCGCCAACCGCTTCTACCGCAACCTGTCGGGCGCGCTGTCGGGCACCCAGGAGTACATGGCCGGCGAGAAGCTGTACGAGCTGCACGACGGCGCCGACTTCGACCTCGTCGTCGTCGACACGCCACCCACCCGCCACGCGCTCGACTTCCTCGACGCGCCCCGACGCCTCACCGCGTTCCTCGACCATCGCCTCTACCGCGCGCTCGTCGCGCCGACGCGCGTCTACCTGCGGGCGTTGAACATGGCGGCCCAGACCTTCCTGCGCACGGTCGGCCGGGTCGTCGGGGCCGAGGCGCTCGAGGACGGGCTGGCGTTCTTCGCCGCGTTCGAAGGGATGGAGCAGGGCTTCCGCCAACGAGCGGCGCGGGTCCAGGCGCTGCTGACGGACCCGGCGACGGCCTATGTGCTGGTGGCGTCGCCGCGCTCCGACACGGTGGCCGAGGCGGCCTACTTCGCCGACCGGCTGGCGGCGTCGGCGGTGCCCGTGGCGGCCCTGGTCGTCAACCGCGTGCACCCGCGCTTCGGCGACGGACCGGTGCCGGCCCGCACCTCAGCGCTGCACGCCAACCTCGCCGACTTCCGCACGATGGCCGACGGCGAAGCGAGCCACCTCGATGCGCTGGCCGCCAAGGTCGCCCCCGCCCCGGTGGTGCGGGTGCCGTTCCTCGCCCACGACGTGCACGACCTCGCCACGCTGGCCGAGGTCGCCTCCCACCTGTTCTCGGACTCGGGTCACTAGGACGCCTCGGCGAGCGCCCGGGCGGCGTCCTGCTCGCTCTCGGACACCGACGCCACCCGGTCGAACCCGGTCGTGTGGAGCAGGCGGGCGACGGCGGGGCGGGCGCCGTAGACGGCCACATCACCCCCGGACTCGCGGGCGCGACGCACGCCGCCGATGAGGGCGCCGAGGCCGGCCGAGTCGAGGAACGGCACGCCCGACAGGTCGATGAGCAACCGCCCGCCCCCGCCCAGCTCGGTCAGCGACTCCCGGAACTGGCCCACGGTGAACGCGTCGAGCTCTCCGAGCGGGCGGCAGACCGTGTAATCGCCGACCTCGTCGACCTTGATCTCGAGCACGCGCAAGCCTCCTGGCACCGGCGATCGGGGCGAAGTCGACCGTACCCGAGGAACCGGGCGCGCTATCCCACCCACTACGGTGGGACGCCGTGCCCGACATCCTGATCGCCACCGACGCCGACTGGGTCGTCGACGAGCTGAAGGCGGCCGTCGAGGCGCCGGACACCACCGTCCGAGCCGTTCGCCGGGGCGACGCGGTGGGCCCGGCCGTCGCCCGCCAGACGCCCGACCTCGTGGTCCTCGACCTGCAGATCGGGAACATGGGCGGGATGGCGACGTGCATCCACCTCCACCTCGAGGCCGACGCCGGCCGCCTGCCGGCCGTGCCGGTGCTGATGCTGCTCGACCGGCGCCCCGACGTGTTCCTCGCCCGCCGGTCCGGGGCTGACGGGTTCGTGCTCAAGCCGCTCGACCCGATCCGGTTGCGAACCGCCGTGCGCGCCGTGCTCGCCGGCGACACCTATGAGGACCCGACCGGCGCACCCCGCGACGTCTCGCCCTCCGCGGCGGTCGGATAGCCTCGACCCCCCGACGGGCTGTGGCTCAGCTTGGTAGAGCGCTGCGTTCGGGACGCAGAGGTCGTGGGTTCAAATCCCGCCAGCCCGACTAGAAGACCAGCCATCCCGCCTTCCCCCGCCTGGGGTCAGCCCACCGCGGCGTCCCAGTTGGCGTGGATGCGTTGCAGCGCCGGTTCGACGCCGCCGAAGACGATGCGGTCGACCCCGCTCTCGAAGTTCCGCTGGGCCGCTTCCTGGACCCAGAGGTCCTCGTCGAGCGTGATCTTCCAGACGAGCTCGAACAACTTCTCCGCGCCGTCGCGCGCGTCGTCGGTGAGCGCGCCCCAGGAGTAGGTGGTGAGCTCGATGTCGCACTCGCCGGGCACCGCGGCCGGTGCGCTGCGCTGGAGGATGACGCTGTCGGTCCCGACCACGAGGACGGCGTTCGGATGGAGGAAGTGGGTGAAGGTCATCTCCTCCATCAGCTGCGCGGGCGTGCGATCGAGGAACGTCGGCTCGGCCGCCTCGGGCGACGCGAAGCCCAGACGCTGGTGGCGGCCGAACCCGTCGTCGATGCACTCCCATCCGGCGCGCCCGGCCAACGTGCGCCCGTGGAGATAGCGCACGTGGTAGCCCTCCTGGGCGGCGTCGATCGTGAGCTTCCAGTTGCACGCGACCCGCGCGCCTCGGCGGCGCACGCGACGCAACTGGTCGAGGCCGAAGTGCGTGAGCTCCGGGCCCAGCGCGCCGAGGAACGCATCGACGTCGGCCCGCCCGTCGGGGTCCGGATGCGCGACCAGCAGCCCGTGACGTTCGGCGAGCGGCAGCGCCAGCAGCCCGTCCGCCAGATCGCAGCCGGTGAACGACGCCCGGTCCGGCACGGCGACCAAGCGGCCATCGGACGCGTAGGTCCAGTTGTGGTACGGGCACGCGAAGCGCTTGGCGTTCCCTGAGCCCTCCGCCACCGCGCTGCCGCGGTGCCGGCAGGCGTTCACCAGCGCCCTCGCCACGCCGTCGTCGCCGCGCACGAGCAGCACCGAGCGGTCGGCCACCATCGTCGTGAGGTAGTCGCCCCGCTCGGGGATGTCGCCCGAGAACCCGACGAGCTGCGGTTCGCGGCGCAACACGAACGCGCGCTCGCGCTCGAGCCACGTCGGGTCGGTGTAGCGCGCCGTGCTCACCGTCACGGCGTGATCGACCCGGTCCATCTCGCCCCGCCGGTGGACGTCGGCCAACCGCAGGGCCAGCGCACGGATCCGTTCCTCGTCCATCGTCCCCCCATCGCCGCGCCGCACGCGACCGAACGAGGACAGGCTAATGATCCGAGCGGTGGCTGACCTCGTCGAGATGCCGGTCGAAGTCGTCACCAACGATCTCCCCGCGATCGCTGATGACCGAGCGCCATCCGCAAAGGCAGACGATCGCGAAGTGATCGTCGAGGAGGTCGAGCCGCGCGAACCCGTGCCCGCTCATCGAGGTGCGGCGGGGCGCCGTGTGGAACTACTGGGGAGTGGCGATATCAGGGCGTACAAACCTGAACGCCGTTGTTCCCGACGGTGGCGTACGCGCAGTACGCCGACGCGGACGTGGTGGTGAGGGCGAAGCCCAGCGCGGCGACCAGCACGGCGAGAACGATCTTGAGGCGCATGTCCGAGACCCCTTGCTCGAGGGCGCCCGAGCGGGCACCACGCGAGGGACACGGGCGTCGCCTCCGGACCTTTCATGGGAATCGCGGTTCCTCGCCGCGTGGCCCGAGGTTCGCCGCCGGGTGATCGGGCTCGTCGTGGCGCGCGGGACATCCCGGGACGAGGCGGAGGACGTCGCCCAGGAGGTCGCCGTGCGCGCCGTCCGGGCGACGCCGATCTTCCGTTCCGCCGATGAGCTCTTCTGGTGGTGCAGCACCGTCGCCAAGCGGTACGTCATCGACGAGCACCGCAAGCGCTACCGGGTCGCCACCGTCGCCTCCGTCCCCGACGACGTCGAGGGAGACACCCCGGAGGCGCGCTTCGAGCGCGAGCAGCTCGTGCGCGCCGTCTTGACGCGCCTGGCGCAGCTCCCTGAGTCGCAGCGCGCCGCCATCCGGCGCATCGACGTCACGGCCGACTACGTGCGACGGCACCGGGCGCGACGTCTCCTCCTCGCGGTCGTCGAGTCGTTCGGCGCCGCGTCGGGTTGGGTGTGGCGGCGGACAGGAGGAGCTCGCCGGGCCGTCGTGCTCGGCGCCACCGCCGTCGCCACCGTCCTCGTCATCGACGGCCTCGGCGGATGGCCGGTGCACCTCCCGCGCGAGGCACCAACGCCTCCCGCCGGGCGCGCGACGGCGACGCCCTTCGTGCCGGCCGACGCCACCTGGCCGTCGAGTCCGGCCTCCACGACTGCGACGACGACCTCGGGCGGTCGCACGTTCAACCTCGACCCGGTCGTCGTCCATCGCGTCGCCACCCCGACCCCCGCGGGTGAGGTCACCGCTGGCATCCGCCCGGGTGAGCCGAACGCGAAGCTGCTGTGCACGTGGTTGGGGGTGCTGCGCACGTCGGCATGCTTCGACTACCCCGTCCGACCGTGACAGGGTCTGCGTCATGCAACGCCGCGAAGTCGTCTCGCGCCGGCACACCACGGCCGGCATCGATGCCGTGTGGGCCCTCGCGTCCCGAGCGCGCACCTACAAGGACTGGGCGTCGTTCACCGTGTCGACCCTCGAGCGCGAAGGGGATCCCGCACCGGACGGCGTGGGCGCCATCCGCCGCTTCGGCTTCCCCATCTACAAGAGCCGTGAGCAGGTGCTCGAGTTCGACCCGCCGACGCACTTCGCGTACACGCTGCTGTCGGGCCTTCCCCTGCGGGACTACCGCGCCGACGTGACGCTCGCGGCCGCGGGAACCGGTGGCACCGACATCGAGTGGCGGTCGTCGTTCGTGCCCCCATGGCCCGGCAGCGGCTGGTTCTGGGCCGCGTTCCTGCGCTTCACGCTCAACGACTTCACCAAGCGACTCGCCAAGGCGGCGGCCCGTCAGCCCTGAGCGGCGGTCTCCTTGGCCCAGCGGTAGTCGGCCTTGCCGGCCGGCGTGCGCCTCACGACGTCGACCACCGTGAGCTGGCGCGGCAGCTTGTAGCCGGCGAGCGTCTGGCGGCAGTGGGCGGCAAGGTCCTCCAGCGCGACCGTCGTGCCCGGACGCAGCGACACGACCGCGGCGATCCGCTCGGTGAACCGCTCGTCGGGCACGCCGACGACGAGGGCGTCGAAGACCGCCGGATGGCTCTTGAGCGCCTCCTCGACCTCCTCGGGGTAGACCTTCTCGCCGCCAGTGTTGATGCACTGCGAGCCCCGCCCGAGGAGCTGGATCGTGCCGTCGGCCTCGACGGTGCCGAAGTCGCCCGGCACCGCCCAGCGGTGGCCCTCGGGATCGGTGACGAACGTGGCCGCCGTCTTGGCCTCGTCCTTGTAGTAGCCGAGCGGGATGTGGCCGGTGCGGGCGACGCGGCCGATCGTGCCGGAGCCCGGGACGACGGGTCGGAGGTCGTCGTCGAGCACGTTCATCTCGGGCGTCACGACGAAGCGGCGGGCGTCGGAGCCCGTGTTGCTGCCGCTGGCACCGAGCTCCGACGCGCCGAACGAGTCGTTGATGCCGACGTTCGGGAGGTGGGCGCGCAGCTCGTCCTTGACGGCCGGAGACAGGACCGCGCCGCCCGAGCTGATCATCTTGAGGTTCGACAGGTCGGCGTCGATCCCACCTGCCAGCGCGTCGGCGAGCGGTCGGGCCATGGCGTCCCCGACGAGGGAGATGCCCGAGCATCGCTCGCGCCCGACGATCTGCCACACCTCGACCGGGTCGAAGCCGTGCGCCGAGTAGAGGACCGTGGTTCCGCCCATGAGCAGGATGCTCATGAGGCCCCACTGGGCGGCGCCATGCATGAGCGGCGCGCCGACGAACGACGACAGGACGAGCTCGTCGGGGAACACCCGGCCCTTGATCGCCTCGGGCGACTCGAGCGCGTCCTGCTTCATGCCCGACATGGCGGCGAAGTAGATGTCCTCGTGGCGCCACATCACGCCCTTGGGCATGCCGGTGGTGCCGCCGGTGAAGAGCATGTAGAGGTCGTCGGGCGAGCGGTCGATGTCGAGCGGGGCCGACGACACCCCGGCCAGCGCCTGCTCGTAGTCGACGCCGACGCCCGAGTCGGGCCCCGTGCCGTCGTCGAGCACGAGGACGTGGGCAACCGACGGCAGCTCCGCCAGGATCTCGGTCAGCACCGGCAGGAAGCCCCGCTCGACCACCACGATCTCGGCGTCAGCGTTGTCGATGACGTAGCGCAGCTCGGCGCCCGTGTACCGGTAGTTGAGGTTGACCGGCACCATGCGCGCCTTGAACGCGCCCAGGAACGCCTCGACCCACTCGGCGCGGTTCCAGCTGTAGATCGCCACCTTGGCGCCCGGGTCGGCGTGGTCGAGCAGCCAGCGGCCGACCTGGTTGGTGCGCGCGTCGAGGTCGCGGAACGTCAGGCGGCGCTCGCCGGCCACGACCGCGAGGCGGTCGGGCGCCTCGGCGGCGACGAGCTCGAACAGGTCTGCCAAGTTGAACTGCCGGGTCACGGCGGGCGACGGTAGCGGAGTGGAGCTCACTTCCTTCCAAGCCGCCATGGCCCGGACCTACGGCGAACGGGACGCCGCCCGCGGCCTGCCGGCGTCGGTGGCGTGGCTCGTCGAAGAGGTCGGCGAGCTCGCGCAGGCCATCCGCAAGGGCGACCGGGCCGCCCAGCTCCACGAGGTGGGCGACGTCCTCGCCTGGCTGGCGTCGATCACCGAGCAGCTGGGCCTCGACCTCGAGGAGGCAGCCGCCCGCTACACGGGCGGCTGCCCGAAGTGCGGCTCGATCCCGTGTGAGTGCTAGCAGGGTGCTGAAGAAGGCGTCTGCAGATCGGCGAGCCAGGGTTCGTCGCCTCCGCAAGGACGCAGGAGCCGATGAATCCCCTCGCCGGCTTTGAGGCGACGAGGACGCCGCGGACGGCGAAGCTGGCCGTCGAGATGCGGACGGCCCTTCTTCCGCACCCTGCTAGACGGCGCCGCGGTCGACGAGGGCTTCGGCGATCTGGACGGCGTTGAGGGCCGCCCCCTTGCGGAGGTTGTCGCCGGAGACGAACAGGGCGAGGCCGTTCGGCGCCCCTTCATCACGCCGGATGCGCCCCACGTAGGAGGGGTCCTGCCCCGCCGCCTCGAGCGGGGTCGGCACGTCGGTGAGCACCACCCCCGGCGCGCCGTCGAGCAGCTGCTTGGCCCGCTCGGGCGACAGCGGCCGGGCGAACTCGGCGTTGATCGACAGCGAGTGGCCGGTGTACACGGGCACCCGCACGCACAGGCCTGACACGGCGAGGTCGGGGAGATGGAGGATCTTGCGGCTCTCGTTGCGGAGCTTGATCTCCTCGTCGGTCTCGTCGTCGACGAAGCTGCCGGCGAGCGGGAGCACGTTGAAGGCGATCGGCCGTGCGAACTTCGCCGGCGGCGGGAAGTCGAGCGCGTCGCCGTGGTGGGCGAGCGCCGCCGACTCGGGACCGACCTTCTGGATCTGCTCCTCGAGGTCGGCGATGCCGGCGAGCCCACCACCGGAGACCGCCTGGTAGGTCGACACGATCAGCCGGATCAGGCCCGCTTCGTCGTGCAGCGGCTTGAGCACCGGCATGGCGACCATCGTCGTGCAGTTCGGGTTGGCGACGATGCCCTTCGGCCGGTGGTCGAGATCGGCCGCGTTGACCTCGGGCACGACGAGCGGGACGTCGGGGTCCATCCGCCACGCCGAGGAGTTGTCGACCACCACCGCGCCCGCCGCCGCGAACCGCTCGGCGTGGGCCCGGCTGGCGGTGGCGCCGGCGGAGAACAGGGCGAGCTGGATCCCCGCCAGCTCGGCCGTCTCGACGTCTTCGATCTCGACCGGTGTGCCCTGCCAGTCGAGGGCGCGACCGGCCGAGCGAGCGGAGGCGAGCAGGCGCAGGCGTCCGACCGGGAACCCGCGCTCGGCGAGTACCGAGCGCATGACGCCACCGACGAGACCGCTGGCGCCGACGATGGCGACGTCATAGGACATGGCGTACGAGGGTACCGGCGGCACCCCCGCACCTCCCAAGGGGTTACGACGTGCGCTTGCGGCCCCGACGCACGAGGATCGCACCGGAACCGACGGCGGCGGCGCCGAGCAGCGTCATACCGGCGATGTCGCCGCCGGTGAGGGCCAGCTCGGACGACTGCGCGGTGGGCGAGGTGGCGGCGACGGCCTCCACCTGCGGCGCCGGCGCGTTCACCTCGGCGTTCGGCAGCACCTGACCCGTGGTGGGCGGGCACGGCACCGAGCACCCGTTGCCCGGCAGATCGGCGGCGACGGCCGTGCCGACCGACAGCGCGACGCCGAACGCGGCGACAGCCAGGCCGGCGGCGATGCGGTTCTTTGACATGGCAGTGCCTTTCGTCGAGCTACCCACCAGGTTAGGCGACCACGGAGCGGCCGGAAAGCCCACATCCTCCGAATCGGCGCCCATGGCTAGGAACCACCACTTGCCGAGGTTCGCATGCCGCCCCTCCTGCTCGGGCCCTCCCTCACGTGTACCACTTTTCCCACCGCTTCACCAGCGTTTCACCACTCTCCGCGGCATCTTCATCGCTTCGCCACGTCACCACGCACCACTTCACCCCGTCACCACTTCTCACCACTTCGTTCTCACCACTTCGCCATCCGCCGCTGCGCGTCCTGCCACGTCCGCGCTCCGTAGTGCCAGGTCATGCCCGGGACCCGGGCCGAGGGTTCGACGGCGAGGGCACCGTGGTGCCCGGCGAGGTGGAAGGTGACCGTCAGCTGCCCGTGCTCGCCGCGCGCCAGCCGCAGCGGGGCGGCGATGACGTGGGCGGCGCCGTCGCGGCCGTCGACCACCGGCGTCCCGCCGACCAGCCGCACGTCGGTCGCGCCACCCGGCACGTCGACGGCCACCACCCCGACGTAGGTGCCCTCCGGCCACCGCTCGCCCTCGAGCGGCGGACCGGCCACGTAGCGCGGCAGACCGGCCGGTGCGTCGTTGCGGATGGTCAGCTGCACCGACACGTCCTCCCCGTCGCCGGCCGGCGTGGTCACGATCCGGCCCTCGGTCCGGGTGAACCAGTCGAGCTTGTTGCCGCCCCGGTTGAGCACCGACACCAGGAGCGAATCCCGCCGGAGGTCGCCCGCCATCCCGGCGGCGACCCATCCCTTCTCCTCGACCGGGTCCGGCGACCAGGCGAGCAGGTGGCGCCCGGCCACCGCCTTGCCGAGCTGGGTGGCCAGCTCGGCCGCCGACCACGACCCGGCGTCCAGCGCGTGGAAGGCCCCCGCGGCGATGGCGCCCAGGGCCTGGCGGCGGTCGGCCTGCTCGGCGGTCACCGTCGAGAACTGCAGGTACTGGTCGTGCAGCAGCTCGGGCACGACCTGGTCGGCGGTGATCGTGCGCCCGGCCGCCGTGATCGGTCCGGTGGCCCGCACCACGGCGGCCAGCGCCGCCGGGTCCACCACCAGCACGCCGTCGATGGCCGGCTGGCCGGCCGCCTTCCACATCGCCAGCCCCAGCTGGGCCGAGGCCGGCAGTCGCGGCGAGACCATCAGCGCTCGCCAGTCGGCGTTCGGCGCCCAGGCCGCGCCCCAGCGATCGCGCAGGTCGGCGTCGGCGATGGCCGGCACGGCGCCCCGAGGGTCGGCCTGCTGGTAGAGGGGCTCGACGGGACCGAGCTCGAGCCGTCCGCCGGACGTCGTCAGCACGCCGCCCGACAGCCACATGCCGGAGCCGGCGCGCATCTCGGCGTTGTTGGCGGCGATCACGAGGTAGTGGCGCGGTCCTTCGAGCAGTCGCAGGCCCGCCTCGGCACCCGCGGAGGCGTCGTCCAGCGCGGTGGTCGCGTCGGCGAGCTTGGCCGCCAGCTCGTCGCGCGCCCGGGCGAGCGGGCCGACGAGGTCGACCACCGGGCCGAGACGCACGGTGTGGACCCGACGGTCGGCCGTGACGACGGCGTCGCGCAGCGCCCGCACCTGCGCGACCCGCGCCGGCCCGCCGTTCGCCGGGGCGGCCAGGACGTCGTGGGCGCGGCCCACCGCGACCACCGCGGCGTCGCTCACCTCGCGCGCGGCGGACGCCATGGCGTGCACCGAGCGGAGCTGGCGACCGACGATCGGCAGCGCCCGCACCGGCAACAGCACGGGGTTGCCCGTGGCGGCGGCGGCGGACCCGAACTTGGCGCGCGCCCGGCGCAACGCCGGCAGCGGGCGGCCGTCGGCGATCGCCTTGGCGTCGATCCGCTGCCGGGCCGCGGTCGCCGCGTCCCGACCGGCGTGGAGATCCGCGGTGGCGCGGGCGACCAGGACGCCGGCGGCGACGAGCCAGACGAGGACGACGGCGCCGGCGAGGAGCCACCAGCGCCGGCGGCTCACTCCCCGAGCTCGAACGCCGAGTGCAGGGCCTGGACCGCCTCCTCGACCTGGTCGGCCCGCACGACGCACGTGATGCGGATCGGCGAGGTCGAGATCATCTCGATGTTGACCCCGTGGTTCGCCAGCGTCTCGAACATGTCGGCGCTGACGCCCGGGTGCGTCTTCATGCCCGCCCCCACGAGCGACACCTTGGCGATGCCGTCGTCGGTGAGCACGTCGGCCGCCGAGATCTCGCCCGCGTGCGAGCGGCAGACCTTGAGGGCCACCTCGAGGTCGCTCTTCGGGACGGTGAAGCTGATGTCGGTCAGCCCCTCCTGCGACACGTTCTGCACGATCATGTCGAGGTTCACGTTCTCGTCGGCCAGCGACCGGAACAAGCGGGCGGCGATGCCGGGCTTGTCGGGCACGCGGGTGACGGTGACCTTGGCCTCCGACGTGTCGTGCGTGACGGCCGAGATGATCGGCTGCTCCATCGACGGGTCCTCCTCGCGCACCCAGGTGCCCGGCTCCCAGCTGAAGCTGGACCGGACGTGGATGGGCACGCCGTGGTTGCGGGCGAACTCGACCGCTCGAAAGGCGAGCACGCCGGGGGGTGTGGCGGTGGCCGCGATCTCGAGCATCTCCTCGAAGCTGAGCTGCGCCAGGCGCTTGGCGTCGGGCACGACCCGAGGGTCGGCCGTGAACACGCCCGGCACGTCGCTGTACTTCTCGCAGGCCTCGGCCCCCAGCGCGGCGGCCAGCGCCACCGCCGAGGTGTCGGACCCGCCGCGGCCGAGCGTGGTGATGTCGTTGGTGGTCGACACGCCCTGGAAGCCGGCGACGACGGGCACCTTCCCCTCGGCCAGGCACTGGCGCAAGCGGTCGCCCCGCACCTCGAGGATCTTGGCCCGGGTGTGGAACGTGTCGGTGATGATCCCGGCCTGGCTGCCGGTGAACGAGTCGGAAGGCACACCCAGGTCGTGGAGCGCCATGCACAGCAACGCCATGGCCTTGCGCTCGCCGGCGCTCAGCAACATGTCCATCTCGCGGCCCGGGAGCGTGCTCGACGTGCGCTCGGCCAGCCGGATCAGCTCGTCGGTCTCTTTGCCCATGGCGCTGACGACCACGACGACCTGGTCGCCGCGGCGGCGGGTACGGGCAACGTGGTCGGCGACGGCGCGGAGGCGTTCGGGATCGGCCACCGACGTGCCGCCGAACTTCTGGACGACGAGCGACATCGTCCAACGACGTTAGATGGCGAGGACCTCGTCGGTGGAAAGCGGGGCGCTGGCCGGCATGAGCGCGCCCCACGCCGTGAGCTTGGCGGTGAGGTCGGATTCGGCCATGTGGAGCATCGAGCACAGCGCGCGCACGTCGTCGCGCCGGACGGAGAGGACCCGCCCGTTCCAGTCGCCCCGGTCGAGCACGATCGAGCGGGCGTACCGCAGGATCGGTCCCGCTTCGTCGACCTGCTCGAGGGCGACCAGGTCGAGCACGACCTTGCCGGCGCCCGAGCGCTCGTCGCTGGAGTCGCGGATGTCGAGCTCGCCCAGGAGCATCGACATCGGGACGTCGTAGAACCCGGCCAGCTCCTGCAGCCGGGGCAGGCTCAGGTTGCGGAACCCGCGCTCGTACGCGCCGATGGCTGACGCGCTCCATTTCCCGCCTGAGGATCGCTCGACGTCGTCGAGGGACAGCCGCCGTTGGCGCCGAACGGCGCGGAGGCGGACACCGACCTCTCGGGAGAACGGCAGCGCGGACTCGACGGTGCCGGATGTGTCGGACATGGCCGCTTGATTCGACGCGAGACGCCCAGATCCCTCCGCTCCGTGACGACAGGACGCCAGGAACTGGGCAGTAGGGTGCGCCCCCGTGCCCACGGAGAAGCGCCAACGTCAGAAGGAAGGGCAGCGCGCCCGGCGGGAGGCGGCCCTCGCCGCCGCCCGGCGCCGGCAGCGCAAGCGCCAGATCATCACGTTCGCCGGGCTGGCCGTGGTGATCATCGGCGTCCTCTTCCTGCTCTCGAACCACGGCGGCGGCAAGAAGAAGACGAACGTGTCCGCCAAGGGCACCACGACCACCACCGCCGCGGCGACGACCACCCCGTCGACGAGCAAGGCCAACGCGGCCGACAAGCCCAAGATCGACGTGCCGTCCACGCCGGCGCCCACGACGCTGGAGACGAAGGACCTCAAGGTCGGCACGGGCAAGGAGACGAAGCTCGGCGACACGATCGAGGTCAACTACGTCGGCGTCACCTACAGCGACGGCAAGGAGTTCGACTCGTCGTGGAGCCGCGGCGCCACGGCCGCGTTCAAGCTCGAAGAGGGCGGGTTGATCGAAGGCTGGATCAAGGGCATCCCCGGCATGAAGGTCGGCGGCCGGCGCCAGCTGATCATCCCGGCGTCGCTCGCCTACGGCGACACGCCGCCGAGCGGCGCGCCGAAGGGCGCGCTGATCTTCATCGTCGACCTGGTGTCGATCCAGTAGTGCGCCGCCTCGTCGCGCTCGGCGCCATCGCCGTGCTGGCGGCGGCGTGCGGCAGCAGCACCACCCACTCGGCGACGACGACCGCGGCGCCCGCCGGCTTCCGCTACGGCACCGCGGCCTGCCCGCCGGCAACCCCGCCGGCGACCCGACCCCCGACGTTCGCCGACGCGCCGAAACGGTGCATCGAGGACGGCGTCGACTACGGCGCGGTCGTCACCACGTCGGAAGGCG
>Ga0070671_100000123_pt1 | contig 50096 bp, 48 predicted proteins | sample KBSS73metaG_FD_65341 | JGI IMG/M metagenome (GOLD analysis project Ga0070671, IMG submission 65341) | Switchgrass rhizosphere microbial communities from Kellogg Biological Station, Michigan, USA - KBS S7-3 metaG | ecosystem: Host-associated > Plants > Roots > Rhizosphere > Soil ...
TTCGGCCTGCCGATGCTGCAGCGTCTGGCCGAGAGCCGGGCCGCCGGTGCCCGCGACGGCGAGCGCCGCCCCTTCGGCCTGGTGCTCGCCCCGACCCGCGAGCTCGCCATGCAGGTGAGCGAGGCGGTCGCCCGCTACGGCTCCAAGATCGGCGCGAAGGTGCTGGCCGTCTACGGCGGCGCCCCGATCGGCCCGCAGCTCGGCTCCCTCAAGCGCGGTGTCGACGTCGTGGTGGCCACCCCCGGCCGCGCGATCGACCTGATGAACCGCGGGGCCCTGGGCCTCGACGCGCTCGAGGTCGTCGTGCTGGACGAGGCCGACGAGATGCTCGACATGGGCTTCGCCGAGGACATCGAGACGATCCTGAAGGCCACCCCGGAGCAGCGCCAGGCGGTGCTGTTCTCCGCGACGATGCCGCGCCGGATCGAGCTGCTGGCCCGCGAGTACCTGCGCGAGCCGGTCATGGTGCGCATCGCCCGCGAGGTCGTGCCGGAGGGCGAGGCGCCGCGCGTGCGGCAGACCGCCTACATGGTGCCGCGCACCCACACCACCACCGCGCTCGGCCGGATCCTGGAGCTCGAGCGGCCCACCGCGGCCATCGTGTTCTGCCGGACCCGCGCGGACGTCGACGCCGTCACGGAGACGCTGACCTCGCGGGGTCTGCGGGCCGAGGCGCTGCACGGCGGCATGGACCAGGAGCACCGCACCCGCGTCGTCGAGCGGCTGCGCAACGGCCGCACCGACCTGCTCGTGGCGACGGACGTCGCGGCGCGCGGGCTGGACATCGAGCAGCTCTCGCACGTGGTCAACCACGACGTGCCGAAGTCGCCCGAGGCGTACGTGCACCGCATCGGCCGCGTGGGCCGGGCGGGGCGCGAGGGCGTCGCGATCACGCTCGTCCCGAACGGCGCGATCCGGCACCTGCGCAACATCGAGCGGCTGATCGGCAAGAACGTGCCGGTCGCCCCGGTGCCGACCGTGGCCGACCTCAAGCAGGCGCGGCTGGACCGCACCCGCGCGCAGCTGCAGGAGCAGATCGTCGCGGACCTGCGCCAGGACGCCGACGCGGACCCGGACGGCGTGCTCGCCATGATCGAGTCGCTGGTCGGCGAGTTCGACCCGGCGGACGTGGCGGCCGCGGCCGTGCGCCTCGCCCGGGCAGGCACCACCACCGCGGACGACGAGGTCGACATCCCCACGATGAACGCCCCCCGCGAGGGTCGTGGCGGTCCGCGTGACCGGGACGACCGCGGCCCCCGCGACGGCGGTCGCTTCGGCGGCAGCCGCGGCCAGGGCGCCCGCCCGCCGCGCGAGGGGGCGACCCGGCTGTTCGTCTCCGCCGGTCGCGCCGCGGGTGTCCGCCCGCAGGACATCGTGGGTGCGCTGGCGAACGAGTCGCAGCTCTCGGGCCGCGACATCGGCGCCATCCAGATCCACGAGCGGCACTCCCTGGTGGAGATCCCCGAGAACGCGGCGGACGACGTCCTTCGCTCCATGCGGGGCGTCACCACGCTGAAGGGCAGGCGGGCCAACATCCGCCGGGACCGCGCCGCCACCTGAGCAACCCCACGGACAGCCCCCTCGCTCGACCGGGCGAGGGGGCTGTCTCGCGTGGTAGCAAGGGGCCCCACCACGGAAGAGGCCGACCCATGACTCACGACTTGAAGCCGCGCTCCCGTCAGGTCACGGACGGGATCGAGCGGACCGCGGCGCGCGGCATGCTCCGCGCGGTCGGGATGCAGGACGGCGACTTCGCCAAGCCGCAGATCGGCGTGGCCAGCAGCTGGAACGAGATCACCCCGTGCAACCTCTCGCTGCAGCGCCTGGCGCAGGCGGCGAAGGAGGGCGTGTTCCGCGCGGGCGGGTTCCCCATGGAGTTCGGCACGATCTCGGTGTCCGACGGCATCTCGATGGGCCACGTCGGCATGCACTTCTCCCTGGTCAGCCGGGAGATCATCGCGGACTCGGTGGAGACCGTCGTCGAGGCGGAGCGCCTCGACGGCACCGTCCTGCTCGCCGGCTGCGACAAGTCCCTGCCCGGCATGCTCATGGCCGCCGCCCGGCTCGACCTCGCGAGTGTGTTCGTCTACGCGGGCTCGATCCTGCCCGGCCACATCGACGGCCGTGAGGTCAACATCTCGGACGCCTTCGAGGCCGTCGGGGCGTGCGCCAAGGGCCTGATCACCCGGGACGAGCTGACCGCGATCGAGAAGGCGATCTGTCCCGGCGAGGGCGCCTGCGGTGGCATGTACACGGCGAACACGATGGCGTCGGCCGCCGAGGCGCTGGGCATGGCGCTGCCCGGTTCGGCCGCCCCTCCCGCCGTCGACCGGCGTCGGGACGGCATCGCGCGCGCCTCCGGGGAGGCCGTGATCGGCCTGCTCGCCAAGGGCATCACGGCCCGGCAGATCCTGACCCGCGAGGCGTTCGAGAACGCCATCGCCGTGGTCATGGCGTTCGGCGGCTCCACCAACGCCGTGCTGCACCTGCTCGCGATCGCCGCCGAGGCCGAGGTGCCGCTGGAGCTGGACGACTTCAACCGGATCGGCGACCGCGTGCCGCACCTCGCGGACGTCAAGCCGTTCGGCAGGCACGTGATGAGCACCGTCGACCAGGTCGGGGGCGTGCCGGTCGTCATGCGGGCGCTGCTCGACGCGGGCCTGCTCCACGGCGACGCGCTGACCTGCACCGGCAAGACCGTCGCGGAGAACCTCGCGGACGTGGACACGCCGCTGGACGGCACCGTGATCCACACGATGACCGACCCGATCCACCCCACCGGTGGCATCACGATCCTGCGCGGCTCGCTCGCGCCCGAGGGCGCCGTCGTGAAGTCGGCGGGCTTCGACTCGACCGAGTTCCGCGGCACCGCCCGCGTGTTCGACGGGGAGCAGGGCGCGCTCGACGCCGTCACCGACGGGACCGTCGTCCCCGGCGACGTCGTGGTGATCCGGTACGAGGGCCCGCGCGGCGGCCCCGGGATGCGGGAGATGCTCGCCGTCACCGGGATGATCAAGGGGGCGGGCCTGGGCAAGGAGGTACTGCTCGTGACAGACGGCCGGTTCTCCGGCGCGACCACCGGACTCTGCATCGGGCACGTGGCACCCGAGGCGACGGACGGCGGGCCGATCGCGTTCGTGCAGGACGGCGACCCGATCGTGCTGGACATGACCACCCGCACCCTCACCCTCGACATCGCCGACGAGGAGCTGGAGAAGCGCCGCGCGGCCTGGGTCCGCCCGGAGCAGGGGCGGCGCACGGGGGTGCTGGCGAAGTACGCGAGACTCGTCGGGTCCGCCGCGCAGGGTGCGGTCTGCAGCTGAGTGGCGTGGCGCTTGTGTGGCGCAAGCGCCACGGAGCGACGCTTGTGCCACACAGGTGACGGGCGGAAGGAGCGGCGTGGGGAAGAAGCAGCAGGGCCGGGGGCAGAAGCGGGCGGCCAAGGTCGCGGCGCGGAAGCGGAAGACCACGGTCCGCGCCGAGCCCCGCCCGATCGTCACCCTGCCCGGGCTGGACGGCTACGAGCCGGCGGAGATCGGGGAGATCGGCGAGATCGAGGCCGTCGAGGAGATGCGCTACGCCGTCGCCGAGATCCGCACGCTGCGCCAGGTCGGCCCGCACGACGGCAACCCGGAATGGCTCGAGGTCCTCGAGGGCAACGTCGACGCGCTGGCGGCGACCGGTGAGGACGAGCTCGTCGTCGAGATCATCGACGACCGGGTGCGGAAGGCCGTCGTCGACACCCTCGGCACCTCGTCGCCGGAGCCCGCGCGCGAGGAGGTGCGCTGCCTCGTCGCCTCCGACGGCGAGATGGGCGACCCGGACGCCGACCCGGACGGGATCGGCGGCGCGCCCGCCCAGGGCATGGCACTGATGATCCTGCTCGGCTGGCTGGCGAACCGCGGACCGCGGCCGATCCCGACGTCCGCGCGGACCCGGGTGCCCGAGTGGGCCGCCCGCACGCTCGGCGACGGGCCCGGCGCCGTGGTCGCTCAGCTGATCGGGATCACCGGCGGCGAGGAGGAGCGCAACGCGGCCCTCGGCGAGACCTCCGACGACCTCGAGGACGACTTCCTCGCCGGCCTGATGTGGATCGCCGCGGGCCTGGTCGCCCTCTACGGCGACGGCGACCCGAACAACTACCTCGCGTTCCCCGAGGGCGTGCCCGCCTGAGACTCGTGCCACGCCTGCTCGAGGGCCTGGGCGAGGGTGTCCGCGGGCTGGGCGCCGGAGAGGCCGTATCGGCCGTCGATCACGAAGAACGGGACGCCGGTGATGCCGTAGCGGCGGGCCTGCGCCTCGTCCTCGCGGACCGCGTCCAGGTACTCGTCGGACCGCAGGACCCGGTCCACGTCGGCCTCCGGCAGTCCGGCGGCGACCGCGATCCGGCGTAGCGCCTCGACCGAGCCGATCGGCTCGCCGTCGGTGAACAGGGCCTTGACCAGCGCGGACTTGACCGTCGACTGCAACTCCGAACCACCGAGGTCCCAGGGGAGGTGCAGGAGGCGGTGGGCGTCGGCGGTGTTGCCGTCCCGTGCCCGGTCGAACCGGAGCTCCAGCCCTGACGCCAACCCCCCGAGCCCGCGAACGGATTCCCTTCACAGCACATTCTCAGCGCGGGCCTACCGCTCACCGGGGCGGAGGGGCCACGCTGCGACCATGGCTTCGGTCGGTGGGGGACTGCAGAAAGGTACGTCCGGTGAGGAACCGGACGCCGCCCTCGTCGCTCGCGCGGGGGCGGGCGACTCGGCGGCGATCGACCGGCTGATCACCCTCGTCCATCCCTTCGCCCTGCGGTACTGCCGCGCCCGGCTCGGCCACTCCCTGCCCGGCGTGACGGCCGAGGACCTGGCCCAGCAGGTCTGTCTGGCCGTGCTGCGGGCGCTGCCGCGCTACCAGGACCGCGGCCGCCCGTTCCTCGCCTTCGTCCACCGGGTCGCCGTCCACGAGGTCTCCGACGCCTACCGGGCTGCCGCCCGCGGCGCGCTGCTCGCCGAGCTCGTCCCGGACCGGGCGGACCCGGCCGCGGGCCCCGAGGAGCGGGCCGTGCTGGGCGACGGCGTCGCGCGGCTGCGCCCGCTGCTCGACCGGCTCAGCCCCACCGCCCGCGAGGTCCTGCTGCTGCGGCTCGCCGTGGGGCTGTCGGCGGAGGAGACGGCGGCGGTCGTCGGGAGCACCGCGGGGGCGGTCCGGGCGATGCAGCACCGGGCGCTGGCCGCCGTCCGCCGTGGGCTGGTCGCGGAGTCCGTTCCGGCCGGTTGAGGCCGCCTGCTTACCTGTCGGCAACACCGGGGATCACGCGCGGACACATCGCGGTCCCACCGTGGTGGTATGCATGATCGCGGTCTGGACACGGAGGCTCTCGCGGCGCCCGGGCCCGCCCCGACCTCGGGGGTCGGCGTGATCGTCCCCTTCGACTTCGCGCTGGACCGCGAGCTCTGGCGCTGGGTGCCGGAGGACGCGGCGCTGCACGTCACGCGAACCCCGTTCGTCCCCTCGCCGGTCACGGCCGAGATGGCGCGGGCGATCTCCGATCCCGAGCCGGTCATGCGGGCCACCCGGGACGTGCTGGAGCCCGAGCCCGGTGTCGTCGCGTACGCCTGTACGTCCGGCAGCTTCGTCGACGGCGCGGCGGGCGAGATCGCCCTCACCGGGGTCATCACCGACGCGGGCGCCCCGCTCGCGCTGACCACCGCCGGGGCGTTGGTCGAGGCGCTGAAGGCGTTGGGCGCCACCCGCGTCGCCGTCGTCACGCCCTATGTGGACGACCTGACCGGCCTGCTGGAGGAGTTCCTCGCCGCGCACGGTGTGGAGACCGTCGGGAGCGTGGGGCTGGGGCTGCTGGGGCAGATCTGGCGGGTGTCGTACGAGGAGGTCGTGCGGGCCGTGCGCGCCGCCGACCGGCCCGAGGCCGAGGCCGTGTTCATCAGCTGCACCAACCTCTCCACCTACGACGTGATCGCCCCGCTGGAGCGGCTGCTCGGCAAGCCGGTGATCACCGCCAACCAGGTCACCATGTGGGCGGCGCTGCGGGCGATCGGGCACCGCGCCGTCGGGCCCGGGCAGTCGCTGATCCACGGCGCCGTCCGGCACACCCCGCCCTCGCACCTGCGTGTGGTCCCGGACCAGCCCGTCCCGCGCGACGAGCCCCGGCGCAAGGGCGGTGGCCCCGACGAGCCGCAGGTCCTGCACAAGGTCCGCGTGCGGCTCCCGGACGAGTCGGGTGCGCTGGCCCGGCTCACCGAGGCCGTCGCGCAGGCGGACGGCAACATCCTCGGCCTGGCGGTGCACGGCCAGGACTCGCGCTCGGTGGTCGACGAGATGTTCGTCGGCTCCGCCCGCGGCGCGGACGAGCTGGCCGAGGCCATCCGCCGCGGCCTGGGCGCGGACGATCCCGGCGCCGTGCTCGTCACGCCTGCGGACCCGCACGACCTGGTCGACGCGCCGACCCGCGCCCTCGACCTCGCCGTGCAGGCCATGACCGGTGGGGACGCCGCCGCGCTCGCCCGCGGCCTGGGCGCGCTCGTCCACGCCGACGACGTGCGCTACCAGCCCACCGAGCCCCCGCACCATCCGCACGTGCTCGCCGTGGCCGTCCCGCAGGGCGGTTGGCTGGTCGCGATGCGGGACTGGGCACCGTTCACCGTCACCGAGCAGGCGCGGGCGGAGGCCTTCCTGCGGGCGGCCGACGTCGAGCCGGTCCGGCCGCGGTGGGACATCCTCACGCTCGCAGGCGACGAGCTGGTCGCCGAGCACGCCACCGGGAACGAGATCGGCCCGGTCGAGGACCTCCTCTGCGCCTGCCTGGCAGGCCTGGGCCCGGACGGCGACCGCACGGCCTGGACCGACCGCGAGCTGCGGGACCTGCTGATCACCCCGCGCGGACCCGCGCTGCTGGTCCGGGACGAGGCGGGCGCCGTCGTCGCGTTGGGGGCGGTGCTGGAGGAGGAGCTGGTCCTCCTGGTCCACCCGCACTACCGCGGCATGCGCCTCGGCCGCTGGCTGCGCAGACGCCTCGACGCGAGGGCCCTAGTCTGACCGGGTGCCACTCCCGCAGGACTGGTCCCGCTGGCGGGACGCCGTCGACCTCACCTCGTACGACGACCGCTGGGCCCGCCTCGACGACCCCCACGGCGAGGCCGACCTCGTCACCGCCTACCGGCCCGCGACCGTGCTCGACGGCGGCTGCGGCACCGGCCGGGTCGCGATCGAGCTGGCCCGCCGCGGGATCGCCGTGGTGGGCGCCGATCCCGACCCGGACATGATCGCCGCGGCCCGGGCCAAGGCCCCCGAGCTGCGCTGGCTCGGCGTCGGGCTCGAGGACCTCGACCTGCCCGAGCGGTTCGACGTGGTCGTGCTGGCGGGCAACGTGGTCCCGTACGCGGCGGACCGACCCGGGGTCGTCGCGGGCTGCGTGCGCCACCTCGCCCCCGGCGGCAGGCTGGTCGCGGGCTTCACCCTCCAACCCGGCTGGCCCACCCTCGCCGAGTACGACGCCTGGTGCGCGGGACTCACCCTCGAGGACCGCTGGTCCACCTGGGACCGGGCCCCCTACGAGGGCGGCGGCTACGCGGTGAGCGTCCACCGCACCCCCACCTGAGCGAAAGCGCCGTTCGCTCACCCCTACTGAGCGAAAGCGCCGTTCGCTCAGACCTAGGGAGCGAGAGTGCCGTTCGCTCAGGGGCGGAGGGTCGCGGCGAGGAACGCGTGCGTCTGCTCCCACGCCTCGGCGGCCGCCTTCTCGTCGTACATCGACGGGGCGTCCCAGTTGGAGAAGGCGTGGCCTGCATCGTGGTGCTGGACCGTGACGTTCGGCTTGTCCGCCATCGCGGCGTCGACCAGCGCGATCTGCTCGGCGGGGATGAACGGGTCGCGGTCGCCGTAGTGGAACAGCGTGGGGCAGCGCAGGTTGTCCGCGCTGCCGAGCATGTCGTGGATGCCGGAGCCGTAGTAGGGCACCGCGGCGTCGAGGTCCGGCTCGGTGGTGGCGCACAGGTAGGTCAGGGTGCCGCCGAGACAGAACCCGATCGCGCCGACCTTGCCGGTGCAGGCGTCCAGCCCGCGCAGGTGGGCCAGCGCGGCGCTCATGTCACGGGCGGCCGCGCCGAAGTCCAGTCGCTGGACCATGCCCATGCCGTCCTGCATGCCGGACTCGTCCTTGCGCTCGAAGCCGGGCTCGAGCCGCCAGAACATGTCCGGCGCGAGCGCGACGTACCCCTCGCCGGCGAGCCGGTCGCAGATGCCGCGGATGTTGTCGTTGATCCCGAAGATCTCCTGGAACACCAGCACGCCGGGGCCCTGTCCGGACTCGGGCAGCGCGAGGTAGGCGTCGAACGTGCCGTCGGGGGTGGTGACCTTCTCGTAGCTCATGGGGGGCATCATGCCCGCGCCAGGAGCTCCCCGTGCGGGACGATCAGCCAGCCGTCGGGGCTGTCCCGCCAGGCCTGCCACCCCGCCGAGATCTCCTGCAGGTCCGCCTCCGTGGCGAGCCCGCGCTCCAGGGCCTGTGTGGCGATCGCGGACTGCAGGATCCGGTCCGCCCACATGTCGCCCCAGGCCGCGCGGGCCTCGGGCGTGGCGTGGCACCAGACCGAGGCCGTCGGGGTGATCTCGGTGAAGCCCGCCTCCCGGGCCCAGGCGAGCAGCCGCCGCCCGGCGTCCGGCTCCGCGGAGTTGCCGTGCGCGACGCTCCGGTACAGCGCCAGCCACCGGTCCAACCGGGGATCGGCGGGGTACCAGGTGAACGCGGCGTAGTCGGCGTCCCGGACCGCGACGACCCCGCCCGGCCTGCAGACCCTGCGCATCTCGCGCAGCGCCGCGACCGGGTCCGACAGGTGTTGCAGCACCTGGTGGGCGTGCACCACGTCCCAGGTGTCGTCGGCGTCGGAGAGGGCGTAGACGTCGTCCACGGCGAACTCGACGCCGGAGCCGGCCGCGCGGGCCTCGGCCAGCGGCGCCTCCACCACGTCGATCCCGCGGACCCGGCCGGGGGCCACCCGCGCCGCGAGGCCGTGGGTGATGGTGCCCGGCCCGCACCCGACGTCGAGCAGGTCGAGGCCCGGGCGCAGCAGCGGGGCGAGGTACGCGGCGGAGTTCTCGACGGTCCGGCCGCGGTGCGACCGCAGCACCGAGTCGTGGTGGCCGTGGGTGTAGACGTCCTTGTTCGCCGGGGGCACTCAGCGGACCTTACGGATCCGGATCGGGCCGCGGGCCGTGTCGAGGTCGACCACCTCGCCGCCCTGGGTCACCTCCACCTCGCCCCGCGCGACCAGCCCGCGGGCGGCCTCGCGCACCTCGTCCATCCGGTCCCGCCAGTCCACCGGATCGACGACGCGGGCGGCGTCCGACGGGCAGATCGTGCCGGTCCGGGCCGCGAGGAGGTCCAGGATCGCCTGCTCCGCCGCCCCGCCCATCAGACGTCGGTGGCCTTGTCCAGCGCGGTCCGCATCGCGTCGACGGGGCCGGGCAGGCCCGTCATCAGCGCGACCTGCTCCACCGCCTGGTGCAGGAGCATGTCGAGGCCGCTCGCGATGCGGCAGCCGCCGACCGCCGCGCCCGCCGCGAGGGCGGTGGGCCAGGGCGCGTACACGACGTCGAGCACCGCGGAGCCGGGCTTCCAGCGGGCCCCGGCCAACGCGTCCCCGGCGCCCGCGGGCAGCGTGGACACGACCACGTCCGCCCCGCCCAGCACCCGGGCGGCGGCCTCGGTGTCGGTGTCCGCGCCGGTCAGCAGCCCGCGCACCTCCGGCCGGACGTCGAGGCGCTCGGCGGCCTCGCGCAGCTCGCCCGCCCGCCGCGGCTCCCGGACGAGCACGACCGGCGCCGACACCCCGAGCTCGACCAGGGCCGCGAGCGCGGCCTGCGCGGTCCCGCCCGCGCCGAGCACCACCGCCCGCTCGACCTCCCGGACCCCGACCTCGCGCAGCGCCTGGACGATCCCGCGCACGTCGGTGTTGTCCGCCCGCCGCCCCTCCGGGCCCAGGACCAGCGTGTTCGCCGCCCCGGTGGCCTCGGCGAGCGGGGAGACGGAGTCCGCGATCTCGAGGGCGACGCGCTTGAGCGGCATGGTCAGCGACAGACCGGCCCAGCTCGCGTCGAGCCCGTCGACGAACGCGGGGAGGTCCGCCTCGCCGACCTCGACGGCCTCGTAGGACCACCCGTCCAGCCCCAGCGCCGCGTACGCCGCCCGGTGCAGCACGGGGGACAGGGAGTGGCGGATGGGGGTGCCGAGCACCGCTGCCCGTCGTTCTCCGGTCACCGCGCCAGTATCCGCTACCGGCGGAAGGCCTCGAGCGTGACCTCGTCGGTGCCCGCGAACCGGGCGGCCGCCTGCTCGATCCCGGCCATCGTGGCGACGGACTGGGCGCACCCGAACCCGTACTTCTGCCGGACGCGCTGGTCGGCGATCCGCATGCACACCCGGCTGGTGTCGACGAACTCGGCGACCGGGTAGTTCGCCCCGGCGCGGAAGTAGTCCTCCACGATCAGCGAGGGCGAGTAGAAGGACTGCGTGGAGCCGTCCGGCCAGCGGACGTCGAAGAGCACCTCGGGCACCCGTCGACGGTAGAACGCCCGTGTGTCGCCCATGTTGCGTACCTCGTCCTGATGAATCGGCGACTGTGGTGCTAATGGCCTAACGGCGGCCGCGACATGCAGGTGTACCGCCGACCGGAGGGCCCGCCATGACCGCCACCGAGCACACCCGACTCCCCGACGCCGTCCTGCGTGGGGGCGCCGCCGAGGACCCCACCGTCGTGATCCCGGTGATCCCGGTCGTGCCGGTGCAGTACCGGCCGCTCGCCGACCCCTACGGTCCGCCCGCGGGTCTCGGCGGCCCCGTCGCGCCCGGGTACGGCCCGGCTCAGGCGCCCCGCTCGCGCCGGGGGCTGTTCGTCGGGGGGATCGTGGCCGGGGTCGCCGCGGCCGGCCTGGTCGCCGGGGTCGCGGCGGCGGCGTCCGCAGCGTCCGTCATGTACGTCGAGGGCACGTTCACCCTCACCGACTCCGGCTCGTCGTACTACTACGGGTCGTCCTTCACCCCGGGCCGCTCCTGCGAGGGCGACGGCGGCTACTCCGACATCCAGGCGGGCACGTCGGTCACGGTCTCCGACGCGACGGGCCGGGTGATCGCCACCGGCGCCCTGTCCGGCGGGATGGCGACGAGCTCGTCGGTCTGTGCCTTCACCTTCACCGTGCCCGACGTCCCGGCGGGCGAGGACTTCTACCGGCTCGAGGTGTCGCACCGCGGCACCCTGACCTACGACGCCGACGAGCTCGCGGCCGGTCCGATGGTGACCCTGGGGGACTGAGCCGACTCTGCCAGACTCCCGCTCCATGGGCGGGACGGTGCTGGTGCTCGGTGGGCGGAGTGAGATCGGCGTCGCGGTGGCGCGGCGGCTGGCGGGCCGCGAGGCGTCCACCGTGGTGCTCGCCGCCCGGCCGCGCGAGGAACCGGCGCCCGAGCTCCCCGGCGCCACCGTCGAGGTCGTCCCGTTCGACGCGGACGACCTCGCGTCCCATCGCCCCCTGCTCGACGACGTCGTGTCCCGGCACGGCCTGGACATCGCGGTCGTCGCGTTCGGGCTGCTGGGGGACCAGGCGCGGGCCGAGGCGGACGCCGCGCACGCCGTCCAGATCGTGCACACCGACTACGTGGCGCACGTGCAGGTGCTCACCGAGCTCGCGCAGGTGATGAGGGAGCGGGGGAGGGGCACGATCGTCGTGTTCTCCTCCGTCGCCGGTGCCCGGGTGCGCCGCGCGAACTACGTCTACGGGTCGGCCAAGGCGGGCCTGGACGGCTTCGCCTCCGGTCTCGCCGACGCGCTGCACGGCACCGGGGTGCGGTTGCTGCTCGTCCGGCCGGGGTTCGTGATCGGCCGGATGACCGAGGGCATGACCCCCGCCCCGTTCTCCAGCACCCCGGACCAGGTCGCCGACGCGACCGTCGCGGCCCTGCGCGCCGGCCGGGGCGAGGTGTGGGTCCCGCGGCTCCTGCAGCCGGTGTTCGCGCTGCTCAGACACGCCCCGCGGGCCCTGTGGCGGCGGATGCCGCGCTGAGCTGAACGCTCGCTCAGTCGACAGAGTGGTGACGCGACGTCACACCCCTGGCGCGTACGTGACGCTCGTCATATGTTGGGTCGCGCATCTCCCCATGTGACGACGGAGTCCCAGGAGGACGACAGTGCAGACTCGCGGAGCGATCATCCGGCAGGCGCCGGGCAAGTACGAGGTCGTGGATCTCGAGGTCGACGATCCGCAGACCGGCGAGATCCAGGTCCAGATGGCGGCGTCCGGCATGTGCCACTCGGACGACCACATCGCGACGGGGGACATCCCCGTCGGCATGTACCCGTTCGCGGGCGGGCACGAGGGCGCCGGGATCATCACCAAGGTCGGGCCGGGGACGAAGGGCTACTCCGAGGGCGACCACGTCGTCTTCTCGTTCCTGCCCGGCTGCGGCCGGTGTCGGTGGTGTGCCTCGGGCATGCAGAACCTGTGTGACCTCGGCTCGACCCTGCTGCAGGGCTCGCGCTGGGAGGACCCCACGGACTTCCGGCTCTCGCTCGACGGGCAGCCGGTGGGCCAGATGTGCGGCATCTCGACCTTCTGCGAGACGACCACGGTGGCGATCGACTCCGCCGTCGTGATCCCGAACGACATCCCGCTCGACAAGGCCTGCCTGGTCGGCTGCGGCGTGGGCACGGGCTGGGGCTCCGCGGTGAACTCCGCGGAGGTCTCGCCCGGCGACACCGTGATCGTCATGGGCATCGGCGGCATCGGGATCAACGCGGTGCAGGGCGCCAAGCACGCGGGCGCGTCGAACATCATCGCGGTGGACCCGGTGGCGTTCAAGCGCGAGAAGGCGCAGGAGCTGGGCGCCACCCACGCCTGCGAGACGATGGAGGAGGCCGCCGAGCTCGGCCGCCAGTTCACCAATGGGCAGGGCGCGGACTCCGCGATCGTGACCGTCGGCGTGACGACCGGGGACCACGTGGCGCAGGCCTTCGCCGCGATCCGCAAGGCGGGCACCGCCGTCGTCACCGGGCTGGGGGACATCACCGAGGTCGGCGTGCCGATCGCGATCTCCGAGCTCACCCTGTTCCAGAAGCGGCTGCAGGGCTCGCTGTTCGGCGCCTCGGCCCCGAGCTTCGGCATCCTGCGCCAGCTGGAGATGTACCAGCAGGGCGTGCTGAAGCTCGACGAGCTGGTGACCAAGACCTACTCGCTGGACGAGATCGGCCAGGGCTACCAGGACATGCACGACGGCAAGAACATCCGCGGCGTGATCGTCTACTAGCCGTCCCGCTAGTTGTCCCGCGCCTCCAGACGCTCCCGCACGTCCCCGGGCAGCAGCTCGCGCAGCTGCTCGGGGAGCAGCGGGAGGTCCAGGAGGCTGAGCTTGACCCGGCTGCGCCGGGCGTGGAGGTCCGGGTCGAGCCGGACCACCCGCCCGGCGTCCGGCTGGACGGAGACGTCCACGTGGTCGCCGGGGCCGACGTCCGCCCACCCGATGCCGTCGACCTCCACGGCGAGGACGCCGCTGCGCGGGTTCAGCTCGAGCGCCACCGTGTCGCTGTCGGCGAGGACGAGCGGGCGCGAGATCCCGGACATCGGCGCGGACGGCGTGACCACGATCCCGCCGACCGACGGCGACACCAGCGGCCCGCCCGCCGCGTAGCTGTACGCCGACGAACCCGCGGGGGTGGCGACCACGAGCGCGTCGCAGCGGTAGTAGCCGAAGCTGAGCTTGTTCACCGACAGCGTCGCGTCGACCGTGCCGCGGCCCGGGTGGCGGGCCAGCGCCAGGTCGTTGAAGGCGACGTGGTGCCCGCCGCCGGTGTCGATCCGCAGGGCGCTGTGCGGCTCCTCGGTGAAGTCGCCGGAGACCAGCCGCGGCAGCGCCTCGTCGAGCTCGGCGGGGGTGACCTCGACCAGGAAGCCGAGGTTGCCGAGGTGGACGCCGAGCACCGGGACGGGCCGGTCGGCGACCATCCGGAGTGCGCCGAGCATGGTGCCGTCCCCGCCGAGGCTGAGAACCCCGTCGCACTCGGCGGCGAGCTCGTCCGCGCCGACCGGGACGGCGCCCCGGACCCGGCCGGCGTCCGCGGCGCGCACCAGGACCTCCACCCCCTGTCGGGCGGCGAACGCGACCGCGCGTTCGGCGACCTCGGTGACGTCGTTGTGGGGATGGAGGACCAGAGCGATCTGCACAGCCCCCATACTGCCGACTGTGCCGATGGTCGACTCCGCAAGCTCCGCCTCGATGCTGCTCATCGACGGCCACAACGATCTCCCGTGGGCCCTGCGCACGCTCGACGGGCCCGAGCCCGATCTCGCCGTCGGTGCGCCGGGCCTGCACACGGACCTGCCGCGGCTGCGCGCCGGCGGGGTGGGCGCGCAGTTCTGGTCGGTGTTCGTGCCCTGCTCGTACACCGGGGACGCGGCGGTGGCGGCCGTCGTCGAGCAGGTGGAGCGGGTCCACGCCCTCGCCGACCGGTACCCGGCCGACCTGCGCGTGGTCACCACGGCGGACGAGGTAGAGGCCGCCTACGCGGACGGCTGGATCGGGTCGTTGCTCGGCGCCGAGGGCGGGCACTCGATCGGTGGATCGCTGCAGGTCCTGCGGGCGCTGCGGCGCTCGGGGGTGCGGTACATGACGCTGACGCACAACCTGAACACGGAGTGGGCGGACTCCGCGACGGACACCCCCGCGCACGACGGGCTGACCGACTTCGGGGTCTCCGTGGTCGAGGAGATGAACCGGATCGGCATGATCGTCGACCTCTCGCACGTCGCCGCGACGACGATGCGGGCGGCCCTGGCGGTGACCCGCGCGCCGGTGCTGTTCACGCACTCGTCGGCCCGCGGGGTGACCGACCACCCGCGCAACGTGCCGGACGACGTGCTCGCCGCGCTGGCCGGGAACGGCGGTGTGTGCATGGTCACGTTCGTCCCGCGGTTCGTCTCCCGGGCGGTGGCGGAGTGGGACGCGCGGCTGGCGGACGCGATGGCCGCCGCCGACCTCGACCATCGCGACCTGCGGGCGCGGGAGGCCTTCGCCGCGTCGTGGGACGGGCCTCCGGTGCCGGGCGCGACGCTCGACGACGTGGTCGCCCACTGCGAGCACGTCCGCGAGGTGGCGGGGATCGACCACATCGGCATCGGCGGGGACTACGACGGCGTCGCCGAGCTCCCCGCGGGTCTGGAGGACGTCAGTGGCTACCCGAGGCTGTTCGACGCCCTCCGGGGCAGGGGCTGGTCGCCGACCGACCTGCGGAAGCTGGCGGGACGCAACGCCCTGAGGGTCCTGAGAGCGGTGGACGAGGTGGCCCACGCCTGACCGCCGCGCGCGGGCGGGCGGTCAGCGCGGTCAGCGGCGGAGGGTGGGGCGGAGGTCGTCCTCGGTCATCGCCTCGATGCCCTCCTGCTCGATCCGCGCGGCCAGGCGGAAGGCGTGGTGCTGGAGGCCGCGGACGTCGAGCTCCGCGGGGGGATCGCCGATCCAGCGGGCGATGTTGTCCGCCGCGCGTTCGAGCAGGGAGACCGCGCCGCGGGCGTTGCCGCGCTTGGCGTGCGTCAGGCCGGCACCGTACTGGGCCAGCGCCCGCCAGAGCTCGCGGGTCTCGGGGCCCGCGGTCTTCCACGCGGCCTCGAGGACCTCGTGGGCCTGGAAGGGGAGGCCGTCGTCGAGCAGGCGCTGGGCCTCGTCGACGGTCTCGGCGGGGGTGAGGTCGAGATCGTCGGGGATCTGCGGGACGCCCTCGGCGCCGTAGGGGAGGGGGCGCCCCAGCGAGTCCCGGGGGCGGGCGTTGCGGGCGCGGCCCGCCCGGTCGCGGTCCCGCGCGGACCGCAGCGCGTCGCTCACGGTGTTCCCCTCATCCGGTCTCCAGGGACCGCAGCTCCTGGTCGAACTGGTCGAGGAAGCCGCGCCAGTCCGCGATCGGGGTGGCGGGCCTGACCACGAACTTGGTCAGCCCCGCCTCGACGTACTCGCCGACCCGCGCCCTGGCCTCGGCCCAGCCGCGCGCGACGATCCGCTCCGGCGCGACCTCCGGTCGCCGGTCCACCGAGCTCGCCAGCGCCGCGGCTACCTGCTCGTCGGTGGCCTCCGGCGGGACGACGGCGAGGTTGGTCCCGTAGTGGTCCTCCTCGATCTCCCGCCCGGCGGCCGCCGCCGCACGCTCGATCGTGGCCCGGCAGTCCGCGGCCTCCGCGGGGGTGACGAAGCTGCCCAGCCAGCCGTCGGCCAGCCTGCCGATCCGGTCCAGGCCGACCGGTGCCCGCCCGCCCAGCCACAGGTCGAGCCGGTGGGGGCGCGGACGGATGGTGGCCTCGTCGAGGTGGAAGAACTCGCCGTGGTGGGTGACCCGGTCCTCGGTCAGCAGCCGACGCAGGACGACCAGGCCCTCCTCGAACACCGCGGCCCGGTGTCCCGGCACGGGGTAGAGCTGCCGCTCGACGCCGCGGGCGGGCCGGACCCCGAACGCCGGGAGGATGCGCTTCGGCGCGAGGGTGCCGAGGGTCGCGAGCTGGGCCGCGACGAGCGCGGGGTTGCGGCCCGGCAGGACCAGCACGCCGGTGCCCACCTTGAGGTTCCGGGTGCGCCCGACGGCGAAGGCCATGCCCGCCATGGCGTCGACCGCGTCGGCGCCCACCAGGTCGGCCAGCCAGAGCGAGTCGATCCCGCGGGACTCGAGCTCGTCGACGAGGTCGGCGAACCCACCGGAGCCGGTCGAGCCGCCGACGGGCAACGAGCCGATCCCGATCCGTACCTTCACGGGCTCGACGCTAACCGTGCGACACGGGCCGTGTCGACGTGCTCGGAGCCTGCCTGCTCGGAGTCGGCCTGCTCGGACGGGGTGTGGTCGGTCTCGGCCGGGTCGGAGACGCGGTCAGGGCGACGCGGGGGGTGCGGCGACCGTCGGGTGGCCCGCCTCCGGGACGGTGGCGTCCTCCGCGGGGTCGGGCTCGGTCGAGGACGGCTGCTCCTCCGCCCGCAGCTCCGCCTTGAGGATCCGCGCGGACCGGCCGAGGCCGCGGGCCGCGTCCGGCAGCCGCTTCGCCCCGAAGAGGACCACGAAGACCCCGATCACGACGATCCAGTGCCACGCGCTGAGCTCTCCCATGCGCGGCATTGTGCGCCTTCGCACAGTCCTCGGACAGCGCGGGGTGCACATTCTCAGCGGGTCGCCAGGAATTGCGTCCGAATTGCGGGGAAACGTCGGGAACACGGCGTTCGGCCCGTCTGACGGCGGTCGATCCGGCCTGGTAGACAGTGCGACCGTGGGTCGCATGGTGGGTGTCCGGCAGCTCGTCGTGCTGGCGGTGGTGGCGGGGGTCCTGCTCGCCGGAATGCTGTTTCCGCTGGCCGGTGGAATCGGACTCCTCGCCGGTTCCGTGAGCGATTCCGCGGTGGGCACCAACGCCGACCTCGAGGCGGGTGTGCTCCCCGCGGTCACCCGGGTGCTCGACAAGAGCGGGGCCACGGTCGCGTCGCTGTACGAGCAGTACCGGGTGCCCGTCGAGAGCGAGCAGATCGCACCCGCGATGAAGGCGGCGATCGTCGCGATCGAGGACCGGCGCTTCTACGAGCACGGCGGCTTCGATCCGATCGGCGCCGTCCGCGCGCTGGTGAACAACTCCCACGGCGGGCAGACGCAGGGTGCGTCGACGCTGACCGAGCAGTACGTCAAGAACTACGACCTGTACGTGGCGGCGCAGACGGACGCCGAGCGCCGCGCCGCCGTCGCGCCGAGCTACGCGCGGAAGCTGAAGGAGGCCGAGCTCGCGGTCTCGCTGGACCACGACCTGTCGAAGGACGAGATCCTCACCCGCTATCTCAACCTCGTCTACTTCGGACACGGGGCGTACGGGGTGCAGGCCGCGGCGCAGGCGTACTTCGGGGTCGACGCCTCGGCGCTGACCGTGCCGCAGGCCGCGCTCCTGGCGGGCATGGTCCAGAGCCCGGCCGAGTACGACCCGATCATCCATCCGGACGCGGCCACCGGTCGTCGCAACGTGGTGATCGAGGCGCTGCGGTCGCAGGGCTCGATCCCGGACGACAGTGCCACGGCTCAGCCCCTGGGCGTGGTGGCGGACCCGACGATCCCGGGGGAGGGGTGCATCGGCGCGGGTGACGCGGGCTACTTCTGCGACTACGTCCTGGCCTACCTCGACCAGGCCGGGTTCGCGACGGACCGGCTCGCAGGAGGCGGGTACACGATCACCACGACCCTGGACCCGGACGCGCTGGCCAAGACGAAGGCCGCGATCGACGAACAGGTCCCGCCGACCCAGCCGCACGTCGCGGACGTCATGGCGGTCGTGCAGCCGGGCACGGACGCGCACCGGGTCGTCGCGATGGCGGCCAACCGGACCTTCGGCAACAAGCCGGGGGAGTCGAGCTACGGGCTGCCCTACGAGCCGGAGAACATGGGCGCCGGCTCGGTCTACAAGATCTTCACCGCGGCGACGGCGATGGAGCAGCACCTGATCGGCATCGACACGGTGATCTCCGTGCCGCCGAGCGGGTACACGTCGCCGATCTACCGCAACGGCGCCGGCAGGCCGATCCCGGTCGGCAACGCCGGCAACTACCGCACCGCGCTGACCCTGCAGGACGCGCTCGCGGAGTCGCCGAACACGGCGTTCGTGAAGCTGGAGGAGAGCACCGGGGTGCCACCCGTCGTCGACATGGCGGTGCGGCTCGGGCTCACCTCGCTGGCCGAGACCCCGTACAGCGGCAAGGCCGGGACCCCGTCGATCGCCGACGTGATGAAGGAGCAGAACCAGGCCTCGTTCACCCTCGGCGTGACCCCGACGTCCGCGCTGGAGCTGGCGAACGTGCAGGCCACGCTGGCGTCGCACGGGACGTGGTGCCCGCCCACCCCGCTGGCGTCGATGACGGACCGGACGGGCGCGGCGGTCCCCGTGACGCAGCAGGCCTGCAGGCAGGCGCTGGACCCGGCGATCGCCGACACCCTGATGACCGGGCTGTCCAAGGACGACGCCGCGGGCGGCACCTCCGCCGCCGCGGCCGGGATCATGGGGTGGAAGCGGCCGATCGCGGCGAAGACGGGGACCACGCAGGAGTACAAGTCGGCGGCGTTCGTGGGGGCGACCCCGCAGCTCGCTGGCGCGGCGATCGTGTTCGACGACTCCAGCTCACCCAAGCCGATCTGCGACGGCAACCCGCCGCGGACCTGCGGGGGCGGCAACATCTACGGCGGCAAGGCCCCCGCCCGAACCTTCTACCGCGCCTTCGGGGACATCCTGGGGGACCAGCCCGTCGCCCCGCTGCCCCCGACCGACCCGGCCTACCTGACGGGCACGATGCCCTCGGTCGTCGTCGCCCCACCGCCGCAGGAGCAGCAGCCGCAAGACGGCGTCACCCCACCCGCCCCCGACCCGGGCGGCGGCGGCGAGAACGGCGGCGAGAACGCGGGCGGGGACGGTGGTGGCGGCGGTGGCGGGGACGCCGGCGGTGGTGGTGGGGACGGCGGCTGAGGCCGGGGCGGTGGTTGGGGTCTGGCACGTCGGTTGGCTGGCTCTTCTTTTGCACGTTTCGTGCTCACAGCGCGGCAAGATCGCGAGTTACGTGCTCTCAGCGCTCCCGACACAGCGCTGAGAGCACACAACTCGCGATCTTGGGCCGCGCCCCAGCGCTTCACCGCACGGAACCGGTGATCATGCAGCGCTGAGAGCACGAAACGTGCACTCCCGCCCGGCCCAGCGCTCACCGCACGGAACCGGTGATCATGCCGCGCTGAGAGCACGAAACGTGCGAAAAAGAACCGTTCAGCCGACAACCACGCCCAGAGCCTGGTCGAGGTCGGCGATCAGGTCCCTCGGGTCCTCCAGGCCGACCGAGAAGCGCAGGTGCCCCCAGGTCCGGAACTCCTCGGGCCAGTACCGCGCCCGCCCCCTGTCGTCGGTCGGCTCCGCCTCGGCGTCGCTGGTCGGCTCCGCCTCGGTGTTCATGGTCGGCTCCGCCTCGGTGTTCATGGTCGACTCCGCCTCGGTGTCCCCCGCCACGTGCACGATCAGCGACTCGTCGTGGCCCAGCGAGACCGCGGACGTGATCAACCGCAGTGCCGCGACGAACCGGTTCTGCGTCGAGGGGTCCCCGCGCACCGCGAAGGCGAGCATCCCGCCGAACCCGTCCATGGTCCGCGCGGCCAGCTCGTGCTGCGGGTGCGAGGCCAGGCCGGGGTAGGCCACGTACGCCACCCGCGGATCCGCCTCCAGGAACTCCGCCACCGCCTGCGCCGAGGCGCAGTGCTGTCGCATCCGCAGGGGGAGCGTCACCAAGCCGCGCATGATCAGCCAAGCGTGGAACGGGCTGAGCACCCCACCCACGTTGACCTGAGCGTCCGCTCTGATCCGGTCGGTCAGCGCGCGGTCGCCGATGACCGCGCCGCCCATCGCGTCGCCGTGGCCGTTGAGGTACTTGGTCAACGAGTGCACGACGAGATCGGCGCCCAGCGCGAGCGGCCGCTGCAGGACGGGCGTGGCGAAGGTGGCGTCGACGCTCAGCAGGGCGCCCGCGGCGTGCGCGATCGTGGCGACGGCCTCGAGGTCGGTGACCTTCGTCGTCGGGTTGGCGGGGGTCTCGACGTGCACGAGCCGGGTCTCGGGCCGGATCGCGGCCCGCACGGCCTCGGGATCCGCGGAGTCGACGAGCGTGGCGGTGATCCCGTACTTCTCCGGCAGGAGCCGGGTCAGCAGCGTGTACGTCGCGACGTAGGTCGTGTCCGAGCAGACCACGTGGTCCCCGGACCGCAGGAACGTGAAGAACACCGCGTGCAATGCGGCGACCCCGCTGGCGAGGGCGACGGCGTCGACCTCGCCGCGCTCACCGGCCGTCTCCAGCAGGGCGAGCTTCTCCTCGAGCCAGCCCTGGTTGGCGCCGCCGTTGCGGGTGTAGAGCGGGGTGGAGAAGTCCGACCAGCTCAGCTGCGAGGGATCGTCGGGCAGGGCGTAGGAGTTGGCCGCCACCAGCGGACGTCGGATGGCGCCGGTCCCGGGATCGACGGCGTTGCCCGCATGGACGCTCAGGGTCTCGAGGTGCACCGCCCCAGTGTCACGGAGCCCAGCGCGGGTCCCGTCCCTCGGTCCCCAGCACCCGGTGGAACAGCGGCGCACCCTCGCCGACCTCGACCCGCTCCCCGAACAGCCCGGGCACGACGACCTCGAAGGACCGTGCGAACTCCAGGCACGCCCGCGCGCTCGCCCCGTCGACCGAGAACCGCTGGCCGGTCGCGCGCGCCAGGTCCCACCCGTGCACGACGAGCTCGTTCAGGGCGATCACCCCCACCTCGGCGGCGGGGAACTCCAGCCCTCCCGCGCGGGTGTCGCCCTCCCATGCCTCCGGGTCCCGCCACGCCGCCGCCAGCTCGGCGAGCCGGTCCGGGAGCTCGGAGCGCCAGTCCGGGTCGAGGTGCGCGGCGCTCGGCTCGCCCGGCCCGTCCGTCGGCGACTTCCGCGCCGCGTGGGTGAACTCGCCGGTGAGGACCATCAGGTGGTCCAGCAGCGTCGCGACGTCGAACCCCGGGCACGGGGTCCGGTCGCCGAGCTGCTCGGGACGGATGGCGGGCAGGAGCGCGGCCACCCGGCGGGCGGCGGGGGCCAGGTCGAGCGTGTGCGTCGCGGTGGTCATGTCAGGGTGGACCCCGGCCCTCCCCGGAACTCATCGCCGCGCGTGAACTTTGACACCCGGTAGAAGTTCGACGACGGTGGTGCGGCACCATGAAGCCCGAGATCCGGACGAGAGGGAGCGACATGACCGCCAGCACGGCCACCGTCAGCGGTATCGGCAGGCTCTTCCGCGTGGTCGCGATCGCCGAGGCCTGCTCGTGGGCCGGGCTGCTGATCGGGATGTTCTTCAAGTACGTGGTGGTGGGAAACGAGATCGGCGTGACGGTCTTCGGCCCCATCCACGGCGCGCTGTTCGTGCTCTACGTCGGGGTCACGCTCGCGGCCTGGCGGATGCTGAGGTGGGACCTCAAGACCGTCGCCCTGGCCCTCGTCTCGTCCATCCCGCCGCTGATGACGATCTGGTTCGAGCGCCGCGCCGCGGCCCGGGGACAGCTGGCCGGGTGACAGCGCGGTACCTCAGCCGCAGCTGAGCGGCTCATGTACCGCGCTGTCACGCGGCTCGACGCAGGGCGGCCTGGATCTGGGAGCACACGCGCTCCGGGTGGTTGTGCAGGTCGTGCCAGGTGAAGCGCAGCACCGTCCAGCCGGCGGCGATCAGGGCGTTCTGTTTGCGACGGTCCGCGCCGAACCGCTCGACCTGGTGGTGCCAGGCCCAACCGTCGACCTCGACCGCCAGCAGCACCGCGGGAAACGCCAGGTCGACCGTCCACGGGGGAAACGGCCTGCCCAGCTCCCACCCGGTGATCCGCGCCGAGCGCAGGATCCGCACCAGGAGCCGCTCCGCCGCGAACTCGCCCTGCCCCGCCCCGGTCAGCAGGGTCGCGACGGCCGTCCACCCGGCTGCACCGCGATGTCGGGCGTAGGCCGCGTTCAGATCCCGCAGTGTCACGCCGCGCTGGAGCGCGCGGTCGAGCAGCATCGAGCCATCCGGGATCGCGATCGCCGTGGTCAGCGCGGTGAACGGGGCGGCGGTGGTCGGCAGGCCGTCGAGCGTCGTGACGTCCGCCGGAGGCAGGTCGCGGCGTCGCACCCGGACTCCCGACGTCGCACGGGGGTTCCGCGCCCGGGAGACGGTGACCTCGATCGGCGCGCCCGGTCGGCGGAGGAGACCGTGGCAGTACGCGGCGGTCTGCCCGGAGACCACCGAGCCGGCTCCCGCCCACAGCGCCGCCGCCCAGATCCGGGCGTCGTCGGTCCGCGGATGACCGCCGACCAGGTAGACGGCCGGGTGCAGGCGCGTCCACTCGCCCGAGGCCGCGCGCCGCTGGGCGACGTCCGGGCTGATCCCACATGCTCTGACCTGCGTGAGTGACACCACACCCGCCTGCCGTTCCAGGATCTCGCCCAGCCGCATGGGGAGAGGCTCCCCGAGCGACCCGCCATCGCGGGCCGGTTTCGGGAAACTCCCGCAGCGCGGTGCGGGAACCGCTGGAGAGCGGCGGATGCACCGCAATGGGCGGCTCAGGAGAGGCGGTAGAAGCGGAAGAAGTCGTGGTCCAGGTCCAGGACCTCCGACTTCTCGAACCCCGCCGCCTTCGCGTAGCGCTCCAGTGTCGCGGGGCGCATCACCGTGCCCGTGCCCACCGAGTGCTCGTGGGCGAGGCCGTCGGCGAGGCAGCAGAGCAGGGAGTAGCCGTACATCAGCCGCTCGACCTCGTCGCCGGGGGCGGTGAACTCCTCCGCCACCCGCTCGTCCATGACCAGCACCTCGCCGCCCGCCGCCCGCATCGCCGTGAGCACCGCGACCGGATCGGGCAGGTCATGGATGCACTCGAAGGCGCACACCACGTCGTAGTCCGTCCCCGTGATCGCCGAGAGGTGGAACCGCACCCGCCCGTCGACGCCCGCCTCCCGCGCGTTCCGCCGGGCCGCCTCGATCGACGGGGCGTCGAGGTCGAAGCCGTCGACCGTCGCGTCGGGGTAGGCCAGGGCGATGCCGATCGCGGACCACCCGTGCCCGCAGCCGACGTCGGCGACCCGCCCGCCGCCGCGCAGTGCGGCGTCCACCGTGGGGATGGCGGGGAGGTACTCGGTGCCGAGCGGGCCGAGGAAGAGCGGGCGGTTGGCGGCGGCCTGGCCCTCGTGGGCGTCGGCGCCGTGGGCGGACCAGGGGACGCCGCCGCCGGTGCGGAAGGCCTCGACCAGCGCGTCCGTCTGCTTGGCGAAGCCGATCACGGCCTTCGCGAGCGGGGCGACGTGGTCGAGGGACAGGACGTCCACCAGCGCCGCCCGATGCTCGACGGGCAGGGTGAACCGCCCGTCCTCCACCTCCAGGATCCCGGTGACGGCCTGCTGCTCGCACCATTCGCGGGCGTAGCGCTCCGCGGTCCCCGTGCGGTCGGCGAGCTCGGTGGGGGTGAGCGGGCCGTCGAGTGTGGCGGAGAGCGCCCGGTAGTAGCCGAGGCGGTCGCCGAGGTAGACGGAGTGCAGGTCCATGGCGCCGAGGACGGCCTCGAACAGGCGGTCGGTGAGTGTCATGGGGTGAGCGTGGCCGTCGGCGCCGGCGGATCACTGTCACCCGGCTGTCGGCGCTGTCAGGATGACCGGATGCTCCGCGTCCTCGGCCCCCTGCAGGTCGACGGCGTGGTGCTCGGCTCCGCGCGGCAGCGGCGGCTGCTCGCGGCGCTGGCCCTCGCGCCGGGGACGAGCGTGTCGCGCGCACGGCTCGCCGAGGCGGTCTGGGGGAGCGACCAGCCCGTCGATCCCGGTGGGGCGGTGCAGACGAACGTCGCCCGGCTGCGGCGCCTGCTGCCGTCGCCGATCGTCCTGGAGACGACCCCGGACGGCTACCGCCTGCGCGCCGACACCGATGCCCTCGCCTTCGCCCGGCACGTCGCGGCGGCGGAGTTCGGCGCTGCGCTGGAGCTGTGGCGCGGAATCCCCTTCGCCGACCTCGACGACGCACCCGCCCAGGCGGAACGATCCCGGCTGACCGAGCTGCGCACCCACGCAGTGGAGGAGCTCGCGGCCGGGCTCCCCGCGGCGGAGGCGGTCGCGCTGCTCGAGCCGCTGGTCCGGGTGGAACCGTTGCGGGAGAGGGCGGTCGGGCTCTTGATGCGGGCGCTGGTCCGAGCCGGTCGGCAGGCCGACTCCCTCGCTGCCTACACCCGGCTGCGGGAGGAGCTGGCCGCGGAGCTCGGGGTGGACCCGGCCCCGGAGCTACGGGCGCTGCACCAGCAGGTGCTGCGCCAGGAGCTGGCGGGCCCGGACCTGGGCGGACGACCCACCAGCCAGGACCTGGGCGGACGACCCACCAGCCAGGACCTGGGCGGACGACCCACCAGCCAGGACCTGGTCGGACGACCCACCAGCTCGAGAGTGGGCGGACGCCCCACCGCCCCGGGAGTGGGCGGACGACCCACCGACCCGGGCGAGCGAGTCACCGATCCGGGCGGGCGACCCACCGACCCGGACGTGGGCGGGCGAGTCACCGACCCGGACCCGATCGGGGCCGAGACCGGTTCCGGACCCGGTCAGCCGCGCCCGGCCCAGGCGGGTCCCGTGGCCCTCCCCGCGAACGCACTGATCGGCCGCGCCGCCCCGCTCGCCCAGGGCGCCGAGCTGCTCCGACGCCACCGCCTCGTCACCCTCGTCGGGCCCGGCGGGGTCGGGAAGACCCGGCTAGCCCGGCATCTCGCGGCCGGTCATCCGGGCGAGGTGCTGGTGGTGGAGCTGGCCGAGGGCGGGCCGGGTGACGTCCTGCCGACCCTCGCCGGCGCCCTGCGGATCACCGACACCCCCGTGCGCGAGCGGATCGTCGAGGTCCTCGCGGCCCGCGGACCGCTGCTGGTGCTCGACAACTGCGAGCACGTCGTCGACGAGGCCGCCGCGCTGGCGGAGGCGGTCGTCGCGGCGGGCGTCACGGTCCTCGCCACCAGCCGCGAGGCCCTGCGGATCGACGGCGAACAGTGCCTGCCGCTGCACCCGCTCACCCCGGCCGCCGCCGCGGCCCTGCTCGCCGACCGGGTCCGGGCGCTGGACCCCGGCGCCGCGGTCACCGGGCCGCGGGTCGCGGACGTCTGCCGCAGGCTCGACGGTCTGCCGCTCGCCCTCGAGCTCGCCGCGGCCCGGGTCGTCTCGCTCGGCCTCGACGGGCTCGACCAGGCCCTCGCCGAACCGCTCGCCGTCCTGCGCGGGGGACGCCGCACGGCCGCTCCGCGCCACCGGTCGCTGCGCGACGTCGTCGCCTGGTCGTACGGGCTGCTGGAGCCTGCCGAGCGCACCCTCTTCGACCGGATGGCGGTCTTCGCCGGACCCGTCGAGCGCGCCGCGGTCGAGGCGGTCTGCGGGGACGCTTCGGTGCTGCCGGACCTCGTCGAGCGCTCACTGCTCGTCCGGCGCGGGGAGCGGTTCGGGATGCTGGAGACGTTGCGCGCCTTCGGTCGAGAGCAGGCGGTGGGCGAGCTGACGACGCTGCGGACCCGGCACGCGTCGTGGGCCGCGGGTCTGGCCGTCGAGCTCCGCGCGGCCCGCCGCACCGCCGCGGAGGCCGCCGCCGTCCGCCGGTTCGACGACCACCTCCCGGACCTGCGCCGCGCCCACGCCTGGCTGTGCCGCACCGGCCCGTCCGACGAGCTGCTCGCCGTCACCGTGCTGTTCGCCGAGCTCGGCTACCTGCGCTGCCGGATCGACCTGGTCGGCGCCGCGGAGGAGGGCCTGCGGGCCGCCGGGGTCCTGCCCGGTCCCGGGTCGCCCGCGCTCCGCCCGGACGCCGCCGAGGCCCTCTACTTCGTGGCCGGGGCCTGCTGGCAGCGCGGCGAGCTGGAGCGGGCCGCGGTGCTCGGCCGGGCGCTCGTCGAGCGCGGGGCGCCCGGGTTCGGGCACGAGGTCCTCGCCAACGTGCACAGCTTCCGCGGCGACCTGGACGCCGCCCGGCGCGCGGGGGTGGCCGCCGCTCCCGCCGCCGCCTGCGACGACGAGCTGCTCGTCAGCATCCTCGTCGACCAGGTGATCATCGCAGGCTACGCGGACCGGCAGGCCGACGCGGACGCCCGGGAGGCCGAGCTGGCGGCCGTGCTGCACCGGGTGCCGAACCCCTCGCCCCGCGCGCTGGCGGCCTACGGGCGCGGGGAGCGGCGGGCCGAGCGCGGTGACCCGACGGCGGCGACGCACCTGCGCGAGGCGGTGCGGCTGGCCGACGAGGTGGACTGTGTGTTCGTGTCCGGCATCGCCCGACACACCCTGCTGACCTCGGCGGCGCGGGAGGGCACCGCACCGCTGGCCGAGCTGGGGCCGCTGCTGGAGCACTGGCACCGCGCGGGGTCCTGGACCCACCTCTGGGTGGCGGTCCGGGCGGTGATCGAGGCCCTGTCTCGGCTGGACCGGCACGCCGAGGCCGTCACGCTGCTGGGCGCCCTGCGGGCGAGCGTGCACGCCACGACCGCGTACGGTCGGGACGCGGACCGCGAACGCGCCGTCGAGGCGGCGGCCCGGACCGCGCTGGGCCCGCGGACCGAGACCCTGCTGGTCGAGGGGGCCGCGCTGGGCGATCCGGCGGCGTTCCGGATGGCCCTGGCGCTCGCCCGCTGAACCTCGCCGGACCCGCTGTGTCGGCCGGGGCCGACCCGTGTACCCTTCGGAATGCGACCACCCCGTCGCGCGTTGTTCTGCGCGTCAGGGCGATCAAGTGGAGCCCCGCTCCCACCCGCTCACTGTTCTACAGGTGTCCGGGTCCCGGTCAGCGGTTCGGCCGTACGGCTGAGCTGTGTGGATCGACGGGTCTTTGCTTGTCGTCGCATGACATGACGGCACACCGAGGAGACCCCATCACCACAGAGACCCGCATCAACGACCGCATCCGCGTTCCCGAGGTCCGCCTCGTCGGACCGAACGGTGAGCAGGTCGGCATCGTGCGCATCGAGGACGCCCTGCGGTTGGCGCAGGAGGCCGAGCTGGACCTCGTCGAGGTCGCGGCTGCGGCCCGCCCGCCCGTCTGCAAGCTCATGGACTACGGCAAGTTCAAGTACGAGAGCGCGCAGAAGGCCCGGGAGTCCCGGCGGAACCAGCAGCTCACGGTGATCAAGGAGCAGAAGCTCCGGCCGAAGATCGACACCCACGACTACGAGACCAAGAAGCGCAACGTCGTGCGCTTCCTCGAGGGTGGCAACAAGGTCAAGGTCACCATCATGTTCCGCGGTCGCGAGCAGAGCCGCCCCGAGCTGGGCTACCGGCTGCTGCAGCGGCTCGCCGAGGACGTGCAGGAGCTGGGCGTCGTCGAGGCCGCGCCGAAGCAGGACGGCCGCAACATGACCATGGTGATCGCGCCCACGAAGAAGCCGGTCAAGCGCGCGGCGGCCGAGGCCGCCGAGGCCGCTGCCGAGCCGACCGCGGAGCCCACCGCCTAGGACCCGCCCGAAGCAGTACGCCCCTCGCCCCCAGGGGCGACAGCACCATGAACGGATCAGCCATGCCGAAGAACAAGACGCACAAGGGAACGGCCAAGCGGGTCAAGGTGACCGGCAGCGGCAAGCTCCTGCGCCAGCAGACCGGTCTGCGCCACCGGCTCGAGGTCAAGTCGAGCAAGGAGACCCGCGACCTCTCGCGCGTCGTCGAGGTGGACAAGGCCGACCGCAAGCGCGTCAAGAAGCTGCTCGGTCGCTGAGCTGAGCTCGCGAAGCGAGCCTCTGCTCCCGCCCGACCCCCCTCTGCCCCCTGAGAAGTAAGGACACACCCCCATGGCACGCGTGAAGCGCGCGGTGAACGCCCAGAAGAAGCGCCGCACGGTTCTGGAGGCGTCGGCCGGTTACCGCGGACAGCGTTCGCGGCTCTACCGCAAGGCGAAGGAGCAGCAGCTCCACTCGCTGACCTACGCCTACCGGGACCGTCGGGCGCGCAAGGGTGACTTCCGGCAGCTGTGGATCACCCGCATCAACGCGGGCGCCCGCGCCAACGGCATGACCTACAACCGCTTCATCCAGGGCCTCAAGGTCGCGGGTGTCGAGGTGGACCGCAAGAACCTGTCGGAGCTCGCGATCAGCGACCCGGCCGCGTTCACGGCGCTCGTCGAGATCGCCAAGGCGAACGTCCCGGCGCAGAGCGCCGAGAACAGCGCGGCCTGAGCACCCCTACCGACTCAACGGTGCTCACCGAACGCACCCCGCGCGTCGCAGCAGCCCGCAAGCTGCTGCGGCGCGCTGGTCGTGAGAGGGCCGGACGGTTCCTCGTCGAGGGCGCCCAGGCCGTCCGCGAGGCCGTCGGGAACGCGCGGGTCCACGAGATCTTCGCGACCGGCCTCGCGCTCGACCGCAACGCCGAGCTGATCGACGCCGCCGAGGACCGCGGCATCACGGTCACCCCGGTCACGGACAAGGCCGCCGACGGGCTGTCGGACACCGTCACCCCGCAGGGCCTGGTCGCCGTCTGCGACCTCGTCGACGTGCCGACTGCCCAGGCGTTGACGGGGGCCCGCCTGGTCGCGGTGCTCGCCGGCATCACCGAACCGGGCAACGCCGGGGCCGTCCTGCGCGCCGCCGACGCCGCCGGTGCCGACGCCGTCGTCTTCGCGGGGGACACCGTCGACCCGCACAACGGCAAGGCCGTCCGCGCGTCGACCGGCAGCCTGTTCCACCTCCCGGTCGCCCGGGAGCGGGACCTGCCCACGGTGCTCGCGGCGCTCAGCGGGCTGACCCTGCTGGCCGCCGACGGCCACGGCGAGCTGGACCTGCACTCGCCCGAGGCGGCCGAGGTCCTCGCCGCGCCCACCGCGTGGGTGTTCGGCGGCGAGGCGCACGGGGTTCCCGCGATCGTGATCGACGCCGCGGACCACCGGGTCCGGGTCCCGCTCTACGGTCGGGCGGAGAGCCTGAACCTGGCCACGGCCGCCGCGGTGTGCCTGTACGCGAGTGCGGAGCGGCACCGCTCTAGGATCACCCATCGTGCCTGAGGGAACCGCCATGAGCAGCATCGACGCCACCGATCTCGACGCCGCCGTGAAGGCCGCCCGTGAGGCGTTCGACGGCGCGGGCGACCTCGACGCCCTCGCCGCCGTGAAGCCCGCCCACCTGGGGGACAAGGCCCCGGTGCTGCTCGCCCGGCGCAGCCTCGGCGGCCTGCCCGGCAAGGAGCGCGCCGAGGCGGGCAGGCGGGTCAACGCCGCCCGGGTCGAGATCCAGGCCGCGTTCGACGACCGCCGCGCCGTCCTCGTCGCCGAGCGCGACGAGCGTGTGCTGCGCGAGGAGACCGTCGACGTCAGCCTGCCGTGGGACCGCCGCCCGCGCGGCGCCCGGCACCCGATCACGCAGGTCGCCGAGCAGATCGCGGACGTGTTCGTCGGGATGGGCTGGGAGGTCGCGGAGGGCCCCGAGGTCGAGTCCGCCTGGCTGAACTTCGACGCGCTCAACTTCGGCAAGGACTACCCCGCGCGGACCATGCAGGACACGTTCTACCTGTCCGACGGCACCGTCCTGCGCACGCACACGTCCCCGGTGCAGGTCCGGGCCCTGCTGGAGCGCGAGCTGCCGGTCTACGTCGTCTGCCCCGGCCGCACCTTCCGCACGGACGAGCTCGACGCCACCCACACCCCCGTCTTCCACCAGGTCGAGGGCCTGGCGGTGGACAAGGGCATCACGATGGCGCATCTCAAGGGCACGCTCGACGCGTTCGCCCGCGCGATGTTCGGGGCCGAGTCCACGACCCGGCTGCGTCCCTCCTTCTTCCCCTTCACCGAGCCGTCCGCCGAGGTGGACGTGTGGTTCCCGGAGAAGAAGGGCGGCGCGGGCTGGGTCGAGTGGGGCGGCTGCGGCATGGTCAACCCGCACGTCCTGCGCTCCTGCGGCGTCGACCCGGAGGTCTACTCCGGCTTCGCGTTCGGGATGGGCCTGGAGCGGACCCTGCAGTTCCGCAACGGCCTGCCGGACATGCGGGACATGGTCGAGGGCGACGTCCGGTTCTCCCGGGCCTTCGGAATCTGAGGGAGTAGGCAGTGCGAGTCCCCCTGTCCTGGCTGCGCGACCACGTCGCCGACGTACCCGCCGACCCCGCGGTCGTCGGGGAGGCGTTCGTCCGCGTCGGCCTGGAGCTCGAGGAGATCCACCCTCTTCCCGAGATCACCGGCCCGCTGACCGTCGGCCGCGTCCTGGAGATCACCGAGCTCACCGAGTTCAAGAAGCCGATCCGGTACTGCCTGGTCGACGTCGGGAACGCCGAGCCGCAGGGGATCGTCTGCGGCGCCCGGAACTTCGCCGTCGGTGACCTGATCGTCGCGGCGCTCCCGGGTGCCGTGCTGCCCGGGCCGTTCCCGATCGCCGCCCGCGAGACCTACGGCAAGACGTCCGACGGCATGATCTGCTCGGCGCGCGAGCTCGGCCTCGGCGCCGACCACACGGGCATCCTCGTGCTGCCGCCCGGGACGGCCGAGCCGGGCGCGGACGCGCTGCCGGTGCTGGGGCTGGACGACCCGGTCGTCGAGCTGGCGATCACCCCCGACCGGGGCTACTGCTTCGCCGTGCGCGGGATCGCGCGCGAGCTGGCGGCCTCGCTCGGGACCGCGTACACGGACCCGGCGCTGCAGGTCACGGTGCCCGCGGAGCAGAAGGCCGCGTACCCCGTCCGGATCGAGGACCCCACCGGGTGCGCGCGGTTCGTCACGCGCCGGGTCACCGGGGTGGACGCGAGCGCGCCCAGCCCGTGGTGGCTGCAGCGTCGGCTCCTCGCCGCCGGGATGCGGCCGATCTCGCTGACCGTCGACGTCACCAACTACGTGATGCTCGACCTCGGCCAGCCGATCCACGCCTACGACGCCTCGCGGCTCCAGGGCGACATCGTGGTGCGGCGCGCGGCCACGGGGGAGAAGCTCCGCACGCTCGACGACGTCGAGCGCACCCTGGACCCGGACGACCTCCTGATCACGGACGACTCGGGTCCGATCGGGCTGGCGGGCACGATGGGTGGGGCCTCCACGGAGATCCCGCTGGATACCGGCACCGGAACGCTCATCGACGTCGTCATCGAGGCCGCTCACTTCACCCCGACCGTCGTCGCGCGGGCCGCCCGGCGGCACAAGCTGCCCAGCGAGGCGGCGAAGCGCTTCGAGCGCGCGGTGGACCCCGAGCTGCCCCCGATCGCCGCCGAGCTGGTGGCGAACCTGCTGGTGGAGCACGGTGGCGGGCGGATCGAGCCGGGTCGCACGGACGTCGGCACCGCGCCGGCGCTGCCTCCGATCACCCTGCCCCTGGACCTCCCGGACCGCCTCGCGGGCACGACCTACGCCGCAGGCGCGACCGTGGCCCGGCTCGAGGAGGTCGGCTGCACGGTCTCCGGAACCGATCCGCTCACCGTCACCCCGCCGTCCTGGCGCCCCGACCTGGACCTCCCCGAGGCGCTGGTCGAGGAGGTGCTGCGGCTCGAGGGCTACGACACGATCCCGTCCGTGCTCCCCGCCGCGCCCGCGGGCCGCGGTCTCACCCCGGCGCAGCAGCGCGTCCGCGCGGTCTCGCGCGCCGTCGCGGAGTCCGGGTACGTCGAGGTGGAGCCCTTCCCGTTCGTCTCCGACGCCGTGTGGGACGCGTGGGGCCTGCCCGCCGACGACATCCGCCGCACGACCGTCACCGTCGCCAACCCGCTCGACGCCGAGCGCAACCGGCTGTCCACCACGCTGCTCCCGGGGCTGCTGGACACGCTGGTGCGCAACAAGGCCCGCGGGTTCGACGACCTGGCGCTCTACACCGTCGGCCAGGTCGTGCTGCCGCACCGCAACCCGGTGCCGATGCCGGACCCGGCCGTCGACCGTCGTCCCACGGACGACGAGATCGCCATGATCAAGGCCGCCCTGCCCGCCCAGCCCGTCCACGTGGGCGCGGTGCTCGCGGGGAACCGGGAGGCCGGTGGCTGGTGGGGCCCGGGCCGGTCCGCGGGCTGGCAGGACGCGATCGAGGTCGGCCGGTTGGTCGGCCGGGTCGCCGGCGTCGAGCTGCGGGTGACCGCGGCGGACCTCGCCCCCTGGCACCCGGGTCGCTGCGCGGCGCTGCGGGTGGGGGAGTGGATCGTCGGGCACGCCGGTGAGCTGCACCCCAAGGTCGTCGAGGCACTCGGGCTGCCGCCGCGCACCTGCGCGATGGAGATCGACCTGGACGCGATCCCGCTGCAGGACGCCCGCCCGGCCCCGCAGGTCTCGCCGTACCCGCCGATCTCGGTGGACGTCGCGCTGGTCGCCTCCCTGGACGTGCCCGCGGCGGACCTCGAGACGGCGCTGACGGTCGGCGGCGGCGAGCTCCTCGAGGCCGTGCGCCTGTTCGACGTCTACGCCGGGGACCAGGTGGGCGAGGGGAAGCGGAGCCTCGCGTACAGCCTGCGCTTCCGCGCCCCGGACCGCACCCTGACCAGCGAGGAGGCGAACGCCGCTCGAGACGCGGCGATCGCCGAGGCGGCGGCACGCCACCAAGCCGTCCGGCGCTAGTTCTCGGCGAACCCGGTGGCCGACATGATGCGGCCGCCGATCGCCGGGACGAGGCCCCAGAAGGCGAAGGCCCAGGCGCCGATCAGCGGGAAGAACGGGATCGCCACCAGGAACCCGACCGCCGTCAGGGTCGTGTTGGCCCACCCGCGGTGGGTCAGCGCACGCGGGGTCCCGGGCAGGAACGCCTTCCCGCGGTTCAGGACGACGTTCATCAGGGCGAACACCCCGATCTGCAGCGCCTGGGCGACGGCGTAGAGCGCGAACCGGGCGGTGTCGAGGTGGTCGTCCAGGATCCGGGTCAGGAACGGCGTGAGCACGATCAGCAGCAGCCACAGCATGTTGAGCCAGGTCAGGGCGGTCGACGCCCGCGCAACGTACCGGAACACGCGGTGGTGGCCGATCCAGTGCCGGGCGATGACGGCGAAGCTGATCAGGAAGGTCAGGTAGCCGTCCCAGTTCGCGCCGACGCTGGTCAGCAGCTCCTGGACCGTGTCGCCCTCCGGCACCTCGAGGTCGATCGCCAGGAGCGTCATGGCGATGGCGACGACGGCGTCGGAGAAGAACGTCAGCCGGTCCGCCGCGCCCCGCTCGGTCTCCGCGATGTCACCCGCCGCGACGTGCTGGTCGGACGGGGGCTCGGTCATGCGCGGCAGCGTATCCGGCGGCGGAAGGCACGCTCACCGAACTTCAGCGCGGCCACGGCCCGCGCTCACCGACCATCAGCGCGGCCACGGCCCGCGCAGCCGCCTCGGCCCATCGCCCGTCGTCCGGTTCCCGCTCGGCCACCGCGATCGTGACCAGGTGCTCGCCCGCGGCGATCTGCAGGGTCGGCCCACCCACCGTCTCGACGACGCGGGCGGCGTCCCCCACCCCGACCAGCTCCCGTCCGGAGCGGAGCAGGTCGACGGGGGAGCCGTCGCGCACGCCGTAGACGTTGACCGAGGCCAGCGCCCGCGGGGTGCCCCGGGTCGCGGCGGTGGTGCACGCCCGAGGCTCGCCACCCGTCGCGGGCGGCTCGACGGGGGCTTCGAGCAGGAGCGCGAACCCGTCGGCGTCGAGCAGACACTCGTCGGTGAGGACGTCGGCGACCAGGGTGGGCGACCGGCTCGCCGCGGGCGGGGAGCTCGACGCGACCGCGGCAGGCTCCGGAACCGCCCGCCCCGGCACGGCGACGGCACACCCACCGAGCACGAGCACCGCCACGAGCACCGCCGGCCCGACCAGCACGATCCGCACGCAGGCAACCTACGACGACCCCACCGGCCGCCGAGGCGTTTCGGGAGAACTCAGGTGCGGGCGAGGCGCACGAGCTCGCGGGCCGACGCGTCCGGCAGGTACGCCCTGGTCAGGGCCAGGCCGATCCGGGGGAGGTCCGCCTCGTCCCGGAAGATCAGGTGCAGGGGGGAGTACCGCGGCTGGAACTTGGCCTTGAACGCGTGCAGCGACCGGAATCCGTAGAGCGGCTCCAGCCGCGCCCCGAGGGTGTCGAGCAGCCGGTCGATGACCGCGGTGTCGCCGTCGGCGTCCGTGCGGGCCAGCGGCGCGCCCGAGAGCGAGACCACCGCGGCCCCCTCCGCGCGGAACGCCAGGCACGCGGACGCGATCATGAACTCGACGACGGGGCGGAACCCGCCCTCCCGGCGCCGCATGACGTCGAGGGTCCAGCCGGTGACCTCGCTGTACCGATGGTCGACTCCGCGAGCTCCGTCTCCGCCCTCGCCGAGGACGGGCAGCCAGGACGTGACGCCCTGGACCACGCCGTCGGCGTCCTGTGCGAGCCCGACCCGCACGTGCCGGTCCAGCGCCTCGTCGACGCCGCCGAGGGTGAAGCCCATCTCGGGCAGCCCCTTCTCCCCGACCCACTGCTCGGAGATCTCCCGGACCTGCGACACGAGCGAGTACTTCTCGTCCGCCAGGGTGACCAGCCGGAACGTGATGCCCTGCTTGCCCGCCTTGTTCAACGCCGACCGCACGTCCTGCCACGACCTGCCGCGGAACTCCAGGTCCGGCAGGTCGATCAGGGTGTCCTCGGCGACCTGGGCGGTCCGCCAGCCCGTCGCCCGCGCCGACTCGGCCAGCGCGTCCGACGCGGAGAACACACACGCGACCAGCCCGGCCGTCTCGCTGCGGGCGCGGAACTCGGCCAACGCCGTGACCGGTTCCGCGCCGACGGGATCGCCGAGCCCGATCGCCACGCCCGCGTGCCGCTGCCAGGCCACGAAGGTGCCGCCGTCCGCGGTGAGGAACCACTGGTTGTCCGGCCAGGTCGCCATCCAGGACAGCGTGCCGCCGCCGGCCGACTCCAGCAGCGCCACGGCCGTCTCGCGGTCGGTGGCCCCGCCCGCGGCCCGCCGCCTGCGCCGCGACGGCACCCGCCACGCCCGCCTGCCCACCACCAGCACGACGAACAGCACGGTGTAGGCGAGACGGTCCGCGGCGAAGATCCCGGCGGGCTGCCCGAGGTCGATGTCCCCACCCCAGAGCAGGGCGGCCACCGCGGCCGCGAGCACCCCGAGCCCCACGACCAGGTTCAGCCCCGCCCAGCCGACCACCCACCGCCAGGCGACGCGATGTCCCTTGCGCAGGCCGTTGACCGCCAGCGCGGTGATCACCAGGTTGATCAGGATGTCCAGCCAGGTGCTCTGGTCGTCCCCCGTCTCGCCCAGCGGACCGTCGTTGGGCACCAGGAAGCTCAGCACCGACCCGACGGTCAGCAGGACCAGCAGGAACACCGCCAGCAGCCGCCACTCGCGCCTGCTGGGCCGTCCGGGCGGCGCGAGCCCCAGCCGTCCGCGCACCAGCCGCGGCCCGACCGCGAGCGCCAGCCCCACCGCGACCAGGTGCTCCAGGTCCGCCAGCGACCCGAGGTACACGGCGCTGGCCAGCACGTACAGGCCGAGCGCGAGGCGCAGCCGCAGTCGCCACGGGGGCCGCAGGACCGCACTCGTCACGGCCGCGGCGGCGAGGGACCCCGCCGAGAAGCCGACGTCGAGCAGCTCGGCGGTGCGGTCCGCCCACGCCCAGCCGTGGCCGCGGACGAGGAACAGGAAGCCGAGGGCGGTGAGGATGCCGACCAGCTGCCCGACGACCGCCGTGATCGTCGCGAGCCGGGTCCCCAGCCGCCACTCCGCCCACCCCACGAGCACCGCGAAGCTGCCGGTCATGGCCAGGTAGAACACGGGGACCACGGCGAAGAAGGGCCCGGACAGCAGCGTCCACCAGCGCCCCGCCTCCAGCGACGGCACCCCGTACGCGACCGACGGGTACCAGGCCGCGTCCTCGGCGGCGCGCCAGAACGACCCGGTCACCAGCGCGAGGACGATCATCACCAGCACGACGGCGGAGGTGAACGGCAGCCGGGTCCGCAGGACCCGGACGGTGCCCGCGACCCGGCCCGCGATCCGGCCCGCGGTGGGCTGCAGCGCGTCCTCGGTCATGCGTACCTCCAGCCGGCGGACCCAGGGTGGACGTACCCCGGTTCCGTCACCAGGGCTGTTCGGGCGAACCGCCCCGGCGTTACCTGTCCTGGGCGAGCGCGACCAGCTCGGCGAACACCGCGGACTGGATCTCCGCCATCGACCGCTCCTCGCCCGCGGCGATCCAGGTGGCGAAGGACACCTCGAAGACGGTGGTCCCCATGCGGGCGGCGAGCGTGGCGGCCGGTTCGGCCACGCCACGGTCCCGCAGCAGGTCCCCCAGGGTGTCCGCCAGCCCGACCATCTTGTGCCGTTCCCGCTCCTGCAGGGCCGGGTTCGCGTCGATGACGGTCTGACGCCTGCGGGAGTGCGGGCGACGCTCGTCGGCGAAGAAGGTCGCGGCCGACGCGAGCGCGGCGCGGACGACCTCCAGCGGCGGTGCGCCCGCCTGCGACTCCCGGGCCCCGGTGAGGAACGCCGCGACGAACAGCTCCTGGCCGTGGAACAGCGCCTCGCGCTTGTCGGGGAAGTGCCGGAAGAAGGTCCGCTCGGTCAGCCCGACGGACTGCGCGATCTCCGCCGCCGTCGTCTGCTCGAAGCCGCGGGTCGCGAAGAGGTCGAGCGCCGCGGCCTGCAGCCGTTCGCGCGTGCCGGGCTCCCATCGGACCATGCCGCCAGCGTAGGTGATGACAGAGGCTGACATCCAGGCGTACGGTGATGTCGGTGGCTGACGTCAGTCACCGACATCGATCGGGAGGAACATCATGCGCGTCTTCGTCACCGGGGCGTCGGGCTGGATCGGCTCCGCGGCCGTCACCGAGCTGGTCGCGGCGGGACACGAGGTCACCGGGCTGGCGAGGTCGGAGGCGTCGGCAGCGGCCCTCGCCGCCCAGGGGGCCCGGGTCCGGCGCGGCGACCTCGACGACCTCGCGGGGCTGCGGGCGGGCGCCGAGGCGGCCGAGGCGGTCCTGCACCTGGCCAACAAGCACGACTGGGCGAACCCGGCGGCGTCGAACGCGGCGGAGCGCGCCGCCGTCGAGACGTTCGGGGAGGTGCTGGCCGGGAGCGGGCGACCGCTGCTGTTCGCCTCGGGCCTCGCGGCGCTGGCCGACGGGCGGCCCGGTGCCGAGACCGACCCCTCGCCGTTCCACGGTCCCGAGTCCCTGCGTGGGGGTGCGGAGAACCGCGCGCTGGAGTTCGTCGAGCAGGGGGTGCACGCGGTGGCGCTGCGGTTCGCGCCGACCGTCCACGGCGCGGGCGACCACGGGTTCATCGCCTACCTCACCGCGGTGGCGAAGGAGAAGGGCGTCTCCGGCTACGTCGGCGACGGGGCGAACCGCTGGGCCGCGGTCCACCGCTCGGACGCGGCCCGCCTCGTCGCGCTCGCCCTGGCCAAGGCGCCCGCGGGCGCCCGGGTCCACGCCGCCGCCGAGGAGGGGGTGGCCACCCGCGCGATCGCGGAGGCGATCGGCCGCGCCCACGGCCTCCCGGTCCGCTCCATCGACCCCGACGACGCCCTGTCCCACTTCGGCTTCATCGGCGGCTTCTTCGGCATGGAGATGTCCGCGACCAGCACCGCCACCCGCGAGCTCCTGGGCTGGACCCCCACCGGCCCCACCCTGATCGAGGACATCGACGCCGGCGCGTACTAGGAGCGCGCTGAAAAGCTCGGGCTACGGCCGGAGCATTCAGCACCCTCCTAGAGGTGCTTCAGCGCCTCGCGGCGGGAGAGCGGGGAGAGGTCGGGGTGGGCCTCGACGAACTCCCGCACCCACAGCGGGTCGGAGCGGGCGTGCTGGCGCAGCGCCCAGCCGATCCCCTTGCGCAGGAAGAAGCCCTCGTCCTTCAGGCTGGCCTCGATCGCGTCGGCGAGCAGGCGGGTGTCGGTGTCGCCCTTGGACTGCAGCTGGCAGATGATCGCAGCCCGGCGCAGCCACGGATCCGGGTCGGTCGCCCACCGGCGCATCACCGGCACCACCCGGTCCGGGTCCGCCCGCACCAGCGGCCCGACCAGTCGGGAGGCGATCTCGTCGACGTGGTCCCACCAGGCCCCGGACACGACCCAGTGCCGGTAGCGGGGGAGCCAGTCGGCGTCCGGCCAGCGTGCGTACGACCGGTACCCGACGAGGGCGGTGGCGAGGTAGCGCTCCTCGCGGAACTCCGCGCCGTCCCACAGCGCCTCCGCGGTGGCGGCCAGCGCGCCCGGGGTCTGCGGGGGGTCCTCGGCCACGCACTCCCGCAGGATCCGGGCCCGGACGGGCTGGGGCACACCGCGGAAGGGCATGTCCGACTTCATGTAGGACTGCATGGCGGGGGCCTGCTCGGGGTCGGCGGCCTGGGCGAGCGCGGACCGCAGCGCGTCCACCAGCGGGGTCATGGTTCGAGCCTAATCGTGAATCCCCTTTGCATGAGCTTGCACGACCCTGCATAATCATCCGCGTGGTGAGGATCGCGGTCGCAGGAGCCAGTGGCTATGCCGGGGGAGAGCTGTTGCGGCTCCTGCTGGCCCATCCGGACGTGGAGATCGGCGCGCTGACCGCCGGTGGCAACGCGGGCCGACGCCTGGGTGAGTTCCAGCCGCACCTCCCCCCCTTGGCGGACCGCGTGCTCGGTGAGAGCACGGCGGAGGTCCTCGGCGGGCACGAGGTGGTGTTCCTCGCGCTGCCGCACGGCAGGTCGGCGGAGATCGCGGCGCAGCTCGGCCCGGACACGCTGGTGATCGACTGCGGCGCGGACCACCGGCTGCAGGACGCCGCCGCCTGGGACCGCTGGTACGGCGGCGAGCACGCCGGACACTGGCCCTACGGCCTCCCCGAGCTGCCCGGCGCCCGGGACGCGCTGCGGGGCACCACCCGCGTCGCCGTCCCCGGATGCTTCCCGACGGTCTCGTCCCTCGCCCTGGCACCGGCCCTGGCGGCCGGGATCGTGGAGCCGTCCGTGGTGGTCACGGCGGTCACCGGGACCTCCGGCGCCGGCAAGTCGCTCAAGCCGCATCTGCTCGGCGCGGAGGTCATGGGCTCGCTCTCCGCGTACGGGGTGGGGGGAACCCACCGGCACACCCCGGAGATCGCGCAGAACCTGTCGGGGGTCTCCGGTAAGCCGGTCAGCGTGAGCTTCACCCCCGTCCTCGCGCCCCTCCCCAGGGGCATCCTCGCCACCTGCACGGCGCCCCTGACCGGGGACGGCGCCGATGCCCGCGAGGTCTACGAGAAGGCGTACGCCGCCGAGCCCTTCGTCCACCTGCTGCCCGAGGGCCAGTGGCCCACGACGAAGGCCACGGTGGGGTCCAACACGGTCCACCTGCAGGTCGCGGTGGACACCGACGCGCAGCGGCTCGTGGTCGTGGCGGCGATCGACAACCTCGCCAAGGGCACCGCGGGCGGGGCCATCCAGTGCATGAACATCGCCCTCGGTCTCCCCGAGACCACGGGCCTACCCACGACGGGGGTCGCGCCGTGAGTGTCACCGCGCCGCAGGGCTTCCGGGCCACCGGGATCACCGCGGGGCTGAAGGTCTCCGGCAAGCCGGACCTGGCGCTCGTCGTGAACGACGGGCCCGAGGACACCGCCGCCGCGGTGTTCACCCGCAACAAGGTCAAGGCCGCGCCGGTGCTGTGGTCCCAGCAGGTCCTGGCCACCGGCAGCCTCCGCGCCGTCGTCCTCAACTCCGGCGGGGCGAACGCCTGCACCGGCCCCGAGGGCTTCCAGACCGCGCACGCCACCGCCGAGAAGGCGGCCGAGGTGCTCGGTGTCGGGGCGATCGACGTCGCCATCTGCTCCACCGGCCTGATCGGTGCCCAGCTGCCGCGGGACGTGCTGCTGGCCGGTGTCGAGAAGGCGGCGGGCACCCTGGAGTCCACGCCCGAGGCCGGCCTGGCCGCGGCCACCGCGATCATGACCACGGACACCGTCGCCAAGCAGTCCCTCGCGCAGCGCGAGGGCTGGTCCGTCGGCGGGATCACCAAGGGCGCCGGGATGATCGCGCCCTCCATGGCCACCATGCTCTCGGTCCTCACCACGGACGCGGCAGCCGACTCCGAGACCCTCGAGGCGGCGCTCCGCGCGGCCGTGCGGGTGAGCTTCGACCGGCTGGACGTCGACGGCTCGATGTCCACCAACGACACCGTGATCGTCCTGGCCTCCGGGGCCTCGGGGATCACCCCGTCGGAGGCGGAGCTGGCTGCCGCCCTGACCGAGGTCGCGAAGGATCTGGCGACGCAGATGCAGGCGGACGCCGAGGGCGTCACCAAGCGGGCCACGATCCGGGTCACCGGCGCGGCCACCGAGGACGACGCGGTGACCGTCGCCCGCACCGTCGCGCGGGACTCGCTGGTCAAGACCGCGTTGTTCGGCTCGGACCCCAACTGGGGCCGGGTCGCCGCGGCCGCGGGCTACGCCGATGCGGACCTCGACCCGGACAAGCTGGACATCACGATCAACGGCGTGCTGCTCTGCGCCGGGGGAGTGGCCGCGGGGGACCGCTCGCTGGCGGACCTCTCCGGCGAGGACGTCCTCGTCGAGGTCGCGCTCGGGCTCGGCGGCGGCGAGGCGGAGATCCTCACCACCGACCTGTCGCACGCGTACGTGGAGGAGAACAGTGCCTACTCCTCCTAAGGTCGGCAGCCCGACGGTCGGCTCCAGAATCCAACGCGCGGGGGAGAAGGCGGCCGTCCTCGCCGAGGCCCTGCCCTACCTGCAGCGGTTCCACGGCAGGATCGTCGTGGTCAAGTACGGCGGCAACGCCATGATCGACGACGAGCTCAAGCAGGCCTTCGCCCAGGACATGATGTTCCTGCGGCTCGCGGGCATCCACCCGGTCGTCGTGCACGGCGGCGGCCCCCAGATCAGCTCCATGCTCAAGCGGCTCGGCCTGCCGGGGGAGTTCCGCGGCGGCCTGCGGGTCACCACACCCGAGACGATCGACGTCGTCCGGATGGTGCTGGTCGGGCAGGTCGGCCGCGAGCTGGTCGGCCTGATCAACCAGCACGGGCCGTACGCGGTGGGCCTGTCCGGGGAGGACGCGGGACTCTTCCGCGCCGAGAGGCGCACCGCGCTCGTCGGCGGCGAGGAGGTCGACATCGGCCTGGTCGGAGACGTGGTGGAGGTCAACCCGGCCGCGGTGCTGGACATCGTGGCGGCGGGGCGCATCCCCGTGGTCGCCGGCGTCGCGCCGGACGCCGCAGGCCAGGTCTACAACATCAACGCCGACAGCGCGGCCGCCGCGCTGGCGGCCGCCCTCGGTGCCGCGAAGCTCGTGGTGCTCACGGACGTCGAGGGCCTGTACGCGAACTACCCGGACCCCGAGTCGATCATCTCGGCGCTCACCGCCGCCGAGCTGGAGCCGATGCTCCCGCAGCTCGAGAGCGGGATGGCGCCGAAGATGGAGGCCTGCCTGCGGGCGGTCACCGGCGGGGTCCCGCAAGCGCACGTGATCGACGGGCGGGTGCCGCACTCGGTGCTGCTCGAGGTCTTCACGAGCGACGGAGTCGGAACGATGGTGGTGCCCTCATGACCGGATACGCCGAGCGGTGGCAGCACGCGCTCATGAACAACTACGGCACCCCGCCGCTCACCCTGGTGCGCGGCGAGGGCGCGCGCGTGTGGGACGACCAGGGCAAGGAGTACCTCGACCTGCTCGGCGGGATCGCGGTGAACTCCCTGGGCCACGCGCATCCGGCGATCGTCGAGGCCGTGACCCGGCAGATCTCCACGCTGGGGCACACGTCCAACCTCTACATCACCGAGCCGCCCGTGCAGCTCGCCGAGCGGCTGACCGCGCTGCTCGGTCAGGACAGCGCGCGGGTGCTGTTCTCGAACTCCGGCGCCGAGGCGAACGAGACGGCCTTCAAGATGGCCAGGCGCACCGGCCGTCCGCGGATCATCGCGTGCGAGAACGCCTTCCACGGCCGCACGATGGGGGCGCTCGCGCTCACGGGCCAGCCCGCGAAGCGCACGCCGTTCGAGCCGATGCCCGCGGGCGTCGAGCACATCCCGTTCGGGGACGTCGCGGCGCTGGAGGCGGCGGTCGACGAGACCACCGCCGCGGTCTTCCTGGAGCCGATCCTCGGTGAGGCCGGCGTCATCGTGCCGCCGGAGGGCTACCTCGCGGCGGCGCGGGAGATCACCGCCGCGAAGGGCGCGCTCCTGGTGCTGGACGAGGTGCAGACCGGCATCGGCCGCACCGGCGCGTGGTTCGCGCACCAGACCGTCGGGATCGTGCCGGACGTGGTCACCCTGGCGAAGGGGCTCGGCGGCGGCCTGCCGATCGGGGCCTGCATCGGGATCGGGGCGGCCGCGGACCTGCTCGAGCCGGGCCAGCACGGCACCACGTTCGGCGGCAACCCGGTCAGCTGCGCCGCGGCCCTCGCCGTGCTCGCCACGATCGAGAACGACAACCTGCTGGAGCACGTCACGAGCCTCGGCAAGGAGATCCGCGCCGGGATCGAGGGGCTGCCGCTGGTCACGGACGTGTCCGGGGCCGGCCTGCACATCGGCGTCGGTCTCGCGGAGCCGAGGTCGGGCGCGATCCTGGCCGCCGCCCGCGAGGCGGGCTACCTGATCAACAACCCCACCCCGGACCGGCTGCGGTTGGCCCCGCCGCTGGTCCTCACCGCCGAGCAGGCGCAGGGCTTCCTGAAGGACCTGCCCGACATCCTCGCCGGCTCGGCTGGGAGCGTCTAGATGGTGCGCCACTTCCTCCGGGACGACGACCTGAGCGCGGCCGAGCAGGCCGAGGTGCTCGCCCTGGCCGCGGACCTCAAGTCGGACCGGTTCGCCGCGCTGCCGCTGCAGGGTCCCCGCCCCGTGGCGGTGATCTTCGACAAGTCCTCCACCCGCACCCGGATCTCGTTCGAGGTGGGGATCACCCAGCTCGGCGGGCAGCCGGTGATCCTCGACGCCGCGACCAGCCAGCTGGGCCGCGGGGAGTCGATCGGCGACACCGCCCGCGTGCTGTCCCGGTTCGTCGACGCGGTCGTGTGGCGCACGGCGGGGCAGTCCAGGGTCGAGGAGATGGCCGCCGCGTCGAGCGTGCCGGTCGTCAACGCGCTGACGGACGAGTTCCACCCGTGCCAGGTCCTCGCCGACCTGCAGACGATCCGCGAGCGCTTCGGGCACACCGCCGGCCTGACCCTGACCTACCTCGGCGACGGCGCCAACAACATGGCCCACTCGCTGCTGCTCGGCGGGACGCTGGCCGGCATGCACGTGCGGATCAGCGCGCCGGAGGGCTTCCAGCCGGACTCCGAGGTGCTGCGCGCGGCGAAGTCCCACGGGGCGGACACCGGGGGCTCGGCCGAGCTCATCGCCGATCCGCGGGCCGCGGCCGAGGGCACGGACGTGCTGGTCACCGACACCTGGGTCTCGATGGGCCAGGAGTCGGACGGGCTGGACCGCGCGGCGCCGTTCCGGCCGTACCAGGTCAACGCCGAGCTGCTGGCCAGGGCGAACCCCGGCGCGATCGTCCTGCACTGCCTGCCCGCGCACCGCGGGGACGAGATCACCGACGAGGTGCTCGACGGGCCCGCCAGCGCAGTCTGGGACGAGGCGGAGAACCGGCTGCACGCGCAGAAGGCACTGCTGGCGTGGCTGCTGGACCCCCGACGGGCATGACGGCCTCGACCAGGGCGGCCCGCCAGGGCCTCATCATCGAGCTCGTCTCGCGGCACACCGTGCGCAGCCAGAGCGAGCTGCTCAGCCTGCTCGTCGAGTCCGGCATCGAGACCACCCAGGCCACGCTGTCACGCGATCTGGACGAGCTCGGTGCGGTCAAGCTGCGCGGTGCCGACGGGGGCACCCCCGCCTACGTCATCCCCGAGGACGGCAGCCCCGTGCGCGGCGTCGAGGGGGGCACCGCCAGGTTGGAGCGCCTGCTGTCCGAGCTCCTCGTCTCGGTGGACTCGACCGGCAACCTGGCGGTCCTGCGTACCCCGCCCGGCGCGGCGCACTACCTTGCGAGTGCACTGGACCGCGCGGCGCTGAGCGTCGTCGTCGGCACGATCGCGGGGGACGACACGGTCTTCGTGGCCGCCCGCGAGCCACTCACCGGCGCCGAGCTCGCCCACCACCTGCAACACCTGCACCGATCCGACCGCACCGAACGCGACACCGATCTCGACCGAGGAGCACCCCACCCGTGAGCAAGGTCCTGACCTCCCTCCCGAAGGGCGAGCGCATCGGCATCGCCTTCTCCGGCGGCCTCGACACCTCCGTGGCGGTCGCCTGGATGCGCGACAAGGGCGGGATCCCCTGCACCTACACCGCCGACCTCGGCCAGTACGACGAGGCGGACATCTCGGGCGTCCCCACCCGAGCCAAGGAGTACGGCGCGGAGATCGCCCGCGCGGTCGACATCAAGCCCCAGCTCGTCGAGGAGGGCCTGGCCGCGCTGGCGTGCGGCGCCTTCCACATCCGCTCCGGCGGCCGCACGTACTTCAACACCACCCCGCTCGGGCGCGCCGTCACCGGCACGCTCCTGGTCCGCGCCATGCAGGCGGACGAGGTGAACATCTGGGGGGACGGCTCCACCTTCAAGGGCAACGACATCGAGCGGTTCTACCGCTACGGCCTGCTCGCCAACCCCGAGCTGCGCATCTACAAGCCCTGGCTGGACGCGGACTTCGTGTCCGAGCTCGGCGGCCGGGACGAGATGAGCCGGTGGCTCACCGCGCACGGCCTGCCCTACCGGGACTCGGCGGAGAAGGCCTACTCCACCGACGCCAACATCTGGGGCGCCACGCACGAGGCCAAGACCCTCGAGCACCTGGACGTGTCCCTCGAGACGATCGAGCCGATCATGGGCGTCAAGTTCTGGGACCCCGCGGTGGCCGTGGAGACCGAGGACGTCGCGGTCAGCTTCGAGGCCGGGTACCCGGTGGCGATCAACGGCGAGCGGTTCGCGGACAACGTCGCGCTGGTGCTCAAGGCCAACGAGATCGGCGGCAGGCACGGCCTCGGCATGTCGGACCAGATCGAGAACCGGATCATCGAGGCCAAGTCGCGCGGCATCTACGAGGCGCCGGGCATGGCCCTGCTGTTCGCCGCCTACGAGCGGCTGGTCAACGCGATCCACAACGAGGACACCGTCGCGAACTACCACAACGAGGGGCGCAAGCTGGGTCGGCTGCTCTACGAGGGCCGCTGGCTGGACCCGCAGGCGCTGATGGTGCGCGAGTCCGTCCAGCGGTGGATCGCGTCGCTGGTCACCGGCACCGTCACGCTGCGGCTGCGCCGCGGGGACGACTACACGATCCTGGACACCCAGGGCAGCGGGTTCTCCTACCACCCGGACCGGCTGTCGATGGAGCGCGTGGAGAACGCCGCGTTCGGGCCCACGGACCGGATCGGCCAGCTGACCATGCGCAACCTGGACATCGCGGACTCCCGCGCCAAGCTGGAGGCCTACGCGGGTCAGCCGCACGACCAGGGGACGGTGCTGGTCGAGCACGGCACGCTGTTCGGCGAGCTGCCCTCGGGCGGCTTCGACCGGATCGCCGCGGCGGACGGCGAACGCGACGCCGGCGAGTCCCTCGACGCCGCCGCGCTCGAGGCGGGGACGGACTGATGGCTCTCTGGGGCGGGCGGTTCGCCGGGGGACCGGCGGACGCCCTGGCCGCGCTGAGCAAGTCCACCCAGTTCGACTGGCGGCTCGCGCCCTACGACATCCGCGGCTCCAAGGCGCACGCCCGCGTGCTGCACCGCGCGGGCCTGCTCAGCGACCCCGAGCTGGACGGCATGCTCGCGGCGCTGACCAAGCTGGAGTCGGACGTCCTGGCGGAGAGCTTCCTGCCCGCGCCGGAGGACGAGGACGTGCACTCCGCCCTGGAACGCGGGCTCATCGAACGCGCCGGGCCCGAGCTGGGTGGCAAGCTCCGGGCGGGCCGGTCCCGCAACGACCAGGTCGCCACCCTGTTCCGGATGTGGCTGCGGGACGCGGCGCGGCGGATCGGGGCCGGCGTGCTGGACGTCGTCGACGCCCTGGTCACGCAGGCCACGGCGTACCCGAACGCGCCCATGCCGGGCCGCACACACCTGCAGCACGCGCAGCCGGTGTTGTTGTCGCACCAGCTGGGGGCGCATGCCCAGGCCCTGGTCCGAGACGTCGAGCGGTTGCGGGACTGGGACCGGCGCGCCGCGGTCTCGCCGTACGGGTCCGGTGCCCTGGCCGGGTCGTCGCTGGGGCTGGACCCGGAGGCCGTCGCGGCCGAGCTGGGCTTCGACTCGTCCGCCGAGAACTCGATCGACGGCACCGCGGCCAGGGACTTCGCCGCCGAGGCCGCGTTCGTGCTGGCCATGGTCGCCGTGGACCTGTCGCGGCTGTCCGAGGAGGTCATCCTCTGGGCCACCGCGGAGTTCTCCTACGTCACGCTGGACGACGCCTTCTCCACCGGCAGCTCGATCATGCCGCAGAAGAAGAACCCGGACGTCGCGGAGCTGGCGCGCGGCAAGGCGGGGCGGCTGATCGGCAACCTCACGGGGCTGCTGGCCACGTTGAAGGGCCTGCCCCTGGCGTACAACCGGGACCTGCAGGAGGACAAGGAGCCGCTGTTCGACTCCGCGGAGCAGCTGGAGGTCCTGTTGCCCGCGGTGTCGGGGATGGTCGAGACGCTGGTCTTCCACACCGACCGACTCGCCGAGCTCGCTCCGGCGGGCTTCACCCTGGCCACGGACATCGCCGAATGGCTCGTGCGCCAGGGGATCCCGTTCCGGGTCGCGCACGAGGCGGCGGGCGGCTGTGTCCGGGCGGCCGAGTCCCGCGGTGTGGGCCTGGAGGACCTCACCGACGCCGAACTGGCGGGGGTCCACGAGGCCCTCACCCCGGCCGTCCGCGAGGTGCTCACGGTGGAGGGCTCGATCGCGAGCCGGGACGCGCGAGGGGGCACCGCGCGAGTGCGCGTCGAGGAGCAGCTCGACCGCCTCCGACTGACCAGCGCGGAGCACCGAGCCTGGACCACCGCCCCTTGACCCCCGGATCGGAACCCCTCCGCGGGTGGGGGGAGTGAGGCAGGAGCTCGAGGGCGACGTGGTGGCCGCCGCTCGGCGGTTGCTGGGGTGCACGGTCGCGGCGGACACGGCCGACGGCACCGTCGCCGTCGAGCTGGTCGAGGTGGAGGCGTACCGCGGGGCGGACGACCCGGCGTCGCACAGCTACCGGGGGAGAACCCCGCGCAACGCGGTGATGTTCGGTCCGCCGGGGCATCTCTACGTGTACTTCGTCTACGGGATGCACTTCTGCGCCAACGTGTCCTGCCTCCCCGACGGGGAGGCGGCGGCGGTCCTGCTGCGGGCGGGTCGGGTGGTGTCGGACCCGGGGATCGCGCGGGTGCGCAGGCCCACGGCGAAGCGGGACGTCGAGCTGGCCCGCGGCCCGGCCCGGCTCGCCGCGCTGCTCGGACTGGGCCGCGAGCACAACGGGGTCGACCTCACGTCGGCGGCCTCCCCGATCCGCCTCGTGGCGGGCGAACCCGTTGCGCCCGAACGGATCCGGACCGGGCCGCGGGTGGGAGTCGCCGCCGCCCACGACGTCCCGTGGCGGTTCTGGGTCGACGGCGCGCCCGAGGTCAGCCCGTACCGCCGCCACCAGCCCCGGGTGCGAGACCCGCGAGACGGCGCCGGTCGCCGTCGGGGAGGATTGCCGACGTGAGCATTCTCGACGAGCTGGAGTGGCGCGGCCTGATCGCGCAGAGCACCGACCTCGCGGCCCTGCGCAAGGACCTCGAGGGACCGGAGCCGCTCACGCTCTATGCGGGCTTCGACCCGACGGCCGCGAGCCTGCACGCAGGCCATCTGATCCCGCTGCTCACCCTGCGCCGCTTCCAGGAGGCGGGTGCGCGGCCGATCGTGCTGGCGGGCGGGGCGACCGGGCAGATCGGCGACCCGCGTGACGTGGGGGAGCGGTCGCTGCAGAGCGTCGACACCGTGGCCGAGTGGGCGGCGCGCATCCGCGGGCAGCTCGAACGGTTCGTGACCTTCGACGACACCCCCACCGGCGCGCTCGTCGTGAACAACCTGGACTGGACCGGCGGGCAGGGGGTCCTGGAGTTCCTGCGGGACGTCGGGAAGCACTTCTCGGTCAACGTCATGCTGGCCAGGGAGACGGTCAAGCGCAGGCTGGCCGCCGACGGGTTGTCGTACACGGAGTTCAGCTACCTGCTGCTGCAGTCGCAGGACTACCTCGAGCTCTTCCGACGGCACGGGTGTCGGCTGCAGATCGGCGGCTCCGACCAGTGGGGCAACATCGTCGGGGGGACGGACCTCGTCCGACGCGTGGAGGGCGCCTCCACCCACGCCATGACGCTTCCGCTGGTCACGGACTCCGAGGGCCGCAAGTTCGGCAAGTCCACGGGCGGCGGGAACATCTGGCTGGATCCGGAGCTGACCTCGCCGTACGCCTGGTACCAGTACTTCGTGAACGTGGGCGACGCGGACGTCGGGCGGTACCTGCGGATGTTCACCTTCGTGCCGCGGGAGGAGATCGAGGCGCTCGAAGCGGACACCGCGGAGCGGCCCCACCTGCGCTCGGGGCAGAAGCGGCTGGCCGCCGAGCTGACCACGCTCGTGCACGGGCGACACCACACGGACCAGGTGATCGCGGCGTCGGCGGCGTTGTTCGGGCGCGGCGAGCTCGGTGAGCTCGACGCGGGCACCCTCACCGCGGCGATGGCCGAGGTGCCGACCGCGGAGGTGGCGCCGGACGCGGGGACCATCGTGGACCTGCTCGTGGCCACGGGACTGGTGGAGTCCAAGGGCGCCGCGCGCCGTGCGGTGAAGGAGGGCGGCGCGTACGTGAACAACACCAAGATCCCGGACGAGGAGTGGCGCCCGTCCGCCACGGACGTCCTCGCGGGGGGCTGGTTGGTGCTGCGCCGGGGCAAGCGGAACCTGGCCGGCGTGCGCGTCACCGGCTGACGTCGCCGGCTGACGTCACCGAGGTCACACCCCCGCCTTTCCGGGCCCGGCACTCCCTCCGCGGGGTGCCGGGCCCGGCCCGTTCCCGGGGTGAGGCGGTGGACCCCGCCGACGGAGGCATACCGGGCCCGATCCGGCCGTCTCCGGCGAACAGCGGCCCTGAGCTGGGGAAACATCAACAACCCACCCCCCGGTTTCGGTGCCCCTGGAGCGTGTGTGTAACTTTCTCCCCGTCGCCACGGCGGTCAGCACGACAGACCGGGACGGAATCTCCGGCCCAGAGTCAGACCGCGGAACGGCGACGACAATCGGTTCACACCGACCCGCAAGGGTGATGGGGATCGGCGCGGGACTCCGGTGCTTGACCAGGCCGGTGGACCTGCGTAAGATGAGAAAGTTGCCTCCGGCCGATCCGGTCGGGTATGGTAACTGCAGACGACGCCCCTGAGCGCGGATCCCTCGAGGTTCGGTGACGGTGTGCGGGTGTCCTTTGAGAACTCAACAGTGTGTCGAGCTATTTTTCTTGTTCTGGCGGTTTGTGCCAGTTCATTTTTGTGGGCTCGCGACTCGATCCCGTCGAGTGCGAGTCCGCCAGCTAGAGCCAGATTTTGTTGGAGAGTTTGATCCTGGCTCAGGACGAACGCTGGCGGCGTGCTTAACACATGCAAGTCGAGCGGTAAGGCCTTTCGGGGTACACGAGCGGCGAACGGGTGAGTAACACGTGGG
>Ga0070671_100000126_pt1 | contig 49680 bp, 58 predicted proteins | sample KBSS73metaG_FD_65341 | JGI IMG/M metagenome (GOLD analysis project Ga0070671, IMG submission 65341) | Switchgrass rhizosphere microbial communities from Kellogg Biological Station, Michigan, USA - KBS S7-3 metaG | ecosystem: Host-associated > Plants > Roots > Rhizosphere > Soil ...
CATGCGGCGCATGTTAGCAAATCGCCCGTGTGATCGACACGTCCATCACGCGCGACGACTGACGTTCCATTATAATTTCCAGCACAAATCTTCTCTCAATCGCTACCGCAGAACTCATGATCGGCTTCATGCAATGACGGATTCATTCCATTGGCAGACGAGCGACGGCACCGATCTGCATTATTGCGTCGATGATTTCACAGATCCGTGGAAGAAGCCGGAATGCGTTGTGCTGCTGCACCCCGGAATGGGCAGCGCGCTGCGGCTGTACGCCTGGGTGCCGCATCTTGCGCGCGACTATCGCGTCGTGCGTCCCGATATTCGCGGCCATGGTAAATCGCAGCCCGGTCCGGATAAGCCGCTCACGAATGAGCGGCTTGCGCGCGATCTCATCGAACTTATCGATCGCCTTGACTGCGAGCTTGTGCATGTCATCGGCGCGTCGGCAGGCGGCATCATTGCCATGCATGCGGCGCTCTTGTTTCCCGGGCGCTTCGCTTCACTCGCACTGTATGCCGCCACACCGGGCATCAATCCTGAGCGTCCAGCGAAAGGCAACTGGCTCGCGCGCGTCGCTAAAGGCGGCGTGCGTCAGTTCCTGACGGAAACTTTGCGTGACCGCATTGGCGATGCGAGTCCTGCGCACGGTAAATGGTTTCTCGATACGGCCGAAGGCGTCACGCCGGAATTCCTCGGTCGCTTCGTGCCGCTAATGGCGAGCGATTATTTCCCTGATCGCTTGAAGGCGATTGAATGTCCGACATTGATGGTAGTGCCTGACCCGGATCCCATGGTGGAAGCGCACGAATATGAGCGCATGCGGAATAATCTGAAGAAGTGCCGCTACGTGAGCGTGAAAGGCGCGAGTCACAGCATGGTGGGCGAGATTCCCGATCGCTGCGCCCTCGAGGCGAAACGTTTCCTCGACGACGTTCGCGCCGGCCGCACTGTATAGCCGCATGCAGCTCAAGGCCCTGTATTCATGTGCGGCTGCTAGCTTGACGCTCATCGCAACAGCCGGCGCGCAGTCGTACCCCGTGAAGCCGATCCGGCTGATCTCCGGATTCCCGGCCGGCGGCGCTAACGATTATCACGCGCGCGTGCTGGCACAAAAGCTGTCCGAGCAGTTGGGGCAAAGCGTAATCGTCGAGAATCGCGGCGGTGCGGGCGGCACAATAGCGGCCGACGCGGTCGCCAAATCACCGCCCGACGGCTACAACCTGTTGATGGGTTTTGGCTCGCTTGCGGTGGCGCCGAGCGTGTACGCGAAATTACCGTTTGACGTGCTGAAGGATTTCACCGCTATCTCGCTAGCATGCCGCATACAGAACGTATTGGTGGTGCCGACAGCGCTGCCTGCGAAAAACGTGCAGGAACTGATCGCACTGGCACGAGCGCATCCCGGCAAGATGAACTACGCGTCTTCGGGTATAGGCGCGACGCCGCATCTGTCAGCGGAAATGTTCAAGTCGCTGGCGAAAGTGGATATCGCGCACATCCCCTACAAGGGGGACACACCGGCATTCGTCGATCTGCTGGCAGGGCAGGTAGATATGATGATTACGGTCGTGCAGTCGACACTCGTGCACATTGAATCGCGGAAACTGCGGCCGCTCGCGGTGACCGGTGCGAAGCGTACTGCTAGCCTGCCGCAGGTGCCGACGATGCAGGAAGCCGGATTGCGTGGCTATGAGCTCACGTCATGGTTCGGTGTGATGGGACCGCCTAATATGCCACGTGACATTGTCGATCGGCTCAACGGCGCTATCGTCAAGGCAATCGCAATACGTGACGTCGGAGAGAAGTTCACCGCCGGCGGCTCGGAACCGGAGTCCAGCACGCCCGAACAGTTCGCCCAAATGATACGCGACGACGTCGCGAAGTTCGCTCACATCGTCAAGGCCGCCGGCATCACGCCTCAGTAATGCTGCAAGGAAATGTCGAATGGAAATGCACAAGCAAACATTTAAGACCAGCGATGGCATCGAGATCGCCTACTACATCGATGACTTCAGCGACCCGTGGCGACCGGCGGACCCTCTGCTCGTGCTCCATCCGGCAATGAGCAGCTCACGACGTTATTACTCGATGGTTCCAGGTCTCGCGCGACGCTTTGGTGTCATTCGCATGGACACGCGCGGTCATGGCGAGTCGCAAATTCCACCCGCCAGCGTACCGGTCAACAAAGAACGGTTGATGCTCGACGTGTGCGGGTTGCTCGACCATCTCAAACTGCAGAAGGTGCATGTGCTGGCGGCATCGGCTGGAGGCTACTCAGCGCAGCAACTCGCGATTCATCGACCCGAACGCGTCAAGAGTCTGGTACTGTTTTGTTCAACGCCCGGTTTCAAGGGTGAACAGGGCAAGCGCTGGTTGCGTGACGCGGCGAAGCGCGGCATGCGCGAAGTATTCGGCGAAACGATCAACGACCGCTTGCCGGTGGGAGAGGCCGACCCGAAGCTCGTCGCGTGGGTTCTCGATGAGATCTGCAAGAATGATCTCGATTACCTCGCACGCTTCATCGGCTATTGGACCGACACCGATTTCATGGACGAGATCAGCGCTATCAGATGTCCGACGTTGCTCGTTGCGCCCGGTGCAGAGCCCATCGGTTCTATATCGTTGTACTCGGAAATGATGAAGCGTATCAAGGACGCCAGGCTCATCGTCTATGAAAACGCGCGGCATAACGTGTACGACTATATGCCTGATCGCTGCGTCAGAGACGCGCTCGATTTTTACGCGCAGCGGTTTCCACAGCCCGAGTAAGCCGCGGTCGCGACAAGGAGACGCTATGTATAAGCCCTTCCCGGTGATCAGTATTGAAGGTGATGCGCATGAGTGCGGCGAGCAGCATGGCGCCGGCGCGGCCGCACGTGTTGCGAAGACGATAGATTTCTATCTGCCGTCGTTTGTTTCGCAGGCGAAGCTCACGCTCGAGGAAGTGCGCGAACGCGCGCGCGGCTACGGTGCTCAGATCGAAACGATCGACGCCGACATCATGCAGGAGTTGAAAGGCATCGCCGCGGGCGCCCGGCAAAAGCTCGAGGATGTGATCGCAGTCAATTGCCGCACGGAGCTGCTCTATGGCAGCCTGGCCGGGACCAAGCCTGCAACCGAGTGCACGACAGTGGTTGCCCTGCCGGAAGCGACAAAGGACGGCAACATCCTGATCGGCAAGAACTGGGATTGGCGCAATCAGACAATTGAATCGGTAATGGTATTGCGCATCAGGCAGCGCAACAAGCCGGCACTCTCGATGATTGTCGAAGCAGGCATGGTAGGCCGCGATGGATTCAACGAGCACGGCGTGCTCGTCTGCGGCAATCTTCTCGTGTCGAACGATGATCGCGGCAAGGTCGGCGTACCCATTCCGATCCTGCGCCGGCGCATATTGCATTCGCGCTTCTACTACGAAGCGATCGACACGCTGGTGCGCGCGCCGCGTGGCGCATCCGGCAATTACGTCATTGCCCACCGCGACGGCGTCGCAATCGATTTCGAGACTACCCCCGAAAATGTTTATGTAGTGTATCCGGAGCGTGGGCTGCTGACGCACGCCAACCATTTTCAGTCGACGGTTGCACAGACGACCGGCGTCACCAAGTATTACACTGGAGATACCTTGTATCGCGATTTTCGCGCGCGCCAGTTACTCGAACCGAAGATCGGTAGCATTACCATCGACGACATCAAGTCCGTGCTGCGCGATACGTTTGGCGCGCCACGCGCTATCTGCCGTACGCCGCATGAGTATCCAGGGCATGAACCGACAATGACGATAGCGTCGCTTGTCTTCGATTTACAGCACGGCGTGATGCACGTAGCCGCCGGGCAGCCGACGGATTCCGAGTACCAGCCGGTCAGATTGCCCGACGCCATCGAGCTCAAGGTCGCGCATGCGCGCTGAGTTTGTAAACGATCCGCTTGTGTAAGAGGGCCAGCATGCGCCTGCCTGCTGTTGACGAAAAAGACAACGCCGATGCGGCGGCCGTATTTGCCGAGATATACAAGACGCGCGGCACCGTCTCGCATGTACTGCGCAGTCTCGGACACGCACCCCAGGGGCTGCGCGCGTTTGCGGCTTACGGGGAGTATGTGCGATATCGCAGCAGTCTCACGGGACGTGTCCGCGAGCTTGCCATTCTCGGGCTTGCGCGCGGCAACCAGTATGCTTGGACACATCACGCGCCGTTTGCGCTCAAAGAAGGCGTCACTCAGGACGAGCTCGATCAACTCAATGCCGGCTCACTCGCCGCCAGTCTGACGGCAGGCGAGCGCGCTGCTGTTCAATATGCGCGTGAGTTTGCCAATGGCGGTGCGGTCAGCGATGAAACATTTGCGCGCGTGCGCTCGGAGTTCGATGAGCGCGGAGTCACTGATCTGACGCTTTTGTGCGGCTACTTTATCGCTCTTGCATCGGTGATCAATGCGATGCAGATCCAACTCGAGACCGACCGCGTTCCGCTGATGAAGCCGGTCGCGTAACGAGCTTCAGTGAAAGCGTGAAGTTGACGGTCGCTAACGGTTGAAGGAGCGCATTGTTTTCGTCGGCGCCGGTGCGGTCGGTGGTTATACCGGCGGCCACATGGCGCGCGCAGGCCACGATGTGACGCTCGTCGATCCGTGGTCGGCGCATATCGACACGATCAAGCGCAACGGACTGCATCTGGGCGGAACCCAGGGTGAGCATGATGTGCAGGTGCGGGCGCTGCACATCTCGGACGTGCAAAGCCTGCCGCAGCATGCGGTCGATATCGCATTCATTTGCATGAAGCTCTACGACACTGACTGGGCAGTCGCGCTCATCAAGCCCTATCTTGCGCCTGACGGATTTGTGGTCAGCATGCAGAACAGTCTCGTCGAAGAACGCGTTGCCCACATCGTCGGATGGGGCCGTACGCTCGGCTGCATCGCAAGCACAATCAGCGTCGAAGCCGTGGCGCCTGGCCGCATCATGCGCACACAACTGCCCGGCGGGGATGCCTATACCGTATTTAGAGTCGGCGAATTACATGGCGCGATAACTGCCCGCGCCGAGCGCGTCGCTCAGATGCTGCGCGCAGTGGACAGTGCAAAGGTGACGGCTAACTTGTGGGGCGAGCGCTGGTCCAAGCTGACTGCAAATACCATGACGACGGGCGTCAGCGGCGCTTCGGGTCTGGATCTCAACGAAGTGGTCGCGTATGAACCGGCGCGGCGGCTACAGATTCGTCTTGCCGCCGAAGCGATACAGGTCGGCATCGCGCTCGGGTTCAAGCTCGAGATGATTCGCGGATTGTCCGCGGACAAATGGCTGGCTGCCGCTGCAGGCAACACTGCGATGATCGACGAGGTAAACGCGTGCATGCTCGAGGGGCTGCGTAAACGGCCGGAAGGCGGTCGCTCGGGCACTGCTCAGGACATAGCGAAGGGACGCCGCACGGAAGTCGATTTCATGAACGGCTACGTCGCGGAGGAGGGCCGCAAGGTTGGCGTGGCCGCGCCGACGCATGCTGCTGTCGCGCTGCTGGTCAAACGCATCGAGCGCGGGGAACTGAGGCCCGCGCGCTCGTTGCTGGATGACGTCTGACTATTCCGGTTTTACACCCGCGAGTTTGGCGAGCCTGGCGAACTTCTGAATCTCCGATCGAATGAATGCGCCGAATTGCTCCGGCGTATCGGCCGCCGCTTCGACACCAAGTTCGGCGAAACGTGATTTGATCTCAGGCATCGCGGCGATTCTGCCCATCGTGCCCGACATCTTTTGCACTGCTTCTGCAGGTGTCCCTGCCGGTGCGAGTAGACCCCACCACGTGCTGATGTCGAATTCCTTCAGTCCGCCTGCTTCCGCGATTGTTGGCAAATCAGGCATAACAGGCGTGCGCTGAGCGCTCGTCACCGCGAGCGCTTTCAGTTTTCCGGCCTTGATATGCGGCGATGTTGCGGATACAGCGAGGAAGGCGAGGTCGACATGACCACCGAGCAGATCTGCGATGGCCGGCGTGTCGCCTTTGTAAGCAACGTGCGTCATCTTTACATTGGCAAGCGTGTCGAACATTTCACCGGCGAGGTGCGGCGGTGCGCCGATACCGGACGACGCGTAGTTCAGGCGGCCGGGCCCCGCCCGCGCGAGCGCTATCAATTCCTTCACGGAGTTTGCGGGCACCGAAGGATGCAGGACGAGCAGGTATGTGCTTTTGGCGGAGATGCTGACCGGCGCAAAGTCCTTCGCGATGTCATAAGGCAGCTTCACGTAGAGGCTGGGAGCGAGGGTGTGTGCGCCTGCCGCCATCAGAAGTGTGTAGCCGTCGGCTGGCGCCTTTGCGGCAATGTCGGCGCCGATCGTGCCGCCGGCACCGGAGCGGTTGTCCACTACCACGCTCGCGCCTAGCAGTTCATTGATCTTCTGACCGACGGTGCGCGCCACGATATCGTTTGCGCCGCCGGCTGGATAACATACGATGATGCGGATCGGTTTTACCGGATAGCTCTGCGCCGTTGCGATGGGTGCAAAAAGGCAAAGCGTCAGAGCGCACAACAGATCGCGTATTTTCATCGGCGCTCTACGAATTCTTCTTCTGCCAGTCTTTCTCGATTTTCAGAACGTCCGGCGATTCCACTTCCACACCGAACGCCATCACCATAGTGCCCAGGGCGCGATAATAGGCCGCTGAGAGCGAGATATCGGTGATCTGACGCGGCGTGAAATGGCGCGCTAGTTCAGCGAATGTGGCATCGCTGACCGACGTCGGAGAAAAGAGCTCTTGTACATAGCGGGCAACCGCCTGCTCAGACGCGGCCAGCGCAGCGGGCGCACGGCCTGCCCCGATGTCGGCAACGGCTGATTGAGGTATGCCCGCCTGCACGGCTAGCACGCTGTGATGAGTCCAGGCGTAAGTCACACCGCGCGCCGCACATAGAATCGAAAGCTCGCGCAGACGCTCGGGGAGATCAGTCTGATACTTAGTGTAAGCGCCGAGGCGCGCCAGGTGCTTCAGACCTTCGGGCGCATGGCCCAGTGCACTGAGCGCGTTGGAGACAAATCCGCGCGTCGCGGCAATCTCGGCAAACACTTCGGCAAGTTCCGTCGATGTCGTTGCGTTAACAGGCGGGAGACGCGGCATCGTCTGCTTTCAACTTGAGAGGAATGGATGTTATCGACGCAGTGTGCTTGCGGTCAAGGCGCAACCGCTGGAATAACGCATGCATAGCGCTTGAGTTAGAATTCCTATCTATTCATGCCTGCATGCTGATGCAAAGAAGCAATTGTCCTCGATCGCGAACGGTATCATTCGATCTGCTGCCGCCGGCGTGACCGGCCTTGCCATCGGCATGATGTTAGTTTGTGCGGACTGCGTTGCGCAGACATTTCCGGCAAGAGCGATACGTGTCATCGTCCCGTTCGCACCGGGTGGTGGGACCGATATTCTCATTCGCACGGTGTCTCCCAAACTGAGCGAAGCGCTGGGACAGCAGCTCGTGATCGACAATCGTGCCGGCGGCGGCAGCACCATCGGCAGCGAATTGGCAGCGAAGGCGCCACCCGATGGATACACGCTGCTGATGGTCGACACTTCGTTTACGACCAACCCGAGTCTCTATAGCAAACTGCCATACGATTCTGCGCGGGATTTCGCGCCCGTCTCACTCATGGCCGCAGCGCCGGTGATTCTTATCGTGCATCCATCGGTGCCCGTTAAAACCGTGAAAGAATTCGTAGCTCTCGCCAAATCTAAACCGGGTCAATTGAATTTTGCTTCGGGCGGGCCCGGCAGCTCGACGCATCTCGGCGGCGAACTGCTGAAACTCGTTGCCGGTATCGACCTCGTCCACATACCTTACAAGGGTACGGGACCGGCAGTGGCCGATGTGCTGGGCGGACAGGTCGTCATGATGTTCGCGGGCATCAGCTCCGTCAAACAGTATGTTGCCGTCGGGCGGCTAAGGGCGATCGCGGTAACGGGGCAGAAGCGCTCGCCGGCAATGCCAGAGGTGCCGACATTCATCGAGTCGGGCCTGAGAGGTGTGGACTCTGGAACGTACTGGGGATGTCTCGCCCCCGCCGCAACGCCGAAGGATATCGTCAACAAACTGAGCACGACGATTGCCAATGTGCTCAAGATGGGCGACATTGAAAAGCGGCTGAGCGATCTGGGCTTCGATGCGATCGGCGGCACGCCCGACCAGTTCGCGACCATTATTCGCAGCGAAACCGAAAAGTGGGCGCGCGTCATCAAAAGCGCGCATGTGAAACTCGATTGAAAGCCTAGCGATGCCCTTTTCTTCGCCCATGCACACTCACGTCGCCAGCGACGGTCTCAAACTCAGTTATGTTATCGACGATTACAGCGATCCGTGGCGTCCGCCTGAAACGTTGTTCCTGCTGCACGCGGCGATGGGAAGTTCGCGCCGGCTCTACAAATGGGTGCCCATACTCGCGCGCCACTATCGCGTCGTGCGTCCTGACATGCGTGGTCACGGTCAGACCGACATTCCGGGACCCACACAGTTGTCCGTGCCGCGGCTGGCACAGGACGTCGCTGAACTTGCAGATGCGCTCGGCTGCGAGCGCTTTCATGTTGCGGGCTCCTCGGCGGGTGCGATCGTTGCAATGCAGGTCGCGATCGATTATCCAACACGTGTGCAGACGCTTGGAGATTTCGCTTCCACCCCGGGACTCAAGAATTCGCAGATCAATGCAGATGCGTGGATCGCCAAAATTAAAGCCAGGGGACTGCGCGGTTTTCTAGAAGAGACGATCGACGATCGGTTACCGGCCGACGCAGAGCCGGGATTCAAGCGCTGGTTCATCGACGAGTCCGCAAAAACGAGCGCCGAGCTGCTTTATCGCTTTGTGCCCATGATGAAAGCGTGCGATCTAACCGACCGCCTGCACGAGATACGCTGTCCCACACTCGCCGTGATACCGCATCCCGATCCGCTGGGGACACTTGCGCAGTATGAAGTCGTCAAGAACAACATCGCCGATTGCGAGTTCGTGGTGTATCGCGACCTGCCGCACAATATTACCGACTCAGTTCCCGAGAAGTGCGCAGAAGAGCTGAAGCGATTTTTGCTGAAGCACCGCGCCTGAGATCCTGTGCTCCTCGCGCGGACGTTTCGAATTGTCATCCGCTTTATCACCGCCGCGACGCTGGCCGTTGCCTGGACTGGCGCGCACTCGCAGCCATATCCGGCAAAGGCCGTGCGTTTCGTGCTGCCCGTCCCGCCCGGCGGCGGTACTGACATCCTGATGCGAACGATCCTGCCGAAGCTCAGCGAAAACCTCGGCCAACAAATCGTCATCGACAATCGCCCGGGCGGCGGTAGCACGATCGGCAGTGAAATTGTCGCAAGAGCGCCTGCCGACGGTTACACGCTGCTGATGATAGACACCGCGCTAACCGTTAATCCAAGTCTGTACTCGAAGCTGCCGTACGACACCGTCAAAGATTTCGCGCCGGTTTCACTCGCGGCGACCGCCCCCGTCATTTTTGTTGTGCACCCGACACTACCGGTTCGATCTTTGAAGGAGCTGCTGGCGCTCGCCAGGGCGAAGCCCGGACAGATCGTATATGCGTCGGGCGGCAACGGCACGTCAACGCATCTCGCCGGAGAATTGCTCAAGCAAGTTGCAAAAATCGATATGGTCCACGTCCCATACAAAGGGATCGGACCGGCGATCAGCGATTTGCTCGGCGGTCACGTGCAGGCCATGTTCACGGGCATCAGCTCGGCCAAGCAGCATGTATACGCCAACAAACTAAGAGCGCTCGCGCACACCGGCGAGACACGCGCGCCTGCCATGCCCGAGGTTGCAACATTCATCGAGCTCGGTTGGCCGACAATCGACGCCCGCTCGTATTGGGGTGCCTTGGCGCCGTCGGCAACGCCGCGCGAGGTCGTAACAAAAATGAGTGCCGCGCTGGACCGCGTGCTGACCATGCCGGATATCAAGCAACGGCTCGAGGACCTCGGCTATACCGTTATCGCCGGTCCGCCGGAACGATTCACGGCAAACATCCGCAGCGAAATGGACAAGTGGGGCAAAGTCGTCAAAGCCGCGGGAATCCGGGCGGACTGATGAGCCGGCTCGCGGGCAAGATCGCTTTCATCACGGGCGCCGGATCGGGCATAGCGCGTTCCGCGGCGATACTATTTGCGCGCGAAGGCGCGAAGGTCGCCATTGCAGAAATCAAACCTGATCTTGGACGCGCCGCCGAAAAACTGATTCGTGATCAGGGCGGCGATGCGCTTTTCATCGCGACTGACGTTACCAATGAAGCCAGCGTAAAGGCGGCGATCGCGGCGACGGTCGCTCGCTACGGCACAATCAACGTTTTGTACAACTGTGCGGGTGGATCCGTTCCCGAAGACAGTCATGTGACCGACGTCGACTTGTCGGTGTGGCAGCGAACCATGTCACTCGATTTACTCGGGCCGATGTTGTGCTGTCGCCACGGGATTCCGGAAATCATCAAGGCGGGCGGCGGCACCGTGGTCAACATGTCTTCAGGCGCAGCATTGCGCGGCGGCAGTCATGCGCATATTTACACCGCCGCAAAAGGTGGCATCTTATCGTTGACTCGCGCGCTCGCCGGCGCCTATGCGAAGGACAACGTGCGTGTAAATGCGATTTGTGCCGGCCGCATCCTGACCGAACGCATCACGAGCAACTACGGGACGCCCGCTCAACCCGGGCCGATCGCCGATCGACAGGACGCCGCCGGCCGCAGTAAGGAGTATCCATTCTGGGTCGGGAAGCCGGAAGATATCGCGAACATCGCGCTGTTTCTGGCAAGCGACGAGTCGCGCATGATTACAGGCGCGACTATACCCGCAGAGGGCGGGCGCTCAGCGTACTAACGACATCTTCAATCTGCACAGGAAGGCCCATGGCCCGACACCTTGTATGTATCACCTTCGACTTCGACGCAATGTCAGGTTTCATTGCGCGCGGCATGACGTCGCCGACACCCATATCGCGGGGCGAATTCGGTGCAGACGTGGCTACGGCGCGCATACTTGAGCTGCTCAAAAAATACAAGATCCCGACGTCGTGGTACATCCCCGGCCATACACTCGAAACATATCCGGAGCGCTGCAAGCAGGTATTCGACGCAGGTCACGAGATTGGCCACCATGGGTGGACGCACGTGCCGCCTGCGTTGCTTACGCGCGAGAAAGAGGAGGAAGGGCTGGTCCGCGCGAATGAGCAAATCAAGAAGCTGACGGGCCGCTATGCACGAGGCTATCGTTCGCCGTCGTGGGACTTGAGTGCGCATTCGGTCGAGCTTCTGCTCAAACACGGATTCGTGTACGACAGCAGCATGATGGGTGACGACTACACGCCGTACCGCGTACGTCAGGGCGACGTCATCGAGCTCGAGAAGCCCGCGGTGTTCGGCAAGGCGACAAAGCTGATCGAAATGCCGATCAGCTGGTCGCTCGATGACTATCCGCACTTCGAGTTCGTGCGTACCAAGGAATCGATACTGCCCGGATTAATGAACACGGAGCTCGTGCTGGAGAACTGGATCAACGACTTTGTATATATGAAGCAGATAATGAAGTGGGGCGTAATCACTTACACGTTTCACCCTTTCGTTATCGGGCGCGCCGGACGCATGCTGCTCCTCGAAAAACTTATCAAAAAGCTCAAAGCGGGTGGCGCCATATTCACGACGCTCGAAAACGCCGTTGCAGAATACGACAAGCGTGCGCCGTTCAAGCAGTGACTGACATGGAAATGTTCAGGGCAAGCGACGGCTTGCGCTTGAGCTATGTGATCGACGATTACACGGATCCATGGCGCAAGAGCGAAGCACTCGTCATGCTGCATGCGGCGATGGGCAGCTCGCGCCGCTTTTATGCGTGGGTGCCGCACCTCGCACGCGATTTTCGCGTGATCCGGCTGGAATTGCGCGGACATGGAGAGTCGGAACTCCCGGGTCCCGATCAACTCACGTTCGAGCGCCTGACGAAGGATGTCGTTGAGCTGCTCGATCATCTTGGCATCGACAAAGCGCATATAGCCGGGTCTTCGGCGGGCGCTTTCATTGCGCAGAGCGTGGCTGCTAGTTTCCCGGAGCGGATCTTAACTCTGGCGTCGTTCGCCGCGACGCCGGGAATGAAAAAGGGAAAGCAGGATTACTCGAGCTGGGTCGCCCGTATCGGCGACAAAGGTGTGGCCGCTTTCCTGCGTGAAACGATCGCGGACCGCATCAACGTCGATGCAGCGGAACCCGGTTTTGTCGACTGGTTCATAAACGAATCGGCACGCGCGCCGGTCGAAGTGCTGGCGCGCTTCGTACCCTTGATGGCCGGCGTCGACTTATCATCGGAGCTGGCCAAGATAAAGTGCCCGACACTCGCAATTGTCCCCGGTGGCGATCCGATTCACAACGTGGACGAATATCGCGTCCTCAAAGAACAGATTCCGGATTGCGAGTTCATGGTTTATGAAGGATTGCCGCATAACATCACCGATGCTGTGCCGGATCGCTGTGCGAACGATCTCAAACGGTTTTTGCTCGCGCATGCGCAGACTTGACTGCGGCTGCAGGGTTTATGCGGCAGCGTTTGCAGTCCTGATGACGGCGGTGCACACGCCAGCAATTGCGCAGACCTTTCCAAGTAAACCGATTCGCTTTATCGCCGCTTTTCCCGCCGGCGGCCCGAGCGACATCGTGGCGCGCGCAGTTGGAAGACGCATGTCAGAGACGCTGGGTCAGCCGGTGGTCATCGATAATCGAACCGGTGCCGGCGGAAACATCGGCGCCGAAGCCGTCGCAAAAGCACCGCCCGACGGTTATACGCTGTTACTCGGCGGCAGCTTTGTTACGATCGCGCCCAGCCTTTACACGAAGCCGCCGTTCGATCCCGTCAAAAGCTTCGCGCCGATTAGTTTGATTGTCTCCAACCAATATGTGCTGGTGACGCATCCCGCCGTTCCGGCGCGCAACGTCAAAGAATTGATACGGCTGGCAAAGGCCTCGCCGGGAAAATTGAATTACGCCTCGACGGGACCGGGATCTCCACCGCGATTGTGCGCGGAGTTATTCAAGTCCATGGCCAACGTCGATATGGTGAACATCACATACAAAGGAGCAACGCCCGCGCTCATCGATATGATCGGCGGCCATATCGACGTTTACTTCGGCGGCATCTCCGGCACATTGCCGCCGATTGCGACGGGCAAGGTCCGTGCACTCGCAGTGACCAGCACCAAGCGCTCCTCGCAATTGCCGCAAACGCCAACTGTTGCGGAAGCGGCGCTGCCCGGCTATGACATCACGACCTGGTTTGGCCTGCTGGCGCCTGCCGGAACGCCGCGTGATGTCGTGAACAAACTCAATTCCACGATCGTAGCCATCGTGAATGATCCGGAAATGGCGAGTTATCTAGTCGGGCAGGGTGTCGATCCGGTCACAAACTCACCCGATCAATTCGCAGCGTATATCCGAAGTGAAGTGCCGAAGTTCGCGCAGATCGTCAAGGCCGCCGGTATCCATCCCGAGTGAGCATGCGTGCGCCGCGCACAGCAGCAAGATTCGGCGCGGGCCTCGTGCTATGGGTTCTGTGCGGCGTCGCCGCCGCAGCAAATCTGACCGTCGGCTCCAAGCGATTCACGGAATCGTACATCCTGGGCGAAATCATCGCCAACACGGCGCGGAAGGCGGGTGAAGCGCAGGTCAGCTTCAAACCGGGTCTCGGCAACACCGCGGTAGTCTTCGCTGCGCTCAAAAGCGGCGCCATAGACGTCTACCCCGAGTATTCGGGAACTATCGCATTCGAACTGCTCAGGGGCAGGTCCGGAACGTCGATGGAGGAACTCAATCGCGCGCTGGCGACCGATGGTCTCACCGCATCGGTCCCGCTCGGCTTCAGCAATACCTATGCGCTCGCAATGACCGAAGCGGCGGCGGATAAGCTCGGCATTCGCACGTTATCGGATCTGCGCCAGCACGCGCAGCTAAAGCTTGGACTATCTCAGGAATTTCTCAATCGCCAGGACGGATGGCCGGCGCTGCAAAAAGCGTATGGTCTGCCGGGTCGCGCCCAAGGACTCGATCACGGGCTGGCGTACGAAGCGCTCGCCGCCGGACGCATCGACGTTATGGATGTGTATACGACCGACGCCAAGATCACGCGCTATAACTTGCGCGTCCTATCCGATGATCGTCACTTCTTTCCGTCGTATGCGGCCTTGCTGCTTCACCGCCTGGATCTGCCGCAGCGGCTGCCGAAGACGTGGACAGCCCTTACCGCGCTCGAAGGGACGATATCGGTCGAGCGCATGCGAGCCATGAATGCGCAGGCGGAGCTCGATGGCAAGTCGTTTGCGGCGGTCGCCCAGGGTTTTACCGGCGGGCAGTCGAATACGGAACAAGCACGTAGAGCCGGCTTCTCGCAGCGTCTGTTTGGCGATGATTTTGCCCGTCTCAGCGCCGAGCACCTGCTGCTCGTCTTCGGGTCGCTGCTGGCAAGCTGCATCGTCGGCATCCCGTTGGGCGTCTGGAGCGCACGCTCGCCGGCGGCGCGTCGTGCAATCATCCCCGTGGTGAGCGTGCTGCAGACTATTCCGTCGCTTGCCTTGCTGGCGTTTCTGATTGCGCTCTTCAACCGCATTGGGATGATACCGGCGCTCGTTGCGCTGTTTCTATATGGTTTGCTGCCGATCGTACGTAATACGCACAGTGGCATGACGCAGGTTGCGCGTGGGCTGAAACAGGCGGGCGCGGCCTTGGGCTTGCGCAAAGGACAGATCCTCCGACTAATCGAACTGCCGCTCGCCTTGCCGACTGTACTTGCCGGCATTAAGACATCGGCGGTAATCAACGTCGGCACCGCAACCATCGCCGCCTTCATCGGCGCCGGCGGCTACGGCGAACGCATCGTTGCAGGTTTGGCCGTTAACGACAACGCGCTGCTCCTCGCTGGCGCGGTACCGGCGGCGGTGCTCGCTTTACTTATAGAAGGCGTGTTCAGCATGGGCGAGCGTTGGCTCGTTCATCCCGGCTTCCGTTCAACATGAAATGCTTCATCAAGGTGAGCCTGCGGCGGTGCACTTGATGTGATTTTTTCCCTCGGAAAACGGCTCTCGAACAATAACCACGACGCGCCGTGAACTATTTTCAAACTTTCCTTGTCTGTGGCATAACGGTTTAACTTCGCGTTCGTAGAGACCCCGCCTCAGGTATACTTAGCGCTTTGTTTTCGCGGGCTTACGCCGGCAAAGCACAGGACTTAGGGACCGGTTTCATGAGCGAGCGTGAAGTCGACCAGCAACTGGTCGAGCGGGCGCAGCGCGGCGACAAAAAGGCATTTGAGCTGCTGGTAGCGAAGTATCAGCGCAAACTCGCCCGGTTGCTGTCGCGCTTTATCCGCGATGCAAACGAGGTGGAAGACGTAACGCAGGAGGCCTTCATAAAGGCTTATCGGGCATTGCCATCGTTTCGTGGCGATAGCGCCTTTTATACCTGGTTGTACAGGATAGGCATCAACACAGCGAAGAATTATCTCGTTGCCCTCGGGCGACGCGCGCCGACGATGACTGAGGTCGACAACGAAGAAGCAGAAGACATTGAGGTCGGCGAGCAGTTGAAGGACATGAACACGCCAGAGCACCAGATGATGACGCGGCAAATTGCCGAAACGGTGAACTCAACGCTGCAGGAGTTGCCTGAGGAATTGCGGACTGCGATCACATTGCGTGAAATCGATGGCCTCAGTTATGAAGAAATAGCTCAGATCATGAATTGCCCGATCGGCACTGTGCGGTCCCGGATCTTCCGGGCACGTGAAGCGATCGCCGACGAGTTGCGACCGCAACTCGGCACCCCGAAAGACAGGAGATGGTGATGGAAACAATTTCAGCGTTCATGGACGGCGCAGCGGGTCGTGCAGAATCCAAGATGACTTTTCTGCAATTACGGCAAAGCGACGAATGCATGGACGCCTGGGAAACGTTTCATCTCATCGGTGATACTCTGCGCGGAGAGCCGGTCTTAAGCCAAGGCTTCACGAGACGTTTCACCGCGCGCCTGGAAGACGAGCCGCTGTTGCTCGCACCACGCATCAAGTGGCGAAGATCTGTCAACTACGCCTTGTCGGCAGCCGCGTCACTCGCCGCCGTCGCAGTGGTGCTCACGCTGGTGCTCGCCGAGAATCCCCTCCGTCCCACGATGCCGATCGCCGCTATTGCGCCAACCGAAGTTGCGAAGAGCACGCCCGTAGCCATCATCGCACCCGCGCCGGTCATTCCGGTCGCCAGCTCTCAGAGCGGGTTCAACGAGTATCTGATGGCACACCAGGGATTTTCTCCGAGCACGGTGCTGCAGGGCGTTGCGCCTTATGTGAGGTCCGTCTCTTCGACTCAAGACGGCACTGACAGGTAGCATGAGAGGACTGCGTCCCGCGTTCCCCACATTTCTGGCGCTGGTGGGCGTCAGTTGGGCCGGTCACATCTGCGCACAGACCGGGGATCCGGCGTCGTGGCTTAAAAAGATTGCAACCGCATCGCGCCAGATCAACTACGCGGGCACTTTCGTATATCAGCACGGGCGCCAGATGGAAACGTCGCGCATCGCGCATCTCGCGGATGCAAGCGGCGATTACGAGAAGCTCGAAACGCTCGACGGTCCCGCTCGCGAGTTCATACGCAACAACGATAACGTCACGTGCTATCTGCCCGATAGCAAGGCGGTCGTCGTGGAGAAGCGCACCGCGCGCCAGTTCCCGGCGTTCCTTCCCGAGCAGATATCCGGCCTTACCGACAATTATGTAGTCAGCAAAGGCGGTCAGGATCGTGTCGCCGGGTATGACTGCCAGACGATTGTGCTCGATCCGAAGGACGACCTGCGGTACGGTCACAAATTTTGCGCGGAAAATTCCAGCGGACTGCCGCTGCGCGTATTCACGTTCAACGAGAAAAACCAGATCGTCGATTCGTTTGTATTCACTGAGCTCAAGATAGGCGCCGGTGTCACACGCGACATGCTCAAATCACGGTTTGCCGGCAAGAGTCAGGCATGGCACGTCGATCGCTCTGCGCTGGACCAGGCTGATACCACTATCGATAGCGGCTGGGCTCTGAAACCGCCCCTGGCGGGCTTCAAGAAGCTCACCGAAATGAAGCGCTCCATAGCGGGCCGCTCAACACAGGTTTCCCACATCGTCTATTCCGATGGTCTCGCTGCGGTCTCGGTCTTTATCGAGCCCATGCCCAAGTCGCCGCCTCCGGCAGGCCCCACTTACCAGGGAGCGGTTAATATATACGTCAAACCGCTATCCGATCAGATGGTGACCGTCGTCGGCGAAGCGCCGGCGCGGACCATTAAACAGGTTGCCGAATCGCTCGGTCCAAAAGATCGCTAGGCAGTTTGCAGGGCAGGGGGCTGGTGCTTACAAGAATTCAAATCGCCGGGTAAAGGACGCGAGATGTTCAAAAAAGTAGTGCTATGTGTGGTCTTGTTGCTGCCGCTGTGGGCGCGCGCGCAACTGCCTGACTTCACCGACCTCGTCGAGAAGCAGGGGCCGGCGGTGGTTAACATCAGCACCACGCAGACCGTGCGAAGCCAGCTTGGGGCACCGCAGATGCCTCAACTCCAGGAAGACGATCCGTTCTACGAGTTTTTCCGGCGCTTCGTGCCGAATCCGGGGCCGCGCGAGTTCCAGAACAATTCACTAGGCTCGGGGTTCATCATAAGCGCGGACGGCTACATACTGACCAATGCCCACGTCGTCGAAGCCGCCGATGAGATCAACGTAAAACTCAACGACAAACGCGAGTTCAAGGCGAAGGTCATCGGCAGCGATAAGCGCACGGATATCGCACTTATAAAGATTGATGCAGCCGGTTTGCCGTCGGTTAAGTTCGGCGATCCGAACAAACTTCGTGTCGGCGAATGGGTGATCGCGATCGGCTCGCCGTTTGGTTTTGAAAACACGGTGACCGCAGGCATTGTGAGCGCAAAAGGGCGCTCACTGCCGCAGGAAAACTTCGTCCCGTTCATTCAAACGGACGCCGCGGTCAATCCCGGCAACTCCGGCGGGCCGCTATTTAACATGCGCGGCGAAGTCGTCGGAATCAACTCTCAGATCTACAGCCGCACGGGCGGTTTCATGGGTCTTTCATTCTCGATTCCCATCGATGTAGCTAATGACATCGCGACTCAGTTGAAGACAACAGGCAAGATTACGCGCGGGCGTATCGGCGTGGTCATCCAGCCTGTAACGAAGGAGCTCGCCGAATCATTCGGGTTGCCGAAACCTGCGGGTGCGCTCGTGAGCTCCGTAGAAAAGGGCAGTCCGGCGGACAAGGCGGGCATCGAAGCCGGCGACGTCATTCTCAAGTTTGACGGCAAACCGGTTACATCATCGGAAGACTTGCCGCGCCTTGTCGGCGCGACGAAGCCAGCCACCAAAGTCGCCGTCCAGATCATGCGCAACAAGGCGTCACGTGATGTGACACTTGTCGTGGGCGAAATGTCCGATGAGTCGCGGACCGCGCAACGCCAGCCGCGACGCGGCGGACCCGGCGCGAAACCGCCAGCCGAATCGGTAAGCCGCCTCGGGATGACGTTATCGGAGCCAACCGCCGAACAGCGTAATCAACTCAAAATTACCGGCGGCGTGCTGGTTGAGGACGTGCAGGGTGCAGCGGCGCGCGCCGGCATCCGGCGCGGCGACATCATTCTCGCGGTCAATAATCAGGACGTGAAATCGCTCGAGCAATTCGGCCAGCTGATGAACCAGTTCGAGAAGGGCAAGGTTGTTGCCATGCTCGTGCGGCGCGGCGCAAACGCGCTGTACATTCCGTTCCGCATTGAATGATGAGGCGCCCAGGCTGACGGTATACAGCCGCGCCTACTGCCACCTGTGCGACGATATGATCGCGCAGTTGAAGCAACTGCAGACAGTCCGCCGGTTCGAGCTCGACGTTGTAGACGTCGACAGCGATGCGGTGCTCGAGGCTCGCTATGGCGACCTCGTGCCCGTGCTCACGGCGGCTGGACACGAACTGTGTCATTACCATCTCGATGCTGCCAAAGTTAATGAATACTTGGGCAAAACCGGCTAAAATCGCGTTTTAATTTTCCGAAAAGGGCACGTCCAGCGTGCCCTTTTTCGTACATGCAGCACATCCGCAATTTCTCCATCATCGCGCACATCGATCACGGCAAATCGACATTGGCGGACCGTTTCATCCAGGTGTGCGGGGGACTTTCCGATCGCGAGATGGAGGCGCAGGTGCTCGATTCGATGGATCTCGAACGCGAACGCGGCATCACAATCAAGGCGCAGACTGCGGCGCTGCAATATAAGGCGCGCAGCGGTGAAACGTATCTGCTGAATCTGATCGACACGCCCGGTCACGTTGACTTTTCGTATGAAGTCTCGCGGTCACTCTCAGCTTGCGAAGGGGCGCTGCTCGTCGTCGATGCGTCGCAAGGCGTGGAAGCGCAGACGGTTGCGAACTGCTACACCGCTACCGAGCAAGGTGTCGAAGTAGTGCCCGTCATCAACAAGATCGATCTTCCATCGGCCGAACCCGATCGCGTGATACGCGAGATCGAAGACATCATCGGGATACCTGCGCAGGATGCCTTGCTCGCGAGCGCGAAATCCGGCGAAGGCGTGCAGGACATACTCGAAGCGGTAATCGAGCGGATCCCACCGCCGCAAGGCGTGCTATCGGCGCCGCTGAAGGCGCTGATCATCGACTCGTGGTTCGACAACTATGTCGGCGTCGTCATGCTGGTCCGCGTGGTTGACGGGGAATTGCATCCGAAAGATCGTATTTTGCTGATGTCGACGCAGACCCAGCATCTGTGCGAGCAGGTCGGCGTCTTCACACCGAAATCCCGCGCCAAGGAAAGTCTGCTCGCAGGTGAAGTCGGCTTCATAGTTGCGGGCATCAAGGAACTGAAGGCTGCACGCGTCGGCGACACCGTCACGCTTGTCGAGGAGCCTGCAAGCGAGCCACTGCCGGGTTTCAAGGAAATTCAGCCGCAGGTTTTTGCCGGGCTGTACCCCATCGACTCGAACCAGTATGACGCGCTGCGCGATGCGCTGGAGAAATTGCATCTGAACGATGCATCGCTGCGCTATGAGCCGGAGTCGTCGCAGGCTTTGGGTTTTGGTTTCCGCTGCGGCTTTCTCGGCTTGCTGCATCTCGACATCGTCCAGGAGCGGCTCGAGCGCGAATACGGGATGGAACTGATCACCACCGCCCCGACCGTTATTTACCAGGTGCTGCTTCAGGACGGCACCTTGCTCGAGATCGAGAACCCTTCCAAGCTTCCCGATCCATCCAAGATCGCGGAGATACGCGAGCCCATTATCACGGCGTCGATCCTCGTGCCGCAGGATTACGTCGGTTCGGTAATCACACTTTGCACCCAGAAGCGCGGCGCGCAGCGCAATATGCAGTACCTCGGTCGCCAGGTCATGCTCACTTACGAGCTGCCGCTGAACGAAGTCGTCATGGACTTTTTCGACAAGCTGAAATCCGTGAGCCGCGGTTATGCTTCGCTCGACTACGACTTCAAAGAATATCGCGCAGGCGACCTGGTCAGACTCGATATCCTCATTAATAGCGAGCGCGTCGACGCGCTATCACTGATCGTGCACCGCGCGAACTCGCAATATCGCGGACGCGAGCTGGCGCAAAAGATGCGCGAGCTCATTCCGCGGCAGATGTTCGACGTCGCGGTGCAGGCGGCTATCGGCGCGCATATAATTGCGCGCGAGAATGTAAAGGCCCTCCGAAAAAATGTGCTCGCGAAGTGCTATGGCGGCGATATCACGCGCAAGCGCAAGCTGCTCGAGAAGCAGAAAGCCGGCAAAAAGCGCATGAAGCAGGTGGGCAGCGTAGAGATTCCCCAGGAGGCATTTCTCGCGATATTGCAGGTAGAAAGCAAGTGAGCTCAAGTCGCGCGCCAGGCTTATGCGCGCGGGCATCCATGTGCCGGTCAAAAGCCGTAGTCAAGGGATAAGCAATGAATTTCGCACTGATCATGTTCGTGCTGCTGGTGGTGACCGGCGCCATCTGCCTGCTCGATCACTACGTCTTGCGCAAACGCCGCGCTGCCGATGTCGCGGAGCCGTGGTGGGTCGAGTACCCCAAAAGTTTCTTCCCGGTCATTCTCGTAGTGTTTCTGCTGCGCTCGTTCCTGGTGGAACCGTTCAAAATTCCTTCGGGATCGATGCTGCCGACTTTGCTCGTCGGCGACTTTATCCTCGTGAACAAATTCACATACGGCATACGCATTCCGGTCATCAACAAGAAAGTGATGGACATCAATCAGCCGCAGCGCGGCGAGGTCATGGTGTTTCGCTATCCCGATGATCCTTCGCTCGACTACATCAAGCGTATCGTCGGCGTGCCCGGCGATAAAATCAGTTACCAGAACAAGCGTCTCTCGGTAAATGGCCAGGAAATGACACAGCAGCCCGACGGCCAGTACAACTACGTCGAGACCGGCCTTTCCTTCGTAACCACTCAACGCTTCATCGAAAGCCTGAGCGGCCACAATCACGCGATTCTGACCAACGCTGAGATCCCGGTGGTGCGCATGCGTGACGTAAAGCGGTTCCCGTTTCACGAAAATTGTGTCTACAATGAAGCGGGGTTTTCGTGCACGGTTCCGCCGGGACATTACTTCATGATGGGCGATAACCGCGACAGCAGCAGCGACAGCCGCTACTGGGGCTTCGTCCCTGATGCCAATGTCGTGGGAAAGGCGTTTTTGATCTGGTGGAACTTTGATGAGTTCAGGCGCATAGGTCAGTCGATAAACTAAGGGAGAAAAAAATGAGACATCAACGCGGTGTGACACTCAGCGGACTGCTCGTATCATGTGTCGTAATCATCTTCGTGGCGCTGCTCGGATTCAAATTGTTCACCCCTTACACCGAATACTTCTCGATCAAGAAAACTTTCAAGTCGATCGCTGCAAATCCTGAAGTGAAAAACGGCGGCAAGCGAGAAATGACGCAGGTCTGGGAGCGCTATGCGACCATCGAGCGCATCACGGCCATCAACGGCAATGACATCGAGGTCACCAAGGAAGGCAACACCATGGAGCTCAGCGCGAGTTATACCGTAAAGGTGCCGCTGTTTGCTAACCTAAGCCTCCTGATCGACTTTCACCCGACTTCAGCCGGCACTATATAGCGGTGTCGCGTTGTGAGCCGCATCTCATGATTCCGGAATGCCAGTCCAGACTCTCGCCTCTCTGATCGGTTACGAATTCCGCAATCCGGATCTGTTGCGTCAGGCGCTGACGCACCGCAGTCACAGCGCCGTGCATAACGAGCGGCTCGAGTTTCTCGGCGACAGTGTCCTCAACTGCATCGTCGCCACGCTTCTCTATGAACGATTCCCGCAGCTGCCCGAGGGTGAATTGTCGCGCCTGCGCGCGAGCCTCGTTAACCAAAAGAATCTTTTTGAGACCGGCCGGCGTATCGAGCTCGGCGCACATTTGCTGCTGGGCGACGGGGAGATTAAAACTGGCGGCGCACGCCGCCCTTCCATCGTCGCCGACGCGCTCGAAGCGTTGATCGGCGCGATATATCTGGACGGCGGCTTCGATGCAACACGCGGCGCAGTCCAGCACTTGCTAGGTCCTGCGATTGACGTCGCCGATCCACGTACTGCCGGCAAGGACGCCAAGACGCTATTACAGGAGCTTTTACAGGCACGGCGCATGCCGGTACCCCAGTATTCTGTAATCGCAACGACCGGCGAAGCGCACCAGCAGTGTTTCCGCGTCGAATGCGCCATTCCGGAGCTGAATATCCGGACGGAAGGCGAAGGCACCAGCCGGCGCAGCGCAGAACAGGCTGCAGCACGGCGCGCTTACGATCTCGGCAGCCGCATGTAAATGGCGCAGTCGTCCGCAAAGTTTCGCGCCGGCTATATTGCAATCGTCGGGCGTCCGAACGTCGGTAAATCCACGCTCCTCAACCGCCTGGTGGGCCAGAAGGTCAGCATTACGTCGCGCAAGCCGCAGACAACGCGCCAACGCATTACGGGCATTCTGACCCGCGATGACGCGCAGCTGTTGTTTGTTGATACGCCGGGATTTCAGACACGGCATACGAGTACACTGAATCGGCACATGAACCGCGTCGTCACCCAGGCCCTCGCGGATGTCGATGTAATTCTGCTTGTGGTCGAAGCGGAACGATTTACCGATGAAGACCGCGCATTGCTGAGTCTCTTGCCGCCCAACCGGCCCGTACTGCTGGCGCTCAACAAAATCGACCGGCTCACCGATCGGGCATCACTGCTGCCGCTGATTACACAGGCGTCAGCTGAGCATACGTTCGCGGAAATCGTTCCTGTGTCTGCGACGAAAGGCCGCTCGGTCGAAGATCTGGCGAAGACGATCAGCAGCTATCTGCCACAGCAGCCGGCCTTGTATGGCGCCGATGAGATCACCGAATCGAGCGAACGCTTCCTTGCCGCGGAGATGATTCGCGAAAAATTGTTTCACTTGCTCGGCGATGAATTGCCGTATGTGAGTGCGGTCATCATCGATCGCTTTGTCATGGATGGAGCGCTGCGCCGCATACACGCGTCGATCATCGTCGATAAGGAGTCGCATAAAGGGATTGTCGTTGGCGCCAAGGGCGCGCAACTCAAGGCGATTGCCACTAAAGCCCGCATTGACATGGAAAAGCTATTCGGCGGCAAGGTTTTCCTCGAGGTGTGGGTCAAGGTCAAGCGCGGGTGGACGGAGAACCGTCAGGTACTGAAACAACTGGGTTATGGCTGATGCAGGCAGAGTGCGGCACGAAACCGAACCCGCGTTTGTGCTGCACAGTTATCCGTTTCGCGAGACCAGCCTTATCGTCGAGGCGTTCACGCGCAACTATGGCCGTGTAGCGCTGGTTGCCCGGGGCGCGCGCCGTCCGCGCTCCGTGATGCGCGGCGTGCTCCTCGCCTTCCAGCCGCTCCTCCTGAGCTGGGGCGGCAGAGCGGAGCTGCGCACTCTGCACAAGGCCGAATGGCAGGGCGGGCTGCCACAGCTTGCCGGCCGCGGCTTGTTGTGCGGATTCTACGTGAACGAGCTCATGTTGAAGCTGCTCGCGCGCGAAGACGCGCATGAAATGTTGTTTGAAACGTATTACGCAACGCTGCGCACATTGAGCAATGGCGCTGACCACGCAGTGACGCTTCGCCGTTTCGAACAGCAGTTGCTCAAGGAAGCGGGCTATGCGCTGACGCTTGACCGGGATGCGGCCACCGGCGAAGCGATCAATGCCGAATACAGTTACGAGTATCTGCTCGAACGCGGGCCTACGCGCAGTTTGCAGCATGCATCGAGTCTTCACAGCCCGGGCACGGTGTACGGCGCGGCGCGCGGCAACGGCGGCTCGCATGAAAACCGGTTAGAATTGAGCGGGCAAACACTGCTCGATATGGCGCGCGACGACTACTCGAGCCCCGTCACGCTGCAGGAAAGCAAAGCGCTGATGCGTGCGCTGATCAATCATCGTCTGGGAAATCAGACGCTCAATACCCGGCAGTTACTCAAGGACTTGCAGCAGCTATGACGCGCTTGAGCGTCAATCTGAATAAGATCGCGCTCCTGCGCAATTCGCGCAATCTCGGTATTCCGAGCGTCACGCGCGCCGCGAATATAGCGCTTGATGCGGGCGCAGCAGGCATCACCGTTCATCCACGCCCTGACAGCCGCCACATTCGACTCAGTGATGTGCATGAGCTGGCGGCGCTGCTGGCAGACCGTCCCGATGCCGAATTCAATATTGAGGGCAATCCCTTCGAGGGCCTGGTCGACATTGCGCGTAAGGTGCGGCCGCACCAGTGCACGCTGGTCCCCGATGATCCCGGCGCATTCACATCGGATCATGGATGGGACGTAAAACACGACGGCGCACGTCTGCGTCCGGTGATAGCAGAGCTCAAGTCGCTCGGCACGCGCGTGAGCATGTTCATGGATCCGCTGCCGGAGGCAATGCCGGCCGTACGCGACCTGGGCGCCGATCGCGTTGAGTTATATACCGAGCCGTATGCAAAGGCGTTTTCAACTGAAGCTCAACAGAGTTCATTGCGAGTTTATGCAGCGGCGGCGAGCGCTGCTCAGGACTGTGCGTTAGGTGTAAATGCGGGTCACGATCTTAATCAGCACAACCTGCCTGCTTTTCTGTCGACGGTACCTGGCGTGCTTGAAGTGTCGATCGGACATGCATTGGTTGCAGATGCGATCGAAGACGGCCTTGCAGCGACTGTTGGAGCCTATCTTAATGCCATAGCGAAGGGTGCTCACGCATGATCTATGGCATAGGCGTCGATGTCGTGGAGCCGCAGCGTGTACAGCGTTTGCTCGAAAAATACGGCGAGCGCTTCGCGCGCCGCGTTCTGACGCAGCGCGAATGGCCGGGGTACCTCAAGACGGTCAATCGCGCCATGTTCGTAGCGAACCGCTTCGCCGCCAAAGAAGCATTCTCCAAGGCAATGGGCAGCGGCTTTCGCTATCCGGTAACGCTGCAATCGATCAGTGTCGTGCCTGACCCCCGAGGCAAACCGGAGCTCGAATTCGGCGCCGACCTCGCGAACCTCGTTGCCGCGCAGGGAATAGGCGGCCATTTCGTTACAATCAGCGACGAGAAAAGTCTCGCCTGTGCATGTGTGGTACTGGAAAAACGATGAGTTCTCCGCTACAGATTTCATTAGGCCCGGTGATGCTGGATGTCGCGGGCACGCAACTAACCGAAGACGATCGGGTTCGCCTGGTGCATCCGTTGGTCGGCGGCGTGATACTTTTTTCCCGCAACTACGCATCGCCCGAGCAGCTCACGGTTCTCTGCGAGGAAATCCATGCGCTGCGCCAGCCGCCATTATTGATCGCGGTTGATCACGAGGGCGGACGCGTGCAGCGGTTCCGCGAAGGATTTACCGCGCTTCCGGCGATGCGTGAGCTCGGCGCTGTGTGGGATCGCGACACTGATGCTGCGCGCAGACTCGCCGAGACCGTGGGTTATGTGCTCGCGGCCGAACTACGTGCGCACGGCGTCGACTTGAGCTTTGCACCGGTGCTGGACGTTGATCATGGCAACAGCAGCGTGATCGGCGACCGCGCATTCCATTCGAATCCGGCTGCAATCAGCGATCTTGGCGCAGGCGTTATGCGCGGTCTCAGCAACGGCGGAATGTCCGCAGTAGGCAAGCATTTTCCCGGACATGGACATGTCAGGGCTGATTCACATCATGAGATATCGGTCGATGACCGGCCGCTGGCCGCGCTCGAAGCGTCGGACTTGAAACCATTCCGGCGCCTGATTCAGAACGGGCTCGGCGGCATCATGCCCGCGCACGTTATCTATCCTGCAGTCGACTCGAAGCCGGCCGGTTTTTCGGAGCGCTGGCTCAAACAGATACTGCGGCGGCAGCTTGGGTTCAACGGCATGATATTCAGCGACGATCTTTCAATGGAAGGCGCCAGTGCTGCCGGTGGCGTCGTTGAGCGGGCATACGCAGCTTTTCGCGCCGGTTGCGACATGGTGCTGGTGTGCAACGATCCGGAATCCGCTGATTTTCTGCTGACGAATCTCGATTTCACGATGCCGGCTATGTCGCTTGCGCGGCTCGCGCGCATCCACGGCCGAGGCGGTCCGGAGTCGGCGGCGCACCTTCAGCACGATCGCTTTTATCTGGCTGCTGTCGATACCGTTCGCGGGATCGGCGTGCACAGCGGCGAGCTGCCTATCTACCGCTAGCCGATATAGAGCTTGTGCCGATTTCGGTGGTAGTAGACGTGAAACGGCCGGCGTAGCGCACGCATCGCCCACAGCTTAAAGGCACGCACGATTGAGAGCGCGATGAAATTTTCTCCGGCTTGCCGCGACTGCCCGCGCCTGGCGAGCTTCCTCGATGAAGTACGGATTGCGCATCCCGATTATCATGCGCGTCCTGTGGCGCCGTTCGGCGACGAGCATCCGCGTCTATTGATCGTGGGTCTCGCACCGGGCATGCACGGCGCGAACCGCAGCGGACGGCCATTCACAGGTGACTATGCGGGCATATTGTTATACGAGACATTGCACCGCTTTGGTTTCGCCACTGCCGCGCAATCGGTCAGCGCAGACGATGGACTGCGGCTGAGCGGGTGCCGCATCACCAACGCGGTGAAGTGCCTACCGCCGCAGAACAAACCGGAGCCGGCTGAAATAACCCAGTGCAATCGTTATCTGAAGGCCGAGCTCTCGCTGCTCGAACCGGGAAGCGTGATTCTTGCGCTGGGCATCATCGCCCACCAGGCCGTTCTGACCGCACTCGGTATCAGGAAGCGAGATTACCCGTTCGGACATGGCGTGCGTCATGTGTTGCCTGATAAACGCGTGCTCTTCGATAGCTATCACTGCAGCCGCTACAACACACAGACCGGCCGGCTGACGACGCAAATGTTCGTCGATGTATTCGCGAATATTGTGCGCAGCTTGCCGAGCGCAGCAAAGACAAGAGCCATCTGCATCGCTACCCGTCCACCCGCCAAAGCGGGCGGATCAGAAGACAAAAAAAGGGCCACTCGGTAAGAGCGGCCCGGAAACCCGCTAGGTGCGGGTAGGGAGGGGAAAACATGAACACAGGCCATAAGCAATATCAGCCTGCGGAGAAATTCTGCGCTTGCGCGCTTGCTGCCGATGTCCGCTTCTCTCCGATTCCGGCGTCCGCCATCGGCCCAACTCCGGCTCGATGGATTTGGTGTAAACGGCGCGTATATTTAGCCACGATATATGACAACGAGCTATAGCCCGTACGGGCTAATGGCGATGATGTGTCACGCCCCCGCGCATCACTCGAGCGCCGAAGCACCCGTTTCACAAAAACGTAACTTCGAAGGGCATAGTCACATCGCGTTGACGTTCGCTGCGCCGACAATAAAAAGAGCCTCCGTCCGCTTTGTTCCTGACCATCGCAGCGACACGATATTCACTTTATTTGTGAGCGCGAGTGGGAACCGGTCATGAGCTCAAATAATGAAATCGAGCAGGGCGATTTGGTCGCCGTGGTACGGGGCCATGCGTGTACGCTGGACGCAGTCGGCGGCATTCCATTCGGCGTCGAGCGGATACATCAGGTGTTTACGCCCGGTGTGTATTTCGTGTGTCAGCGCTGCGGGTTCGCACAGCGTGCCCGCGGCGTGCGCTTTGTGTGCGATCCTCGCGGAAACAGTCTGCCGCTGCCGTGGCTCAAGAAATTTCCGCCGCTCGATGAATGTGAATCCATTGATGTAAACGTTCAACTCCCCGTTCTGCAAACGGATGATTGAGGGGAATCGAAGAAGATATTGATCTCGAGATTGTGGGCTGCGCCAGGCGGATAACCTGCGCGCGGTAGCATGCGATTGGTATTGCAGCACGTGATGCGATATGACGCCGTCGAAGAAGTTACCGACACGCGAGCCAAGCAGAGGTCTAGCAGCATCGGGAAGCGGGGCGCGTACGCCGCGACATATTCGTCGAGACGTGTTTCAAGCCCTGCACAGACACTTGGGGGTAACTGGCCGAAGCCGGGTTAAAGCTGGAACCCGCCGGGTTTCTTAAGCTGCCGAAGTCCGAGCGCGCTGACGATGCAAAGCGCTGCGAGCGCCAGCCAGTTTCTATGTGTCGCGAGCCATAGTTCAGGGCTCGATGCGGTGGCCCGATCATCGAATCGTCCATGTGCCTTATGGGCGCCGGCGACAGGTGACCACAAATTGTCCGCACGATCGCTGCGCACGGGCAACGCGCTTTCCTGCGACCGGTAGGCCGTAGCCGCAAGGTAGCGATCGATAAGGCCGGGCGCAATCTTATTTGCCACGATGGCAACGGCGGTCGATCCGCCGACCCACAGCTCGCGTCGCCGGTGATGCGAGGCCCATACAATCGCGCGCGCCGCGACTTCCGGCTGAAAAATCGGCGGCACGGGTTGCGGCTGCTGCGGCATGCGTGTCCGGCACCATTCGAACTGAGGCGTGTTAACAGCGGGAAGCTGAACCATGGTCAGATGCACGCGGCTACGATCATGCTCGAGTTCACTGCGTAGTGAATCCGTGAAGCCGCGCATTGCGAACTTGGCGCCGCAGTAGGGCGCCTGCAGGGGAATCGACCGGTAAGCGAGCGCAGAGCCGACCTGCACGATAGTTCCGTAATCGCGCGGCAGCATGCGCTTTAGCGCGGCGAGCGTGCCATACACAGCGCCGAGATAAGTAACTTCGGTGACGCGTTTGACCTCCTCGGCTGTCACGCGCTTGACCGGGGACACCACCGTCGCCATGGCGTTGTTGATCCAGATATCGATCGGCCCGAATCGAGCCTCAATGGCCGTTGCTGCCGCTTCAATCTCTTCCGCATTCGCGACATCCGCAACACAGACGATGCCCTTTCCGCCGAGGGCCTCGACTTCTTTGCTTGCGGCTTCCAGCGCCTCGCGATCGCGCGCGATCAAGCCGATGTGCGCGCGGTGTTTCGCGAATTCGCGCACTGTCGCGCGGCCTACCCCGGCGCTTGCACCGGTTACAACGACGACTTCAGGCTTGGACATACGGCGCGCCTTACGGGCGTTTGGCGCCCGTCCACAAAGCATCCTGGCCCTTCAATCGGGTTCGCTTGGAATCGACGCAGACACCGACGCGCCGGATCCAGTAATGAGCTTCATAATCTTCGGCCATCGTTATCTTCCTGGGCTCTGCCTCCACTTTTTTCTCGCGATCGCTCTTCATAGACCTCCGCCCCGGTTAACAACATGCGTGACTATGCTGGCTTCGATACCCAGACGACAGCGGCGGTACGCCTGTTTTTATGTGGGATTACCGACGGCATACGCGCTTGCGGCAAAAGTTGTGACATGCGAATGTAGCGGAACATCGGCGACGTTTATTGCTCCAAATCACTTCCGACGATTGTGCAAACGTGAAACTGAGCGAGTACGTGAACATTGCGGCGGTCGAGTATTTTCGAGAGACCGGACGCATAACGCTCGACGCCGTGTGGATTGCCGAATTCTTTGCAGGCGGTGGCCTCGAAGAGGACCATCCGCAGCAAGATCTGATGGCATTTCATGCGCTCGTGCAAAAGGCGTTGCTGCGAAACGCGGCACAGTCCGCGCGCGAAGGCAGTCGTGATGAGGACGACTTCCGGTGAACGGCACCGGTGGCTTCAGCGCATCGGGTCGTTCCATGACGACATCTACTAAAAGGCGTTTTTCAAGCAGCAGGTCGATTTTCACAGCAGTGTTGTTGTCGTTCATTGCCGCCGTTTGTGGAGATCATCGGGTTGCCGCTGCACAAAAGGGTCTGTCTCGGGTTATGAACAGTATCAACGTTATCCAGCCATATAAGTACCACGGTATGTGGGTATTCGATGATCCTGCGGCCGGTCTGGTGCGTGAGCCATTTGTCAGTGGGATCGACACGATAATCGACCGGGTCGTCGCTGGAATTCCCGACGCAGCCGACGGGTTCATACTGGTATTCTCTAAGACGCCGTTCCCTGGTCACGAGCTCCGGTTGGACTGGCGTCGTGAGGACGGTGGCGGCAACTGGTACTTCACTGACAAACTCCAGATGGAAGGCTGGTTGTGTCCCGCACTATTCAAATATTTCGACAGCGCGCCGCGGAATTTATACGTCCAAGTGAAGCGTAAGTAGTCGGTGAGGGCTGCTGAGATAAACAGCGTAAGGGTTTGACTTATAATACGCAGCCGCGGCACGCCATGCCTGCAGCTATTCAAGGCCGTGTCCGCGATAACAATCGATCTTCAGGCACGCCAGCGTGTTCGATCCGAGCGAAGTACTAGCCAATCTGCCGCATCTGCCGGGCGTCTACCGCATGCTGAACCCGACGGGCGACGTGTTGTACGTTGGCAAAGCAGGCGACCTGAAAAAGCGCGTTTCGTCGTACTTCCAGAAACAACTGGGTGTGTCGCCGCGGATACGGCTGATGGTCGGGCAGGTCGGCGCAATCGAAACGACCGTGACGCGTTCGGAAGCGGAAGCGCTATTGCTCGAAAACACGCTCATCAAAGCGCTTAATCCTCGCTACAACATTCTGTTCAGGGATGACAAGTCGTACCCGTTTCTCGCGCTCACCGGCCATGAATTCCCGCGGCTTGCATTTCATCGCGGCGCATTGGACCCGCGCCATCGCTACTTCGGTCCCTTTCCGAATGCAGGTGCCGTTCGGGAGAGCATGCAGTTACTGCAAAAAGTTTTTCGCCTGCGTACCTGCGCCGATACGGTGTTCGACAACCGCTCGAGGCCGTGCCTGCTCCATCAGATTCGCAGATGCACGGCGCCGTGTGTGGGACGTGTGAGCGTGCAGGACTACGCGGACGACGTCAAAAGCGCCGGCCTCTTCCTGCGGGGGCGCGACGACGAAGCCATGGAGCGTCTCATCGCGCGCATGGACGATGCGGCCGCACGTCAGGACTATGAGCAGGCAGCCGTTTTCCGTGACCAGATCGGCGCCCTGCGTAAGGTCCGTGAGCGCCAGTTTGTCAGCAGCAATGTCGCGCGTGACGCGGATATTGTCGCGTGCGTGATCGAAGGCGAGATCGTATGCGTCAACCTGGTGATGATCCGCGGCGGTCATCACCTCGGCGACAAGAACTTCTTTCCACGTCATGCAGCAGGACATGATGCGCCGCAGATCGTCGAAGCGTTCATCAGCCAGCATTACGCGGCAGGCGGCGCGCCGCCCGTTATCGTCGTCAGCAATAGCCCGGCAAATGACGAGCTCGAACAACTGTTGAGTGAGCACGCAGGACACAAAGTGCAGATCGCGGTAAATCCGCCCGGCGAACGGCGCGTGTGGCTCGACATGGCGTGCAAGAACGCGACGCTCGGCGCGCAGCAGCAGCTGGGACTGCATGCTACGCAGGAGGCGCGCGTGCAAGCGTTGCAGCAGGCGCTGGAAACAAGCGAATCGATACGTCGCATCGAATGTTTCGACGTGAGTCACACCATGGGTGAGGCGACTGTCGCATCGTGTGTGGTGTACGACCAGGGCGCGATGCAAAAAGCGGAATACAGGCGTTTCAATATCGCGAACATCACACCGGGCGACGACTACGCCGCAATGCGCGATGTATTGACGAGGAGGTATCGGCGCATCGTGGCGGGGGAGGGCAAGGTACCGGATCTTGTCCTGATCGACGGCGGTAAAGGACAGCTCGGCATCGCGTCAGAAGTTTTCGCGGAGCTTGGATTATCGGATGTGCAACTTGTTGGCGTCGCGAAGGGCGAGGAGCGCAAGCCCGGACTCGAGCAATTGATCATTCCGGGCCGTACAAACCCGCTACAATTGCCGCGTGAACACCCGGCGCTGCACTTGATTCAGCAGATACGCGACGAAGCGCATCGCTTCGCAATCCAGGGACACCGCGCACGCCGCGGCAAGACACGCACCACGTCGAGCCTTGAGAGCATCAGCGGGATCGGCGCTAAACGCCGGCAGCGGCTGCTGGCACGATTCGGCGGACTTAAGGGACTGCTATCCGCCAGTGTCGACGAGCTTGCCCGCGTGGAAGGCATCAGCCAGGCGCTCGCCGCACGCATCTACGATCAGCTGCACTGACCGCTTGTTCAGCATTCCAAATCTGGTCACGTGGCTCAGGATCGTTCTGATTCCGCTATTCGTCGGCATCTTTTATTTCGAGAAGAGCTGGGTTTCCCTACCGAATCAGAACCTGGTCGCGACGGTTATCTTCACACTTGCCGCAGTAACCGACTGGTTCGACGGGTGGCTTGCCCGAAAGCTGAATCAGACGTCGGCGTTCGGCGCGTTTCTTGATCCTGTCGCAGACAAATTGATGGTCGCCGCAGCGTTGATCGTGCTCCTGCAGCTGCAACGCGTCGATGCCGTAGTTGTGCTGATAATCATCGGCCGCGAGATTGCCGTTTCAGCGCTCCGCGAATGGATGGCACACATGGGCGAAGCAAAAAGCGTCGCCGTTTCTCTTGTAGGCAAGATTAAGACGACGTCGCAAATGATAGCGATTCCGCTGTTGTTGTATGACGACTTGATCGGCAAGTTCGATCCGCACATGATCGGCACGTGGCTCATTTATGTGGCAGCGGCGCTCACCCTGATCTCGATGGCGTACTATCTGAAGATGGCGCTGCCGCAATTCAATAAGCGCCTGTGAAACAACGCCTTTCTTGACCGCACAGCGGACTGTAAATATAATGCTGCTCGACTTAATGCGGGAATAGCTCAGTTGGTAGAGCGCAACCTTGCCAAGGTTGAGGTCGGGAGTTCGAGACTCCTTTCCCGCTCCAGATTTACGCAATTGCCTTGTTTTGGCTCTTGAAACTGCGCCTCCACGGCGACCAAGCGGACCCGAAAAGGGTTCAGGTCAACCGGCAGTTACAGGAGACTCAAAATGGCGCTATTCAAAGTGGTGGTCGAGGCGTTCATCGCCTCAAAAGAGTTCGATCCAGCGAGCCTCTCCCGGCTCGGCTTCTGGACCGACGCACTCGGTGACAAGGAGCTCGTGCAGATCACGCCCGAGGACATGGATGCCGCCTTCGTCAAACTTGCCGAGCGCGGGCGACTCTTGGGCGGCAAGCGGCCGACGAAGGCCGCCGGCGCGCCGCTCGCAGGCTCCACCATCAATCGCTACCTCTCGCAAGCCGGCAGCGTCTTCAAGCATGCCAAACGCTTAAAGCTCGTGCCGCGCACCTTCATCTCGCCCACCCGCGGCATCGAGCGCGCGCCGGAGCGCCCCGATCCGGATCGCTACCTGCGCGCCGACGAGGTCGAGCGCGTAATCGCGGTCGCGCGCGTCATGGACAAGCGGTGGGGCAAGATGACCGCGCTCATCATCACCGCCCATCACACCGGGCTGCGTGTGGGTTCGCTTTTGAAGACGCGCGGCAAAGACCTGGACCTTGATGCGGGTACGCTCACCGTGCCGCGCACGAAAAACGACGACCCGATCACCGCCAGCTTGTCCACTTGTGCGATCGCAGAGATGAAGCGCCTGCCCAAGGTCGCGGCCGACGAACTCATCTTCGGCAATCGCAGCGGCAAGCCATTCGCCTATCGCAATCTGTGGCTGCGCATCTGCAACGAAGCACGACTCACGGGCCGCGTCTTCCACGAACTGCGCCACGGCCACGGCTACGCGCTCGCCCGCGCGGGCGTGAGTCAGCAGATGATTATGAAAAGCATGGGGCATCGCACCTTAACGGCCAGCGCGCGCTATGCACACGCGAGCGTTGCTGACAAGCAGGCCATCATCGCGAAAGTATTCGGATGACCATCGACTTTGAAAAAGTAACGCGTAAAGAGATCATCGTCGAGGGTCAGCGCGTGCAGGTGACCCTCGATCAGCATGGCAAGGTGATCGCAGCGTCTTCTCCTTTCGGGCCGGGACCGCACAGCATTACGAAGCTCGCAATCGCCCACGCTATTGAGCAGGTCGCGCGCCAAGCCAAGGCGAAGAGCGACACGGAACGCATAGCTGAATCGACGAGAATCAAGCGCCTGCGTGCAGAGGAACGCTTCGCGCGGGTCAGCGAATGGCTCGAAGCTGCTCACCAAGCCCATCCTGACTTTAAAGAGGAGCGCCTGGCACAAAGAGCGCGTCAGATTCATTTGCTTAACCGTCCCGAAGCCCCCGCAGAGGAACGCGACGAGATCACCGAGTATTACGCCGGACTATTTCTCGAACGGAAGTGCAATCCACCCGCCACATAGCACCATCGGGCGAAACGTGAACATCTCGCCCGAATTTACCTTTCCAGCCTTGGTTTTTCAGTAGTAACGCCTGGCCAGCGCATCGAAAATCATTCCTGAAATCGCCGTGGAGGCGCAATCAGGAGGTTTTCGAGTGGGCATACAACACGAGCAACATCATGATGCGCCGGCTTCGGCGCTCGCAGATTATACGGGCGCTGCAGACTGGCTCGACCGTTACGCCGGGCCGTTTTTTGAAACGCGGTCCAGTCTTGATTGGTTTATTAAACGCCACCGGCGTGAGTTGGTGGAGTGCGGTGCGCTCATCCCGCGAGAGGGCCGCAGCGGTTCGCTTCTCAGCGTCTCCAAATTTCCGAAAGCGGTCTTGCAAATCCTGAAGAGTCGGGCGATCGCAAAGGCCGCTGCGTGATGCGGGCGCAATCGAAGCGCCGCAGAAGTGCAGCAGTCGGCGTGATATCGCCGGCGTAACGCACGATGCCTGCAAAACGCTGGTGGTGTATCGGCCCATTGGGGTTTGCGGAGAAGCCACCGCATGAGAATGTGGTACTGTATCCACGCAGCAATCCTGCGGCTTTGCGTTTCCCCATCGCTGCAGTTGTAGAAGCCGCCTTCACGCACGACTTCTTTTGAACGACGACGCTAAGTAAATCTGTCTCCGCTACGGGCATGGCTGCATAACAGTAACATCAACCGCCACAACACGCCGGTGGCTATTGTGGGTGCCGTAAAAACCGTTACCACACATTGACGCGGCCGGCGGCGATGCTTTGTTGCCGCCTGCCCAAGCGACGCTGACCTGCATTGTGCGAGAAAATGAGACTGCGGAGACTCGGGTCGATGGACAGCTTGCCCTCGTGTTCGACAACTCGACGATGCATCCCATAGCACTGACGATGTTCGTCACGTTGGACGTTGGAAGCGTGGATATGAGTTGCCGGGACTGGCCTTCTAATAGACCATCCCACAACGCAAGATCGTACGATGCAAGTGCAGCTGGGGAACATTGCACTGCACTACAATCGGCGATATCGTGTTGAACAAGTTCTTTAATCTGCAAACCTTGACCGGCGGGATCCGCTGGGGAAGCTCCTGCGACATATCTCACCGCTTGCAACGGATTGCCACGTATGCGTTCGGCCATACCACTCGCATATAGGATGGCCGTGTCGCGTTCAAATGCGTCAGAAGCATTGCGCTGAGCTTTCGCAAGCACCCCGGCTATCCCCAAACATGCAAACGTCACCATGATGAAAGTCACCAGCATTTCGACCGCAGCAAAGCCCGTCCTGCGGTACGCCCTGAGCGGCATTAATGCGCACGCTATCATTTCCGGTGTATCGCGCCTAATGGTGACCCGTGCCTTCACGGAAAGCGAGATGGAGCGGTACACCAACGATGGTGTCGAATGTCATTTCAATGCGGGACACAAGTGGATTCGTCCCAGCGACAGTCATTGCCGGCTGCATAGGAACCGTCACCATCTCGCTCACGCCAGCGTGTGCCAAGGTTGTTAATCAGCAAACTGCCGTCATTGGAAGTCGCCATCTGGTCGCCGGCATTAGGTGTCAGCGCGTGCACAAACGTGGGCGGAGCGCCGGCGGCGTTACTTACTGTGAAGGGCCGCTGTAACGTATAGTGTTTGGACACCTCCGCTGGTACAGAAAAGCTAAGCTCGCCCGAGCCTCCGCCGATGTCCGTCGCGTATCGTCGCTGATCCAGAAAGAATTGCTCCTGACGCTGAGCAAGATCCACAAGAAACACTTGGCCTTGAGCGCGGATCCCCCGCCTTACATAAGATTGATACGATGGGAAGGCGACAGCGGCAAGAATCGCTACGATCGCAAGTGCGACCATGACCTCAATGAGAGTGAATCCGCTAGTCTTGCGCATGTTAGTCTGTCCTTTGGGCTCGCTATCTCTGATTCCAGAATTTGCGAATCCGAGCACCTATTGGGGTCGCCGGCGGTTGCAAGACCGATGTGCCTGAGAGAACCACCTGCTGTAACCTACCGGCGACTTGGACGATCGCTCCCACAGGTGAGGGTGGATAGCCGCCTCCGGCATGTTTAACGTAACGGCTCGCGCTCGTGAGTCCCGCCGTCGTGTTGTATGCAATCACTGACGCGCCAGTCTGGAGACCGACTGTATATTCGCGTGCAAGGCCCAAATTGCTGGCGCAGACACCAGGTGCCGGGGGTGTCGGCTGATTTGTGTTGAAAAATGTGGCGTTACCAAGCGTCACTACGCTACTGACCGTTTTCTCCCCAGGGAGTAGTGTAATAAACCATCCGTTCGCCGCAGCTAGCGCGTTGGTAGCCGACGCGATTTGAGCCGACGTGCCCTCCTGAATCAGATTGTCAGTCGTATCGAATAGATCAGTTTCGATGGTCGTTGCCCCGCTGAAGGTGAAGCCGGTACTGCGGTCCTTAATCATATAAAACCGATTTGTCACTGCGTTAATGAGCGGATGAGCGGTATCGCCGTAGCCATTAAAGGGATGCTCGCGGTCGCCGGAGCCGATTACGACGGCGTCATAGAGGCCATTGGCGTCATTGGTGTACACCACATCGGGGGAAAACAAGAATTTGCGCCGGTTCCCGACGGTCGGAGAGGCGGCAAAGCCGAGTGAGGCAAGTTTGTTTACAGTCCAATTCACTGGCGACACATCATTAATGTCGGCTCGCCACACATTGCCGCCGGTGTCACCAACGTAAAATCGATCCGCATAGCCATCGCTGTTTCTATCCAACACACCCACGTCCGAAGGAATAGCAAATGTCATTCCGGCGATCGTCTTAAACACTTGACCAGTTGATAACGTAGAAGGCGCTACCGGCCCGGCCTGCCAAATTACATTGCCGGTGACGCCATCCACAACAAACAAGCCACGTCCCATGGTATTCGTAGTGCCCGCTGGTATGGGATCCAGATCTTCAACTGCGGGGTCATATCCAGCACCGAAAATCAAAACTGGATTCGCTGACGCACGAATGCGTCTTACTTTAGGCTCAGACCATGTTTGTCCAAGCTCGGTATATCCGGCACTTGAGTTGTCTCGTCTCCACAGAAACTTTGGCTGGTCTGGATCGGTTACATCGAGCGCATAAATGAAGCGACCGCCGCGCCGCATCGACATGTAGAGGTAGACCTTGTCGCCGTCTGCAGCGACGAACTTGCCATCGTTGTTTGCATCGAACTGATAGACGCCGACCGCGCCGTCCGCGAAATAAGGCTTAGGAGTTGCGGTGCTTGCTGGCGGAACGTTATCCCGCATGCGCTTGAACTGCCCGAAGAATTCCGTCGGTATAAAGGACCATTTCTCATAGCCATCGGTTGACCCCTGTCCGCCTTTTACAGCGCGAAACAACCCATCGTTTGAGCCATAGAAAATGACGACGTCGTTGTCGTCTCCATAGCGATTATAGTTAACGACCGCCGGCCTGGAATGCAGGACATCCCCGTGCACGGACGACCGTATGTCAGTAAAGCTTCCATCAAGGTTTTCATCGGACGCGTTGTCCATCCCTCGCACCCAATTGATGATGTTGGTCACTTCAGCGGCGGTCCCAGCAGCAAACGCCGCGACGCTTGCGGAAGGCACGACATTACTAGTATTAAACGGGTAATTCGCAAGCGGCGCATTCGCCGTTGCCAAACAAGTACCGTTGCAGGTATAAATCTTCCGCGTTTGGGCGGCTGTTGAGTCCGGGTTCGGGTAAATCGTTCGTATACGTTGAGCGGCGCCGCCTTTTTCCACGATGGGACCGTCCGGCCGATCTGATCCTGACTGCGGATTTCCAGAAGGGGCGAACGACCAAAAAGAAGAGCTCGAAGTCCAGAAACTCACACCGTCGTCGACGATAAAGCCGGTGGCTGGGCTTTCAGCAGCCAGCCCGTTGGCGTCGGCAAGGAATAAGCTTTGTGTATTGGAGTTATACGCGAGTTGATACTGTTTAAGGTTTCCGAACCAACGTGGTGAGCCGTCGGGATCAGGGCGGAATCCGCCAAGGTATACCTGATTAAGGTTAGTACCACGCACGTTCACCGAAACCGGAAGTGTCACCGACGCGAAGACACTGTTTAAGCTCTGCACCTCGTTAAAGACAGTTTGTAGCGCATCTGCCAGTGCAGCAGTGCTCGTGGCAGCAAAATAGCGGCCGTGGCCCTGGTTAGCTATGCTTTCGAGCAAGACGATGTTGGCTGTGTCATTACCTGTCACATGCGTTGGATCGTATACGTTGACCGTGTATGTAATGATATTCTGCTTGCCCGGTAGATCGCTGACATCGGTCTGATACAGAAACCGCGCATACTCATCGCCAATGTTGCCTTGCGCAGTACTGTTGGGAAGTGGGATGGTAGTAATTGAATTCGCGCCTCCGACGTTGCTCAGCAACGTGCTCGCGCTCGGGTTGCCACTATCTGCCCCTGACTGGGGCAACCCGTTACTGATAAAGATTACGTAGTTTTTCTGGCAGGCATCGGAGATAGGACTGATATACGTGCGGCTCGACGATGAGTCAAACGCATTGCCGGCGATACTTCCAGCAGTGTTGGTGACGCTGTTGCCCGTATAATCGCGTTTAGGCTGGCCAAATCCTCCAAACGCGGTCGGTCCGAAGTTCTGGCTATTCTGGGGAGCCTGGGTGGTCCCGCCGCCGCCGAAGTACTTATACGCCTCGAATAGTCCGAAGCCATACGGTGCATTGTTACTTTTATCACCGTTAATGTTAAGTCCCGTGATCAGACTTTGAAGTGAGCTCTTGTTCGCACTCGTCATATTGCGCACTGCATACCTGATGTATGTGCTCACGGGTGAACTCGTGCCGGGCCCCGTTTCTCCAAATAACATGACACCGACATTTACGTTGGCCCCTAACGTTCCAACGACTGCACTAATCGTGGCCATCTCCGAACTGAACTTAGTGCCGACGTCAAAAGAAGCACTCCAATTTGCAGAATTGTCTAAGATGATTAGAACATTTGGCGCCAGTCCGGTAACAGATGTATTGCCCGAGAAAATCTCAGTGTCGTCTGCGAATGCGGCCAGCGGGCCGCAAAGTCTTAGGCATAACAAGCCGCCCAACAAGCAACGCAACGTAAGTGTCATGTTCGTTCCTTTACTGGGTTACGGGCAATAGTTGGTGGGCAAACGGATAGCCACACCTTGATCAATGGTTGCTGATGCACCGGTGACCGTGTCCGTAGCACTTGCACTGACAAGCCAAAGTGTGTCGTAGAGCGTGATGTTGTTAACTGCGGTGTAACCTTGTGCAGGCGATGTACCGAGGCACTTAGGCGTCGTAATGGCAAACGCGATTCCATTTACCGTAATTGTCTGCGCCGTGGGAGTCGTAAAGTTATTTGCATTGCTTAAGACCGTTTCAATAGCCTGCTGCGCACCCTGGCGCAGCGCCATCTTGCTTTGCAAGTTGCCAACGATCCGAAGGTCGGACATGCTGAGATTGAGCGAAGAGACGACGAAGAGGGTTATAAGCACCAGCATGACCAGGCTGACCATCAGCACCGCGCCTCGCTGCTGTTTAACGCTTTTCACTGTGGAATCTCTCGGCGTCCGCTGACATCGTTCAGGCGAGCCGTCCCAGCAAATAAATGTTTTTTGTACGCATCATTGAACGGTCCCACGGTGCCCGCTGCTCCCATGTTGTACGTCTTAGTGTCAACGTAGCCCGTCGTCAGCTGTGAGGAAGTGGCTATGAAGTTGATACGAACGCTCACCACGTGATGCCAGTTCTGGAAGCTTGGCGCCGTCACATAGCTGTCCGGCGAACCATCCCCAAAGTGCTGCGTTATCGCATTTCGTACTGCGGGTGCGTTATCGATGCCATAATCAAACTGCAGATTGCGTATGCCCTCGACCAGTGGCGAAATCCTCCAGCCCGGCACCCCTGATACAGATGTAAGGTCAAGCCGCTTCAGTGTCGGAATTGGGCTTCCGCCGTCGTCTAGATTGCCGGTACAGGTTTCGCTTCCATCGGCGGGCACACTGCACGGCGCAATGAAATAGATTTTCACCGATAGTTTTCTGATGTCGGCAGCGGTGACACCGTCTTTCTTGAAAAGCGTAGCCACTGCGCCGTTTGCCTTCTTCGTGGTCCCGATAGCCGCGCCCGCTACACCGATTTGGACTTCCGCAGTCATGTTGATCGCTTGTACATAAATCTCACCCGTTGTTGGTATGTCCGTCGGGGCAAGCGGAAGGAACTCGGCGTGACGGACGACCAGAATATCCGTGCCCGGCACAAAGTTGGCATCGCTTAGACAGGTTAGCGGCGACACCGCTGGTGCGTCGTACCCTTGAATCGGGAACTCTAGTCCATCGTAGATGCCGGCCGCAGTGAGAAGACACGGATCCGTCATGGCAACTGCATAAAAAGGAAGGTTATAGAACTCGCCGAAGTAGCCGGCGTGGTTGATGTCTTCAGTCATGATAGACATGCCCATACTGCCGTTGCTTGTATGCTCGGCCGTCTTTTTCAGTTCCGCATGCGACCTGCTCGCATTCATAAAAAACGAAACTAGGCCACCAAGAACTACGATGCCGATCGCGAGCGCTATCATCAGCTCCAAAAGCGTAAAGCCAAGATCTCCTAGAGCGCTTTTTGCGCTGCTGTAGCCGCGTGTGACTGTCATAACAAGGCTGCCGGTCTAAATGTTGCGGACACCGCTCGCCGGAGATTCTCTGCGCCATATGTGTTGTTGCCGCAGGCAACCAATGGCGCGGCGGTCGGGGTTAAGCCCTGCCACGCAACAGTGATGGTGTATGTCAAGCTCACATCGTCATAGCTGATGCATCCCCGCGCTGCGAGCAAACCTCCAGTGGCGGTTCCGGCCACAGCCTCGCTGCTTCCCTTCAGCATCGCATCCCACTCGTTAAGGTCGTTTACCGCAGTAAGCTGCGTATTTGCGTCGCCGTAACCCGCGCAGGTCACTGGCGCCACATGGTTCGCGTCTGGGAACCCTAGATAGGGCACGCCAGTGGTCGCGGACGTCAACCCGTAACAGCGGGCTGTCTGCCGATTCGCATTAATGCGATTCACTATTGCATCCATAAGAACCAATGCCTGCGCGCGGTCATATGCTTCAAGGTCGGTCTGTTGCATCCGTGCTTGTAATGCGCCAAGGCCAAGTAAGCTCAGTGCGATAATCACAAGCGCAACCAAAACCTCGATCAGCGTGAATCCAGTGCACATGGGTTGGTGACGGGTCATTTGTTAGCCGTTAATGCAATTACCGTCCTGGCTTTTGTCTATGCGGATACTCGGGCGACCTGCCGGACTAATGACAAGGCAGCGTTTAGAGACGCCGCTACTCCGCGTAGAGGTGAGTTCTAACTGGTAACGTGTGGCTATCGTCAAACGTCCATCGCCCCCAAAAGCAAGCGCAACGCCTACGGGCGCCGTATAAGCGACAGTTTTCGTTTCCAACTGCGACTTCAGAATCTCAGTTCCGACCTGAAGGTCGTAGCCATTTGCGAAATTACCGCCTCGCGGGGTGATGGTAACAACCGCATTGCGTTTAATGGCTTCACTGCGCGCCAAAGCAAGATTGGCATAAAAATCGTAGGTGGCCGTCTTAACGTGTTGGACTGCGATCATGGCCGTTAATGCGGGTGCCCCTAGCGCTAGCAGTATTGCGCCAATCGTCACTGCTACTAAGAGTTCGATGATCGTAAAGGCCCGCTGACGGCTATACCTCGTGCGCAGCCTTAAGCGCAGGAGCATGTCAGGCAATTCGCTGAGACAGACCGTCGTCGTCGTCGAGCGAAGACTTAGGAGCGGCTCGTAGATGAGTGCTAGGTTAATAATCAATGTTTCTCTGTACCTAAGCGGTTGGCGATTGCGTTTATCAATACGACGTCACGGCGATCAGTGTGTCTTCGCACGATATCTCGAGGCTCGACGGTATGTCGATGGAATGCCGACCAAAGGCGGGTTTGAGCAGACAGACGGTAGTTATTGAAAAAAATGTATGCGATTGATCACTTTTTGTATCCTCCCAAGTCGCCATTTTTGCTAACTGATGTCAACGTCATGTGAACTATTGAACACCAGAAACGTGGCAAATGATACGGACACTAGTGTTGAGGCGAATCTCGTCAGTACGAGGAATGCGGCTAACATAAAGTGGGCATATCACGATGCAAGCGCCATCGATGGTGCAGTTCGTGCTGGTTAGTTCGGCACGGCTAGTGCAAGAGTGCCAGGCTGCGCTGCTCGCGCATTTGATCAGCAGTCGGAACATACGCGAAGCGCAATTCAACAAGTAAGCAGCAAGAGCTGACTGAGCTTCGAACGCCAGCAGAAGTGAGATAGGCGCATCTGTCGGGCCGATAACGGAGCGCGATCGGATCTTATCGCCAAGGTCATGATATCTACCCTAGTGGCTATACAATATTCTTCAAGTGGTTGGGCCACCAGTGCTACGATCTCAACTAACTGCGAGTAGAGAGGGAAGCAGGCGATACTTCAGTCCGGGCGCTGGAATAGATCAATGACTCGTGCAAGCTTTGCTCGATTACTCTCCACAGCGTTTAAACAAATTAGCTGTTTACATCAATTGGCGTGTCGGGGGTAACCGCACAATAGGGAGACTTTTTGATGCCGCTTTATCAGTTGACCATGTTCTACTCGACGCTAGAAGAGCATTCGGACACCATTCGCCTGCTGCGTAACGAAGTACAGTCCATCTCCGGTGAAAATTGGCGTGTGCTATCGGCCGGTCAAGACCTGTCGGCAATAGTTTTTGAAACAGATACGGCACATAGCGAACTGCAGGAACGTTTCGTCCGTTATGGAGACGAACGTTTTATGTATCTGTTAACACAGATATCGGTCATCGTCGGAGGTTGCCTTGAGACAGGCGTGTGGCAATGGCTTGACAGGCGCCTACCAGCGGGTAATTGAGGTTCCGGATAGGTGGCGTCGTTGTTGCGCGCGTTGTTGGTGGCGGAGTGAGGCTTAGAAAATCAATTCATCCGCGAGATAGCGAGCCCTTTCCGTTGCGCTTCGGGTCTAAACCATGAACTCGGCCATACTCTGTCCTTCAGAAGGTTGCTTGAGCTAACTCGAAGCCGAAGCGCTCGTTGACTCATTCGTTTGTTGCGACACAGCGAAGCCAGCCACCGATTTCCTTTCATAGAAGTGGCGACGCAAGCAGAAACGCTGCAATTGGCGGCTGCCATTGGTGGTACGAGCTTTGGTTCCACGACCGTCGAGCTGGCTGACGAACGTTAAGCCGGAACCGATGAGCGGTCGGCCGACGTGCATTATGCCTTTACAGTGCTCATGTTAGTCGCATAGGCTTATGTGGTTCTGCCAATAAACCCCTGGCGCAGCAAATCAGCGTTGCGACACGATTTGACATCGGACTCATACATTCCATGCATTAACGAACTCGTGCAATAACCGGCGCCTTTTCAGATGGCGCGTCATGACCGAGAGCGGTCCGTTTGCTGCGACGATTCCTCTCAACTGCGTAGCCCCGCCGTGGCGTGACGATATGGCACTCAAATGCATATAGGTACAATGAACCCAACCCTCCTGGACCTATTTCGTAGGCTGCCTGAAAGCGATAAGCAGCTGATGCTCCTTTCACTGTGCGGACGGCCTACGGAAAAGATATTCGCGCAACTGCTCGTAATAGCGCCGGAGGCAAATCGCATCCTCGCCCTTCAGATCGGACACCGCGCCCTCTCAAGGAAGATCGGGAAGAGACAGGGAACGCATTTCGGCGATTAGGAAACGGTCTGCATCTGTCGAGGGCCTCCTCACTAACTGCAGCGGACCAGTAAGCAGCAATCGAAGTGAGGACACGGTGCTCGACGTAGACATCCATCTGCCTGACCACGAGTTGCAAGCTCTTCTATCAAAGCATTGCGCAAAGTTCGGCACTGTGAAGTTCGTGCGTTTACTGCCACTAGCAAAGAACAAAGTCCATCGGTTTGCCTTCGTGGAGATGAGTACTGAAACCGAAAACATCGACTTAGCGGCGCATCATGGAGGATCGCTCTTCGGGCACCACGTGGTGGCTTTCCGGTTGGGCCGTCATCAATGATCATCAATCTAGGAGAAAAATGAACCGTCAGGCGATACTTGAAAGACTGCTTCAAGAGGAGGCGTCATGTATCAACGGCCGGTGCGCCAAGACGCTGGCCATGACGTACATCGGCGCCGTGCTGGATGAGATCGACGCGGAAGTACGTGAGCCCGGCGCTTGGGAAGCACACAATCTGGCCGCTGCGGTCGGCTTCTTAGCCGCTAGCCTTTATGGTGCGTCGATCGCTTGCTTGAAACGCACACTGACGGTCACCAAACAAGGTCCGACCTGGGCGCCGAAGGTTGATGGACACCGAATGGTGGCGAATCTGCGCCAGGCATTAGCGGCAGCAGATAGGGCAGCAGTGAACGAGCCGTTGTCTCCGGCCAGACTGTCCACTTGAATGCGGGCTAATCTACGACGTGTGAGTCGCTGGCACCAATGTCAAGGCTTGTGTGTCAATCGAACACGCATGCATATTCCGAAGTTCGATCCGCGCAAGCGGGCAGCGAGGTCGGCGGCCTCGCTGCGGCGCGACATTTCGATCAGCGCAAACGGGTGCGGCAGCCGATAGACTCTTACGGACGTCACTTGGCCGATCTGTGAACAAGTATTACTGATGAACTGCTGAAGTTCCTCATCGGCGTGAGCGAGATTGACTTCGAGCATCATGTCCGCCTATGAGCACAGCGTGCACTCGAGCGTGCACAATGTTTAAACAAGTGAGCCGGGTGTGTTGGACGCCGGTATCGGCACTCACCTGACCACCAGCCCTACCGGTTTAAGTGTTGCCTGTGCGGTGTCATCTCCTACGCCGACATCGACAATGAACTCAGTGCCCCGAATTCCGATCGTCGACGACAGCGTGCGCAGATCGACCCGATTGGAGCTCTGTTTGGAGATGAGCCCGCTTACCACTATCACCATGCCCTTCAAAAACGAAACGCCGATATTGCCGCGGTGCGTATTTGGATCGAAATCGAAGTCCCGAATAAGGAATTCGCTGTTTGGCCCGATGGTAAATCGCGTGTCGTCGTGCATCGTGATACCTGCGTAACCGTCCATGCTCGTAAGGATGCGATCACCGGCAAACACTCGTTGGCCGACCGCGATAGCGAGCGGCGTTCCAGCGCCTCTAACAACAGTAACTGCACCGGACGCGGTCTTGACAGTGCCTGCGCTTTCAGCGCACCGAGCGGATGATGTTGCAGCGGCGAACAGCGTCAAGCCGATGACGAGCGCCTTAAGTCCGCTATACGCTTTCGTGGGCCTAGCGTGGCCGGCCATGCTACTGCACGACCTGTAGGCGGCGCTGAACAGCCACGTTTGCCTCTGATGCATCGCGCTCGCGCACCCTGGCGAGCTGTTCACGCCGTAGACGTGCGAACGTCTTGCGCAGATCGGTGCTTGTGCTTGGTGTGTAGCGAAAGGAGCGGTCAAGTATCGATTTCATTCATTCACCTATCCATTGGTTTACGGTCGAGTACAGGGTGTTACGCACGTCGCGTGCCAGCACAAGCGAAACGGTTGAACGCCCTGCTTTGACGGTGACTGTACCGCGCTTCCGTATACGAATCGTGAAGGAATGAACGTAGAACCCGGTGCGACGCTATTAAAATGCCTAAATCCGGACACGCGTGCAAAGGACAAAGCCTGTGGCTACGCGATCCCTGTAACCTGACGACAGGTCTGTTCTGTCGCTACCTAGAGGACCTATACCATTCACGACCCGACTCAGCAGTCAGATAACTTGCACCCAGCCAGGGGCGGTCGAATGAAGACTAAAGTCCCAGCATGCGCATAGCACCCGCATGCCCTGCCACCCAAGAAATGGTTTGTGGGCCGGGCGCCTGGCACTTGGTTGGTGCGAATTCACGCAATACCGCGGAACAAATGGCGACGGCCTCGGGCGAAAAGTAATACGTGCGACCCGCCTCCATATATTTATTTGCGAACATCGCAGCATTTTTGGGTGACGATGCGGCTCTGAACACGTTCTCGAACGCGCCTTGCAACGGCACATGCCGCTTAGCATCAAGATCGGCGATTGAAAATCTCACCATGCACCAAGCCATGAGAGCTGATCCGCGTCATGCTTGGTTAGGAAGAAAGTAACCCTTTTGCATGCGCAGCCAGCCGACTTTCGGTCCGCGCTCCGCTCTATTCATGGTGCGGTATAGATTCGGATTCGCGGATCGACAGACATGTTGAGTGATTTTGCGTATACGTTCACACGTGAGTCCATATTCGTGTGCAATGGTCTGCAACGAGGCACCCATCAACACTTCGCGGGTTATTTGCGTATTGCGCTCTACAAAAGGGCTGCGACAAGGTCTCAATCTACTTGCTCCGAAAGTAATGACTTAAATCGAGTCCGAACGGCTGCTCATCCTCACGTAAAAAAACCGGACACAACGCCCGGCTTTTTCTACGTCACGCGAGCGAGCTCTATGCCGCGATTGTCTTTCTGCGGGCAGCGACGAAGCCCAAGAGGCCCAAACCTGCAAGCATCAGGGCGTAAGTTTCCGGTTCAGGCACCGACGTCACCAGGCTCGCGTCAACCGCACCGGTATTGCCGGTGGTGCCGCTCAGAATATCGGCCGCGAAATACTGACCGGCCGCATTTTGCTGAACGCTCGCCAAGGTCAAGTTACTTCCGGTGACTGTGAAGCTAAGGACAGAATTCGGGTCGGCGTTTCCGCCGCCGCCGCCACCACCCCACACGACCCCGTACTGGAAGTCTCCAGTACCGTTTTCATGAAAAGCACCTGAACTCTGCGTGGGACTCGTTCCGCCCGGAATGGTAAAGCCAGCGCTCAGCGCAGAATACGTGAGGGTAGGACTGCCTGCGAGGTTGAACCCAAAGGTCAGATCCAAGCCGGTCTGGACAAACTTATTGCCGTTGATCAGCGTCACGTTAAATCCGAGTGCGCTGCCCACGAGATCGGTGACGACGATCGTTCCAAACGAAGCTTGTGGAGTGGCGCCGCCACCGCATGTACCCGTGCAGTGGTCGGAGGTCAGAAGAAATGTGAGTGTATCTCCGTCCGCAGCGTTTGCCAGCGATGACACTGCGAGCAACGCAGTACCGACTGCAGCAGCTAGAGATGTTTTCTTGAATTGCATGTGAGACCCCTTTCATAGTGATGTGGATACCACCGCGTCACTATCGCTGACTGCGGATAACCGGTAAGGCTACGAGGCGCATCATGCTGTCGCTCTTGCACGGCGGGAATAGCTAATTGAGATCAAAATTACAATCGTTCGTGCAGAAGCTCACGAATTAATTATCAATATGACGTTCGAGGACGACGCCCAGGTGTGCCATAACTTGGTTTTATTACGCGCGGCCGGCGTGTTTTGACATGCGCGACAGATCGTGCACTCGGAATAGGCAACACGGAAACCAGACGATCCGAGGTTTCCCGGGCAGCAAGACTCTAAAAGACGCAGCCACGAAAGGAGTAAGAAGGGCGCTACTAGTCAAGCGACGAACATAATGACAATCGCTACGACCGGCAAAGTACTTTCTGTTCAACGACTGACCCTGTGGCGTCCGGGACTCGGCGCCGACTGGCTGTCGAGACAAGCATGGCCGCTTCTATACACAGTCCCAAGGTGTAGGCGGGATTGAGCAAGTAAGCGGCAATGGACCGAGCGGTGCGGATAAGTCCCCCGTCTGTCGCAATCAAACCGCGGTCACTCATCTCGGATGAACTCGTTAATTTTTGGCTGCGTGCAGTGGCCAATTGAGCGATGGCTTGATGGGCATCGCGTCACTCGATGAGTCGTACGGACTATCGACGGCGGACTTACGCTGGAACAACATGACTTCCCCGTGGAACGAAGCGGTGGCGACGGGAATGCGACGAGGCAAGTATGGTGCTCCGTCGCCGTTACGGGCGGCCATGCGTCCATCCAAGTGTCGGTGATCCTCACGCGTCCACCAGCATCGAATTTGCGTAGCGCATCGTCGCGCATAACGCGTTCATGAGCTTCGTCGCGATGCTTTCCTTTCAGTGATTAAGCAACTGGCGCATCGCCGCCTAGCCGAGTAAATCCTGTTGCGTGTCGGTATCCACCCTAGGCCACGCTTGACGTATGACATGTGCGGCCTTCAGCGCCTGGTCTATCGCAACGTTTGCTGCCCAGCGAAGCGGGTCTCTTGGTTCTTTCCCTCTGCGCAGTCCTGAACCTTTGCAAGGTCTGCCTTGAGTGTGTGCGGACGTCATGCAGCAGGTCACTGAGGGCCTGCGCAATTGAGTTTGCTTATCGACGCCACAGAATCAACCGAAGACACACCAAATGGCGCGTGAAGTCAGTCCGACGCAGAGAGCGGCGTTAGACGTTGCAGTCTCGCGCCGGCCGCAGAGCCGCTGAGCCTCTGCTATCGCGAGTGATGCTCCAACATGAGCAAGACGAGCGCAAAGCCTATTTGGATGGAGACTTCACGTGCTGTAGCGGTCGCGGCGGCTGTTCGAATGGCAGTTGATCTTACAGTGTGATCTCAAACATTGATCATTTTGGTCTATCGCCGATTGCACCGCGCGAGGTCATTCTATCGACACGATTCGTGAGCGGCGCGCATCCTCGTAGCAAGCAACGTTCGAACACTTGATACGGCGCAGACGTAAGCCGGCTTTGGCAGTGTTGCCCTTCAATCGGATCGGCGGTGTTCTGAATCAACGAGCCTGTAGGGCGTTGGAGTAGTGCCTCGGCGCTATTGTTAACTCGGAGTTGATCACATAATGTCTGAGCTTCGGCAGATGAACGTATCGACGGGCAACAGCACTCAGCGTATTACCCGAGAATTTACATGATTGAACAAACCACGGTGGGCAGAAGTCGAGTTTGTCACCTAGGGCACCTAGGATCGGCACGCAGCCATGACGGCGGAAACAACCTCATCATTGCAGCGGT
>Ga0070671_100000128_pt1 | contig 48658 bp, 39 predicted proteins | sample KBSS73metaG_FD_65341 | JGI IMG/M metagenome (GOLD analysis project Ga0070671, IMG submission 65341) | Switchgrass rhizosphere microbial communities from Kellogg Biological Station, Michigan, USA - KBS S7-3 metaG | ecosystem: Host-associated > Plants > Roots > Rhizosphere > Soil ...
GTCTTCCGGTCCATGCTTTGCAATCCAAGTCTGTGCAAACGTGATCGGCGCGCTACAGGCAACGCCTGTTGTAAGCGCCCACAGAAGTCCCGCCGCAACAGCGGCAACAGCATCCCAATGCCTCTTCATGGCTCTCCCCAGATAGTTTGTGTTGTTCCGTGAGCGGCCGTACCTCCTTAAGAGGCAGGTGCCCGCGATGGTATTATGTATGCCGATTTGGCGGCCAACGCAACATATCGGGCGTGGCGGTAGGGAAAGTAAGTAGATCGGCTGCAGGCCGCTATCGAGTTATCGAGTGGTGCTGCGGCGTACCAGGGCGGTGGGGCTGAAGAGCCGGCCCATTGGTTGGAATTGACTCCCGGCCGCGCTGCGTGCCGGGAATCGTCGATCAGCTCGTCGGGCTCAGGCGGCCGGCTCGGCGGGCACCAATTCGGAAGCTACCCCCTTGCCTGCCGTGCGGCGCAGCCGCTGCTCCTCCTGCACTTGTTCGAGCTGCAGGTCCGTGGCAGCCGCGATGACACCGAGAAGTTTGTGAGTTGGATTGAGCGGCAGTGGCAGTCCATGCAAGCGCTCCCAGATACGGATGCGCTCGCCAGGCATGTTCCTGATGGAGACCTGCTCCGCGAGCTCGTTCTGGCGGCGCTCCTGTCTTTCGGCATGCTCGTGCGCGAGCCGTGCGCGGTAATCGGCAACCAATTCCCCAGCATGGGGACCTGAACGGCCGGAAATCCGGGAATCGAACACCATGGCGTACTCCTTGGACAGGCCCACACAGTACACCTCGGCGGGCCTGCGCGCTTGCAGATCGGCAGCAGCAGTCAGTCCCTGCAGCGCCGAGGCGCGCAAACCGGGTCCCGCGGAGCGTACCCAACCGGAAATCCCGGCGGCGGCGGGGCCAGAACCAGGGTCATTGCAGCCTCCGCATCAGCAGGTACGCCGCCGGAATCACCAACATGGACAATAGTGGCGCGGTCAGCATGCCACCGACCATGGGTGCGGCGACCCGGCTCATCACCTCCGACCCAGCGCCGCTTCCCGCAAAGATCGGCAGGAGGCCTGCTACGATGACTGCAACCGTCATCGCTTTGGGCCGGACGCGCAACACCGCACCCTCCCGTATACCCTCAACCAACATCTGCGCAGTCGGCGCGAGCCCGTTATCGACCCGCGCGGAGATAGCCTGCTTGAGATATAGCAGCATCACGACTCCGAACTCGGCCGCCACGCCGGCCAGCGCAATGAAACCCACGCCGGTAGCCACCGATAGATTGTAGCCCTTCAGGTAGAGAAACCAGATTCCGCCCGTGAGCGCGAAGGGCAGCGTGCCCATGATGAGCGCGGCTTCGTCGAGCCGCCGGAAGGTCAGGTAAAGCAGCAGGAAGATGATCACCAGGGTCGCCGGCACAACTACCTTGAGACGTGCGTTGGCGCGTTGCAGGTACTCGAACTGCCCCGAATAGGTGAGGGTCATTCCCGGTTTGAGCTGAATCTGCTGCGCAATGGCTCTTTGCAGCGCGGCAACAGTGGCGGCAAGAGCCGCGTTGCGGGCATCGATGTACACCCACCCTGACGGGCGCGCGTTCTCGGTTTTCAACATCGATGGCCCATCTTTCAGGCTGATCCGCGTCACGGTGTCCAGGGTGATCTGCGCTCCGGCAGGCGTGAGAATCGGGAGGTTCCGCAAGCTCTCTACCGAGTCGCGCAGCTCGCGGGGGTAGCGCACATTGATGGGAAAACGCGCCCGTCCCTCCACCGTCTCCCCGATGGTCTCACCACCAATGGCAGCGGCGACCACCGACTGCACATCTGAAATGTTGAGGCCGTAGCGCGCCGCGGCTGCGCGGTCGATATCGATGTCAACGTAGTGACCACTGCCCAGGCGCTCCGCAACAGCCGAAGTCACACCGGGGATGGTTTTGGCGACGCGCTCGATCTGCTGCGCGATGCCATCTATGTCGGCGAGGCTTGTGCCGGCAATCTTGATTCCAATGGGGCTCTTGATGCCGGTGGCCAGCATGTCGATGCGGTTGCGGATGGGCGGCACCCAGATGTTGGTGAGCCCCGGTATTTTGACCGTGCGATCGAGCTCATCCAGCAGCTTCTGCGGGGTCATGCCGGCGCGCCATTCGGCCCGCGGCTTGAATTGCACGGTGGTCTCAAACATCTCGAGCGGGGCGGGGTCGGTCGCGGTCTCGGCGCGCCCTGCCTTGCCGAACACCGTCGCCACCTCCGGTACGGACTTGATCAAGCGGTCGGTGATCTGCAGCAGCTCAGCAGCCTTGGCGGCCGGTAGACCCGGCAGCGCCGAGGGCATATACAACACGTCTCCCTCGTTGAGCGGCGGCATGAATTCCCCACCCAACCGGCTCAGCGGCCAGGCCACGGAGGCGAAGATCGCCGCAGCGGCCACGAGAGTCAGTGTCGGACGGCACAACACCCGATCGAGCAGTGGCCGATACAGCGCGATCAGACCGCGGTTCAGCGGATTGCGCAGCTCCGGCGGGATGCGGCCCCGGACCCAGTAGCCCATCAACACCGGCACCAACGTGATCGCAAGCCCGGCGGCCGCAGCCATGGCGTAGGTTTTGGTGAGCGCCAGCGGACGAAACAACCGCCCTTCCTGGGCCTCGAGCGTGAAAACGGGGATGAATGAGAGTGTGACAATGACCAGACTGAAGAACAGCGCCGGTCCTACTTCGACAGCTGCCTCCGTCATCACTTCCCAGCGGGCTGGACCATTCAGGGACGCATTCGGATGCGCCTGCATCCAGGCTTCCAGACGCTTGTGCGCGTTCTCAATCATCACGACCGCCGCATCGACCATGGCGCCGATCGCAATGGCAACTCCTCCCAGTGACATGATGTTGGCACTCACACCCTGGTAGCGCATGATGATGAGAGCGGCGAGCACACCCAGCGGCAGCGAAATGATGGCGACCAGCGCCGAGCGCAAATGCCACAGGAAGAGCGCGCAGACCAGCGCGACCACCACGAATTCCTCGATCAGCTTCGTGCTGAGGTTTGCCACTGCCCGGTCGATCAACCGGGAGCGATCGTAGGTCGGCACAATCTGCACCCCAGCGGGCAAGCTGGGTTTGAGCTCGGCGAGCTTGTTTCGGACAGCTTCTATGGTGGTGCGGGCATTCTTGCCCGAGCGCATGATGATGACGCCGCCGGCGACCTCTCCCTCGCCATTGAGCTCGGTGACCCCGCGGCGCATCTCCGGTCCCAACTGCACGGTGGCCACATCACCGACCGTAACGGGAATACCGGACGCACCAACGCCCAGCGGAACAGCGCGAAAGTCCTCGAGGCTGTTCAGGTATCCCGAGGCTCGCACCATGTATTCGGTCTCGGCGAGCTCCAGCACTGACCCACCCGCTTCGTGGTTGGCGCGTTGGATCGCCTCGATCACCCTATCCTGTGGGATGTTGTACGCAACGAGCTTCGCGGGATCGAGCACAACCTGGTACTGCTTCACCATGCCGCCCAGGCTGGCGACTTCGGCAACATTCGGCAGCGTCTTCAGCTCGTACTTCAGCAACCAGTCCTGCAGGGCACGCAACTGGCTGAGGTCATGTTGGCCGGTGCGATCCACCAAGGCGTACTCGAAGACCCAGCCGACTCCGGTAGCATCGGGTCCCAGCGCCGTCTTCGCGGTGACCGGCAAGCGGTTCTGCACCTGGTTGAGGTATTCCAGCACACGGGAGCGTGCCCAATAAAGGTCGGTGCCGTCTTCAAACAAGACGTACACGAATGAATCCCCGAAGAGCGAAATGCCGCGGACCGTTTTAGCGCCCGGGACGGACAGCATGGTGGTCGCGAGCGGATAGGTGACTTGGTTCTCGACGATCTGCGGTGCCTGACCGGGATAAGTTGTCCGGATGATGACCTGCACATCGGAGAGGTCGGGCAATGCATCGACCGAAGTATTCTGCAACGCCCATATACCTGCGACCGCCACGAACAACGCCGCCAGCAGGACTAGTCCGCGATTGCGGACAGAGCCGCGAATGATGCGCTCGATCATCGCGGGCTCCCCGCGAGCCGCCCAAGCACGCCCTTGAGGCTCGCCTCCGAGTCGATCAGAAACTGCCCCGACGCTACCACGCGCTGCCCTTCTGTCAGTCCACCGAGAATGACAGTCTTGCCGTTGACATCGGCACCGAGCTTCACCTCAGTCGGAATGAACTGACCTCGTTCGCCCGCCACAATTACGATAGCCCGCGTGCCGGTGCGAATGACTGCCTCAGATGACACATACACAGCGGCTGGCTGCGCCCCGCTGTCGAGCCGTACCTGAGCGAACATTCCGGGTCTCAGCCGGCCGTCCGGGTTGGGAAGCTCGATGCGTACCCTTATAGTGCGAGTCTCGACATTGGCTTGCGGCAGAACTGCAATCACGCGCCCTTTGAATGCCTGGCCAGGATAGGCCGTCAGGCGAGCCTCCACCGCCTTCCCAAGTTGGGCAAGAGCACCGCGGGCTTCCGGAATGGCTGCCTCCAGCCAGACAGACGCGAGTCCATTGATCTTCGCGAGTGTGCTCCCGGCGGACACTGTCATTCCCTCGCGGACCTCGAGCGTTTCGATTACGCCGGCGAGCGGGCTGCGAATGGTGGTCGTCGTGAGTGGCTCGCCGGTAGCTTCGATGCGTGCCACCAACTCGGGGGGCATCCCCAACAGCAGCAGCCGCTGCCGCGCTGCATCTATCAGCCCGGGGTCACCACTCTTCAGAAGCACTAGAAATTCTGACTGCGCGCCGGCCCACTCGGGCACGAGCAAATCGACAATCGCCGCATTCCGGCCAAGTACATCGCCGGGCGCCCGCGCATAGACGCGGGTTACAAACCCCGCGCTGCGTGCCTGTACAACCGCAACATCGCGCTGGTTGAGCTGCACTGTACCGACCGCTTCGAGCGGCTGCGATAGTGTTCCACGCTCAACCTGAACGAAGCGCACTCCGAGATTCTGCACGATGCCCGGATCGATCCTGACACCCACGGCATTCCCCTCCCCGGAGTCATCCGCATACCTGGGGACCAACTGCATGTCCATGTAGGGTGACTTTCCCGGTTTGTCGAACTGTTGGTTCGGCACCATCGGGTCGTACCAATACAGGGGCTTGCGCTCGTGACTGGCGGGCGCACTCGTGGACGGCACCGGGCGCAAGGACTCACTGCCTCGCCTTGCGAACCAGTAACCGGCTGCGGCACTCATGGCTGCCAGGAGGACCGCCCCGCAGAGGATTCCACCGACTCTTCGCGGCAGGACATTCATTGCGAGGCCTCCTGAGCGGAACCCGTGTCAGCAGCACCCGGGCCGTAGAAGTAATACAGCCTCGCCGCTGCAATGGCGTGCTTGCTTTGCAGCTCAATTTGCCTGAGCCGCTGATCAATCAATTCGCGGCGCGCGGCCAGCACGGCTGTCAGATCCGCCTTTCCGGCCCGATAGCTTGCAAACTGGTAATCGACTTTCTGGCGCGCGAGTGGCAGATGTACATCGCGCAGCCGCTCGAGTTGGCGCGAGACAGCAGCGTACTCAGCCAATGCCGCCTCGAGCTCCTGCGTGTGATCGCGCAACATGGCATCACGCTGCATCTGCACGCGGGTCAATTCCTGGCGTTTGGCCTGGATCTGCGGATCCTGGCGAGTCTTCGTGAACAACGGCAGGTCGACGGTGAACTGCAGCGACACCATGTCGCTGAATGCCGCCCCGCGGCGGCCATAGGCAAGCTCCACCCCCCAATCCGGGCGCTTCATGGCCTCTGCTTCGTGCACTTCGGCCTGAGCCATCTGCGTCATCGGGACGAACACCGCAAGATCGGGATGCTCATGCACGTGATCGCGTAGGTGCTCGGAATCGAGTGTCAGTGACGGCGGCTCTCCAGCCAGGGGCTCCTCGGCAGCGACACCTACCCAGCGCTTCAATACTGCTTTCGATCTGGCAATCTCACCCGCAAGCTCGTCGCGGCGATCAGCGATCTCGGCCGCTTCCTGTCTGGGAGCAAGGACATCGGCCGGCAGGTCACGACCCGCGGCAAACCGAGCCTGCACCGCCTGCCCGAAAAGCTGATTTTCGCGATCGAGCTCATCGAAGAGCGCGCCACGGCGCTCGAGGTAATACCGGTCGAGCCACGCGAGGGCCGTGTCCCGGCGCACTGTCAGGATGCTGACGAGCCGTTCCGCCTCGGCCCGGGCCACACCCGCATTTGCTACCGCAGCTCGTGCCTCACGCTTGGCGCCGTTAGGAACATCCTGCATCACCCCAACCCTGTGCATCGTCATGAAGTCGCGGGTGAGACTCCATTGCTCCGCACCGGTGGCTGGCAAGTTTTCAATGCCAACGGACAGCTTCGGGTCGGGCAATCGCCCGGCCGCGATCGATGCGGATCGCGCCGCCTCGACGCTCGTCGTCTGCGCGGCGATGTCCGGAGACCCTTGCGATGCTATCCGCAGGGCCGCCTCGAAGCTCAGCGGCTCAGCGCCGGCAAGGCCTGCCACTCCCCCCAAGGAGACCAACAAAACGTATCTGAACATGATGACCATTCCACGCGATGGGCAGTCGCGCGCAGCACGCGAAGTTGCATCGCGCACGCACGCATCAAACCGCTCCGAGCCGGCAAGGACTCGGGCAGTGCGGTGCAGGCCTCGCGCCTGCGAGGATGGTCAGCTGAGGCGGGGTGGTCGCCACAGCCCATCGGGGCTGTGCGACAGCGCGAGCGAAGGAGGCTCTGCGGATAGCGAGGATGGAGGCGACAGGACAAACAACACCGGGCTGTGCGCCGGCTCGTACGACTGAGGGCTCTTGCAGCTATAGCCGGCCTTGCAGGCCGTGCACGAGCCATTCTTGCCCAGCGGGCCATCGCCCAGGCGTTTGCAGGGCGTGCCCTGGTCGGCCTTGCCCGGGCAGCAATCGCTGGCCAGGACGGCCTGATGTGCGGCCGTCATCTGCTCCTGGCAGCTACGCTGCGTCAGGCCCGCCACCCCGTAACACGGGAGCGTCAGCAAAATCGCCAGAACAACATGGAGACGGAAGCGGGACATCAGCCACATGGTAAACGGGAACGCGCCTCTTGCGCTACCGCGAATACCCTCTCTAGTCACCGCGTTTCGGTCACCGCCGTCCGCCCACCTCATCGAGGTGATCCAACAGATCCGCAGGATCCTCGTACACTCGATAGGCGCCTGCGCGCTCGAGCTCGTCGAGGCCATAGCCTCCGGACAGCAAGCCGACCCCCAGCGCCTGGCAGCGCCGCGCGGCGAGCATGTCCCAGATGCTGTCGCCGATTACAACGGCACTCGTGATCGGTGCATTCAGCCTGGCGGCCGCGGCCAGAAACAGGTCCGGGTCCGGCTTCGCATACTTCACGTCATCTCGCGTGACAACGGGGTGCACGTCGGGATTCACACCCAGGGCGGCGAGGTTTTGAGCAGCTGTCTCCATCCTGCCGCTCGTGGCGATGGCCCACGGAATGTCGGCCCGAGTCAGCACCTCCAATAACTCACGCGCGCCCGGCAACGGGCGAATCTTCCCCTTGAACTTCTGATAGGCCTGTGCGTGCAGCCGGCCCAGACGCTCGATGCGGTCCGGGGAGATCTCCTGCGTCGTCTCGCGCAGCAGTTGGTTGGTAAAGAGCCCACCGCTCATGCCGATCTTCCGGTGGATCCGCCAAACGGACAAGTCAATACCTTCGGCAGTCAGAGCTTCCTGCCAGGCGAGCACATGCTCGTAGACGCTGTCTACAAGGGTGCCATCCAAGTCAAAAATGAATACGGGCCTGATGGTCATCGGATCTCTCACGAGGGGAAAGAGTACGCTTAGGAGATCACAATTATTGGATTGGATAAAGGCGTGAAAATTGCTGCGTGGTCGCTCTTGTACCTCTTTTCATCTGCAGCGATGGCTCAGGTCGAGTGGGTGAACACCTTTATCGGTACCGGAGGATCGAGCCGCGGTCCAGAGTACGGCGGCACAATGCCGCTCGTGACGACCCCGTTCGGGATGACCAACTGGACAGCGCAGACCCGCCAGAATCGAATCAGCGTGAGCTCCTATGCTTACGAAGATGGGGCGATCTCCGGATTCATCGGCACACATCAGCCTGCGGTGTGGATGGGCGACTACGGCTATGTCACCCTCATGCCGGAAATCGGCAATATCAATCCAACTGTCGAGTATCGGCGGCTGCCATTCACACATGATGACGAGGTCAGCACGCCCTACTACTACTCGGTGAAAATGGGCGCAGACCCCACCCATCGGATCGCCGCCGAGCTTACCGCCACAGACCATTGCGCCTTCATGCGTTTCACTTTTCCGAAGGGTGATCAGGGCACTGTACTCGTCGAGGCCACGCGAGCAGGCGTAACGGGGTACGTTTCCACGGACGCTGCTCGCAAGGAAATCGTCGGCTATAACCCAGACCGCATGGACGCTCATCTGAGCAACGTCAAGCTACCCAACTTCAAAGGCTATTTCGTGGCCCGCTTCCGGCAAGCATTCCGGGCTCAAGGCGTCTATCAAGGCGTTCTGCCGGTAGCGAACCGCACCGAAGTGACTGGCGATGCCGTGGGAGCGTTCGCGCAGTTCGACACTCAGGCAAATCCGGTCATCGAAGTCCAGGTAGGCACCTCCTTCATCAGCATCGAGCAGGCACGCGCCAACCTCGATGCGGAATTGCCCACGTGGGACTTCGAATCCAAGCGGGATGAGCTCAAGAGACTCTGGAACGCCAAGCTCGGTATTGCTGACATCGAGGGTGGGACTGACGACGAACGGCATATCTTCTACACAGGCTTGTACCACGCGCTGCTGTATCCAAAATTATTTTCCGAGCATGGCCGCTATTACAGCGCGTTCGACGATCAGGTGCACAGTGGCGAGTCCTACACCGCCTTCTCCATCTGGGACACCTTTCGGGCCGAAAACAGCCTGCTGACCTTGTTTGCGCCCGAGCGCATCGACGGTATGGTCAACGCGCTGCTGCAGAACTACCAGGAAGGTGGCTGGCTACCGAAGTGGCCGAACCCCTCCTACACCAACATCATGATCGGCACGCATGCAGACTCCCTGATTGCCGAGGCGATAGCCAAGGGCTTCACGGGCTTTGACTACAAGCTGGCCTACGAAGCCGTCTATAAAGATGCCAACACGCCTCCTGACGGTGATACGACGCGGCAATGGCTCGATCGGGAACCCGGTGTGCCCTATGAAGCGCGCGCCGGCCTGACCTATGCGAAGAAGCTGGGCTACATTCCGGCCGACAAGGTGTCCGAATCGGCCTCCAGCACGCTGGAGGAGTCGTACGATGACTACGCAGTTGCACAGGTGGCCAAAGCGGCCGGTAAGACGGCGGACCACGATCTCTTCATGCAACGCTCGCGCAGCTATCGCACCTTGTTCAATCCGGCGCGCGGGTTCATGCAGGCCAGGAATTCGGACGGCTCCTGGGCCAGTCCCGATGCGGGCTGGACTGAGGGGGACCAATGGGTGTACCTGTTTGCGCCTCTGCACGACATTGCGGGAGTCATGCAGTTGCTCGGCGGCGCTGACGCTTTCAACGCTCAGCTCGACCGGCATTTTGCCGGTAACCATAATCAACACGACAACGAGCCCAGCCATCATTACGGCTATCTGTACGACTTCGGCGGCCAACCATGGAAGACCCAGTCGCGGGTTAGGCAGATTGCCCACGATGCCTACTCGAATTCGCCCAAGGGCGTTCTGGGCAACGAAGACTGCGGGCAGATGTCAGCCTGGTACATCTTCACGGCGCTCGGCTTCTATCCAGTCAACCCGGCCTCGGGGCAGTACATGATCGGCAGCCCTCTGTTCGCGCGCGCGGCCCTGCATCTGCCCAACGGGAAACACTTCGAAATCGCGGCTGCTGGCAATGCGCCCGACCACCCCTACATCCAGTCTGCCAGGTTGAACGGCAAGCCCCTCACGAAGCCAGTGCTCACGCACGCTCAGATACAGACCGGCGGCAAGCTGGAATTTGTCATGGGACCAACACCCTCCAGCTGGGCGAAGGGCTGGCGGCCGCAACGGGCCGTCCCGCGCTGATGCTCGACGCTCCCACATCGAAGCAGGCTGTCTATGCGGCGCTGATTGGGAATCTGCTGGTCGCCGCAACCAAGGCGCTCGCCGCGGTGTGGACCGGCAGCTCGGCGATGACCAGCGAGGCAATCCACTCGTTCGTCGACTCGGGCAATGAGATTCTGCTGCTGTACGGGCAGCACCGCGCCGGGCGGCGCGCCGATGCCGAACATCCCTTGGGACACGGCCGGGAGTTGTATTTCTGGAGCTTCATCGTAGCCCTGCTGATCTTTGCCATCGGCGCAGGGGTGTCGATATACCAGGGGATTGCGCATATCCGCGCTCCGCAGCCGATCGAGAATCCCTGGGTCAACTACATTGTGCTGGCACTCGCGACGCTGTTCGAAGGCGGCTCGTGGACGATTTCCGTCAGGCAGTTTCGCAGCACCAACCGCGGGCGGCTGGGCCTGTACGACTTCTACGAGGCCTTCCGCAAGAGCAAGGACCCGCCATCGTTCATGGTGCTGTTTGAAGACAGTGCGGCGCTGGTAGGCATTCTCATTGCGGCCGCCGGGACCTTCGCGGCCACCCACTGGGACATGCCGAGGCTCGACGGTGTCGCCTCGGTGCTCATCGGATGCGTGCTGGCCGGCGTTGCCATGGTGTTGGCTCGCGAGAGTAAGAGTCTTCTCGTCGGCGAGGCCGCCAGCAGTGAGCTGACCAAATCGATCGTGGACATCGCCGGGAAAAATCCCGCCGTGCTGCGCGTCAACGGCTTGCTGACCGCCCAACTTGCTCCCGACCAGATCCTGGTCGCGCTGAGTCTCGAGTTTTCCGACGACCTGCGTGTCCCCGAGCTCGAAGAGCGTGTCATCGAGATCGAGCGCAGCATCCACGCACAACATAAGGAGGTCGTCGCGCTGTTCGTGAAGCCTCAAACACCCAAGACGTTCTCCGAGGCGCGGCGCAACCGATTTGGGGAATGAGGCCGCCGAGGCGCTCCGGAACCGAGCGTTGCCGTGAGCGTTGGGTACGGTGATTGCGTGCGGTGGCCTGCAAACGGGCCGACTCTATCCAACGCTACAGCTCGAGGATGTGCACCATGAAATTGAAACTGCCAGCAGCGTGCGTCGCCGCCGTCATTTGCGGCACTGCAGTGGCTCAGACTGTGCCGCCTCCAGAACCGGGTGCCGCGGCTACGCCGGGACAGTCGAATCCGGAGCGCGGCGACCCAAGTACGTCCACGCCGTCAACTGTCAACCCATCCCCAAAGGACGCGATTTCCCAGGAAAGCTCCAGCCAGAGCTCGGACCCGGACATGTCCACCGCGGCCGACCGTAGGCCCAAAGTGGGGCGCGAGGCCCGAATGGGCGGCATCTCCGCGGGTTCGATCGTCCAGAGTCCGGCCGGCCAGCCCATCGGGCGGGTAAAGGATATCGTGCCGGATGCCAACACCGGCGACCCTGCCTATGTAGTCATTTCGACACGCTCCGGAAGTACCGCGGTGCCCTATCCGGTTATCGCCCCGATGTATGAGAATGGCCATATCGTACTCGACCGCTCCAGGCTCGACTCGGCGCCGCATGTCAGCGACAGCCAACTCCGGGACGACAAGTCAGGCGCGCAGTGGAAAAAGGCAGCCGACCGCTACTGGGAATCCCGTCAACCGCCCAACCTGAGGTGAGCACCGGCATCGGTAGCCACCCTCAGCGGCATCGCCGCGCGTTGGGGTGATAACCGGAGCCGGTGAGGTGATAACCTCAGCGGTGTGACACGCACTGACGTTCTCATTGTCGGCGCCGGACCCACCGGCCTGGTTCTCGGGAACTGGTTGGCGCGCCTTGGGGTGCGATTCAGGATTGTCGACAAGGCGGCCGAGCCCGGGACGACTTCGCGTGCGCTCGCCGTGCACGCACGCACTCTCGAGCTGTATCGTCAGTTGGATCTGGCTGACGCCGTAATCGCAAACGGTCACAAGGTTCCGGCCTTCAGTCTGTGGGTAAGGGGTAAGTCCGAAGCGCGGGTGTCATTCGCGGACATTGCGCAGGACCTGACGCCCTATCCCTTCGTCAAAATGTTTCCGCAGGACGAGCATGAAAAGCTGTTGATCGAGCGGCTGCAGACGTTCGGTGTGGCCGTCGAGCGTCCGACCGAGCTCATCGGATTCAGTGAAGCCGGCGATCGCATCATCGCGCAACTACGTACACCGAAGGGCGAGGAAACCTGTGAGGCGGACTATATCGCCGGATGCGACGGGGCTCGCTCCATCGTGCGCCAGACGATGGCAACAGGCTTTCCGGGCGGAACCTATCACCAGATCTTCTATGTCGCAGACGCGGAAGCCTCAGGTCCCTCCGTCAACGGCGACGTCAATGTCGACCTCGACGAGGCTGACTTTCTTGCCGTCTTTCCGCTGACGGGCGCGGGACGAGTGCGGCTCATTGGAACGGTACGCGACGACCGGTGCAAAAATGCGGAAACGCTCAGGTTCCAGGACGTCAGCGGCCGAGCCATCGAGCATCTGAAGATTCAGGTCAACAAGGTCAATTGGTTTTCCACCTATCACGTTCATCACCGCGTCGCCGATCACTTCCGCAAGGGCCGCGCATTCGTGCTGGGCGATGCCGCCCACATCCACAGTCCGGCCGGTGGCCAGGGCATGAACACGGGCATCGGCGATGCGATCAACCTGGCCTGGAAGCTCGCGGAAGTGCTGCAGGGCCGTGCAACAGATAACATCCTCGACAGCTACGAGACTGAGCGGATTGCCTTTGCGCGTAAGTTGGTGAAGACCACGGACCAGGTATTCACGCTGGCAACCGCGGAGGGCAGGCTCGCAGACATCGTGCGCACGCGCATCGTGCCATTGGTAGTCCCCACAGCGACCCGGATCGACGCATTGCGCGAATGGGTGTTTCGGACCATATCGCAACTCATGATCAACTATCGTGACAGCGAGTTGAGTATGGGCAGAGCGGGAGAGATTCACGGTGGTGATCGCCTGCCCTGGCTGCGGAGCGTGGATAACTACGGCCCGCTCGCGGTACCTTCATGGCAGGTGCACCTGTATGGCCAGGCCAATGCGGATCTGACGCATTGGTGCCGGGATCATGAGCTGCCGTTGCATGTGTTCGAATGGCGCAAGGAGCACGCGGCCGCCGGGTTTTCCCGCAACGCGCTCTACCTGATCCGCCCGGACACCTATGTAGCCCTCGCAGAGGGTTCGGGGTCGCCCGAGACGATCGAAATCTATTTCAAGGATCGTGGCTGGGAACGGCCGCCTTAGGAACGGGCCACCCACACCGTGCGCAAGAACTCCTGGTGCACGGTAGGCAACACGGGTGAAGCAAACATTGTGTTGGTCAAGAGCAGCGTGCTCTGTCCGGATTGCGGATCAGCTACCCACGTCGTTCCGAGCCCTCCATTCCAACCAAAGGCACCCGCGGGAAGGCCTTCAGTACCTTTCTCGACCACGACGGACATGCCCAGACCCCAACCCCGACCAGCGTCGAGAATGGGCGTGCCGCCAGCCCGCTGCGCAGGGGTCAGCCGATTCGTCGTCATGGTTTTCACCGAGGCTTGCGACAGCAGACGACGTCCTCCGGCCATCCCTCCATCCAACATGAAGCGCGAAAACGCAAAGAAATCATCCGCTGTGGATACCAGACCGGCCGCGGCATCCGGGAAGGCGGGTGGTTTGCTCCACGCGCTGCTGGCAGCGGACTCGTAAAGTTCGATGCCGTGTTCCGTTGGCACATATGCACTGACCAACCGTGAACGGTTCTGGGAAGGGACCCAGAACGCTGTGTCCTTCATTCCCAGGGGGTCGAAGAGACGCTCCCGCAGAAGGTCGGGCAGAGGCTGGCCGGCCGCGCGGGCCAGGAGCACACCCAGAATGTACGACCCGGTGTTATACATCCACCGCTCGCCCGGCTGAGCCATCAACGGCAGTGTCCCAAGCCGCTTCATCCATTCGTCAGGATGCAGTGGCGAGGCGGGATCGGGTGGACCAAACCCGACTATTCCCAACTCACGAATCCTGCGCTGAATGGGATAGCTGTCCGGCCGCTCGAGAATGAGGCCCATCCCGCAGCGAAAGGCGAGCAAATCCTCGACGGTGATCGGCCGCCGCGCGGGAACGGTGTCGTCCAGCGGCCCATCGAGCCGCTTCAGTACGCGTCGATTTGCGAGCTCCGGCAAGAGCCGTTCGACCGGCTCATCCAGATGCAGCTTGCCCTCCTCCGTCAGCATCATCGCGACCGCCGCTGTGATGGGCTTGGTCATCGAGGCAATGCGGAAGATGCTGTCGCGGCGCATCGGATCCGGGGTCTGCAGTGACTGGCGACCCACAGCTAGCACGTCGGCCTGGGCACCGCGCCCGATCAGAGCGACCATGCCGGGCGAATAGCCCTGGGCCACGTGCCTCTCGAGCACGGCCCTCGCCGCGTTGGCAGCAGAAGGACTCATCCCGCCGCCAGCCGTTGCCTCGCTCGCGCCGGTCCCGCTCACCAATGCAGCTCCAAGGCTACCCAGACCCCATACAAAGTGGCGGCGACTCACTGCGAAACCTGCGCTCATATGTCCTGTCCCGGCGGCGATTCCTGTCCAAGGAACGTTGGCCGCCTGGGAAATCGACACGCCAGCGCGAATTCTTAGGGGCTGCGGACGTTGGTCGCAGCGGCCGCCGCCAACAACTCGCTCCACTCGGCCGGCTTCGCCAGGTACCGGTTGATTCCAACTTCATCCGAGCGTTCTCGGAATTCCGGCGTATCGAAAGCAGTCAGCGCACATAGCAGGATTTCCTTTCCCCATCGCCGCCGGCGAATGCGTAAGGCCGTCTCGAATCCGTCCATTTCCGGCATCGCGAGATCCAAAAAGATGACGGCGGGATGCAAACGCTCAGCGAGATCGATAGCTCTGCGGCCCGTGTGCGCTACATGAACCTCATGGCCGCACGACTGTAGCAGTGACGCCATAGCCCAAGCGGCGTCGTCGCTGTCGTCTACTATGAGCACTCGATTCGCACGGGAGCAATGCTGTTCGGAATTGTGGTACATGCACCTGATTTCCTACCCGTAGAAGGCCCAACCTGGTCTGCCTGCTACACAGCATTTTTTGTTCCGCCGCATCGGCACCTTGCACCGCGCGGTGCCGATCACTTCGAGTCTTTCACCTTGCTCGCCACGAGCACACCATTGGCATCGAACGTGCCTGTCACTTTCACAGCGACGTCGAGCCCGAGCGCACCGTTCAGATGTAGCTTTGTTCCAGCATCCACTATCACAGGCTGACCTTCGACCTCAAAATAGGAGCTCGACGGGAAACCGGTGATCAGCCCCTCGATCCGTCCCTCCGTATTCGGCTGGCCCCTGGGCGCCGGCAACACTTCCACGAGACTTGCGATCAGAGTGCCGTCGGCGGCGACGCTCGCGCCCTGAATCATTACGACCGTACCCTCAGCGAGCACACCCGCAACTTCCGCGCCACCATAATTCACTACGAGCGTATTGACCCGGAAAGTCTGGCGCGCGGTATCCAGCGCCTGCAGAGCACCGACAACTTGCACGCTGGTGTTGTTTCCCTTGGCCTCGATACGCGAGGCCACCAACTCACCGGCGGCGTTCGCATATGCGCTCACCTCGACCACTTCCCCAGTCTGCAGACCGGCCAGGCCTGCCGGTTCGATACCTTCTGCGAAGACCGTCTGCGAATCGACATGCACGGCTTGTTGCAACACGAAGAACGAACCTGCCTGAACATCGATCCCCGCGACGGGACCTTGCACACTGCCGTTGAATGTCACTTCGGACACGAACGACTGAGCGCCGTCCGCAGTGGTCGTTCCGCTTAGCGAGACCACATCGCCCTTGTGCAGTTGCACCTTGTTTCCGGGTTGACCATCAATCTTGAACGTGGCCTCCGAGGTGGGATAGGACACATCCCCCACAGTGATGCCATCACTGCCCACCTCGTTGACCGTTCCTATCACCGCCAGGCTTCGCAGTCCCGATCCCTGGATGCCCGCCGGGGTCTTCACCGAGATCATGACAGCCCCAATCGCAGTCCCGAGCAGACCCACGAGCTGCAAGGACCGTTTGAATCGCTGTGCTGCTGGGATGGGCATAGGCGTGCTCTCTTGCGTTCAATCCTGAATTTGATAAAGACCGATACCGAGGCGCACCGTCTGTGCGGTGCCGCGCCGGCCGACACGTTTACTCTTACTCTGCTGGGCCGTGAGCCATTTGTCGATGCGCTCGAGAAAAACCTGCCCCTCCTGCTCGAGCAATTGCGCGAACTCCGGCAGCGCACTCAGTGGCATCCTGTCATTCACCGCAGAGCGCTCGAAGCGCTTGGTCGTTTTGCCGGTGCGGGTCAGATTGTGGACATACGTCGCCGCAACATCGGCGATGACAGTCCCCCAGAGCCGGATGAGCTGCTCATCCATGGAGTGAGGAATGTAGTCACGCTTGATGGCCTCGAGCCGCCCGTCGGGACGCGTGCGAACCGCGCCCGCGGCGATGAGCTCTTTCAACAGCGTGGAAGGCCTGACATCGGCACCCCCAGTACTGCTGATCAGTGCCGTGAACGTCTTGCCCCTGCCCGTCAGGCGCAATATTGCGGGCCGCCCCTTGTTGTCGCGGAAGTCCGGATCGAGGTGCCATGCAGACAGGACCAGTGATGCCTTGGTGACATAACCCGCCAGGGTGTGGGGCCGCTCGCTGAGCAGCTGCCGGTGCCTGCGCACCTCCCTGCGGGCAAGCCCGGTCAGAATAGCTGTGCGCGATACATTGGTGGGGCGGCCGCGCTTGCCGAAATTCTCGCTGGCGACTTCGACATACGTCGTGCGGCTGAGCTGCGCGAACTCGCGCCACGTGATGCCACAGCTCAACAGCACATGGATGAGCGGTTTCAACCATTGATGGGTGGACCGCAGAATCTGTTCGGTGGAAGCGAGTGCCATGGGAGCGCAAACATAACACAACCGCGCCCTGCGCCCCGGCCACCAGTGAGCCATTTCACCCCACATCGCGCAAGAATCATGCCTGGGCCGATTGCGTTGTCGCCCTATTGATACAGCACCTTGTAGTATTTTCCGTATATGGGACGTATCGTCCCATTGGCAGCCTCGCGCGCGCCACGGTTCACGGGAACGGCGCCGGCCTGGGCGGCCCGGCCCGATTGATGCGAGGGGCTGTTCATGACAGCAAGAAAAGATGACGCAGAGCTGCAGCGAATCATCACAGAGAAGCGCCGGCTGGGACGGCTGCCCCAGATCCCGACACCACGTGCCTGGGCTGGGAACGGCAGCGGCGGACTATGCTCGCTGTGTGAATCTTCAATCGGCGCGGGCGATATCGAGTACGAAGTCGAGTGGCGGCAAGGACCCGACACGCAGTTGCTGCGTTTCCATGAGTTGTGCTACCGGCTGTGGAGCGGTGCCTGATGGCGGACTTTACATGGCAGAGTAATTTATTCTCAGCCGCTCGTCCCGCGGGCCTTCCTTACCGCCCTGCGGTCGCGCGTTTGTGATGTCGACCCGGTGTTGCAATCCCGCGCTCAGGACTGAGGTCCTGGGCGCAGTGCTGATCGCGTGGACTGCGCACGCCGCCGCGCAGGTTTCACAACCCGGGAGGGACGCACCGCCGCCGGCTCCAACCGCGTTCGCAGCAACCGAACCACACCAGGTGTTGGAATGGGGCAGCGGCAATGCCCGCAGTTTTTTCGTGCCGGCCTACGAGATACCCGCGTTCCAACTCCTCCTGAACCGCTACGATCACTACGCGCTCGATGCCGCGACCTATCCATCCCCGATCACCAACTTTCGCAACAATCTGCATCGCAGCTGGGTCGTGGACAATGACAAGTTCGCCACCAACCAGTTCCTGCACCCCTATCAAGGTTCCATCTACCAGGGACTGGCGCGCTCGGCGGGGCTGGGATTCTGGGAAGCGTCCGCCTATACCTTCGCTGGCAGCCTGCTGTGGGAAGAGGCCGGCGAGAACACGGCGCCCTCCATCAATGATCAGGTCGCGACCGGCATCGGCGGTAATTTTCTCGGCGAGCCGCTGTTCCGGATGGCCAGCCTGTTGCTCGAAACGGGACCTGGCTCCCGGCCCGGGTGGTGGCGGGAGTTTGGCGCCGCGCTCATCTCGCCCGCCACGGGCTTCAATCGCCTGGCCCATGGCCGGCGCTTCGATCCGGTGTTTCCGAGTTATAACCCGGCAGTGTTCACCCGGGTCGATGTCAGCGCCAGCCTGGCGTCGCATTTCTACTCCAACATCAATTTCAACTCCGAGCCGAGCGCACCGCCTGCGGGGCAGACATTCGACCGCGGCAAGAGCAACGCCAGCATCACGGTCGGCTACGGCCTGCCCGGCAAACCAGGCTATGAATACGCGCGGCCATTCGACTATTTCAATTTTGAGCTGACCGTGGATGAGGTGAATGGGGTCTCGAGCGTATTCAGCCGCGGCCTCCTCTATGGCACGGACTATGGAGCAAACTGGGGCAGCCGTGACAGCTATCGGGGTGTTTGGGGCCTGTATGGACTCTACGACTACGTAGCGCCGAATATCTTTCGTATCTCGAACACCGGTGCAGCCCTGGGCACCACTTCGCAATGGTGGGCATCGCAGAACCTGGCAGTTCAGAGTACGGCGATGCTTGGAGTGGGTTACGCGGGGGGCGGTGTGATTCGCGGCTCCGGTCTGCGGGCGCCGAGCCCCGCGGGCGAAGGTCAGCGCAACTATCACTACGGTGTCACGCCCGAATCGGTGATTGCGCTGCGCCTGATCATGGCGGACCGGGCCGCACTCGATGTCACTGGACGCTACTACTACATCAGCCGCCTCGGTGCCACCGAGACCACTGGCAGTGAAACCCTGCATAACCTGGATATTGCGCTCACCGTGCGCGTCTTCGATTTACACGGAATCACGCTTCGCTACTCCGAAGCGACTCGTGATGGACGATACGCGCACCAAGCTGACTCCCATCAAACTGTCGGTATAGTCAGTATCGGCTATACCCTCCTCGGGCACGAAAGGTTTGGAGCAGTAGACTGGCGTCCAGGGAGCGCTCTCACCGCAGACGCATCCTCTACGGAGTGATCGGCAATCGCAGCGCCTTGCGCGTCGCCGCCTGCCACTCCTCGATCATTTTCGTGTAGTGCTCCTCCGTCAGAAACTCCGCGACAAAGGCCTTTCCGGCCTCGCTGACCGCGGTCAACGTGTACCTGACGGACACATCCGTCCCACCGCGCACCTCGGTACAAGACACATCGACCAACCCGATATTCGAGTCGTGCACGAGTCTTGCGTAACTGACTCGCCCTTGCGCTGGCCGATAGTCGGTAACGATCCACGTCACACTGCCACCATTGTGCGCGGTCGTGACGAACGCAGACCCACGTTCTTCAGCTCCACTCAGAATCCGCGGCTCCCAACCCGGCGCCCACGCGCGCTCGCCATTAGCCGTGAACAACGGAAAGACCCGTGCCAAGGGCGCATCCAGGTGGAAAGTTCGCATCTGGGTAGCCGGCTGGCTTGGCATGGCGGCGGTACTCCACGAAGTAATGAGAATCTACGAGCTGAAGCTCAAGGCTGAGGATAGCCACCAGCTGCGCGAGCCATGAGCGGTGGGCGCGTCTTCAGCGACGCCACCAGCACCTGCTCCACCGCCTGCGGATCCACCGGCTTGGTGAAGTGGTGATCGAAACCGGCCGCCTTGGCTCTTTCCTTGTCATCGTCCTGCCCCCAACCCGTGACCGCGACGAGCAGCGCGTTGCGGCCCCAGGCCTGTTGGCGAATGCGGCGTGCAACCTCGTATCCTGTCATGTCAGGCATGCCCACATCGAGGATGAAGGCACGCGGCAGTTCGCGGGTCCCCAGGTCCAGGGCCTGTTGACCGTCGTAGGCGACGAATGTGTCGTAACCTGACAGCTCCAACAGCACCTTCAGGCTGTCAGCAGCATCGCGGTTGTCGTCGGCAATGACGACTTTACCCCGGGGTCCGGCCAGCGCCACGGGTGAAGACGGCTGATGGGAACCGAGAGCGTGCCGCTCGACCACCACCGCGCGGGGCAACCGGATCGTGAACTCACTGCCCTGCCCCAATCCCGGACTCGTGGCCTGCACGCTCCCGCCATGCAACGCCACCAGGCCCTTCACGAGGGCCAGTCCGATCCCAAGCCCGCCCTCCGCACGGTCGATCGCGGAATCGATCTGCGAGAACATCTCGAACAGTCCCTTGATCACGGCCGACTCGATGCCAATGCCATTGTCGCTGACGCGGATCGCAAGCCCCTCCGCGTCCTGAGCTGCCGTGAGCCGGATCTGCCCCTGCGCGTCGGTGTACTTCGCAGCATTGGTCAGCAAGTTGGACAGCGCCTGCGACAAGCGCAGCGGATCCACCTCCAACACCACCGGCTCTGCCGGCAAATCTATTGTCAGAGTGTGATTTTTCGCATCAATCAGGGGACGGGCGGTCTCGACAGCGGAGTTCACCAGGGACTGCAGATCCACGTAGTCCTTGCGCAGCTCGAGTCGCCCCCGCGTAATGCGCGAGACATCGAGAAGGTCATCCAGAAGTAGCGCCATCCGCTGAACCTGGCGCGCAATCACCTCACGGCCCCACTGCCGCTGGGCTTCATCAGCAGCCGGCGACTCCATGAGCTTCACTGCGTGTATGACGGGAGCCAACGGATTGCGCAGCTCGTGCGCAAGGGTCGCCAAAAACTCATCTTTCTTGCGATCGGCTTCCCTGAGTGCCGCCATGGTGGTCTCGAGCCTGGAGTTTGCGCGCGCCAGGGCAACTTCCGCGGAGTGCCGAATCTGCACCTCGCTGGTCAACGCGGCGTTGGATTGTTCGAGCGCCCGCGCGCGGGCCTGCACCTCATCCAACATACTGTTGAAGGCTTCGACGACGAATCCGATCTCGTCGTCGCTCGTGGAGTGGGCGCGCAGAGAGTAGTCCCGGCGGTTAACGACCTCGCGCGCAACATTCGCCATGGAATCCAGCGGCTCGGTAATCACTTTCTGCAGTGCGGTCGACAGAAGCAGCGCGACCAGCATACTCATCAGCGTCACGAGACCGAAGATACCGAGGTACGCCAACGCGCGCGCCCCGATGTCATGATGCGCGCGCAGGAGGATGGTCCCCAACTGCTGGCCGTTTTCCATGATAGGGTCGATGAGCTCGACGTTCCCGCCCGTAACCCTGGCGGAGCGAGTCACGGCTTGGAGTTGCAACGGCGGGGGCGGTTCCCCCGCCCGCACGAAGCTCGCATACAACTTGCTGTTCGCTGCGTATATGGCGGTCACGAGCACGGTGGGCCGCATCTGCAGCGCTGCCACATTCCGGTTCGCAACATTGCGGTCACCCGATACGAGTGCCGCTGCCGTCGAGCTCGCAAGAATATTCGCCTGCGTATCGAGGTCCGCCACCCAGGAGTCGCGATAGACACTCAGATCGTGGGTGAGCATGCCGATCCCGGCCGCCAGCAACGCAATCGCGGTGGTGAACACCACGATGCGCATCATCTTGCCGCGCACCGATTTCTGCGGCTGCGCAGGCGGTCCCCGTGCCAGCCAGTCCTCGTCCAATGTATTCCAGCGCCCGCTCAAGTATGTCTCCGATCCGCGACGGCCTGGCCCTCGGTCTCAGTCGACCTCCACAGACCGGCACCCGTTCCCCAAGGGCACGAATGCGCACGGTCCGCCAGGCGGATTAGATATATACGGGATTTCGGCCGGCGAGGGTACCTGGCCCTGTGACGCTCCCGGCGGACACCTCGTCGGTGCCCGCCGGCCAGGTCGAAGTCTACTGAGCGCCAGCCGCCTTGGGATACGCCGGCAATGCCGGGGGTGCCGCCGGCAGACTTGCGGGGTGCTTCTTCATCTCCCCGAGGATGTAATCAACGGCAGCCTGCAGCTGCACGTCGCGCCCCTGCATCCAGTCGGCCGGCGAGTCATCCACCGGCATGTCAGGATCGACACCGTGGTTTTCGATGACCCACTGCGAGTCGAGGCCATACATCGCACCTTCCGGAATCGTGATGTAACCGCCATCGAGCAGCGTCCAGTCTCCACGGATGCCGCGAACACCGCCCCAGGTGCGGGTCCCAATGAGCGGACCGAGCCCGTACTTACGGAAGTAGAACGGAAAGATGTCGCCGTCCGATGCCGAGTAGTGATTGATCAGACACACCTTGGGCCCGATGATCAACTGGTTAGGTACCGGAACAGTACCGCCCTCGCGGTTGGTTTCCATACCCACCAGCAGGCGCCGCAACCGCTCGAGCACGATCTGGTCGATGAACCCGCCGCCGTTCCAGCGGTCATCGAAGATCAACGCCTGTTTGTCCAGCTGCGCGTAGAACTGGCGTATGAACTGATCCATACCCCGCCCGCTCATATCCGACAGGTAGATGTACGCCACCTTGCCGCCCGAGGCCTTTTCCACGACCTCGCGGTTGTGATCGATCCAGGCCTGCTCGCGTAGTGGCAGCTCATTCTTGACCGGCTCCACGATGACATCACGGCGCTTGCCCGTTGCGCTGTCGGACACGGTCAGTTTGAGTGTGGAATCCTGTTTGCCCACCAACAGGCTGTAAGGATCGGCCGGGGCCTTCAACTCCTGGCCGTCCACCGCAAGCAGATACTCACCGGAATGCACATCGACTCCGGGAGCAGTCAATGGAGAACGATACTTGTCGCGCGTGTTGTCGCCAGGGAACACCGTCGCGAACTTATATCTGCCCGACACGGCATCCAGCGCGAAGTCAGCGCCCAGGTACGCCGTCGGCATCCGCTTGTCTTCCGGCATTTCATCGCCGCCGCTGACGTAGGTGTGCGAGTTGCCGAGCTCACCCAGGACTTCGCCGAGCAGGAAGTTGAGATCGGCGCGTGAGCCCACGAGCGGCAGAAGCTTCGCGTACGAGGCACGCACCGCCTGCCAATCAACACCATTCATCTTCGGGCTGTAGAAGAAGTCGCGTTCGAGGCGCCAGGCCGAATTGAACATCTCGACCCACTCCTGGGTGGGTTCCACGCGCACGCGCAGGTGCGACAGATCAAGCTTCTTCTTGCCCTCCTCGCCCTTGCCCTTGGCCGGCGCCGCATCCGCGATGATGTAGTCCTTGTCGGCCTTGTAGAGCACCTTTTTACCGTCTCCAGACAGTGCGTAGGAGCTCAAATCCTCCACCACGGTGGCGTCCTTGCGCTCTTTCAGATCGTACACGTGCAGGACCGTCTTCTCGCCCGGCAGCGGACCTTCGATCATCTGGCTCGGTCCGGTCACATAGAACACCTTGTCGTCGCGCAGATCGAGCGTGCTGATCTCAGCCGGCGGAATCGGCATCGCCACCGAGCGCCCCATCAGGCCATCCAGATCGATCTCGATCGGTTTCGACTCCGGCTTGCGCTCGTCCTTTTTCTTCTCGTCTTTCTTGTCCTTCTCATCCTTGCGGGCCTCGCCCACACCTTCATCCGACTGCGGCGCGAACGGCGATGCAGTGCCGCGCTTGAGAGTGGCGACATAGATGCCCGTCATCCTCAACGTCGCGATGTTGAACTCGCTGCGGCTGAACGTCGGATTCTCGTGCCGCGTCGAGAGGAAGAACAGGTACTTCCCGGCAGGATCAAACGCCGGCTGGAAGTCGTTTGAACGTACGTCACTGACGAGTGAGGCCTTTTTCGTCTCGGTGTTATATAGCCAGATTCCTGACTGCTCGTTGGGGCCGACGAGGCTGTACGCCAACCAGCGTCCATCGGGCGACCAGGCGTAATCGTGAATCTCGGTGTACGTGTCACGCGCGACCTGCACAGGCTCGCCGCCGGCCACCGGCATCCACCAGAGCCGATGCTCGTGGTCCGAGAACGCAAGGCGCTCTCCATTTGCGGACCAACGCGGCGCGTAAAAGAAACCTCGCTCGAAATGCGTCAGGATCTTTTCGGCGCCACCTTCGGCAGGGCGCACGGCGATCTGCTGCTCGCCGGAAATGTCCGTCGTGTAAGCGATGGTCTTGCCATCGGGCGACCAGGCGGGATGATCCTCGTCGGCGTTTGAAGTCTGAGTCAGATTGCGCGTGTTGCCATGTTCGGCCGGCAACGTAAAGACATCGCCCCGTGCCGAGAAGACTGCGCGGTTGCCATTGGGCGCAATGTCGAAGTCGGTGTGTTGCGAAGTGTCCTGTTCGCGGATTGCTGTCTTTGCATCAACCCAGCTCGGACCGGTGCGTGTGCCGTCATCCGGCACCGTCACATCGATATCATGCAGTTGCTCGGATGGAACATCGAGCACATGCAGCTTTCCACCCTGCTGAAACACGATGCCCGCCTGACCCTCGGGGCCCGCTCCCAGGCTGGGAAAGTCGATGTCGTAGTCTGTAAAGTGAGTGACCTGCCGGAACTCGCCGCTGGCAGTGTCGTAGGCCCAGATGTTCCTGCGCCGGTTGGAATCATGGTCGGCCAGGAAATAGATCGTGTTGCCGAACCACATCGGCGAGGTTTCCGTACCGCTCCAGTCGGTGACATGTTTGAGCTGCCGGCTCTGCAAGTCGTAGATATCGATGTCCTGCGCAAGTCCGCCGTCATAGCGCTTCCAGGTGCGGAAGTCGCGAAAAATCCGGTTATAGGCGATCTGCTTACCATCGGGGCTGTAGCTCAGGAACCCGCCCCGGTCCAGGGGCATTGGCTGCGGCAACCCACCCGTGAGCGGCACCGTGAAGAGCTTGGCGATCCAGGTATTCCAGGCCTCGCGGCGCGACAGGAACACGATGCTGCCCGAGTCCGGTGTCCACGTGACGACCATGTTGTTGGGGCCCCAGCGCACCGGCGGCTCGGCGGTGATGTCGGAATTGAATGTCAGCCGCTTCGCCGGACCGCCGGTCGAGGGAATGACATAGACATCGCGGTTGCCCTGGTATTCGCCGGTGAAAGCGATCCAACGGCCATCAGGCGAAAAGCGCGGCATGACGTCGCGGCCTTCGTCGGCGGTCAGCCGTGCGGCCGCGCCTCCAGTGCGGGCGACAGACCAGAGATTGTCATGCGCGGCGAACACGATCGTGTTGCCGTACAGAGTCGGAAAGCGCATCAGAGTGCGCCCGGGAGACTCGGCGGCCTGCGCGGTCAATGCCGCTGAAGCGAGGGTCAGACCGAGGAGGATGTGGTGAATGCCACGCCGCCTAAACACACCCCTCATGGAATTCTCCCTTATGAAAAATAGGTGTCTGTGACGTCCCAGTGCTTCCAAAGTCCGGGTGGGCTCGTCGAGGGCGCAATCTTAACAACAGGCGGGGTGGGTACCGCCACGCCTGAGCGCGCAGGCCCATCGTTTCGTCCGTGGTATGCTCAGGGCCGAACCATGAATTTTTGTAACCAGTGTGGCGCCAAGGTCGAATTCCGAATTCCACCAGGCGACCAGCTAGCGCGACACGTCTGCGACTCCTGCGGGACGATCCACTATCAGAATCCCCGCCTCGTCGTGGGCTGTGTCCCCGAGTACGAGGGGAAGATCCTCCTGTGCCGGCGCGCCATCGAGCCCCGACGCGGGTTTTGGACCGTGCCCGCCGGTTTCATGGAAAACGGGGAGACCCTCCAGCAGGCAGCCGCACGCGAAACGCACGAGGAGGCGCTCGCGAGAGTCGAAATCGGCTCATTGCTTACGGTCGTACACGTGCTCCATGCGCAGCAGGTGCATGTGTTCTTCCGGGCAACCCTGCGGGAACCGACGTTTGGCGCCGGCGTTGAAAGCCTTGAAGCCATGCTGGTCGACCCGGCAGACATTCCCTGGTCCGATATCGCCTTTCCGAGCACCGACTACACCCTGCGCCGCTACCTGGAAGACCGGGCGGCGGGACGGGAAAACCACTACTTCACCGAACTGGACCGGCGGCTGCCCAGATAATTATCATTGAGGGCTGGCCTTTCGAGGAATCTGAATGACCTTCGTCGTTACCGAAAACTGCATCAAGTGCAAATACATGGACTGCGTGGAGGTCTGCCCGGTGGATTGCTTCCACGAGGGCCCGAACTTCCTCACGATCGATCCGGACGAGTGCATCGACTGCACGCTGTGCGAGCCTGAATGCCCCATCGAAGCTATCTTTTCCGAAGAAGAGCTGCCGGCGGGCCAGGAGCACTTCAAGCAGCTGAACGCGGAGCTGGCCAAGAAGTGGCCCGTGATCACTGAGAAGAAGGACGCCCCGGCAGACGCCAAGGAATGGGAAGGCAAGCCGGATAAGCTCAAGCTGCTGGAGAAATAGCCCAGCGTCGGGATCGAGGTCGGGGTCGGGGGCCGCGGTACCGCGTGTGTGACTGCGGCACAGCGCCCAGCTACTGCCGGCTTTCCCTCAGATGCTGCGCCAGCTGGGCGGGCGGCAAATAGCCACCCAGCAGCTCGCCATTCGCCAGCACGATCGCGGGAGTCCCCTCCAGCCCGAGGTTCCGGCCCAGCGCGTAGTGCTTCGCCACCGGGTTGTTCGGACACACCCTCACCTGCAGGGGGGCGCCACGCTTGGCCAGCGTCAGCGCCTCATTGCGGTTGCTCGAGCACCACACCTCTTCCGCCTTCGTCCATGACGCGGTGTTGGGTCCCGTGCGTGGATAAAACAGGTAACGCACCCTGATCCCTAAGCGGTTGTAGTCGGCGATCTCACTGTGCAACTGCCGGCAGTAGGCACAATCAACATCGGTAAACACCGTCACCGTGTACTTCGGATCACGCGGTCCAAACACGAGCATCTCAGATTCGGGAATGGCACCCAGCAACTTGGCTCGCAGCTCGCGCCGGTGCGTCTCAGTAAGGTTGTCATTCTTGGCCAGGTCGATCAGATCACCGCTGATCGCATACTTGCCGTCCGCGGTGACGTAGGCGATTTCCGTACCGCGAGTCAGCTCATAGATACCGGGAACTGGTGTGGGATGCAGGTCCTCAGCGTGCGTACCCGGGATCTTGCTCGCGATTTGAGCCCGAGGATCTGCTGTCTGTTGAGCAGCATTTTGAGCCGGCTGCTGAGCAGCCTGTTGATCAGGCGGTTGCGCACGAGTCACACCCGCGAGCAGCGCAAGAGCACAACTGAGCACAGAAATACGGGCTAGCATGCGATGGAGTCTAGCAGAAGGGCCGGATTGGGCCGATGTGCGCCGATGGCGACTTTCGACAAATCACCCTCGGGGGTGATGCTGACTGTGCATCTCTTTCAGGCGCTCACGCGCTACGTGCGTGTAGATCTGTGTCGTGGACAGATCACTGTGGCCCAGCAGCATCTGCACAACGCGCAGGTCGGCGCCGTGATTCAGCAGATGGGTGGCAAACGCGTGCCGCAGAGTATGCGGCGAGAGCTCTTTGGAGATTCCCGATTTGCGCGCGTAGCGCTTGATGATGTGCCAGAACGCCTGGCGCGTCATGCGATCGCCACGCCGTGTCGGGAACAGATAATCAGTCTGGCGCTCCAGCAGGATCTCGCTGCGCGCGCCATTGGCAAATTCGGTCAGCCAGCGCATCGCCTCCTCGCCCAGGGGAATCAACCGCTCGCGGTTGCCCTTGCCGAGTATGCGAATGACACCCTGATTGATGTTGACCTGTCCATGGCGCAGGTTGACGAGCTCCGATACGCGCAAGCCCGTAGCGTAAAGTACCTCGAGCATCGCACGATCCCGATTGCCCAGCGGATCGCTCACTACCGGGGCCGAAAGCAGCGACTCGACCTCTTCCTCGGTCAGCGACTTGGGCAACGAGCGGCCGATCTTCGGCATGGCGATCTGGGCGGTCGGATCCTCGCGGACCACACCCTCGCGAACCAGATAGCGGAAGAAGCGGCGGAAGCTGGAAAGCTGGCGTGCTGTCGAGCGCGGACGCGCACCGGCGTGCACACGCCAGGCAATGAAATCCTGAAGATCTGCGCGGGTAGTGCGCATCATTGGAATGGTGCGCTCAGCCAACCATCGCGACAGCGCGGTAAGATCCGCACGGTAAGCCGCCAGAGTGTTTGGCGATAGTCCCCGTTCCATCCAGACGGCGTCGAGAAACCGGGACACGGCCGGATCGGCAGAGTCGGCGTTGGAGGTCATGGCGATTGCAGTAGCCTGCTTCGACAAAATCCCATCTCGCTTGAGACCTGCGCGCGCCGCCCGGCGCATCTGATATGTACAGGCCTCGGTGTATGGTCCGCGACATTCCGATATCGCCAACGCAGTATGGTGACCCCCCCGCTGGAGCTGCGTGATGATGATCACATCTGCCATGAAGCATTAACATAAAGAGAACCAGATCACATACCGTGAACGCTGCAATAAACGATATGTAAATGATGGCCGAGGAAAATACCGAGATGCCTGCGCCCGCAGCCCGCCGGCTGCTGATGGCGCCCCTGCGAACCGCCTATGGGATCTACGCCGTGGCGCTCTTCCTGGCGATGGCATTGTGTGCTTTTCTGGCGACACTCTTCCTACCGCGAGTCCAGCACCGCCGGGCAGCCGCGCGGGCCGCCGCGCGAGCATTCTTGTGGCTCGCCGGGATGCCACTGACGGTGAAATCACTGGGACGCCTCCCGGATGGCCAGTGCGTGGTCGTATCGAACCACGTGAGTTACATAGACGGTGTTGTGTTCACCGCCGCACTCCCACCCCGGTTCGGTTTCGTGATCAAGCGGGAAATGAACAGCGTGCCCGGCATAGGCCTGTTCCTGCGCCGCCTGGGCTCGGAGTTTGTCGAGCGATTCAACCGCCATCGCGGTGCATCAGACGCACGGCGCGTGCTGCGCAACGCGGTCAATGGAAAGTCACTCGTGTTCTTCCCGGAGGGCACCTTCACGCGCACTCCCGGCCTATTGAAGTTTCATTCCGGGGCATTCATAACCGCCGCCCGCGTGGGCTGCCCAGTGGTACCCGCCACCGTCAAAGGCACGCGCGTAACCCTTTCCCCAAATGGCGGCTTACCGCGCCCCGGAAGAATAGTCGTTGAGATCCTCCCGCCCGTGACCGTCAGCGCCGATCAATCGGAGGCCGTGGCCATGGACCTGCGTGATCAGGCCCGCGATGCAATCTTGCGAGAGTTAGGTGAGCCCGACTTAGTGGAACAGCCGACGCCACGCGAGAGCGCAGCCGCCTGACCCAACCCCTGGGGGCCGGCTGCCACCCCGCCCCTACATGTTGCGCCGGTACTGCCCACCCACCTCATACAACGCATGCGATATCTGCCCCAACGAGCACACCTTCACACACTCCATCAACTCCGCAAACACATTGCCGCCCCGCGCTGCAGCAGCCTGCAGCCGCTTCAAGGCCTCGGGCGCGACCGCCACATTGCGCGCCTGGAATGCACGCACCGCCTGCACCTGGTCCTGCTTCTCCTCCTCCGTCGAGCGGATCAACGCAGCGCCCTTATGCTCCTCCAGCCCATCCGTCTTCGACAGGAACGTGTTGACGCCCACGATGGGCAGACTGCCATCGTGTTTCTTCGTCTCGTAGTACAGCGACTCTTCCTGGATCTTCCCGCGCTGGTACATGGTCTCCATCGCTCCCAGCACCCCACCGCGCTCCGAGATCGAATCAAACTCCTTGTACACCGCCTCCTCGAGCATATCCGTCAGATATTCGATCGCGAATGAGCCCTGCAGCGGATTCTGGTTCTTATTGAGCCCCAGCTCCCGGTTGATGATCATCTGAATTGCCACCGCACGACGCACACTTTCTTCGGTGGGCGTAGTCAGAGCCTCGTCATACGCGTTCGTGTGCAAGCTGTTGCAATTGTCGAACAGCGCATAGAGCGCCTGCAGAGTCGTCCGGATGTCATTGAACGAAATCTCCCGCGCGTGCAGGCTGCGCCCCGACGTCTGCACGTGGTACTTCAGCATCTGACTGCGCGGGCCCGCCTTGTATAGGTCGCGCATAGCGCGCGCCCAGATGCGGCGCGCCACACGCCCAATGACCGCATATTCGGGATCCATCCCATTTGAAAAGAAGAACGACAGGTTAGGCGCGAATTCATCGATCTTCATACCGCGCGCCAGGTAGTACTCGACGATGGTGAAGCCATTGGCGAGCGTGAATGCCAGCTGCGAAACAGGGTTCGCGCCCGCTTCGGCAATGTGATAACCGGAGATGGACACCGAGTAGAAGTTCCTGACCTTCTGCTCGATGAAATACTGCTGCACATCGCCCATCATGCGCAGCGCGAATTCCGTCGAGAAGATGCAGGTGTTCTGCGCCTGGTCCTCTTTCAGGATGTCAGCTTGCACGGTGCCCCGGACCGCCTGCAGCGCCTCGGCCTTGATCCGCTCATACACCTCGCGCTCGACGAGTTGATCACCCGTTACGCCCAGCAGCGCCAGCCCCATTCCGTCGTGCCCTTTAGGCAACTCACCCTTGTAGGTTGGAGGCGCAACCCCGCGCGCCGTCGATTCGCCTATGAGTGCCGCAATCTTCTTCTCGGCCTCACCCCAGCGGCCCTCCTTCTTGAGATACCGCTCGATGCGTTGATCGATGGCCGTGTTCATGAACATCGCCAGGAGCATCGGCGCCGGACCATTGATGGTCATCGAAACCGAGGTCGTCGGCAGGCACAAATCGAAGCCCGAATAGAGCTTCTTCATGTCATCCAGAGTCGCAATCGACACACCCGAATTGCCCGTGCGGCCGTAGACATCAGGACGGGTATCCGGATCTTCACCGTACAGAGTCGTCGAGTCGAAAGCCGTCGACAGTCTTGCCGCGGCATGGTCGCCCGCAAGATAGTGGAAGCGCCGGTTGGTCCGCTCGGGCGGGCCCTCACCAGCAAACATGCGAGTTGGGTCCTCCTCCTCGCGGCGGTACGGATAAACACCGCCGGTGTACGGGAAGGAGCCCGGCAGGTTCTCGGTCGCCAGGAAATGAAGGATCTCGCCCCAGTCCTTGAACTTCGGCACGGCCAGCTTCGGAATCTGCTGCCGCGCGAGACTCTCGGTGTAGTTGTCGCCTGCAACAACCCGATCGCGCACTTTGTACGAGTATTCTTTCGCTGTTGCGCCAGCCGCTCTCGCAGGCCATGCTTTGAGCTCACCGACGCCTTCCGTACCAATCTCATCGAGTGACTGGTTGTAGGCACGACGCAGCTCGCGCTTCGTGGCGTCGGCCGATTCTTCGGTCAGCGCCGTTTCGGGATATCGATCCAGCGGCCCGGGCAACTGCCCGTCATGCAGCGCCTTGAGTGACTCGTAGAGTCCAAAAGCCCTGCGGGCGGCTTCCGCCTGCTGCTGCAGGCGCTCGCGCATGCCGCGGCCCTGGAGTGCGATTTCGGCAAGATACCGGGTCCGCTGCCCCGGAATCAGCGGCTCACGCGCCGTCATCTCCGTCGGACCCACGTCCGACACCCCCCAGGACTCCGAGCCGATCTGCTTCGCGCTCAACGCCTGGCACATCGCGGCGAACAGCCTGTTCACGCCTGGATCGTTAAAGCGGCTCGCGATGGTTGGATAGACCGGAATGCTCGCATCAGGCAGCGCAGCCTTGTCAGGATGGTTGCGGCGCCACTGCTTGCGAACGTCGCGCAGACTGTCGGCAGCACCGCGTTTCTCGCTCTTGTTGAGCACCACCATGTCAGCGAAGTCGAGCATGTCGATCTTCTCGAGCTGACTCGCGGCACCGTATTCGCTGGTCATGACGTACAACGACAGGTCTACGAGATCCACGATTTCGGTATCCGACTGTCCGATGCCGGCGGTCTCCACCACGATCAGGTCGAAGCCCGCGGCCTTGTACAGATCGATCACGTCTTTCAGGACGGCCGAGGTAGCGAGGTTCTGCCGGCGAGTCGCCAGCGATCGCATGAAAATGGCCTCGGAGGCCAGGCTGTTCATGCGGATCCGGTCCCCAAGGAGCGCCCCGCCACTGCGGCGCCGGGTCGGGTCCATCGCCACCATGGCGATCTGCCTTCCCGGGAAGTAGCGGACGAAGCGGGCCAGCAGCTCATCGCTGAGGCTCGATTTCCCCGCCCCACCGGTGCCGGTAATGCCAATGACGGGCACCTTGTTCTTGGACTTGGCAAGAGCCCGGCGGATAAGGTCGGCCTGGGCGTCAACGCCGTCGGTGGTGGCGCCCTCAAGGACGGAGAGCGTCCGTGCGACATGCCCCTGGTCACGGGGATTGAGGGGGCCGAATTCGTACGGCGGCTTCTGCACCCCGCCCAAGCGTTCGAACACGTCATCTATCATCCCGTTGAGGCCCATCTTCCGGCCGTCCTCGGGCGTATAGATCTTCTCGACCCCGTGCTGCTCCAGCGCCTCGATTTCGTGCGGTGCGATCGTGCCTCCGCCGCCCACTATGACCCGAATATCGGACCGGCCACGCTCCTTGAGCATGTCCACCATGTACTCGAAGTACTCGTTATGCCCGCCCTGGTAGGAGCTGACGGCGATCCCATCTGCGTCCTCCTGGATTGCGGCGCGCACGATGTCCGCCACGCTGCGGTTGTGCCCCAAATGGACCACTTCCGCCCCATGGGCCTGCAGGAGGCGACGGATCATATTGATAGCCGCATCGTGTCCGTCGAACAATGACGCCGCGGAAACGAAGCGCAAAGGGGGCTTGGCGGACGCCTGTTCCGGCCGGTTCAGGGCCGCGCCGCCTGGGGTTCTGGCACTCATGTATTTTACGCGCCGGTAGGATGACTACTGGCGAGTATGATCCTATACTCGTGCTGCATTCAAGATGCGCTATTTGAACGATAAATGAGCAGCCGAAGAGTACGTGCGCCCACCGCGGGCAATTCACGGGTTGGTGCTGGCAAGCCTGCGTTGGACGCCAAGGTCCAGGTGAACGCCAGGATCCAGATAAATGGGCACGCGAGCGAGCGCCCGCCGTCACCCTGGCGTGGGAGCCGCGAACGCCAGCACGACCGCGAGGTAAAGCGCGAGGCCGTAATCCGGGCGGCCGCCCATGCGTTCAATCACAAGGGCTATCACAACACCTCGCTCGACGACATCGCCGCAGCGCTGGAAGTGACGAAGCCGACTGTGTACTACTACGTCAGCAACAAGGAACAGTTGCTGTTTGAATGTTTCGTCGCGGGCATCGAGCCGATCCGCGCCGGGCTGCGGGAGGCCAAGAGCCTGGCCGGGCCTGCGCGGGAGCGGCTCAACACCGTACTGCGCAACTATGCGCAGGCGATGGCTTCCGAGTTTGGTTGGTGCATGGTCCGCGTGGAAGAGCAGGACTTGTCCCCGGACATGAGCAGCCACATCAAGGCGATGAAGTCGGAAATCGACCAGGGCATCCGCCGGTTGATCCGCGAAGGTGTGCAGGACGGCTCCATTCATCCGTGCGATCCCAAGATGACTGCATTTGCCCTGGCAGGATCGCTCAACTGGATCGCGCACTGGTATCGAGAGAATCAGTCGATGACCGGCGCGGAGATCGCGGACGCGTTCATAACTGTATTCGACAATGGGTTGCAGCCACGCCGCTCGGCCCGATCTTAACTTTCAGAGGGTTCTTCCATGTCTGACCATGACGTCGTCATCGTTTCCGCCAAGCGAACACCCATTGGCGCGTTTCAGGGCGCCCTTGCCCCGGTCACAGGCCCCCAGTTGGGAAGCGCCGCGATCAAGGCGGCCGTCGAAGAGTCCGGAGTGAAGGCAGCCGACATCCAGGAAGTCATCATGGGCTGTGTCCTGTCCGCCGGCCTCGGGCAAGCCCCCGCGCGCCAGGCGGCCCTCGGAGGCGGAGTGCCCATCGGCACCCCCGCGGTCACCATCAACAAAATGTGTGGCTCGGGCCTCAAGGCCGTGATGATGGGGGCTGACCAGATCCGCAACGGCGATGCCGAAATCGTGTTGGCGGGCGGTCTCGAGTCCATGACCAACGCACCCTACCTGCTGCTGAAGGCACGCGGCGGTTACCGCATGGGCCATGGCGAAATCCTCGACCACATGTTCTACGACGGCCTGCAGAGCCCGTTTGATGGGAAGTCGATGGGATGCTTCGCCGATGCAACTGCGGCCAAATACAACTTCACACGAGCTCAGCAGGACGCCTTCGCGGCCGAATCCGTCCGACGCGCAATGCGCGCGCTCGAGGCGGGTGAATTCGATCGCGAGGTGACGCCGGTGACAGTGAAGTCCCGCAAGGGCGATGTCGTGGTCTCGCGCGACGAGACCCCTGCCACCTGCAACATCGAGAAGATCCCTACACTCAAGCCCGCATTCGGTAAGGACGGAACGGTAACGGCAGCGAGTTCTTCGTCGATCTCGGACGGCGCCGCAGCGCTGGTCCTGATGAGTTCCGCCGCAGCGAAGGCCCGGGGCCTCAAGCCGCTCGCGCGCGTGGTTGGGTACGCCAGTTATTCGCAGGAGCCGGAATGGTTCACCTTGGCCCCCGTCGGAGCGATTAAGAAGACGCTCGCGAAGCTCGGGTGGCGCCCACACGACGCCGATCTCTACGAGATCAACGAGGCATTCGCCGCGGTCACCATGGTCGCGATGCGCGAGGTGGACATTGACCACGCCCGCGTCAACGTCAATGGCGGTGCTTGCGCACTTGGCCACCCCATCGGAGCGACTGGCGCTCGCATTCTCACCACGCTGATCCATGGGCTGCACCGCCGTGGTGGTAAGCGCGGTATCGCCTCGCTGTGCATCGGAGGTGGTGAGGCGGTGGCGCTGGCCGTTGAGGTCGTTGCGTAACACGGATCGGCCCCAGGCGCGCACGGCCTCGGTCGTGGCGCAGGCCGGCGCACGTAACGGGCGCCTCGCCTAACTGGCGGGCTCGCATGACGAGGCATTCGCGCGGCAGGCCGGCGTGCCACGGGTTCGCCCCAACGCCGCCGTTCAAACCGGCGTACGAATTTGTGCGCACGCGGTCGGCACGGGGATCGGACTGGGCTGGCTGCGCGGCGCGCGCGCCCCTGCCCTTGTCGCCCCGGATCAAAGGGTATGTCGCCCGCACGCACCCCGTTCCATATGGCGCGCCGGTTATGATCTACTTGCGGGCCGAGATACTTAGCACTACTCGCTCTGTTGGGGGAGCCCCGAAATGAAGATTGAAGAAGCGCGCGCCGTTGTCACGGGAGGCGCATCCGGCCTGGGTGCGGCAGTCGCCAGCCATGTCGTCTCCAAGGGGGGCAAGGTCGTCATCCTCGACGTGCAGGAAGGGTCAGGCCAGGCGATGGCCGCAAAGTTAGGTGCCAACGCCAGCTTCCTACGCTGCGACGTCACCTCCGAAGCTGAAGTCAACTCCACCATGGAAACGGCAGCGTCGCGCATGGGCGGGATCAACCTGCTGGTGAACTGCGCAGGAGTAGTCGGCGCCGGTCGCGTACTCGGCAAAAACGGCCCCATGGCTGGTGACTTCTTCGCCAAAGTCGTGCACATCAATCTGATCGGCACATTCCTGTGCGATAAAGCCGCAGCCAACCTGATGCAGAAAAACACACCGAATGCGGACGGTGAGCGCGGGCTCCTGGTCCATACGGCTTCCGTGGCTGCCTACGAAGGCCAGATTGGTCAGGCCGCCTACTCTGCCACCAAGGCGGGACTCGCCGGTATGGTGCTGCCCATCGCACGCGAGTTCGCACGAATCGGCGTGCGCTGCATGGCCATCGCGCCCGGTATCTTCCATACACCCATGATGGATGCGATGACACCGGAGCTGCAGGCCTCGCTCGCGAGCCAGATTCCATTCCCGAGCCGGCTGGGCAAGCCCGAGGAATTCGCGCAGCTGGTGGCGGCGATCTTCGAGATTCCCATGTTGAACGGCGAAACGATCCGCCTCGATGGCGCGATCCGAATGCAGCCCAAATGAACACTCCCGCCGTCGAACGGGACGTCATGGAATATGACGTTTGCATAGTTGGGGCCGGACCCTCGGGACTGTCTTGCGCCATCCGGCTCAAGCAGCTCAAACCCGATCTCAACATCTGCCTGCTCGAGAAGGCTTCAGCCGTCGGCGCACACTCACTGTCCGGCGCTGTCATGGAGCCAGGACCACTGGATGCGCTGCTGCCCGAATGGCGGCAATCCCCGCCGGGCATCTGCGTTCCGGCCAAGCGTGACGAATTCCGGCTGCTGACCAAGACCGGTGGGTTCTCACTCCCCCTACCACCGCAGCTGCACAACCACGGCAACTTCATCATCTCGCTCGGCCTGCTCACACCCTGGCTGGCACAGAAGGCGGAAGGACTCGGCGTTGACGTGTTTCCCGGCTTCGCCGGCGCGGAAAATATTTTCAACGAAGACGGCTCCGTCGCGGGCGTACGCCTCGGCGACATGGGCATCGAGAAGAATGGCGAGCCTGGCCCTAACTACACACCGGGCGCCGAGATCCGCGCGCGCACTACGATCATTGCGGAAGGCGCGCGCGGCAGCCTCGCCAAACAACTGATCAAACGCTTCGAGCTGGATGCACGCTCCTGCCCGCAGACCTACGGACTCGGAATGAAGGAGCTGTGGCAGTTGCCCGAGGGACGTGTCGAGCCCGGGCTGATTCAACACAGCCTGGGTTGGCCGCTGGACTCCCGCACCTACGGCGGCAGCTTCATCTACCACCTCGACAACAATCGCGTTTACGTCGGGTTTGTCGTGGGACTCGACTACGAGGATCCGCGGTTGACGCCGTTCGAGGCGTTCCAACAGTTCAAACACCACCCGAAGATCAAACCGCTGCTGGAGGGTGGGGAGATCCTGGCATCGGGCGCGCGCACCATTGCTTCGGGCGGTTGGCAGACAATTCCACGCCTGGAAATGCCGGGCGCGATGTTGATTGGCGACTCGGGCAGCGGACTGAACCTTCCGAAGATCAAAGGAATCCACCAGGCGATCCGCTCCGGCATGCTCGCCGCGGAACACCTGGCCGAGACCGGCTCACCGGTGGGATTCGATGCGCGCTGGCGCGCATCGCCAGGCGGGCAGGAACTGAAGTCCGTCCGCAATTTCAAGCCAGCGTTTAAGAAAGGTATGTGGATCGGGCTGGCCAACTCAGCCCTCGAGGTAGTCACCGGTGGCCGAACGCCGTGGACACTGAAGAGCCGCGTCCCGGATTATGCGCGGCTGAAACAGGTTTCGGAGTATCAACCGCCCGAGCGCGAGTGGGTGGATCGCACTCTGCCGCCTCGTGATCGACTGGCATCCGTGTTCTTTGCATCCACCACGCACGATGAGAACCAGCCTGCGCACCTGAAGGTATTGGACCCGTCGATCTGCGCCACGAAATGCGCCAAGGAATTTGGGAATCCGTGCCAGCGCTTCTGTCCGGCGAATGTCTACGAGATGGTGGACGACGGTCAGGGTGGCAAGCGGCTGCAGATCAATGCCGCGAACTGCGTGCATTGCAAAGCGTGCGACATCAAGGATCCCTACGAGATCATCAATTGGACAACGCCCGAGGGTGGGTCTGGACCCAACTATCAGTCGCTGTAGCCGGCGTCTCCCGACGCGGCCCTATAGCATCCTGAGGCAGTCCCTCAAGGCGGTAAACTGGGTGTATGTCTGAGATATGGCGCCCCTCGCCGGCCCGTGTGGCCGACGCCAACCTGACACGCTTCATCGAAAGCGTCAGCGCCCGCAAGGGGTTAAAGGTGCGCAGCTACGACGATCTGTACGCCTGGTCGATCACATACCCTGGCGATTTCTGGGAAGAGCTCGCGCATTTCGCAAACGTGCGAGCCGACTGGGGTCCAGGCCCGGTGCTCGAGCAGCCCGACAAGATGCCGGGAGCACGGTTCTTTCCCAACGCTCGCCTGAATTTCGCGGAAAACCTACTACGCTTTCGCGACGAGCAGCCCGCTCTAATATTCCGGAACGAGCGCGGCACGCGCCGCGAGATCTCCTACCAACAATTACACGATGAAGTCGCGCGGATCGCTGCGGGCCTCAAGGCAGCGGGCGTCGCTGCGGGTGACCGCGTAGCAGGCTTTCTACCGAACATTCCCGAAGCGGTCATCGCGATGTTGGCGACCACGAGCCTCGGCGCGGTGTGGTCCTCATGCTCGCCGGACTTCGGCGTACACGGCGTATTGGACCGCTTCGGACAAATCGCGCCGAAGGTACTATTTACTGCCGACGGCTACTTCTACGCGGGCAAAAGCATTGATTCCCTGGCCCCTGTGTCCGAGCTGCTGGCAAAGATTCCCAGCATCCAGCGTGCAGTAGTTATTCCTTATCTGAGCGCCGGACCAAACCTCCGGTGCCTCGGTAGCGGAAGCACAAAAGCAACGCGCTTTGACGAATTTGGAACCCCTGGCGGCGGGCTGCAGTTTGCCCAGATGCCTTTCAACCATCCGCTGTACATCCTGTACTCGTCCGGTACTACTGGCGTTCCAAAATGCATCGTCCACGGCGCCGGTGGAACGCTCCTACAACATCTGAAGGAGCATCTGCTCCACACGGATGTGAAGCGCACCGACCGTTTGTTCTACTTCACCACCTGCGGATGGATGATGTGGAACTGGCTCGTCAGCGGCCTCGCCACCGGCACTGCGTTGGCCCTATACGATGGCAGCCCGTTTCATCCCGACGCCGGTGTACTGTGGCGCATGGCCCAGGAAGAGCGAGTTACAATATTCGGCACGAGTGCCAAGTATATTTCGGCGCTTGAGAAGAGTTCCTTCGTACCCGCCAAGGAAGTGGACCTCAGTGCGCTGCGAACTGTCTTGTCTACCGGCTCGCCGCTGCTTCCCGATGGTTTCGACTACGTCTACCAGTCCATAAAATCCGACGTGCTGCTGGCTTCAATCTCCGGTGGCACCGATATCGTGTCGTGTTTCGCATTGGGATGCCCGATTCGGCCGGTTCACCGTGGCGAGATTCAAACGCGCGGCCTAGGAATGAGCGTCGATATTTTCGACGACTTCGGAAAACCCGTACGCGGGGATCGCGGAGAGCTAGTGTGCACCGCACCCTTCCCCTCCATGCCTGTTGGATTCTGGAATGATCCCGACGGAGCCAGGTACCGGGCAGCCTACTTTGAGCGGTTCCCGGGTGTGTGGCACCACGGTGACTACGCGGCTCTGACAGAACACGACGGCGTCGTGATCTACGGACGCTCCGATGCCGTGCTGAATCCAGGCGGAGTACGTATCGGCACTGCCGAAATTTATGCCGCGGTCGAAAGTCTCGACGAAATCATCGAAGCGCTCGCGATCGGGCAGGACTGGCGGGGCGATGTGCGCGTGGTACTGTTCGTCCGTCTCAAGCCGGCGGTCGTATTGGACGAATCTCTGAAGAAGAGGATACGCGACACAATTCGCGCCCACACGACACCTCGCCATGTCCCGGCGAAGATCATCGCGGTGCCCGACATTCCCCGAACGGCGTCCGGTAAACTGACCGAATTGGCCGTACGCAACGTGGTGCATGGTTTGCCAGTAAAGAACATTGATGCGCTAGCGAATCCGAATTCGCTGGAGCACTTTCGCAATTTGGATGAGCTTGCGAGCTGACGGCGTAAAGCCCCGGTAATGGACCTGCGCGCCCTCTACAATCGCCAGTTAGCTGAACGCGGCTTCCGCGCTGACCCCGTGCAGGCTGCCGTCGTCGACCGACTCAGCGACCTGCGTGAACGTCTAGTCACGAACCGCGACGTTAACGCATCACGAGTACGCCGCTGGTTCAGTGCCTTCGGTAGCAACACCGCATCCGAGCCCGTCCGCGGCATCTACCTCTGGGGAGGCGTCGGACGTGGCAAGACCTGGATGATGGATCTGTTCTTCCAGAGCCTACCGTTTCCCGAACGCCGCCGCCGACACTTCCACCGGTTCATGCACGACGTGCATGCCGAGCTCAAAACACTCCAACAGCGCGAAGCGCCTCTGGAAGTCGTAGCCGACCGCATCGCGCGCGACACGCGCGTACTATGCTTCGATGAGCTGTTCGTCTCCGACATCGCCGACGCGATGATCCTCGGCAACCTGTTCGTCGCCTTGTTTGAGCGTGGCGTCACGCTCGTAGCAACATCGAACGTACAGCCGCGCGATCTCTACAAGGATGGCCTACAGCGGCAGAGGTTCATACCAACCATCGACCTGCTAGAGCGACACCTCGACGTGGTGGCCGTAGACGGAGCCATCGACTACCGCCTAAGGCAACTCACACAGGCAGGCACATATCTGCCCACTGACGCACCCGATACACTTCTGCGGTTGAGAGAATTGTTTGGGCAGCTCGCAGACCATGAGATGAATGGCGGCGCGGGACCAGCGGAGCCCGGCACTCACCGCCAGCACGCGCCCCCAACGCCGCCAGGCGGTTCCATCGAAATCGAGGGCCGCCGTATCCCCGTCGTCTGCGAAAGCGGCGGCGTCGTCTGGTTTGACTTCATGGCCCTTTGCTCTGGCCCGCGCAGTCAGAACGACTACATAGAGATCGCGCGCGACTATCAATCAGTCATCGTCTCTGACGTCCCCGTGCTCGACGCGCTGCACGAGGACGAAGCGCGGCGCTTCATCGCACTCGTTGATGAGCTCTACGACCGCAACGTCAACCTAATCGTTTCCGCCGCCGCGCCCCCCACTGAGTTATACCGCGGCGAGCGAGTCGCCTTCCAATTCGAGCGCACCGCCAGCCGGCTCATCGAAATGCAGAGTGAGGAGTACCTGGCTCGCGAGCACCGGCCCTAAGGCCTGGGGTCAACGCTTTCTGCCGCAACCCTCGCCAAAGATTTCTTCCACCGGCTTGCCAAAGAGCTTGCCGATTGCGAACGCGAGAGGCAGGCTGGGGTCATACTTCCCAGATTCGATGGCGTGGATGGACTGACGGGAGATACCGAGTCGGTCCGCAAGTTCAACCTTCGTCCAGCCACGCGCTTCCCGAAGTTCGGCCACGCAATTCTTCACTTCAGCGTCCGACGATGGCGCGCCCGATGCTCCACACGAACCAAGTGGTCGTCATGACCACTGGGACCCAGAACGAATTGAGCCGCGGGAGCCCTATCATCTCGAGATAGGAGTAGCTCGAGGTCCAGAAAACTGTGACTGCCGCAGTGACAGCGAACGACTCGAGCAAGCGTGCGCGGTGGTACTCGTCAGCATTGCGTAACCAACGCATGATCACGGCGATGATGAGCGCCATGCCCAGAGACGGGACCAGACCTATGAGCGTACGAAGGCCCGAATCGCGCATGCCAGGCGCAACTGTCACGACCACTGTGGACAGCATGAGGTAGACGATAAACGCGATAAGAATCTCGACGTAGTAGCGCCCGAGCCATTGCCGGTCAAACCGCGCACCACCAGCACGAGCGTCCATGCGCAGCAAAGTGCGAATACACAAGATAACGGTGAGCAAGCCGAGCACGGGTACAACAGCCCACCCTACCCTCGTCAACAGCGGCCCTGCACTCAAAGCCCGCGGAATCGCCACGAAGCTCAGCGCCGCCAGCGGCATGCCTACCGCCCAGAAGACAACCACTAGGACTCGGGCCAACAACACTGGATTCACAGTCGTTCCTCGAACCACATCGTCGTTCAGTAACACGATGGGTCGTAAAGGTACCTTTACGTCAGTACGGTGTCAAGGTACCTTTACGCTATACCGGTCCGCAGGCCGATCGATCTGAGATAGTATCCCTACCCTACAACGACTTCGCTTATCTGAATTACCGGAGCCAGGTCGGTATAGTTAGGAATGTCACCCATGATTTCTTTCGCGTGCGGACCAAAGCCTGCTTGGAACGCCTCTACAGACTCGCAAAAGATGTGACACATACCAACGTAGGTCGCAGGCGCGCCCGGAGCACCTCCGGCGAGCCCCTTGTCGACCGTGTAGTACTTGCAGGTATCGCCCATCCGGGTCTTAACAAGCGGCATGTGCGTGTTACGGTAGTAATCATGATCGAATCGCGCCCCGGGCGTGTTGGGGTACATTACGCTGACTTTGATCATCGTTCTTCTCCTCACTTCGGCCCTTATCGTGATACCAGCATCCTAAGTGATTGGCCCCCTCCTTCTCAATCCGCGCCTTTTTGGCCTGAGGGTGTACCGGAGGCCAAAATGGGCTATGTTGGACACACCGGCTATGGCCATTATCACGAGCGCCACGTGCGCCAGAGAGGCCGGTGACGCATCGCGGCGCAGCGGCTGACCCGGCTGCACGTTGACTACCATTACGAGCCGACGGGCGACACTGCTTGGAGGGAAACTCCATGAAACACACTGCCTGGCATACCCCAATGAGCACCTTGGTTTCCGTTGTTTTGGTGTCGGCGCTCGTGCTATCACCGGGTGTCCGGGCTAGCACGACCGGCGCCCAGCCGATGTCGACCGCATCAGCCGCACACCCTCGTATCACCATTCTCTACGACGCATTTGGCAAGAAGGCCTCAATGAAGAAGGACTGGGGCTTTGCGGCACTGGTCGAAGTGAACGGAAAGCGCATTCTGTTCGACACTGGTGACAACCCCGACATTTTCGCGCAGAACGTCAAGGCGGCTGGTGTCGATCTTACTCGGCTCGATTTTGTTGTCATCTCTCATCGCCATGGCGACCACATGGGAGGACTAACGTATCTATTGAAGGTGAATCCAAAGGTAAAGATCTACGCGCCCAAGGAGGGATTCGGCGTATTCGGTTCCTCGCTGCCGAGCAGCTTCTACCGCAAGGCCGATGGGCTGCCCCCTGACATGCGCTACTTCGATGGCAACCCGCCGACCGTGATGAACTTTGGTAATGCATGGCCTGGAGCAAATTTCGAGCTGATCGATAAGACCATCGACGTCGCTCCCGGCTTGACGCTGATCGCCCTGGTGTCCGACGCACCCGGCACCAAAGAGCTGAAGGAGCTGTCGCTGGCGATTAATACCCCGGAGGGCATCGTGCTGGTCGTGGGATGCTCGCACCCCGGCATCGACGCCATTGTCGCCGAGGCCGCGAAGACCAACACCCACATTCACTTCATCGCAGGCGGCTTGCATCTAGTGGCAGCACCCGACGCAGCGATCCAGAAGGTCACGATGTCGCTGAAAGACACGTGGAAAGTAGACTGGATCGCGCCCGGCCACTGCACGGGCGAACCGTCCTTCGCGGTGCTGAAGGAAGCATTCGGCGATCGCTATCTGTATGCGGGATTGGGGACGGTACTTGAACTCGGTGCTACGCCACACGCTCTCGCGGCCCGTGTCTCCACGTTAGAATGAGCTGAAGTCCGGCTGTCGCGCGCATTGCGGCAAATCCTCGTACCCAAATGGGGCGCGCACGCGCCAACGAGTGCGAACGTTGTGCGACGCGACATGACTCTTCCGTTCGGCTGCTCAGCTTGCAGATTTGGATCAACGCGCTTGAGAATCGGGCCTGCCGCGCCGGGAGAGCCGCTGAAATCAGCGTCTCGGCGAGCCTCAATACCACAAATTCAGGAGGGTAAGCCGTGCGTATGATGTTGACTGCCAGCATTCCCCACGAGCCGTGCAACACCCTGATCAGGGATAACAAACTGGGCCCGATCATCAAGAGGATTCTTGAAGAGATCAAACCCGAAGCAGCCTACTTCACCGAACAGGACGGCAACAGAGGCGCAGTATTGATCGTCGACGTGTCGGAACCGTCTAGGATTCCCACTCTTGCCGAACCGTTCTTTCTCAACTTCAAGGCGGATTGCCGGTTCCGGATCTGCATGACGCCTGAGGATCTCAACAAGGCCGGGCTGGATGAGATTGCAAAACGTTGGCGCTAGAGGTGGGCCGGCGGCGTGCGATCGCCACGTGACGCGGGCGTTCTAAACCCGATTCCGTGGGGCTTTCGGCCCTGAGCGGAAGCTCCCCAGCGTCCGCTTTGCCGATGATAGACGGGCCGGGTAATCACCGGTGAGGTGAAGTTTCTCGGCCCCCTCCAGCGCTAATGTCAAAGGCGTGAACCCGCATGAGGGACTGACCTTTGACTCCTATGCCTTCGCAGTTGAAGGAGATCAAGCAGCAGCAAGAAATCTCACGCGGTAACCTATCCGTATGACCCAGTGCTGGTGGCTATATCTGCTTGTGTGCCGCGATGGCCGGACGTACGCCGGCATCGCGACCGATGTCGCAGCCCGCTTCGCCGCTCACAGCAGCGGCAAAGGGGCGAAATTCACGCGCTCCAACCCTCCTGTTCGGGTGCTTGGCGCACAGGCCTTCGCCAGCAAGTCCGAGGCACTCAAGGCGGAAGCGGGATTGAAGAAACTCGACCGCACACAGAAGTTGGCCTGGGCTCGGAAATGTGCGCCAATTTTTGATGGGATTTGATCGGTGCAGGACCGACCGTCAGGTCCGACCCAAGCCGCCGGGCGGTTCTGCCGACGGCGCATTGAGACTGCGGCGAATTGACGAATCTAAGCGGTACGTTGCAATGAGTCACCGGCGTGGTGAGGGTACAGTAGCGTCAATCTAGTTCGATGGCGCAGAGTGCTAATGACCAAGCGAGGGATTCTCGTTGCCGGACAGTGGACGCTTATCAGCCTTGTTCTGTTGGTCGCAGCGGCCGGAGCGTTCGCGCTTTACTTCTTTCACAAGTTCAATCCGAGCCCTCCCGCCAACGATTTTCCCGCGCCCGCTAATTCCCTCGCAGCACAACAGCAGGACGTCGAGCAATTTTCGCGCCTGCTGCGGATGGATCGGTCGTTTTCCCCGGCGGCGCGCGCCGAGGCGAATCTACAAATCGCTGAATTGAAGTCCGAACGCGCACCGCTCGACAGTGGCAAATTCAAAGTCGCGCTGATGCGCATCGCTGCGCTTGCCGACAACGGTCACACGGGTCTCAATGATGGAGGCCGGCCATCCAACGACGTCCCAGTGCGTGTGGCCATGTTTGCTGACGGCCTTTATGTTCTGCGGGCGAAATCGGGATATGCAGATCTGCTCGGCGCACGCGTCGAAAGGATTGAGGACAGGCCTGCGAGCGAAGTGGTCGCAGCGCTCGAAAGGTTGCACGGAGGGTCAGAGGGCTGGCGTCGCACGCGGGCCGCGATCTACCTTCAATCGCCGGAGGTTCTTTACGGCGATGGCATCGGGTCGAGCCCAGAGCAGACAACGTGGTCGTTGCGAATGCCCGATGGGCGCGAGGTTATGCGCACACTTCCGGGCGGAAACTCCGACACGCACGAGCCACACGGCGAGATGACTCGATGGCTGTCACCCGAAAAAATCAAGGGCGAACCTTCGGACTGGCGTGCGCTGCTTCCCAGTGACGTGGACTTACCGCTGCCGCTGCGCGAGTTCAACCGGGCTTTTCGCCGGACGTGGATCAACAGCGGTTGTACGCTGTTCTTACAACTCAAAGCGATCGGGGACACGGACGACCAGCGCATCGGAGATTTCCTCAAGGACACGACTGACGAGATGCACGACCATCCTCCATGCAACATCATTCTTGACATGCGATTCAACGGCGGGGGCGACTACACGAAAGCCGCTGCTTTCGCATCGCACCTGTCGGGATTCCTGCTACCGACCGGACGAATCTATATTTTGACCGGTCCGCAGACCTTTTCGGCCGCGATCACAACGATAGCTTTCGTGAAGCAAGCGGCGGGGTCTCGCGCGGTCATCCTCGGCGAACCCGTTGGCGACCGGCTTACCTTTTATGGGGAGGGCAACACAGGATGTCTTCCACACGCAGGGCTTTGCGTTCACTATGCAACCGGAATGCATGACTATGCGCAACCCTGTAACGACTGGGGCAAGTGCTTTTGGCTGAACTGGCTATTTCCCGTACAGGTGAAATCGCTCGCTCCGGACGAGACCATCACGATGACCTATGCCGATTACATCGCCCGACGCGACCCAGTGTTTGACAGGGCGGTTACGCTGACCGCCGCACGGGAGTAGCGGCTCGGGGATTTTTGGCGTTTACATGATGTCTCCTGCTACCTAACGATGTACTGCGGTTGCGCATGAAACTCACTACTTGCTTGCCATTGCTGCTTGGGGCCCTTTGCGGCGTAGGGACAGGCGCAATCGCGCAGTCAAATGACAGCGATACGAAGCATGCCTCCGATGCGGACGCCTTCCTGCAAAAGGAGCTAATCCTGAAGCATATACCGGGCATGTCTGTCTGTGTTGCGCGCCATAACAGGGTGCTGCTGGCGAAAGGCTACGGGCGGGCCAATCTCGAATTGTCTGTGCCTACCTCAGAACACACAGCGTATGAACTGGCTTCTCTCACGAAGCCTTTTACGGCCCTTGCGATCATGCTGCTCGTCGAACAGGGGCGATTATCCCTAACAGATCCGATAAAAAAGTTCTTACCGGCAGCGCCTTCCACCTGGGATCAAATCACGGTGAGTCAGCTCCTGAGCCACACCTCCGGGTTAGGAGATTACTTCTCTGTCGCTGAGTTAAAGTCGGGCTCTGTCTTCGAATGGACCAGGGAATACAGCCCCGAAACCCTCTTGCCTCTACTCTTCAAGGTTCCAATTGTAGCCGCGCCTGGTGAGAAGTGGTCCTATAGTAATACCGGTTACTACGTACTCGGACTTATCCTCGAAAAGGTGAGCGGTCAACCTTACGAGCAATTCCTACAACAAAAGATCTTCGCACCGCTCGGCATGACTGAGACTCGCCGAATGTCTCGAGAGGACATCATTCCCGACCGCGCATCAGGATACATTTGGCTCGGCGGAACTCTCAAGAACGCTATACATACGAGCAAATCGTGGGCTTATTCTGAAGGCGGTCTGGTCTCGTCGGTGTCGGATCTCGCTAAAGCCGCTCAGGGGCTGTTCGGAGACAAAATTCTGACGAAGGCGATGATCCAATCAATGTGGCAGCCGTACCGCCTGAACGATGGGCGTCTCATTCCACATGGACTCGGGTGGAATATCGAAGGCGAATCAAAAGAGCGCGAGGTTTCTCACAGCGGCAATAAGCCCGGTTTCTCATCAAGCATCCGGCATTTCGAAGACGAGTCCTTGACAGTAGTTGTTCTGCTGAACGTAGATACCGAAGATCCTCGACAGGGAGATGCGGGCGCGATCAGCTACAGAGTAGCCAGCGCCTTTCTGCAGCAGTCTCATTGAGCCGCCAATCGATGACACTACTCAACGCCTTCACCGTGTTCCGTGAACCATGCGCTTCTTCCCTGTCGCAGCACACTAAGTAAGATCGACAACGGTTTTTGCCCGGTTACGAGTAGATTTACAGCACGTGAAGGCGTTAGTCGCATTATTGGTCCTGAGCTTGCTGGCGATCGGTGCGCCTCACGCACGGGAGGTCTCGCGCCTCTCACCAACCGACCGCCAAATCCTTCAGATGTTGCTCGATGATTTTGCTCGGCGTCGAGACTCAGTGCAATACAATCGGGACAGCCCGCATACCTACGTCGCATTAGTTCCCGCGGGACCGTCTGCTTGCGGGAAAGTTGTCTGGCGCGGTTGAAACGCAGCTTATGGCCGACTCGCACCTCTGCGGTGGTGAGTTTATGCCCCCGCGTCGGATCACCAGCCGGCACGGCCCCTTGCAAACCCAGTCTCACATATAGTTGGTTGCACAAACGTTTGGAGCCCCAATGACTTATTCGTTACTCCAATTGCCCAAACCCATCTCAGCACTTGGATGCTGGGTGCCTCATCTCCCCGGGTTCACGCATGTCGTTGGATATTCCGGAATCGGTCACTTCCTTCTGCTCGGCGAAGAGACGAATGACTACGCTGTACTTCATCCATTTCCTCAGGCCTACAAGAGCTACGGTAGATTCGAATCCGTTGCTACATTCGAAAGAGAGATCCTTACCGATCCAGGTTTCGCAGAGCATGTTCTGAGGCTGGAGCATCAGGCGGCCATCAGGCAATTACTGGGACCTCTGGGGGCCGAGGAGATCTACATTCCGCGGCCGTATCCATTTTTGGGCGGTACCGAGGAGCCTGACACATACATGAAAGGCAATGTTTGGGTCTTCGCCGAGTTAGTTGGTCAGAGCCATGGGTATGGCGAGTGAGCATGCATCCGATGTTGCCCCACGCTGACGGCCCGGTTGCGCGCTGGGGGGCCGCAGTATCAGAAAGCCAGGTTGCGAATGATCACCCAGGTGCCATCCGCCTGGCGATGCCAAACGGTGAGAAAACGACCGCCGAGCTTCGAGCGCGTCCCATCGGCAGATTGAACGAATATCCAGCCTGACCCCCACTCGTAAACATCATCCGGGCCAGCCGCAATGCGGCCCTCACTCTGGATACTCGCAGCGGCAATCCGCTTCTTCGCTGCGGCTCGCGCGGCATACATGGCGCGGATTGCGGCACGACCGCGCACCGGATTCGCGTCCGGACCGATGAAGACCGCATCCTCGCGGTAGGGACGACTTAGCGCATCCGCATCGCCCGTTTGGATTGCCACTTCCCATTCCTTATTGGCCCGGTCGATGAATGGGGAAGCTGCCCCGATGACACTTGTGCTGCTTTCAACCGCCGCGGGCTCAGCAGCGCACGTCACACCGGCGCCACCGGCAAGCATGAATGTCACCAGAGTCGCGACGAAACACCTGTACACTATTTTCTTCTGTGCCATGACATCTGCCGCCTTTGTATCCGAGCTGAGTAGCCTTGGCCTCGAATCTACGGGTGTCAGTTTCGTGCATTGCGCATGAACACACTCTGCACCTGGGACAAGATTACACCAATTCGAGTATTCAAACGTTTCCGGCACCCATGCATCAAAGGGAGATCACCCGAGTCGATGCCGCCGTAATCTGAGGGAAG